>Ga0315543_1000628_pt1 | contig 42129 bp, 24 predicted proteins | sample SalMarSW160210MG_2_FD_203098 | JGI IMG/M metagenome (GOLD analysis project Ga0315543, IMG submission 203098) | Salt marsh sediment microbial communities from the Plum Island Ecosystem LTER, Massachusetts, United States - Salt Marsh Sediment SW1601-210 ...
CTGGTTCTAAGTGAAATGGCCGGTGCCGCCGTTGAACTTAACGAATCAATAATCATAAATCCTACTGATGTTGAGGAAACCTCAGATGCCCTGGATAAAGCACTGAATATGTCCCAGGAAGAAAAAGATAAAAGGATTTTAAAAATGCAAAATAGATTGAAACGTTATAACGTCTTTACCTGGACTGCCGATTTTTTCAGTCAGGTAGATGATATCAGAAAAGAACTGGAACATATGCAGGTAAAATATCTGGATGAAAAGTCCATGGACAATATTCAATCAAAGTATAATGCTGCCATAAAACGTCTTTTTCTTATCGATTATGACGGAACATTAACTCCTATCGCAAAACTTCCTGAAATGGCATTATTAAATGAGAAGATGGCAGAGCTGTTAAGAAACATGGTTGCCGATAAACGTAACATTATTGTAGTCATAAGCGGCAGAGAGCGCGAATTTATTGAAGAGCAATTTAAAGGACTGGATGTAATTCTGATTGCAGAACATGGATTTTTCCTCAAATATCCCGGAAGCGGATGGTTAGAAAATGCAGAAACTGATCTCTCATGGAAGAAAAAGATCCTGCCTGTTCTTGATGATTATATCGACAGGTGCAATGGCTCAATGATAGAAGAAAAACACGCTTCCATCGTCTGGCATTATCGTAACGCTGATGAGGAAATTGCTTCAATCAGGATCAATGAACTTAAAGATGACCTGACGGAAATACTCAAGAGTGAACCCAAGCTTCATGTGCTTGAAGGAGATAAAGTGCTGGAAATAAAAAGTATAGTTTATGACAAAGGAACTATTGCCTCGATATTAATAAATAGAGACAGATATGACTTTATTCTTGCCTTAGGTGATGACAATACTGATGAAGATCTGTTTAAGGCAGTCCCTGAATATGGCTTTACCGTAAAAGTTGGCTGCAAACCAACAAATGCCAGGTACAACCTCAGAAATCAATCACAGATTTACGACATTCTTTCCGTCTTTGCCAGCTCCCCGCAGGTTAGCCAGGTTTAACCAGATGCCCTTTTTTCTCTCCTATACACCAGCGATCCTGCATTTATACTCTGACAGAGCTTCACTCAGACGTTTTCTGGCAGTTAAGTACCAAATGTTCCTTCAACCATAACACGCACAACTTCAAAATCTTTATTGAATACAATAATATCAGCTTTTTTCCCGGAGGCAATTTCTCCTTTATCTGAAGCTTTAATCAACCTTGCAGGATAAGTGGATGCCATGCGTATTGCTTCGTTCAATGGTATATCAACATTCTCCACACAGTTTTTCACAGCCTTCAGCATTGAAAGTTGTGATCCCGACAGGGTGCCGTCAGGTAATGTAAAGCGATCCTTTTGCCGGACATGTGAATATGTTCCGTCCAGGTTTTCTTCCACAGCATCGCTTACAAGGTATAATCTTTCATTCATGATCTTTTTAGCAACTGACAGAGCATTATAATCGACATGGATGCCATCCGCAATGATACTGGCATGAACATTTTCCGTTTCAAATGTTGCGCCTGGTAATCCCGGATCACGATGGTGAAACGGTGACATGGCATTAAACAAATGGGTGGTTGACTGAATACCCCATTTAAAACCTTCGACTGCCTCTCTGAATGTTGCATTACTGTGCCCGGCGGCAACTACAATACCCCTGTCCTTCAACAATCCCACAAATTCCTGATCGCAGACTTCCGGAGCCAGTGTAATCATCTTTATAACTCCACCGGCTTCTTCCAACAAATCACTGATCTCCGCTTTATCAGGATTTTTAATATAATCACTATTATGTGCTCCTCTTCTTGCCGGATTAATATAGGGACCTTCAAGATGAAGACCAAGGACGGCTGGATGAGGATTAGCCCTTATTATTTTGATAACCTGACGGTAAACATCAAAGGAATTGGTAGGGATTACTATCAAGAATCCTGTCGTACCACTTTTTACAAGCGAATCGGTGATTGCACTTAAGGCCTCAGCAGAGGGACTGTCAGAAAACAAGTACCCGCCTCCTCCGGCAATCTGCAGATCAATGAAGCCCGGAGCAATAAAGTTATTGTTACAATCAATTGTTTCAGCCCCTAAGGGTATTGATCCGGAATCAATAAGGGCTTTTATTCTGTTGTTTTCAACAAGAACAGCTTTCCCGGTTATTTCTTCCGTACCTGTAAAAACAGTTGCATTGGTTAAAGCTGTCAGCATATTTTCCGGCAGGAGTTTAAATTAATTCTGTAAAGAGATCATCTGTTCTGATACATTCCACCCTGAGACTTTCAATACCGGAGCTGATCCGGACAGTTTGCTTTCGGGGCAACTTACTGATAATGTAACATTTTCCGCTGGTGCCAGGGTCTGATAATTTCCTGACCAGAAACACGGCAGTATCTCCTCCCCTTCCGCCATCAACTGTGGTCTTATAAAGAATGCCAGTTTGTTCGTGTTATTAGCAATCCCGATTGTCCACATTTCTTCATTTTTCCCTTTTTCATGCTTAAGCACCTTGACCTCAACCTGTGTTTCCGGCATAGTATTCATCGCCTTGTAATCCTTGCCGGACGACAACCAGTAAGTATTTCGTGAAACAACCTTTCCGGATGCATCTTTAAGATTCAGAACCACAATTGTGACTTCCTTCATTTTTTCAAGGACAGATGCCAATGAGATAGTTTCTTTTACCTCGGATAGTGACAGACTGAGGTTTGCAGATTCACTGAAAATCAGTCTGGAATCCAGACCGAACAGGTCAATCTGAAAGGTCAGATTGGTAGCAGGTTTGTATTTTCTGTTTATTACAACAACCTTATAGTTGCTTTGATTTAACTGAATATGTAGAGGCTCACACGCATTCTGCATGAAATAATAGCCTGCATTGGGCTGGAGGAACCAGTCATATACCTGCCAGACCACACTGGGAAAAGCTGCATTCAGTTTCCACAACATAACTCCTCCGATGTCATTCAGTTTATGGCCGGCAGCTTCAAAAATCCCCTGATAACCCATAGCGTTCATCAACTGCATTTTATCACAAAATTTCTCCATGCTTTCTGCTTCTCCGAATCTGTTCACCATCTCCCTGTAATAAAGATCCCACCGGCCATTACCTGTAGCGGCATCATGATACCCCCACGAGTGGTTCAAGGGAAATGGTAAAGTTTTGTCCCAGACCAGGTTAGGGATAATTTTCGGCAGTATGTTATACGGGAGCTGTGAAGGAATGCCTGTTTCATCCTTAAATACCCAGTCTCTTCCTGCAACAGCTCTCCTGTAATAATCTTTAGGATCTCTCCAAGTGTACGGCCCTCCACTGTAAACACCTGTCGGGAGGTTATCGGGCCATGAGCCCGGCCATCCTTCAGGAAGTTGTGCAAATCCCGATGAACTTGGGATAAATGGTCTTGTGCCATCAAGAGAAATAATACTGCTCCTCATAAAATCATAGAGCTCTCTCCGGGCATGCCCTTCATTTCCACCGGTCCATACCAGTAGGCTCGGATGATTCCTGATACGACATATAGTACTTACCACATTCTTCTTAAAAACTTCACCCTCAAGCGGCCAGTCGGGAGAGCCTTTAAACTCGCCCTGTGTATCGCCTGTTATCCAGAAATCGGACCATATCATCAATCCATACCTGTCGGCCGCATCAAAAAATTCATCACATGGTGTTACACCCCCGCCCCAAATCCGCACAAGATTAATGTTAGCGTTCCTGCACAGATGCATTTCATAATCGTAACGGATTGAATCTCTGTTAAGCATCATATCTGGAACCCATGCACCTCCAACCAGTTGTATGCGTCTGCCATTAATATAAAAATCGCGCCGCCATGTTCCGTTAACCTCAACGGCTTTTGTGGATACTGTTCTGATACCGAAAACAAAGGATGTATCGTCCGACAGACCTGATCTGCCTGTATATTGCATACGGATACGGTAGAGATCCGGATTGCCATGCCCATTGGGCCACCAGAGATTTGGTCTGTCAATAACCAGTTCCCTGGTATTATCAGCATTCAATTCTATGACCGACGATGCATCTTTATCAATTTTAACTCTCTTTGAAAATTGTATGTATTTACCACGGAAGTTTTCCGGTGAGATATTTATTGCAAGGGTGCCGGATTGATCAGTTCCGCTGTTATTAAACAGAGAGAGAGTTAAAGAGATTTCTGCCAGACTTGTATCGGGCAGGTTGGGGAGATCAGTTACAATTTTCGGCGATCCGATTGTTACACCACCGGAAGTGCGTAAATAAACAGGCAGCCAGATTCCCATATTACGATCCCTTACCGGTGGCATCCAGTCCCAGCCGACAGAGCATAACATAGTTACATTTTTGCCAATATCACCTGTTGATCCTCCGTTGGGATAAAAATCACCCAGTGCCTTTAATTGTTCGGCAGATGGCAATCCCGGATAATCAAGCGGATAAATTTTAACAGCAAGCACATTCTCATCGCCGGTTCTAATCTGCCGGCTGACATCAAGACTGTATTCGGCAAACATGCCCGCCATATGAGTTGAATCGGTTATCTGCTGTCCGTTAAGCCACACGGCTGCCCTATAGTTTATTCCTTTAAATATTAACTGGAAATGACGTCCCTGATCAGCCAACGGAACGTGGAAGGTTGTACGGTACCAGTAAGGTTTAGTCCAGGGATTGGGTTCACCAGGCAGGTGGCTGAATCGCTCCAGATTATATTTTTTGTTAAACTCGTCGGAAGCATCGGGTATCAGCATGTTGTTCAATCCTGCATAAGGATCAGGATAGATGACGTTTGCAACGAGTCCTGTAAGAACGGTTGACGGAACTTCCACAGGAAACCAGTAAACATCTGATCGGTATCCCAAAGTGGATATCTCTTCCCCGGGATTATCAATCAATACTGAGGATTGCAGTTCAAAGTTGCTCAGTTTAACCTGTTTGACTGAACCGGGCTGACCTGAAATTTTAAATAATGAACTTAAACCAAGTATCAGCAGGATGGATAAATAATTTTGCATGGTTAGCAGATTTCAAACTGGTAAGATAAAAAAATTATAAACATGTCTGCAGTTTTAGAATAAATCAGGTTGTTATTGGTCATTGGTTATTGGTTTCAATTACCGGGCACCCAGCAACCAGCACCAATTATTTTTTCGTTCCGATTTGAATATTCTGATTATATTGTAATTTTAACCGTGTCAAATTTAACGGATCAGATCATACAGGGAAAAGTGTTATAATTACTGAATAATCGACAAACTATAATCTTTTAAATCTACTCTGACATCATTATGAATTCAGAAACCGGTAAAAAACGATTTGGTACAGCTCCTGTATTCTTCACAGCGATTTCGACCATACTGGGAGCAATTCTGTTCTTGCGTTTTGGATTTGCTGTAGGAACACTCGGTTTCTGGGGTGTTCTGTTGATCATTTTGCTGGGACACTCTCTTACAATACCAACAGCATTTGCACTGTCTGAATTGGCCACGAATAAGCGTGTGGAAGGCGGAGGTGAATATTTCATCATTTCCCGTTCGTTCGGACTGAATATAGGTGCTACAATAGGGATAGCCCTGTACCTGTCCCAGGCAATCAGTGTGGCATTTTATGTAATTGCCTTTACTGAAGCATTTGAGTTTCTTTTTAATTTCCTTTCAAACTCTCTGAATATCAATCTTCCGCGGCAGGTAATAAGTCTTCCTGTAATGACCGGACTGGCTTTTATAATTCTCCGTAAAGGTGCAAACCTGGGAGTGAAGGCACTATATCTGGTAGTAGGAATTCTCTTTATATCATTAGTTCTGTTTTTTCTAGGAACAACTGAATATGGTGCTACAACAGGTACCAAGATTCCGGCAGGTGACCTGAGAAACCTGAATGTTTTTTTCATGGTATTTGCAATTGTATTCCCTGCTTTCACAGGTATGACTGCAGGAGTGGGCCTGTCCGGTGATCTCAAAAATCCTGCAAAATCAATACCTCTTGGTACAACAGTAGCAACTGTAGCCGGAATGTTTATCTATTTAGCTGTCATTTATAAACTGTCGATTTCGGCCAGCGTGGAAGACATGTTAAATACTCAGTTGATTATGGGCAAAATCGCTATCGGTGGTATAGTTATCATACCACTCGGTCTGGCAGCCTCAACAATATCCTCAGCTCTGGGTTCGGTTATGGTCGCACCAAGAACATTACAAGCCCTGGCCCTTGATTCTTCATTTCCATCAAAAAGAATAAACAGATGGTTATCGGCCGGAAGAAAATCAGATAGTGAACCGGTAAATGCTTCACTCATAACAATAATTATTGCTTTTGTGTTTGTTGCGCTGGGAAGTGTAAATGCCGTGGCTAAAATAATAACCATGTTCTTTCTTGTAACTTACGGTTCACTCTGTCTTATCTCCTTTTTAAATCATTTTGGATCTTCACCATCATACAGGCCATCATTCAAATCGCGCTGGTACCTTTCACTTGCTGGTTTTCTCATTGCATTATGGGTGATGTTCAGGATTAATGCACCTTATGCTCTTGCTTCTATAATCATCATGATTATTCTTTACTCTTATATTAATGTTTACCATCGCCATCGTCACGGCCTTGAGTCCCTTTTTGCCAATGCCCTTTTTCAGATCAACCGTAACCTTCAGGTTTACCTGCAGAAATCAGAAAGTAAGAAAAAGCTGAAAGAATGGAAACCAAGCGCTATTTGTATTTCAAAATATTCTTTTGTTCGTTCAAGAGCATTCCAGTTGTTAAACTGGATATCTTACAAATATGGCTTTTCTACATATCTGCACAGAATTGATGGCTATTATTCCAAGGCAACCAACAAGCAGGCTGCGGAAGAGCTTTCAAGACTAATAGAGATCTACGATACCGCTCATAATCATGTATTTGTGGATACGATAATCTCCCCTTCATATACTTCTGCAATTGTTCAGGCAATACAGGTACCGGGTATTTCCGGTATGGAAAACAACATGGTGATTTTCGAATATGACAAGGAAGACCCTGAAAATCTTGAGGAAATCATAGAAAACATCCGGCTAATAAAAGCAGGTAACTTTGATATCTGTCTCCTGGCCACCAGCAGAAAGGATATAGTATTCAAGAATGGGATTCATGTATGGATAAACTTCCAGGAGCCGGAAAATTCCAGTCTGCTGATCCTTCTCAGTTTCATCATTTCAGGCCATTCCGACTGGAAAAAATCAAATATCAAAATATTTGAGACCTGCAAACCGGAGCAATATGAGGAAACAAGAAGTGAGCTTTCAGAACTTGTCAGATCAGGCAGATTGCCAATAACTGAGAAGAATATCGAAATAATCCTTGAAAACTCCGGAATGACATCAAAAAACCTGATCAACGAAAAATCAAATTCTGCTGCACTAACCATGATCGGCTTCAGACCAGAAGTGTTGAAACATGACGGGGAAATCATCCTTAACGGATACGATAATATTGGATCAGTATTATTTGTGAACTCTTCAAACCAGAAAGAAATTATCTGATAAAACGGGGAGTATTTGAAGCAGATTCATTCTTAATTCATTAACCAGTATTCTAAATATATCTATTTGAGATACTTTCTAATATTATAAAGTTTATTCAAAGCTTCCAGCGGTGTCAGGTTATCTATATCCAGATCAAGTATTTCGTCGCGGATCTGTTTTAAGACAGGATCATCGAGCTGGAATATACTAAGTTGCAATCCCTCACGGTGATTGGCGATATCGGCAATAGGTTTGGAAAGCTCGTGATTTTCGTGGTTCTGTTCCAGTTCACTGAGAATCTCATCTGCACGATTTACAATACTTCTGGGCATTCCTGCCATCTTTGCCACATGTATTCCAAAACTATGCTCACTGCCACCTCTTTTAATCTTTCGCAGGAAAATTATTTTGTTATTAAGCTCTTTTATAGAGACATTATAGTTTTTTACCCTTTTAAATGAGTTTTCCATCTCATTAAGTTCATGATAATGAGTTGCAAACAAAGTTTTTGCCCTCATCTTGTTTTCGTGCAGATACTCAACCATTGCCCATGCAATTGAAATTCCATCGTAAGTGCTTGTACCCCTGCCTATCTCGTCCAACAGCACAAGGCTGCGGTCAGAAAGATTATTCAGTATGCTGGCTGTTTCGTTCATCTCAACCATAAAAGTCGATTCACCAAGACTGATATTATCTGAGGCACCCACTCTTGTAAATATTTTATCAACTATTCCTATAGCAGCCTCTGTTGCAGGAACAAAACAGCCAATCTGTGCCATGATTATGATGAGGGCTGTCTGGCGCAATAAAGCCGATTTCCCCGACATATTTGGTCCTGTAAGGATAATAATCTGCTGATCCTCTGTATCCAGAATCAGGTCATTGGGGATGTACGATTCGCTGAGAGGAAGTTGTTTTTCAATAACCGGGTGACGGCCCTCGGCGATTTCCAGTTTTTTTGTATCGTTAAGGACCGGCCTTACATAATTACTCTCAGAAGAGATTACAGCAAACGACTGAAAGCAATCGAGGTTTGCTATGAGTGAGGAGTTTAACTGAACAGGTGAGATATATGCAAGAGCTGCAAATACCAAATCATTAAAAAGTTTTGTTTCAATCTGATTGATCTTTTCCTCTGCCCCCAGTATCTTGTTTTCATATTCCTTCAGTTCTTCGGTAATATATCTTTCAGCGCTGACAAGTGTCTGTTTCCTTATCCAGTCATGTGGCACTTTGTCCTTATGGGTATTTCTGACTTCGATATAATAACCGAACACATTGTTAAAACTTATCTTTAGAGATGTTATCCCTGTTCTTTCACTTTCCCTGTTCTGAAGTTCTGTAAGAAAGTCCTTGCCGCTGTAAAGTATCCTTCTGAGATCATCCAGTTCATCAGATACGTTTTGTGCAATTATGTTTCCACGGTTTATGTGTACCGGAGGATCATTATTCAGCTCTCGGTCAATTTTATCTGCCAGAGGTTTACATGGATCCAATTGTACGGCCAGTTTGGCAAGTGGCGCACAACCACTTTCGTCGCAAAGCTTCTGAAGAGGTTCAATTGCTTTAAGTGCCCGCTTCAACTGGACCATTTCCCGTGGACTGATCCTGTTAACAGCAACTTTTGACACGAGCCGCTCCAGGTCGCCGATCTGATTTATCAGATCAGCGATCTCCTCCCTGAAAGAAGCATTACAAACAAGATGCTGCACAATATCAAGCCTCTCATTTAAAGGCTGTATTTCTTTTAAAGGAAAAGAGATCCACCTTTTAAGTAATCTGCTCCCCATCGGCGAGATAGTGCGATCCATCACATCAATAAGGGTTTTGGCTCCTTCGTAAGGAGAATGGAATAGCTCCAGATTTCTTACAGTGAACTTGTCGAGCCAGACATACCTGTCCTCCTCAATCCGTGAAAGGTATGTGATATGTCCAAGCTGATCATGCTGAGTTATATCGAGATAATAAAGAATCGCTCCTGCAGCAATAATCCCGTAAGAAAGGTTATGAACTCCGAATCCTTTTAATGAACTGGTCTCGAATTGCTTTAATAGCCTGTCGGTAGCCGCCTCCGGTGTAAAGATCCAGTCATCAAGTTTAAAAGTGTAAAATTTTGATCCGAAACTTTCTAGGAAAAGGTCTCTTTTACGCTTCTCAAACAGAACCTCTTTGGGCTGAAAATTATTCAGCATCTGATCAACATATTCCAGGGTACCTTCCGATACGAGAAACTCACCCGTGGAAATATCCAGAAATGCTACTCCCGATATTTTTTTATCAACATGAACAGCAGCCAGAAAATTATTTTCTTTATGAATAAGAACATTTTCATTAAGAGAAACACCGGGTGTAACAAGTTCAGTAATTCCTCTTTTAACAATTTTCTTTGCAAGTTTAGGGTCTTCCAACTGATCGCAGATTGCCACCCTCTGCCCTGCCCTTACCAACCGGGGAAGATAAGTATCAAGAGCATGATACGGAAATCCTGCAAGCTCAACAAAAGATGCGGATCCGTTAGCCCTTCGTGTAAGTGTGATCCCAAGTATTCCTGAGGCTTTGATTGCATCTTCACCAAATGTCTCATAGAAATCACCAACTCTGAAAAGCAGTATAGCATCAGGATGTTTCGCTTTGACACTATAATACTGCTTCATCAGCGGAGTTTCAGCATACTTTTGATTTTCTGACATTTGGAGTTAATGTTTTATCTTTTCTTATCGTTGAAACAAATAGGTATCAACAAAGATACACTGACGTTAATATTAATGAAAGCATTTTGAATTTTAATTATCATCAGGTATTGATTTAGGTATACCTCTGTGTGACTCCGTGTATTCTCCGTGGCCCTCTGTGTAACTTCTTTTGCTTCAAAGAGTTACACTTCCCCTGCCTGCCGGCAGTAGGGAAAGTCACAGAGAACACAGAGAATTATACTCCTTCAAACCAGGAAATTGTTATCTTGGTAATAACAATTACTTAAATGATTATGAAGAAAATTCTTATTCTTGGTGCAGGGCTTGTAGTAAAACCAATGGTTGAGTATTTACTTGAAAACAATTTCAGAGTAATGATTGCCACATCGACAAGATCAAAAGCTGACAGGATGATTAAAGGCCATCCCCTCGGATCTTCCCTGCAATGGTCAATGGCTGACACTGAAACCCTGTTCAGACTTATCAATGATCATGATATAACAGTTTCTCTGTTACCTTACAAGTACCATACTGACGTTGCAAAGATTTGTATCAGGCTTAGCAAACCACTGGTAACAACATCTTACGTACAGCCTGAGATGCAGGCTCTTGATGAATCGGCAAAAAGTTCTGGAGTAATTGTTCTTAATGAGATAGGACTTGATCCGGGAATTGACCACATGAGTGCGATGAGAATAATAGATCATATCCATAGAAAAGGTGGAAAAGTAGAGGAGTTTTATTCCCTCTGCGGAGCATTACCTGCCCCGGAAGCTGCAAATAATCCTCTCAGGTACAAGTTCTCTTGGAGTCCTAAAGGTGTTATTCTGGCAAGCCTAAATAGTGCCCTCTATCTGAAGAAAGGTAAAAAAGTGGAAATTGAACCAGTGAATCTTTTTAAGGACCGGTTCGATTACTTATTCCCGGGTGTCGGCAACCTGGAGGTCTATCCAAACAGGGATTCAATAAGTTATGTTGAAATATACGGTATACCAGAAACAAGAACTATGTACAGGGGTACATTCAGATTCAAAGGATGGTGCGAAACACTGGATGTAATGAAGAGTCTTAATATGCTGGATGATAGTAGCGTGGATTATACCGGTAAAACTTTGGCCGGATTTATTGCTGAAAGGGCCGGAATAGAAAAAAACAACCTCAGGGAAAAGATTGCTGTTAAACTTGGTGTTCCGGTTGACTCTTCTGCAATACAATCATTGGAATGGCTTGGATTTTTCAGTGAAGAAAAACTTGATTATACCAGGACTACACCGTTTGAGATAACATCGGGAAAAATGATGGAAAAGATGTTGTTGGCTGATAATGAGCGTGATATGGTTCTGTTGCAACATATTTTTCTTGCTTCTTACCCCGGTTCCGGAAAAGAAGTGATTAAATCGGGGATGGTTGATTACGGCACTCCCTCAACTAACACTTCCATAGCACGCACAGTTGCTCTGCCCGCAGCTATTGCTGTAAAGATGATTGCTAAAAAAAGAATAACACTCAAAGGTATTTACAGGCCTGTGGTTCCTGAAATTTATAATCCGGTTCTTGATGAATTAAGAAATCTGGGGATTGAAATGAAAGAAGAGTATGGTCTCCCTGAAAGTCAAATTATCTTTTAAGTTTCACCCCCCAGCCCCCCTAAAGGGGGGTAATTCACTGCCCTTATTTAAGTCCCCGTCAATGCTGTCACGGATTTGCAATCAGTTCTCTCCTCTCAGCCTTTTGACCCGCGTACTGATTGACTCCATATGTTCCTCATCGGAAAGGTCAGGATCTTTCATCTCGAGAAACAATTTGCAAGGTAACTCCTCGCAGCTACCACAGTGATTATAATTCTTAACGTTTACCGCACAATTGTAAAGCGGACAAACTTTATCGGGTATCATCTCCTGTGCCCAGAAAGTGGAACCTTTAACTTCAACACACCCGTTGCAGCTTTTGCCAAGGAATTCACAATCATTACAGATTAACCCGCAAACAGATAATATCATGGTAATAAATTTTGTTGCAATTTATAAAAATTAGTAACATTTATAAAAAAGGCGTAATGGACCAACGGTCCAACGACACAAAGGCTAAGGGAAAGAAGCAGAGGGCGGAGGGCAAGTCAAAACTGACATTATCCCAATAATCGTATATTTACCTCAATATTAAAAAATAATTATGAACCTTTATCTCAAAGGCTTTCTTTACCGGATATTGATCGATCCTCTGCTTGCGGGTGTGCGGGCCTCTATCGTGGAAAAAACCGGGCAGGCAACCAGAGTAATTGATGTTGCCTGTGGAACCGGTAGACTAGCATTAGCACTTGCAGCAAAAGCCGGACACGTAACAGGTATCGATCTTGATGATAAACTTATCAGTTACGCATCCGGGAGGGCAAATAAAAAAGGGATAAAAAATATACTTTTCGAGGTAAAGGATGCCACTGACCTTTCATGTTATCGCGACCGGGAATTCGATATTGCATTAACGTCGATGGCTGTACATCAGTTCGATGAACTAGTGGCAGTGAAAATCCTCCGGGAAATGAAACGCATAGCCCCGAAGGTGATAATTGCAGATTATAATTCCCCGATGCCAGCCGGATTTTCACGGTCACTGGCATACGGCATCGAACGCATAGCCTCAGGAGATCACCACCGGAATTTTATTAACTATATAGAAAAAGGAGGGATCAGATATTTCACCAACGCTGCCGGACTGGCAATTAAATCCTCAACAGTCAGAGGTAACGGAGTGTTTATTACAGTATTTTGAAACCTTCAAAAACACCAATACCAAACAATGCAAAATCATACTTCACAGGATCGGCTGGATCAAATTCCCTGAGAACGGCAGTCAATTCCTCAACAGCTTTCCAGTCGTTTATTTTTCTTCTCAGCAGTCCCAGCTTCCTTGCCGTATTACCCGAGTGAATATCGAGCGGGATGTACAGCATTGCCGGATCAATTCTCTTCCATATGCCAAAATCAACTCCCCGGTCATCTCTTCTTACCATCCATCGAAGAAACATATTTAGCCTTTTACCTGCTGCACCCCCTTTGACATCGGCAAAATGTTTTTCGTTTCTTACAGCATGAGGAAGAGAAAAAAAGATCTTACGGAGATTGTCCAAACCATCACGGAGGGATCCGCCGGATCGCATTCCCTCGAGTATCACATCTTCCATACTATTGTAACTGGTATAAATATGTTTCAATCCCTGAACAAAGTATCTGCAATCTGTTCCATTGAAAGTCCTGTGAACAAAACCGGAGATCCTTTCCATGTCATCCTGGTCAGCTGAGATAATAAATTTATAGGGATTACCATCCATCTTTTCAATAAGTATATTACTGCTTCTCAGGATCAGATCCCTGCGGCCCCATGCAATGGTAGCTGCCAGGAATCCGGCAATTTCCCTGTTGAGCGGATCTGAGAACATATGTGGAATTGAAACAGGATCACAATTTATGAAAGAGGCGTTGTTGTACTGAAGATATTTTTCTTCGAGGAACAGTTTTAATTCACCTGCAGGAATGCCGTTATATAAACGCTTAAGACTCATTGACAATAAGTCCGTCTTTTATCTGCAGGATTCTGTCCGACATTTTTGCAAGTTGTCTGTCGTGAGTAACAATTATGATTGTCTGGCCAAAAGTATCTCTGAGTTTAAAGAAGAGCTTATGAAGTTCATTTTTGTTTTCAGAGTCGAGGTTTCCAGAAGGTTCATCAGCAAGAATTACAGATGGGTTATTTATCAGGGCCCGGGCTACGGCGACACGTTGTTGTTCCCCACCACTGAGCTCGGATGGCTTATGTTCCAGCCTGTCAGAAAGATTAAGAAAACCGAGAAGTTCAGATGCTTCCGCTTCAGCTTCAGTCTTGCTTTTACCCGTTATATATGCAGGTATGCACACATTCTCAAGAGCTGTAAACTCAGGCAGGAGCTGATGAAACTGGAAAACAAATCCAATATTCTTATTACGGAAAGAAGCAAGTGATTTTCCCTTTAAACGGCTTGTGTCTGTTCCATTATAAAGTATTGTGCCGTTATCGGGTTTGTCGAGTGTGCCAATTATCTGTAGAAGAGTTGTTTTCCCTGCTCCACTGGCACCAACTATAGATATTACCTCCTTATCCCTGACTTCTATATCAATCCCTTTAAGAACCCTTAGCTCTCCAAATGATTTTGTAATACCGCTGGTTCTGATCATAGTGCTTCTAAAAAGGATTTGAATATAACAGGATGTACCCGCTGTTCAGAAAATTATTAGTCAGCAACCGGGGGAAAAGTGTATCAGTCATTCGGTTCGTTCCGGTAATCGTCAGAAACATCGTTGATATCCTTTTGAATATTATCCTTCACTTCATTTACATCATTTTCAATGTTCTCTGAAAAATCATTAATATCCCTCTGGATATTTTCTGAAACCTCATTAACATCCTTCTGGATATTTTCTGAAACCTCATTAACATCCTTCTGGATATTTTCTGAAACCTCATCAACATCCTTCCGGATATCTTCTGAAACCTCATTAACATCCCTCTGAATATTTTCTGACATTTCGGTTACCTCATTCTTTATTGTATTTGTAACATCATTAAGATCTTTTCTTAACTCGCTTGTACTCTCCTCAAATTCCTTTTTAATGTCGTCAGTTGCCTTCCTGAAGTCACGTATACCTTTAGCAAACCCCCTGGCCAGTTCGGGCAGTTTATCTGCACCAAATAACAGAAGGACCACAACAATAATAACAAATATTTCCTGTCCGCTCATTCAGATACCTGTGATTATTATACAGCCAGTTAATAATTACAATCTTTACAAAGTTAGAAAAGTTTAATGAATTTTTTATTTTGGCTGAAAGGAAATAAAAGAGGGTCGATAAAAAACTCTAAATTCCACAGTTTGATTTTTATCTGCCACCTATATTATTAGCTAATTACCCTGCAACATGCAATAAGCAACTTGAATTAATTACTGGCGCATTACAGTTATTCCTGGATCTTTGTTTTTGAGTCAATTACAATGCCTCTCTTCCGCGAAGTATCGTACATAAGCATCGAAGCAATGAATATTGAAGAATATGTTCCGACAAAGACTCCAAGCATAAGCGCAAATACAAATCCCCGGATAACTGCTCCTCCGAAGATGAATATTGCTGTAACAGTAAGAAGTGTTGTAAATGACGTGTTAATAGTACGGCTCAAAGTTGCATTCATTGCCATATTAAGGACCTCTCTCAGGGGACGTTTCCGGTAAATTGGCAAATATTCCCTCACTCTGTCAAAAACGATTACTGTATCATTCACAGAATAACCTATAACAGTTAGTATTGCTGCAATAAACGCCTGATCAATCTCGAGGGAGAATGGCAGGATGCCCCAAAAAAGTGAGTAAATACTTATCACGAACAATGTATCGTGAACGAGCGAGGCTACAGCTCCAAAACCGTACTGCCAGTTCCGGAACCTGATAAAGATGTAAAGAAAGATGATTATAAGGGCAATTGCAACAGAATAAACAGCTTTTATCTTTATATCCGTAGCTATTGTCGGTCCTATCGTTTCTGAACTTCTTCTGTAGTCAGAAAGAAATTCTTCCTGAGATACATTCTCCCCTATCATTCCTTTAAGACCAACATAAAGCAATGAATCAACTTCGTTATCTACACCTGTCTCATCAATTTTATATTTAGTAGTGATCTTAACCTGTCTGTCGCTCCCAAATGTTACTACCTGAGGCATCTCGCCAAAAACATTCGTCAGGGTGCTTGCCACATCCTGTGTTGAGACTGGTTCGTCAAATCTGATAACAAAAGTTCGTCCACCTGTAAAATCAATTCCCTGGTTTAAACCTCTAACAAAAAGGGAACCTATCCCGATGACAACTATAATAATCGAAGCGGCATAGAAGTAATTCTTCATGCCTATGAAGTCTATTTTAGTATTCTTCAGAATGTTAGCTGTAATTTTGATAGAGAATGTGAGTTTTGCATTTCTTTTCAGGAAATATTCATAAATAAGTCTGGTTATGAATATTGCAGTAAAGAGGGAAGTCAGAATACCTATAACCAGGGTTGTGGCAAATCCTTTTATAGGTCCGGTTCCAAAAACATAAAGTACGATACCGGTAAGTAGTGTTGTAAGGTTTGAGTCGACAATGGCTGAGTATGCTCGTTTATAACCATCTGAAATAGCAAGTTTTATCCCTTTTCCTGCGCGGATTTCCTCTCTGATCCTTTCATAGATGAGCACGTTGGCATCGACTGCCATACCCATAGTAAGGACAATACCTGCGATACCCGGTAAAGTAAGTACCGCACTCAGTGAAGCCAGTACTCCGAAAATAAGGAAAATATTTGCAAATAATGCAATATCGGAAATTGTTCCGGCTACTCTGCTGTAATAAAAGATCATATATATGAGAACCATTATGAACGCAATCATGAAGGAAATAAATCCGGAATGTATTGCTTCTTTTCCAAGAGTTGGACCTACAACTGTATCAGAGACTATTCTGGCAGGGGCAGGCATCTTACCTGATTTAAGAATATTGGCAAGGTCATCGGCTTCCTCAATAGTAAAATCGCCGGTTATTTCAGTACTTCCCCCGGTTATTTCATTTTCAACTCTCGGGTAGGAACGGACGTAACCATCAAGAACAACTGCTATACATCTGCCGACATTCTCACGTGTCATTCTTGCCCATGTCTTAGCTCCTTCAGCATTCATATTGAAATCGACTTTAACCTCCGATCCGGTTATACCTGAAGAGGGGCGGGCTGAAGTGATTACATCTCCGCTTAAAGGGGGCTGTCCGTCTCTGGTCGTCACTTTTATTGCATGAAATTCGTAAAGAGTGCCTGACGGATCATACTTAAAAGGATTCTGGCTCCATAACAATTTCAGATCCCTGGGAAAAAGAGATCTTATCTGGTTTATTTTTAAATAGTCATTGATTCTGGCAGTATCGAGTCCACTGGCAAGACCAACCATACTTGATGGCAACGGTTCTCCCTGGGCGGTTACCCGCGGACTAAGTATACCAAACAACGGATTCTGAATATTGAATTCCTCTCTGGTTGTAGCTTCAGCAGTGGTTGTAGTATCCTGCTCAATCAGTTCAAGAAGTGATTGCTCTGTTGTTGTTGTATCGGCAGCAGACTCCACTTGGGGTGTTTCTACTTGTTCTGCAACAGTTGTATCACTAACACCTTTGCTGGTTAACTCTATCTCTCTCAGGAGCTCATTTGCCTGTGCAAGATAACCAATGACCTCTGCATTTTCGTAGGTTTCCCAGAATTCGAGGTTTGCGGTTCCCTGCAACAGTTCACGAACTCTTTTGGGATCGTCCTGACCGGGAAGCTCAATAAGTATACGGCCTTTTGTGGCAAGCTGGGTAATATTGGGTTGTACAACACCGAAGCGATCGATTCTGGTGCGAAGGATATTAAAAGCGTTATCAATAGCAGCTGTTACTTCATCGTCCAGAACTTCCATCACATCCTCATTTGATGAATTGAAGTTGATCCTGTCTCTTAGTTCAACTGTTCCGAAAATGGCGGCAAGCTTGGCATTTGGATCAATCTCCTGGAAGGCTCTGTAAAAAAGTGTTAGATAATCCAGCTGACTTTGTTTTTGTTCCTGACGGGCACGGGCCAGAGCTTCATTAAAGATTTTATCTGTACTGTAATTTGAAAGGGCTTTTAATATATCTTCAACAGATACTTCCAGGGTAACATTCATCCCTCCCTTAAGGTCAAGTCCAAGGTTGATCTCTTTCTTCTGGCACTCCTTAAAAGTGTTACCCAGAAAACTCCATTCTTCTTTTGTAAGGGTTGCAATTGAATCGATATATGCACGTTGTTTAACCAGGTCCCCCTGTGCATACTCCCTGGCATCTTTTTTAACCTTGTAGGTTGCAGCAGTAAAAGATAACTGATAGATTGAAACCACTGCTAATGCAACTGCAAGAACGATAATAGCCGCTTTATTTTGCATTTGTCAGTTTTTTGGATTTTTTAGGATAATTTTTCTGAGTCTTCTTATTGAGGCGCAAAGATAAAAAATATTTGCAAAAAAAAGGCTGAATTAAATTTACCCAGCCCCTTTCTGTAATTATATTTTTGTATGATGTTTACTGAATCAGCTTTTCAAAATCTGTTTCCAGTGGTTTCCTTTCAATAAAGTCATAAAGAGCAAGTTCCCTGAGATTATAAAAATAGTTCCAGTAATTCTGTAAAGCCTGTATATAAGCCCTCCGGTTCTGGTCTTTTTTTGTATCGGCATTATTGAGTTCAAGAACAGCGATTTTACCGATAAGGAACCTTTGTTTTGTGACCTCGAACATTTTTTGCGCGACAGTATCCGACTTGGCTGCAATGGCTACCTGTTCAGACTGAAGGTTGAATTGTTCCACATCGAGAAACAGGTTCTGTTCGAAGTCGGTTAACGCCTGTTGCGACTGAACCTGCGCCAGTTCAAGGCTCGACTGAGCCATTTTGTATCTTCCCCGGCCAAGACCCCAGTCGAGGATGGGCAAAGTAATTCCTATCCTTATATTCTGCTGCTGGTTCGATTTCGAGTAAGCGAGTGAAAAATCCGAATCCTGATCCCGTAAACCGAACGACGCAATAAGGTTGGCATTAAGCCCTTTTTCAGCTTTGGCCTGTGCTACACTACTCTGTGCTTCAAGGAGTGTTAGCTGTTGTTCAAGTACCTCCGGATTGTTTGCCAGGGCAAGATCAAGAACCTCCTGAACACTAACCTGCAAATCAGGGATCTCAGATGGGATTATCAGTTCAATCCTTACAGTTTCATTAAATCCGAGAAATGATCTTAACCGTATCTCCCTGTCTCTTAAATTCATCTCGGCCGCTTTTCGTGCTGTTTCGGCATTAAGCCATGACAACTGCATCTGAAGCAGCTCATCTTCTGCAATAGTACCCAGATCATAACGACCACGTGCTATTTGCCAGAGTGTATCAGCATTAGAATAGTTCATATCAGCAATCTGCACATTGATCTGGGCCAGTGCAAGCGAAAAGAAATACATTACAGCCTGCTGATGTACATTTTCCATGTTCGAAATAAATGTCTTTTTTGCAGATTCATATTGCAGCGGTTCAGTCTTCTTCTGCCATTTAAGGGAATTATATCTGAACAAGGGTTGAGTTAGTCCAATGCTTAGTGGAGCCGAAATATATTTACGTGTATTATTTTCAAAGTCATTTTCCAGGGTCAGATCAGAATTTAAAGATATTGATCCTCCTGTTAAACCGATATTTTGCGTAAGTGAAAGGGATCCCAGGTTACGAAGTATATTTGTAGCTTTATAATCAAAGGTCTCGGTTATTGAGTTCCAAACCCTTTCAAAAGCAGTACTATAGAATGGTGTCGTACCGGTAAGTGTCAGTGAAGGTCTGTATTCTGCCACAAAAGTACGGTATCGCCAGTAACTGGCCCTGAACCTGTGTTTAGCCATAAATGCATTAGGAGATTGTTCCTCGGCGATTCTTATTACATCCTGAAGGGTTAATTTTCTATACTCCTGTGCCTCTGCTATTTTCAGGGAAAAAAGAAGCACACCTATCATTGATAATAATAGTAATTTCTTCATCTTTATTTTTAATGTTTATTCGTACCTTAATGATTCAATAGGATCTTTCTCTGATGCCCGCTTTGCCGGAGAATAGCCAAATACAACTCCAACAGCTGCAGATACTCCAAATGCGATTGCTATTGAAAACAGTGAGACAATAGTCATTATGCCGGCAATCTGTTGAATCAGTTTTGCCATGATCACTCCAAAAAAGATGCCGATAAAACCGCCTGTAACACTTATCAGAACTGCCTCTGACAGAAACTGAACGACTATGTCCATCTTTTTAGCGCCAATTGCCATCCTTGTACCTATCTCCTTTATTCTCTCCATAACTGATGCAAACATGATATTCATAATACCTATTCCTCCAACAACAAGGGATATGCTGGCAATTGCACCAAGAACAATATTAAAAATATCCTTAGTTCTCTGTTGCTGTTTAAGTAATAGTTCCGGAACTGTTATTTCAAAATCCTTTACTTCTGTGTGGCGACGTGTCAGCATACGACTGAGGGTTTCCGTGGTTGGATTTAGCTGTTCGGTTTGCTGTACCTGCACAACAATCCTGTCGAGCTGATTATAATTAGTTTCAGTATCTGATGAAGCATCCGAACTGCTGACTATGACTCTTGCCATTGGCCCGCCTCCCGGTCCGCCTCCTCCAAAAAACGACAGCGATGTGGCCTCAGAGGCCAGTTTTGTATTTACTAGGGCTCTGTTCTGGTATCTCATGAGCATTGTCTGTATGGGAATATAAATGTTATCATTATAGACATTTACTCCTTTTTCTTCAAATCCGGTCAGAGTAACATTGGTTTTCTGAAGTACACCAATAACTTTCAGCCATATACCATTAAACTTTATATACTGGCCAAGAGGATCAACCTTACTGAAGAATTTTGCCCTGATGTTTGCCCCTATAATGCATACCTGGATGCCGTTTTCTTCCTGGAATTCGTTAAAAAAGGTTCCTGAAATAAGTGGTAGATTATAGAGATAAAAATAGTCATTTGATACACCAACAAGCTTGGCAGTATATTTTACACCACTAAGCATTGCTGTGGAGTTAAATGAGATCTCGGGACTTATTCTCTTTACGGAAGGAATTGTCGCTCTTATTGCTTGCACATCAAGCATATTTAAACCCCTTGAGAATTTTTTCTGTTGCTTCTCACCTTCATTTTCTGACGAGGATGATTTGTCGGAGATGATCGGATTGATGAGGATATTGTTAACTCCAACCATCTTCATCTGTTCCAGAATTTCCTGCTTGGCACCTTTCCCTATTGCCAGCATAGCAATAACAGCCGCTACACCGAATATGATGCCAAGAGCTGTAAGCATGGATTTCAATTTGTTTGCAACGATTGATTCAACTGCAATCTCAATATCGTGGAAATATCTGTAGATAAACTTAAACATAGCTAATTGCTTTTAATTTCTTATAAATCGAAGATTAAGCAGAAGACCCAGGATCCTGGTTGCTGGTTTGCCCTCCTGTTTGCGTATTAGGTCTTCGTCTGACTGTAGTATCTCTTGTTGTTCCCTGCGGAGTTCCCTGCTGGTTTCTCTGAAGATTCATCATTCTTCTTGCGCTGGTATCTCTTGCTCCGCCCTGTCTCATATTCTGAAATCGCTCCATCATTTCAGGAGTCATCCCCTCCATTCCGGGTCTTTTACTAAGAGCTCTTTCAGCTTCATCACGAGTTCTTTGCTCTTCATCTCTTTTAGCTTTGGCTCTTTCCTTATTAATTGCGATCAGATCCTCTCCGGATAACTTAAAGTCATCTGGATCTTCAGGTGTGTTAAGATAAACCGTTTCACCAATCTCCAATCCGTCTTCAATAACTATATTATCTTCGTTCGATTCTCCAAGCAAGACAATCTGTTTGTAACCGTTTTTCGTATATACAAAAGGAACACTGTCAGCTGTTGCATGTACACACTCTAGAGGAATATAGGTAACATCGTCAATAGACTTGGTAATAATTTTATTGCCTGTTGTCATAGATGGTCTTAAAATAGGATCAGATCTGTCAACTTTAATCATTACTTCAAACACCTTTGCATCAGTATTTGGCAGTTGTTCTCCGATATTTGCCACACTTATAACCGAACCTGCATAAGCTCTGTCAGGAAAGGCATCAACTGCAATTTCAACCTTCTGCCCAGATTTTATCTTGCTGACATCAATCTCATTGACATAAGTTTTTGAAATCATTGTTGACATATCAGGAAGTGTTGCAACAACATTATCCCACGGACTGATTGAAGAACCAACTTTCCTTTTTGTACCTGTCCTGTCTCTTTTGTAAATAACCATACCGTCTGAAGGAGCTGTAATAACAAATTGTGAAAGTACTTTCTGTATATCTGCAACAGTCTCACGCTGTTCCCTTATCCTTATTTCTTGCCTTCTAATATCTGATTTTTCCTGTTCAATTCTAAGAGCATAACTTTTTTTTGTCTGCTCCAGTGACCGTTTTGCCTTATCAAGCGAAATTTCAGCCTGACGGATTGTGGTAGGTGGCTCATATTGTGATTGATCAAGTGTAATCTCAGCCTCTTCTACATTAAACTGGAGATTTTTTATGTTATCTCTTAAATTACTGAGAGTCACAGCAGTATCCAGAGTTTTTACCTCCAGATTTTCTACCTGTGTTTCCAATTGTTCAAGTTCATCCTTAAGATTGTTGTCAAAATTAGTTCTGTCAAGTGTTGCAATATAATCCCCTTCCTTGACTTCAGTGCCTTCCGGTACCAGATCAGTGATTTGAATATCCATTGCCCTCATTCTTCTGTTCTGCGTAAACTGAGGTCCTGTAATATCAGTTGAGTTTTCAGCCTCAAGCTCACCTGTTGTGGTAACTATTATATCAAATTGTCCTCTCTTGGTTTCCACGTAAAGATTTTCTACGTCTTTTTTCGAGGTCACCTTGCCGATAACAATCAGTATTGTGATTGCCAAAACTGCTACAATAGCCGTAATAATAACTGTTCTTTTCATTTGGAATTATCCTTTTTTATGTATATTACTATTTATAATACTTTAATATAATACATTCAAAAAAACGAGCCATAAAAGTATTAATTAGTATCATTCTTTTGATATTATTAACGTTATTTAACAATAATACTTTTTCAGCTTTTACTGTTTTAAAGACACTTAACAAAGTGGTTTTATTCCAGTGTTATGAAAAAATCCGGAAAAATTAGACTTTTTTAACAATCTCAATTACCCTGTTTGCAAGATCTTCTGCGTCCTGACCTGTTCGCCCTTCCGCATAGATTCGCATTACAGGCTCAGTATTTGATTTACGGATCTGAACCCAACCGTTCTCATATTCGATTTTCATACCATCCCTTTCATCAATCTTTTGATCATGAAAATGACTTCTTACTGCATCAAGTATATTACTAAACTCAACAGAGGGAGAAAGACTAAGCTTTTTCTTTGCTATGATATATCCGGGATATGATTGCCGTAATGAGGAGCATTTCATCCTGCTCGTTGCCAGATGGGAGAGGAAAAGTGCTATTCCGGCAAGTGCATCACGACCATAATGAAGTTCGGGATAGATTACGCCGCCGTTTCCCTCGCCTCCAATAACGGCCTGCCTTGCCTTCATCTCCTCAACAACATTTACTTCGCCAACCGGAGATGAATAATACTGGTAACCATATTTCTCCGTTATATCTTTCAAGGCCCTTGTTGATGACATATTTGATACTGTATTCCCGGGTGTATGCTTTAAAACATAATCCGATACTGAAACAAGAGTATATTCCTCACCAAACATGGTTCCATCCTCACATACTATTGCCAGACGGTCCACATCCGGATCAACTACAAAACCGACATCAGCTTTTTCTTTGACCACAAGGTCACAAATACCATGGAGATGCTGAGGAAGTGGTTCGGGATTATGAGCAAAATTACCATCAGGTATTGAATTCATCTCATAGATTTTCCTGACTCCCAGTGAAGTGAGCAGATCGGGTATTATAAGTGCTCCTACAGAATTAATATAATCAACAGCTACCGATAATCCCAGAGACCTGATTGAATCTGAATCAATAAGATCCAGATTCATGATTTTATCAATGTGCTTCCTGTTCCACGAATCATCATGTTTTAATGTGCCGATTGAACCAGTAGGTGCGAAATCAAAATCTTCACAATCTGCTATTTCAAGAACCTTCCTGCCATCTTCTGAAGAAAGGAATTCCCCCTGCTCATTAAGCAGTTTCAGGGCATTCCACTCAGCCGGATTATGGCTTGCTGTGATGATAATTCCACCCTGAGCTCCTGAACCTGTAACTGCAAGTTCAACAGTTGGTGTTGTTGCCATACCGAGGTCAGTAACATCAATCCCACGCCCGCAAAGAGTAGCGTTAACAATATCATTTACCATCCTCCCGGATCTCCTTCCGTCACGTCCTGTTATGATTGATATTTTTTGCTTATAGTGCTTTCTCAGGATCCATGTACCAAAAGCGGCAGAAAATTTTACTATATCTCCCGCAGTCAGTCCTTCGCCTGGCCTCCCTCCAATAGTCCCCCTTATACCCGATATCGATTTTATTAATGTCATGGTTGCTTTAATTTCAAATACACAAAGTTGCAAAAAAATCATTAAACCATAATATCATCAAATAATTGTACCTTTGCAGCCTGATAATTAGGTGGTATAATGAATATTGGCAGGGAAAAAAGAACAGAACTGATAAGACTGAACAGGTTTATTGCAAACAGCGGACTCTGCTCTCGCAGGGAAGCCGATGACCTAATCCGGAATGGTCTTATAACAGTGAATGGAAAAAAGATCACAGACCTTACCACAAGAGTTGATTATAAGGATGATGTACGCTACCGGAACAAACCGCTTTCAGCAGAGAAAAAGGTGTACATTCTTCTGAATAAACCCAAAGGATATATCACTACTTCTGAAGATCCTCACGCTTATCATACAGTTCTGGAACTTATTGGGAATGCCTGCCCTGAAAGGATCTATCCTGTAGGCCGGCTCGACAAAGAGACAACAGGAGTTCTTCTTCTCACTAACGATGGGGATCTGACAGGGAAACTAATCCACCCCAGATTCAACAGGAAAAAGATCTATCATGTTTTCCTCAACAAACACGTAACAAGAAATGATCTTGCCAGGCTGGCTGAAGGTATATATCTCGATGGGGAGTTAGTAATTGCAGACGCAGTATCATATGCTGATCCTGACGATAAAACCCAGGTTGGCATTGAACTTCATTCCGGTCAGAACAGAGTCTTAAGACGTTTATTTGAATCGCTGGGCTATAAGGTCAAAAAACTCGACAGAGTATACTTCGCCGGATTAACTAAGAAAAATCTTCCAAGGGGTAAATGGAGATTCCTGACAGAAAAAGAAGTTAATATGCTTAAAAGGGGATTTTCTTAAACACTTAGCGATGAGTCACAGGTCAGGTTTTGTTAATATACTTGGAAATCCCAATGTAGGCAAATCGACAATAATGAATACTCTTGTCGGTGAAAAACTGTCAATTATAACTTCAAAAGTTCAGACAACACGTCACCGTATAATGGGAATCGTTAATGGCGATGATTTCCAGATCGTTTATTCCGATACTCCGGGAATCCTGAAACCGAAATACAAACTTCAGGAAACAATGTTGAATACAGTTAATATTGCTCTGACAGATGCAGATATTATTCTTTATGTGACAGATGTTACAGAAACAGCAGGATCTGACAACGCATATATTGAAAAGATTAAGAGTGCAAAAATCCCCGTAATAGTTGCTATCAATAAAATTGATCTGAGCGACCAGGAGAAGCTTGATAAAATTGTGGAATTCTGGCAGGATTCTTTCCCTGGTTCTCCTGTAATACCGGTATCGGCACTTAACAATTTCAATCTTGATACGTTACTGAATGCCATTCTTAGTAAACTTCCTGCAGGTGCACCATTTTTCCCCAAAGATCAGCTGACTGATAAATACGAAAAATTCTTTGTTTCGGAAATAATCCGGGAAAAAATACTTATCAATTATCAGAAAGAGATACCTTATTCCGTTGAAACAGAAATAGAAAGCTTCGAGGAAACGGACAACCTGCTCAGAATCAGGGCACTTATCCACGTTACCCGGGAGAGTCAGAAAGGCATAATTATCGGACATAAAGGAACTAAACTTAAAAAAATCGGCAAAGAAGCAAGGCTTGACATAGAAAATTTTTTCGGCAAAAAGGTATTTCTCCAACTATTCGTAAAGGTGACTAAAGACTGGAGAGATAAATCCCAGATGCTGAAAAGATTCGGTTACAGATAGATATAAAGGATTGTAGTTAATGGGCAGAATAGTAGCAATCGTAGGCAGACCAAATGTCGGTAAATCAACCCTGTTTAACAGACTGACCGGTAGCCGTGAGGCAATTGTTGATGAGGTTAGTGGTGTAACCCGCGATCGCAATTACGGTCTTGCCAACTGGAATGGAGTTGATTTTTCTGTAATTGACACAGGCGGATACGTTCAAAATTCCGAAAATATTTTTGAAGGAGAGATCAATAAACAGGTGATGCTGGCCATTGACGAGGCTGACATTATCCTTTTTATGGTTGATGTAACCTGCGGAGTTCATGAACTTGATAAGTCGATTGCCTCACTACTCCGGAAAACTGAAAAGAAAGTGATGCTTGTGGTTAATAAAGTTGATAATTCCAAACGATTACTGGATGCAAACGAATTTTACAGTATGGGACTGGATAACTATTTTGCATTAAGTTCCGTTAGTGGTTCAGGTACAGGAGAACTCCTTGATGCTATTGTGGAAAACCTCCCTCATAAGGATGCAGAAATGTTACCTGAGATACCAAGGGTTGCTATTGTCGGACGACCAAATGTGGGAAAATCAACCCTCGTTAACTCTCTGGTAGATGAAGAGAGGATTATCGTCACACCCCTTGCAGGAACAACCCGCGATTCGATCTATACACGCTATAATAAATATCACCATGATTTTCTTCTTGTTGATACTGCCGGCCTCAGAAAAAAAGGGAAAATAAGTGAGGATATTGAGTTTTATTCAGTTATGAGAGCCATAAGAGCCATCGAAAATTCAGATATTTGCCTCCTCCTTGCTGATGCTACAAGAGGATTTGAAGCCCAGGATCTTAATATTGTCTCACTCATCCAAAAAAACAACAAGGGTTTAATTTTACTGGTAAATAAGTGGGACCTTATTGAAAAAGATAATAATACGGCAAAACGTTTTGAAAAGGAGATCAAAAAAAAGACTGCCCCTTTCATTGATTACCCGGTTTTATTTATATCCGCAAACAACAAACAAAGAATTCATAAGATTCTTGAGACTATTGACAGGGTAAAAGAAAACAGGAAAAGAAAAATAGCAACCTCTCAGCTCAATGATTTTATGCTTGAAGTGATCAGGAAAAATCCTCCACCGTCAGTAAAGGGAAAATATGTAAGGATAAAATATGTTACCCAATTGCCGACTTATTCTCCGTCCTTTGCTTTTTTCTGTAACCTGCCACAATATGTGAAAGATCCTTATAAAAGATTTCTCGAAAACAGGATCAGGGAACAATTTGAGTTTACAGGAGTGCCGTTAAAGTTGTATTTCAGAAAAAAATGATAATATTTGGTGTGATTTTTGTTCAAAAGACAATATTAACTGAGATTCATGAAATCAATTAAGTATTCGCTCATATTATTACTACTCACTATACTGGCTTTTTCGTGCAGAAAGATTGAGTCTTTGCCTCCCGAACCTCATATCGAATTTACAAATTTTGCTGTTTTTGATACTACCGATATTCTTGGGAACAGCTATAAAGGAGGAAAGTTAAAATTTTATTTTGAAGATGGTGATGGAGACCTTGGATTATCTCAGCCTTCAGAAGGAGGAACAGCAGATACAATTAACCTTTTCATGACTCTTTACAGAAAAGTTGATGGTTCGATGATTCCTGTTGCTAATGATGATCCGCTTAAACCGCCAGGTTTCAGGATTCCTTATATGGAGCGGCCTGGTCAGAATAAAATACTAAAAGGCACAATTGCAGTTACTTTTCTTTACCTTTTTTATTCACCTGACGACAGTGCAATAATAAAATACAACTTTTATATTAAAGACAGGGCTGATAATCAAAGCAATACTGAAGCAACCAGTGAAATATCCCTTTCTGTTAACGATGTATACGATTAATGTAAGTATCAGACCCGTAATCCCATAAAAATAACATCATCTACCTGTTCTTGATTGCCTTTCCATTCAAAAAAGTATTTTGAGATACTCTCCTTCTGTTCGTCCAGAGGCATTTCAGATACTTTTTCAATAAGTCGTTTAAGTCTGGCAATTTTCATCTTCTTACCATCAGGTCCGCCAAACTGGTCAGGAAGACCATCTGAGAACAGGTATATTTTATCCCCCTCATTAAGATAATATTCCTGATCATCAAAATATTTCTCAATCACGGATTCACCTCCTACCGACGATCTGTTTCCTTTGATATAGAACTGCTCTCCACCCAGAACAATAATCACAGGACGCATAGCAGATGCAAATCTCATATGACGGTTTTTAAGACTGAATTCACAGACTACGACATCCATACCGTCATTTGAAACGCCTACATCCAGATTCTGGTTTAATGTTGAAAATATCTGTTTATCAAGAAGTGTCAGAATCTCAGACGGTTTTGATATTCTCTGGCGTATTACTATATCCCGTAATAACGTCGAACCGATCATTGACATAAATGCACCAGGCACACCATGGCCGGTGGAGTCAGCACATACGAGAATGAATTTATCATCTGAGAACTTATCGAACCAGTAGAAGTCACCACTCACTATATCGCGTGGATGGAAAAGTATGAAAGCATCCCTGAAATACTCCTTTAATTTGTTAACATCCGGTAAGATACTGGATTGGATACGTTTAGCATAATTAATACTATCAGTAATCTCAATGTTCTGAATCTCGATCTCGGCTTTTTGTTTCATTACAACCTTTGTTCTTGCTTCAAGCTCGCTTTCAAGGTATGCCTGTGTCTTTTTCTGGGCTTTTTCTCTTTCTCTGACAATTAATATTATAATTCCGGTAACCACTCCTGCCATGGAAATTATAAACCACCATGTTCTCCATACAGGTCGCTTTATCAGTATTTCGAAAGACACAGGCGTTTCCTGTGAGAGGCCGTCCTCATTTACCGATATCATGTTAAACCTGTACTTCCCGTCTCTCAGACTATACGGTACTTCTCTTGATGTTGTTAGCCTTGTCCAGTCATCATCATAGTTTTCGAGCCATGTACTGTAATAAACCTTATCAGGATCGCTGAGATTTATACCCACAAAATTAACATCTATTGCGTATCTCTTTTTGTATGGAAGAGAATAATAGGCTTGATATGGATATCTGATATTATTAATTGTAATATAGTTAATGTTGTTAACCGGGGCTGTCCCGGTCTTCCTGTCTTTTAGTCTGTCATATACTATTAAGCCTTCGGTTGTTCCTATAAACACCTTGCCGTCAGGCGATTCGAACATCCCGTTAGCATTACAGTCTCCTCCTTTTGCAAAGTCTGTTCCAAATACCTTTACAACTTCATCTTCCGGATCATATCTCGAGAATCCTCTTTGATGTCCTACCCAGATCTTGTTTTCAGAATCAGAAAAAATGCTGTGGCAATAATTTGACATTAATCCGTCATTAGTGTTTAACGAAACAACTGAATCGTTATAGCATTTAAAAATACCGTTTCCATATGTAGCCGCCCATATAATTCCATCGGTGCTTTGTGTAAGTGCAAGTATTTTATTGAGGGAACTAATAACATACATTGTTGCATTATCAGCTAGTATGCCGGTATCTCTGCTGATTCTGTACAACCTGTCACTTTCAGTTGCAATGAATGTCCTGCCATCCTGTGTCAGGAGGATTTGATTTATACTGTTATGAGGCAATCCGTTATTGATATTATAACTCTTCTTCAAAACAGCACTGTTTCTGTCAATTACAATTACCCCGTTGAGTGTTGCAAGCCAGATATCCTGGTCATTCATAGCGAAATGAGCAATATAGTCGGTACCCGAGTCACCTGAACGATAAAACTGACGAATATATCCGGAATTATTTCTGACAAACAGACCATTCCCTTTTGTTCCTATCCATATATTATTCTCATTATCTATATGATACGAACCAATCTCATTTTTTCCGATACTCCCTGTAAGATCTGTAAATGATACTGATCTGCCATCATCCAGATTAAAAAGATGAAATCCTGATGGAGTCCCGAGAAAATAATTGTTACTAATTTTATTTATATAAATGATGTTGTTTTGATCAGTGTTCCCTCCGGGTATATAATAAACGTAAGCCGGAGAGCTTAGCATTGAAAGGCCGTTTCCATAAAATCCTATCCAGTTGTTACCTTCCATATCCTGAAAGACTGTAGTAACATTATTTCCCACAAGACCGGATGATTTCTCAATAAACAGTATCTTGCCAATGGTTTCATTATCCGAAGATAGTTGCAACTTTATCACGCCTGATCCAAATGTTGATATCCAGAAATTATTCTCTGTATCTTCAGAAATGGACCGGACATCAAGGGATTCCAGCCGAGGGTAGCCTTCAAACCGTGATAATATTGTGCTATCCCCGGCTATTCTCAGTTGAAAAAGACCGTTACCGTCAGTACCGATAATGAAACTGTTATTTTTTACCTGCCTTACGCATTTAACACTTGAATAATCAAATCCTTCAATGGTGTCCAAGATTGTAAGGGAATCTTCGTTCAGACTGCATAACAGGAGATTTTCCTGGGTGCCTATAAGTAAATTTCCTTCTTGAGTAAAACATGCTGTGAATATAAACAGATCAGAAGTAACCGGCAAGGTTTGAACATCCCCGGGATCAAGAGGATTGATCTTAAATACAGATTTGCGTTGCGGGATCACAAAAACCGAGCCATCAGGTCCTTCAATGATATCGCTGATAATGGATGAGTTTAAAACAGTAACAGGTTTCAATAACCTGTCTTCTGTATAGAATACTGTACCGTCATTGCAACCGAACCACAGTGTTCCGTTTTCATCCCTTAATGAAACAGTCGGGTACCTGTTGTCTGCTGTATCGGGAAAAGATACATTATAAAAATCGAATCCGTCAAATCGCGACAGTCCGTTAGCCGTTCCAACACAGAGATAGCCATTCTGATCCTGATTTATAGTATAGACTACCGGATTGGGCAGGTTACTTTCAACTCCATAATTTTTGAACCTGTAAGCCTGGGAGAATAATAGTTCAGTGAATAAAAATAAGCACCATAAGGTGCTGATAATTATTTTACAATTAAGAACAAACTTCATCTCAGATTAACTTATTTTTTTGGACTAGTTTTTCTTATCAGTGTTTTAGGCTGATAAACCGGGACACCTCCGATAGGCGAACTAAAGAATTGGAGCGCATCTCCTCTCTGGTTTTCGAGTGAAACAACAACATTATTATTTCTTACCAGGTCACCCTGTTTTTTATAAAACCGGAAATCAAATGATTTCCCAATTTCTTCATCTACAACAGGAATTGTGGATTCTGTCCAGTTATCCTCAGCGGAAATTGGAACGCTTACACCCTGCCTGTATTGTGAAATGACTAAAATGACCCCGTCATCATCCCAGTCAAAATTTTTCTGTTTGATGGATACAATGCCCGTGTCAATATAAGGATAGATATGAGCAACACTTTCGAAGTTATTCCACATCCTGAAGGTGTATTCATAGGTAAAGGCATTAGCACCTTCAATGGGAAGGTCGGTATCAGGAGAACGGCTAAGAAAATACCTGTAAAGGTTTCCGTCATCTCCACTCACACCTTCACATATTATTTTAAAAATATATGAATTCCATTTCTCATTAAAATCACCTTCTGTGGGATTAAATGGTCCAAAAGCATAATAATCGTTATCATATCTGACCTCCTCTCCAAAAGCTCTGGATGCCAGTAAATTACCAGTCTTGAAATTAACTCCTTCAAGTAATCCCCTGGATTCTTCATTTTTATCCGGATCCACTCCTCTGCCACCATAAACAGTGAAAAGGCTTCTGGTATCCCAAAAACCCTGAATTTCATCATGTTCTCCTCCAGTGTCGGGATCGAAGACCTTGATATAGAACTGCTGGTTATAATCACGTGGTATTGTAAAGAAGAAAATCTGAACGAAATCATCATCTCCCCATGAGGTCTCTCCGTTTTTTCCGAAGGTTACCAGAAAAGGTACATTCTCATCCTTACCCGGTACCTGTTGTCCTGATAATTCAGCTACAGGGAGGACAATAAGCAGGAATACAGTTATTAAGATTTCGTATAGTGCTTTATTCAATTTCATTGAATGTCAAAATTAATTATTTCCAATTCAGGGCAGAGGTGTTATAATAATATTTTTACAAACACACGCCTCCCTGACTATCCCACCCGGTTCAGGTTTGGTTGAAACTATTAACTGAATATTAAATGTTCCGGGCTTCAGATATGTCTTATCAACTTCCTTGCCAATTGCGACAGTTTCGTCTCCAAAATTCCAGTAAAATTGCTCTATATCCCATCCCGGCAGGTTGGTACTGTCAGCGCTGAAGTGCAGTTCCTGTCCGGGAAAAGCACTGTCGGATCCTGAAATATAAGGTTGTTCATAGTCTGTAACCTCAAGAATATCAGACTTTTCATTATATAAAACCTCATTGGTAACAAGATTTACCACATCTAACTGAACAAGATAGGTACCCGGTCCGGTATAACAATGTTCAACAACAGGTCCGATACACCGGTGCCCGTCACCAAATTTCCATTCATACCGGAATGGCATTGTATCAAATTTAACTGCATTTACTTCGAGGAATTCGTAGCAATAGTTATTTATAAGAAGAGAATCGCACGAGGCTTTCCTTATAATAGCTGATTTAAATTCATAAATGTCATCTGTCCTCCTCCGGTTCGAAGAGAAAAATCCAGATTGCAGATCAGTATAGGCAACAAATGCAAAATCGTCGGACGATGAATTGACGGGTTCAGGAAGAAGAACAGGTGGCTCCCATTTTCCATTACTCATTATTGAGTAGTAAACATCCATACCTCCGGGACCTCCGGGACGGTTTGAGGTGAAATAGAGTCTGCCTGAAGAATGTATAAAAGGATAATTCTCAAGGGAAGGAGAGTTGATTTCAGGGCCGATGTTCACTGGTGATCCCCATTCACCGTTAATTAATTCACAATAGTAAATATCCGATCTACCATGGCCACCGGGCATATCAGAGGCAAAGAAAAGAAACCTGCCATCGCTGCTGATTGAGGGCTGGCCGATATCATACTCTGAATTATTGTACTTAAATGGACGTATAGATGTTAATTCCATCCCTGCACGATCTGCGATAAATATTCCACTGCGGTTTACAAAATCCCGCCTCCTTGTAATCTGCCCTGTTTCTATTTCACTGGTGAAATATACTGTTTTGCCATCAGGTGCAAAGCATAGCGGTCCGTTATTAAAAAATTTACTTCTTTCACTTTTAATTTCTCCTGGTTTTTTCCAGTCAGCAGCATCTTTCCGTTCAGCCATATAGATATTGAATAATCTCCTGCCATCAAATGATGTACGATCCATGATCCCGCTAAAACGTCTGTCGGAGCAGAAAACCAGACCATCTTCCACTATCACAGGAGAGATATCGTTGAATGCAGAGGAGTTGAAGGAAACTCTGGCAACAGTATAAACAGGAGGATTTTGTCCCATTGTGCCTACCGGAATCACAAATGATGTCAGAATTATTAATGTAATAATTGAACTCCTTCTAATCATATATCAAAAATATCTCGGATTGGCAGCACTTACCTTATATCCGAATTCATATCTCAGAATAAATTCACTTGATCCTTTTGAATATGTATTCATCCGGCCGGCCGGATAGTCGTAGCTTAAACCCAATAACAACTGGGGGTTTATCTGTACCTGAAGAATACCAACCACTACCTGTTCAGACGTTCTCCACGAACCACCTGCCCATATAAGATCTGCTATAATTAAATTACCATTAATATCGAATTGTCTCAGCTTCTTAGTCCTCTGCAAAGAGTAATCAATCAGCACTGAAGGTTTAAACTTTAACACAGGTGAGAATACTATGAGCCCTCCCGCAGAAATAAGAAAATCATATTCCCTGAAGCTGTGGTACACCTGAGTTGTGCCTCTGTCTGTTTTCTGGTAACTGAGAAAAGCCGGTATTGCAAAACCTGCAAAAAACCTGTCGTTAAAGTAGTAGATACCTGCACCTATATTGGGAAGAATATATGGTTTATCGTTTGCAGTAAATACCGGATCATTGGAATCAGTCAGTAGAAGGCCGGTATAATCGGTATTTGAAATATCAGCTCCGGCCTTTAATCCGAAAGACACTTTTCCTGTTTTTAATCTTATATGATAGGCATAATCTGCATAGATACTTGTTGATTTTGTGACTCCGTATTGCATGAACTGCGCCAGCAGGCCCAGGGCTACTTTATCGTCTTTCATAGGTGAGTGAAAGGAAACTGATTGCAGCAAAGGAGATCCTTTTGTTCCCATCCATTGCATCCTGTATGACAGAAAAGCACTTAACACTCCGCGCGAACCTGTATAGGCAGGATTAATCATAAGTCCATTCTGGAGATACTGGCTGTAAACCGGATAACCAAGGCTGATTTTTGCTGAATCAGGAGCTACCTGGGAGGAAGCCTGGTTAATGATGAAAAATAATATGATGAAGGTAATCTTAAACCTCTTCATGCATCCTGATATTAATACAATACCTGATCAGTATTATAATCTACCATATAATCAATACCTTTTAAGAATAACAAAGCCGCTCTTCCTAAATACCTGACCGTTCCATTTTGAGGTCAGTTTCAACAAATAATAATAAGTACCTTCAGGAAGATCTATTCCTTTAGAATTTGTGCCATCCCAGTCTTTCCATTCATTACCGTTATGGTTAGTGGTTGAATATACTTCGGTACCGGCACCATTGACTATAGTAAGTTCTGCATCCTGATTCGCAAGGTCCAGACCTGAAATCCTGAATATATTATTATAAATATCATTGTTAGGAGAGAAGCCTTCAGGAATAAAAACTTCATAAACAGTAACATCAACTATATCATCCCGTTTGCAGGCTCCGATCGTCACTGTCCACAGAAACCTGTTTAATCCTTCTGATAAACCTGTCACCCTGGTTAAGTTTTCAGTATCATCTATAAAATTCCCGGTGCCTTCTAATATAGCCCATTTACCTGATCCTCCGGGCCAAACCGGTTCAGCAGCCATCTGGATTATACGATCAAATGAAAAAATCGATGTGTCGGGTCCTGCATTCATTGTAAAGTCCGAAGGCAGGGTGTCCATTGCAATATTCAATGTATTTGAAGTGTTAATACAACAATCGTTATCCCCTGATTTAACAATCCTGCGGTATTTCATTGCCATGGTCATCAGAGGGGGTTGATAGGTGCCGTTTGGAGCATTATTGGTTCCTGTAGCCGGATTCCAGATGACATCATCTGTACTCTCTTCCCATATATATGAATAGGAACCGGTACCGGCACCTCCCGACAAAACCACTCCTGATTCCTGGCTGAGCTGGGCTGGCATATCATCCTTGCAAACAGTCTGATCACCGGCAATAGTATTATTTGTGATCAATGGCAGAACAGTTATTTTGATAACTCCGCTTTCATCAGTGCACTGACCGGAAATTACTCTTCTTCTATAATAAGTTGTTGCTTCTAATGCCGGTGGTTGATAATCAATACCATTGCCAGCTGCTGAAATATCAGTCCAGTTAGTATTATCAGGTGAAGAGGCCCACTGATATGCATAGTCTCCCGGTAAGTCAGTGCCACCCGACGGAATTGCTCCTTTAAGCAGGTTTGGTAATGCGCCTGAACAAATTGTTGTATCGGTATCTCCCCCTGAAAGAAGAGATATTATATTATTCACTATAGGTTTATGTACATTTATAGCAATTGAGGGACTTATGTCGGAACAGGCAGATGAATAGACAACCCTTCTGTATAATGTTGTATCAGCAAGGGAAGGAGGTGAAAAATCGGGATTTGTGACACCAACAGCTCCCGGGATATCTGCCCAGCCATGATATTTGTTCAGATCCTGCCAGGTGTATGTGTACGATCCTGCACCTTTACCGTTAAGAGGCAGTGATCCAGTAAGCTGGAGCGGAGTTTCCCCGGAGCAAATGGTCTGATCCCCGGAAGTTATTAAATTATTGGTTATAACTGGATATTCAGTTATTAGTACAGGTTCACTTGTATTAACACATACATCATCTGTTCCTGAATAAACGATCCTTCTGAAGTATTGCTGACCCGGGAATGGTGGTGCTGCCTCATCGGGATTGTAATCTGAAGCATTATTTATTCCTGAAGCAGTGCTCCATGCTGATCCGTCGAGGCTGCTCTCCCATCTGAACCTGTAATCATTATCACCACCTGAGAGAGCCGGAGTAGTGACGGGAGTTGTACCTGAAAGGTCAGTGAACAGCTGGCCATCGCATATTTCCTGTTCAGGAGTAAGAATAATGTTGTTTTCTATAGTATCAAGCACATTTATTCTGACTGATGCACTGGTATTAACACATCTTCCGGAAGTTACTTTACGGCGGTACCACGAAGTCAGTGTAAGTTCCGGTTGAGGAAGATAAGATTCGGTACCTGATGCAGCAAAATTAAAATTAACATTATCGGTGCTTGACTCCCACGTATATTCATAAATTCCATTACCGTCCTTAACTGCAAGCAGAGAATTCAGTTGAGGTGGATTCTGTTTATAGCATATTGTATCAGGATTACCTATAACATTATCTTTAATAAAAGGCTGCACTATAACCTTAACAGGATTACTGTTATCAACCAGTGCTGGGGTATCAGAATCCGTGACCACCCTTCTGAACCAGGTTGTCTGGGTCAGTAAGGAAGGGGGTGTATAATGTTGCTGGCTGTTTACGCCTGGAGCATCACTCCATGGTCCCGTTTCCGAAGTTGTACTGCTTTGCCACAGGTAAGTAAAAGGAGGAGTGCCTCCGACCGGTTGAGTGCCTGAAATTTGTCCGAAAGGTGTATCAGAACATATCGAATCAATCTGAGTGCCGGTAACAGCTGACCATATTGAATTAAACAGGAATCCGTTAAGTCTTGGTCCGAAGCTAAATTTTATTTCCCCGTTTCCCTCCGACGGGGTCGCCGGGCCGGGTGTTCCATAACTCAGGTTTTCACTAATTTCAGTAGGAAGGCTTGTTGACCTCACCCATATCAGGCCTCCGCTGCCACCTCCGCCACCACCATAACCTACAGGATTAATACCTCCGTCCCCGCCTTTAACTGAAACCTGTAATTGTGATGAGAATCCCTGAAAAGAGAGTACAATAGATCCGCCGGCTCCACCTCCTCCCGCTCCGGCATCTGATACGGCATCTTGTGCTGTTTCACCATCAGCTCTTAAGAAATTATTATTACCATCGATACTATCTGCTACAATTATTATAATACCTCCGCCATCTCCGCCGGGTGAAGCTGTTGAACCTGTCGCCTGTGTGGATGCGCCACCACCACCACCTGCAAATATGCCATCCTCAATAACAGTACCTTTTATACTTGTACCACCCAGACCACCGGGCTGAGCATCGATTCCACATCCGCCGATAATCTTTTCAGATCCTCCGTCCCCGCCTAATCCACGGTTCGAGCCTCCTCCACCGCCGGAATATTTTCCATTACCACCACCTCCACCTGTAAAATTAATACCCTTCCCTTTTGCATGATCAGGGTATAAAGGTATCCCAAGCTGATCATGTATCGCGATCCCCTCACCTTTGATTCCTGCATTATTGTAAGACAACGGATATGAGTCCTGATCATTTCCCGGATTTATATAACAATCTCCAATACCATCTGAACCAGGAGCTCCTATAAGACCTGCACCTGTGACATCTATGCCCGCATTCAGAGTCAGCTTTCTCCCGACAATCATTGCCAACACCCCTCCTGTTCCACTGGTTATACTCCATGGTCTGGCATGAAGCGTACTATTTACAACTGGTGCATTATAAAACGGGACCTTGATCAGCTGTACATTGCCAATAGGATCGTAGGTATTTAAAATAAATTTCGTAAAGGTAATGGTTCTTGTTCCAGTATTAACAGATTGAATAAGAAGAAATTCATATCCTCCCGGTTCCCCGAATTTTGTCTGGACAGCCAGTCCATATGAACCCTGATCTGTTACTATCCCCACACCCTGTATCTGTATCAGAAGAACCGTATCTCCGGCTCCAAACTGGGATATCTGAGTTAAGTCGTTGATGATCACATTATCAACACCTAAAGAATTTACCTTTGCATATTTATTTATTGTATCATTGAGTAGCTGTGGCAATGCAATGGCAGCGCCACTAAAGCCTAAAAACATTAACAGACTTATAACCAGTTTCTTAATATTGCAGGTCAATCTGCCTTTCATCAAACTCAGGTATGAACCGCTAATATAATCAAATATTTGGATAATTAAACTTATTAATTATGTGTTATATGGACGATCCCAGTTTTCAACAGTGTACATCAGGGGATATTCAATATAGAACACAGAGCCTTTGTTCGTTTCCGATTCGAACCATATCCTGCCATTGGCACTTTCAACATATTTTTTTACTATCGATAATCCCAGGCCCATACCTGATGATTTGGTGGTAAAATTAGGTGTAAACATCTTATTCTGAAGTAATTCCGGGATTCCGGTTCCATTATCCGCTATTGATATTATCACTCTGTTGCTCCTCACTTCAATACTGACTTTTATTATCCCTTCCCTGCCAGGCGGTATTGATTGTATCCCGTTTTTTATCAGATTGGAAAATACTCCGTTAAGATGCTCTTTATCAGCATAAACAAATATTCTTCTTTCATGTGGCCAGCCTATTCTGAAGGTGATATTATCAGTGTTTTTGAATAGTTCAAGTGTTGTCTTTATCTGTTCCAGAAGATCAACCTCAACTGGTCTGATCTCGGGCATTTTTGCAAATGCCGAAAATGCCGATGCAATGGATGAAAGGTTATTAATATATTCAATCTGGTTCTTTGAAAATTTTTCGAGCTTTTTTTCAAAACCCGGTACTTCATCCTGCCACGATTTAAGAAGCTGCTGAACATTCAGCTTCATAGGGGTAAGTGGATTTTTTATTTCGTGAGCTATCTGTTTGGCCATCTCCCGCCACGCATAATCTCTTTCGGAAGCAGTAAGTTTTCTGGCACTCTCTTCAAGCTCGTCAAGCATCCTGTTATATTGTTTGACAAGCTCCCCTATCTCATCACTTCCCTGATAGGAAAGATGTTCACTCTTCTTACCAAGCTCAACAGAAGCCAGTCCTTTGCTGAGCATTGTCAGGGGTGATGTCAGCCGGCTGCTGATAAACACTGCCAAACTCATTGTAATGACTATCAGGAGCAGTGTGAAATTGATTACAGCAACAACCAGATTCGATATTTCCTCTGCCAGAACACTCTGCATTCTGAAATATGGCAGATTAAGGTATATAAGAAGCTCATTATACGCATTATAAAAAGGAATATAAGCTGAAATATACTCCAGACTTCCTATTTTCTCCTTCTGAAAATATTCGCTCCTGGTAAGGATTTCCAGATTATTAAATGCCATGATGTTCATCCTTGTGCTTATGAGATTCCGGTAGTAGATCTCATGTCGTGATGTGGCAAGCAGATAACCATTCAAATCATAAAGATTAATATCGGTATTAAAAATGTTTGAAAGCTTTATAAGGACCTCATTCAATGAACTGTATGTTTCATTACTCCATTCCGGTGTAAGATGCCTCACCAATGAAATCTTGTTATCCAGTTCAATATAAATTGAATTCATCTTTTCCTTAAGATTTTCATGATGCTTGGTTTCGTATTGCCTTATAATAAAAGAAGCTGTAACAATTCCTATAAGCAGGAATGAGAATAATAACACTCCAACAAAAGAGACCTGAAGCTTCTGCCTGAAATTAAAGTTATAAGCACCTATGAGAGCCGGGCGATGAATTAGTAAAAGAATCAGATTAGACACGAGAAAAATAAATACAAACAGATATGCAAATGAAATTATTAAATTTCCAAAGGTCAGAACAGGTCTGCCCAGAATTACAGTAACATTACCGTTTTTATAAAGAACATGCTTAAATCCCTCCTGAGTAAACTGCCTGTAATCAGTACTCTTATCAACATACTCGGTATCGGTCTTATCATAAGGAAAGTCTCCTGTTATCAGGACTATTTCACCATTAATATACTTTACAAATGAATGATCCTTAAGTTTTGTATAGCCTCCATATGTTTTATCGAGCAAAAGTTCTGAGTATCCGGGCTGAAAAACATTAATATCACTATACAGCTCAATAAATAATCCGTTCCTGATATTTTCAGAAATCCTGTAAATCAGTTTTCCCAGATAATAGGATCTGCCCCCCTGATTATCAAGAAAATAAAATTGAGTACCTGTAATCAGATGACCATTCTGCCTGATTCTTTCCTCAAAGAAATCAAAACAGTTCTTATAAGTTGCATCAACCTGTCCGATTCTCAATAACTCATCACTCCTGCAGAGCACAATTTTGAAATTAAAATTTGCCAGATAACCGTTAAAATAAGTTTCATGAAGATATTCCGAAATCTCTTCAACATCATCCCTTCCGAAATACTCTACGTTTATCATTTCACTGAGTAAGGTATCATTCTCCATCTCCGGCCACAAGTCTATCAAAAGATGTTCAGCTTCCGGATCATTTTCTGTGGAGTATGTAACTGTCTGTATTTTAAGATTCTCTGTTATTTTCTGCTCAGAAAGAGTTGTAATAAGATACAGAGAGTAGAGTCCGAGAACCAGGGATAAAATAACAATTCTGTTAAATAATCCTGCTTTTCTTCGCTCTGAAATCCACATACCGGTAACAATAATAAAATAGAAAAGGGAAAGAGGTATTAATACACCAGGACGGGCATAATAGACCGCAACAAATACAACGATGGAGATCAGGGTAGCCCGGATCACAGATTTTGAACTAAGCTGATTTAAAATGCGGAATGTTTTCAGCAGATAAAACAGAGGAACTGTAAAAAGCAACAATATCGATCCAAAACCGGCGATGCTTAATTCATTAAGATCAAGAACCTTAAATGTCTCAAAATTAATATTGGAAGTAAAAACCAGTCGGCTGAAGATTATATGAAATCCCAGGAATAACATGGCTCCCGGTATAAAAAACAAAGTCAGCAGAATATTATCCTGCCCGGCTCTTTCCTCTGATGACCTCTTCAGCGGGAAGTACATGTAGAAAACATACGAAAAGACTGAAAGCAGAATACTTAATATTAACAGGTGACCCAGAGAAGGGATCATTCTATTTAATGTAAATCCGTAAGGTAAAAAGAGCTCTGTTCCGGAAAAAATAGCAGGTTTCCCTGTTAAAATGATCAATGAATAAATAAGAAGAAAAATCAGAAAACAGACAGCTACAGCTATAAGATAGTGCCCTTTCCTGATAAAAAATCTTACAAGCGCCATAATCAGAAAGAGAGAGAACACAAAAGAGGCTACCCATAGCAGAATGGGAATAATAATAAACGTTGTATTTACCCTTTCCTCAGGAAAAAGGAGTGAGAACAGAAATCTTCCTTCATTGTTGAATATATGAAATTCAGATTTTCCTTTTTCTGGATTTAGCCTTGTATTGCGGGGCAACCGGAAATCTTTTTCAAATCCATTTTTAATCAGGTCATTTTCAAATCCGTAATCAGTATATATTCTGAGTAATCCTATAAGTGTCTCATTTCCAGTCTGAACTTTTTTCGGCAAAAACCAGCCATTCTGAATAAAAACTAAAGTTTTTGAAAAAAGAGAGTCATCAGGGGAAAGAGGCACATCAAATCCATTATCTGACCAGGTAACAAGTGTATTTTCTACATATGCAAGAATCGTGATTTTATGTTGTTCGGCAAGAGAAAATATATTATTTTCTGAAAGAGATCCATGGCCCTCACCCCTGGCAAGTATAGGCTGAAGACTACTAAGGCAATCCTCCATCACTTTTTCCTTTTCACCCAGTACCTTATTGAATCTGTCGGTCCGGAAACGGTACTCAAAATCACTGAAATACACCATTTCAGCCAGTATCGACAGTAAAAGCAGGGCAACTGTTAAAACAAGAAGGACCA
>Ga0315543_1000629_pt1 | contig 42084 bp, 45 predicted proteins | sample SalMarSW160210MG_2_FD_203098 | JGI IMG/M metagenome (GOLD analysis project Ga0315543, IMG submission 203098) | Salt marsh sediment microbial communities from the Plum Island Ecosystem LTER, Massachusetts, United States - Salt Marsh Sediment SW1601-210 ...
GTCTTTCTGAATACCTTACGTCGATGGTTATCGGATATCTCGATATCAATCTTGTACCACATTTAACGCATATTTCACTCATTGGGGTTGTTGGGGAACCGCAGCTGGGGCAAAAACTGGTTCCCGTCAATGGTCTAGCTCCACAATTGGGGCAGATTTCCGGTGTTCCTATCAATTCCTTGCCACAATTTCTGCAAAACATTTTTCCTCCTCTATACTATTTGCCTTATTTCCTCCGTCAAAGCTTGAAGGAAGTTTTCTTCAGGAACTGTCCTTACTACTTTGCCTTTCCTGAATATAGCACCCTTGTTTTTGCCGCAGGCAATGCCCACATCGGCATCTTTAGCTTCTCCAGGTCCGTTGACCACGCAGCCCATAACAGCCACCTTGATGGGCTTGGTTATCTTTTCAAGGTGTTTATCCACTGCCTCAGCCAAGGAGATAATATCGACTTCGGCTCGCCCACAGGAAGGGCAGCTTACCAGGGTTGGCCCATGCTGGCGAAGCCCGAGGCTTTTTAGAATTTCATAAGCAGCGCGAACCTCTTCACAGGGATGGGTGGTCAGGGAAACACGGATGGTGTCGCCAATACCTTGGTAAAGGAGTATACCAATGCCTATGGCGCTACGTATTGCCCCAGCCTGGGGGAGTCCTGCCTCGGTGATGCCTAAATGCAAAGGGTAAGGGATTTTATCGGCGAGCATCTGGTAAGCCTTTACTGTTGTGAGCACATCAAAGGCTTTAAGGGATACCTTTATTAGGTTGAAGTCGATATCCTCCATAAGCCTTATCTGCTCTAGAGCGATATCGACCATTCGCTGAGCTAAAGGGAGGTCAGGTTCAAAATCTGGAGGGAGGCTGCCAGCGTTCACGCCGATACGGATGGGAATTTCTCTTTCTTTAGCAGCGGATACCACCCTGGCAATTTGTTCCCTATCATGAATGTTGCCAGGATTAAGGCGAATGCCATCAATGCCAGCTTGTAAAGAAGCTAGAGCGAGCCGATAATCAAAGTGGATATCGGCGATGATTGGCAGCGATGTATTCTTTTTAATCGCCGGGAGTCTGTCAACTGCTTGCCCATCAGGAACTGCTATGCGCACTATTTCGCAGCCGCATTCCTGTAACTGTTTCATCTGGTTTACGGTGGCGTCAACATCTCTGGTGTCAGTTTTGGTCATTGATTGAACAACAATAGGGGCACTGCCGCCTATCGTCACGTTGCCAATTTTTAGCTCTCTGGAAACCCTTCGTGTAATCATTTAAATAGACTTCCTCCCCCGATAATGCGAGCAATATCAAAGTAGGTAATTATACACATTAACAGGATAAGCAAGGCGAAGCCCACTGCGTTAACCAGGTGTTCCACTCTGGGTGATACTCGTTTACCTCGTCGTGCCAATTCTACGAGGAGGAACACAATTCTGCCGCCATCCAGGGCGGGTAATGGAAGCAGGTTAATTATCCCTAAATTCAGGCTGATAAAAGCGGTAAATACGATTAGCGCGAGGAGACCTGCTCTAGCTACCTCCGCGGTCATCTGGTAGATACCTACTGGTCCAGCCACCTGCAGAGTTGTAGCACCGATAATCCAGCTCCGTATTGTGTTTCTGAATAAGATGAGGGTTTCCAGACAACGCTGCGTTCCCAGCATGCTTGCTGTCCAGGGAGAATAGGATTGGCGGATTACTTGTTGACTGCCTTCGGCACCGACAACTTCTATTCCTAACGCTCCTTCGCTTTCCGGTGGTCTCCACCTCGGCACCAAGGTGACTTCTTGCTCCCCATTGGTGGCCTTGTTTAGTAATAGGGTGGTTTCTGAACCGAGGGAGAGTTGAACATAGTAGGCCAGGTCGCCACGATTGTTAATCTTATGCCCATTTATCGCCAGGATAATGTCTCCCTGTTCTATCCGTGCCTCTGCCGCTGGTGAGCTCGGGGCTACCTGTTGCACCTGAACCTGTTCCATCAAAACGTTATGGGGAATCATGAAAACAGTGGAGAAGAGAATTATTGGGAGAACCAAATTCATCAAAGGTCCGGCGGCGAGAATAAGCGCTCTGATGCCAATGCTTTTGCTGGCGAAGCTCCGGGGCTCCGTCGGGTCTTCCTCTCCCAGCAGCTTGACAAACCCGCCTAAAGGCACGAGATTTAATGAATATACTGTTTCCCCCTTTTTTATGCTTGCCAGCTTTGGGGGGAAGCCTATACCGAATTCCTCTACCTTTACATCGCTGCGCTTGGCAGCTATAAAATGCCCGAACTCGTGAACCAATATGAGTACTGCCAGCATGGCAATGAAGATAAATATCATTATTACTGTGGTTAACATAAGCTTATATCATGGGCTATTTGTAATGTTGTTTCTCTTGTTTGCTCATCAGCAGCAAAGATTTCCTCTATTGACGGTTGACCAATACTTTGATGTTGCTCCAATGCTTTGCTTACTATTGTGGCAATATCGGTGAACCTGATTTTCCCCTGGAGGAAAAACTCCACTGCTACTTCATCTGCGGCACAGAGTGCTGCAGGGTATGTTCCCCCTAACCTGGCAGCATCCAATGCCAGTTTAAGGCAGGGAAATTGAGCATAATCTACAGGTTCGAAGCTCAAAATTTCCTTTCTGCTTAAATCAAGGCGTGGCAACTCAGGATTAGGCAATCGCTCAGGATAGCAAAGTGCATACTGTATTGGCAAACGCATATCAGGGAAGCTCAACTGTGCTTTCATCGAGCCATCGGCAAACTCAATAATGGAATGAACGATGCTTTGTGGATGCACTAATATCTCAATTTTCTCCAGTGAGATATCAAAAAGATGGTGTGCTTCAATAACCTCAAGCCCTTTATTCATCAGTGTTGCTGAATCGATGGTCACCTTATTGCCCATTTTCCAGGTGGGGTGATGGAGGGCTTGCTCCACAGTTACTCGGTCTAGTTGTGACTGTGAGTGGTGATAAAATGGTCCTCCTGAGGCGGTCAGGAAAAGGCGGTGAGGTTCACTTTCTTCGCCCAGCAAACATTGCCAGATGGCGCTATGCTCGCTATCAACGGGCAAGATTTGGACACCGTGCCGGGTGGCTTCTGTGGTAACGATATTGCCTGCCATTACTAACACTTCCTTGTTTGCCAGGGCAACTGTCTTGCCTGCTTGCAAAGCAGCTATAGTGGGGAATAATCCGGCCTTGCCCGATGTAGCTATAACGATAAGGTCAACATCGTCGTGGCTTGCTATTTCCTCCATAGGCATGAACTTCCCCTGGTAACCGAAATCAGGTTCAACAGAGCAGTAAAACAGTTGTGGTTCGAATTCCTCAAGTTGCTGCGCAAGGAGCTTGATATTTTCCCCTGCTGCCAAGCCGCTCACCTGGAATTTGGTGGGAAAGGCGCGGATTACATCCAACGCTTGCTGTCCTATAGAGCCTGTTGAGCCTAAAATGGCAATTCTCTTTACCCCACTACCCATATTACATAATAATATACCATTGGGGCAACGAAGATAAGGCTATCAAGGCGGTCGAGAGCACCGCCGTGACCAGGCAACAATTTGCCGGCATCCTTTGCCTCCAGATTACGTTTAAGCAGGGATTCCACCATGTCGCCAAGCTGGGCAAACAGGCTAATGAGGCAGGCAAGAAGAATAAGTTGCCAGTAGAGCAGAGAAAAAGTACAAAATAAGTTGAGGAGCAGGAACACAGCCACAGCACCGGCGATGCTGCTTAACAAACCACCCGTTGCTCCTTCCCAGGTCTTGCCCGGGCTTGTCGCCGGGGCTAGTTTATGCCTGCCCCATTTTCTCCCGATAAAGTATGCACCAGTATCATTGGCAAATGTGGTGAATAAAGCAAGATAAACCCAGTTCCGTCCAGCCTCTAATATATCCAGGTTGAGCCAATAGCTTAGCATCCATCCCACGTATAGAACGCCTGCTGCTGTCCATGCCCAATCTTGAAATGCTGTTCCTCGTGGTGAACGAATCAGTATCCATACCAGGGAGATCACCAATGCTACTGACATAATGATAGGTAACAGGTTGACGGAGAGATGGTAATGAAGGCTCAGCGGGCTTAAAGTGAGTGCCACTGCCCATAATAAGCCAAAGCGGGTTAGAGGATGCCCTTTGCCTGAAGTGGCCACCATGCCATAGAACTCCGAAGTGGCGACTAACGCTGCTACGGCAATGAAAACACCAAACCAGGGGTGGCCAAACCAGACGGCGAGGAGGATAATGGGCAAGAGTATCGCTGCAGTGATAATCCTTTGTTTAAGCATGCCTAAATTCTAAACAAATCCAAAAATCAAAGATAAAGAATCAAAATTACAATTCAAAATGGAAAGGCCTCATTTTTAAACTTTGGTTTGTCATTTTAGGCTGTTTAATTTTGTTCTAGCTTTGGATCCAGATTTGTCTTGATTATCTGGAAAATCCTTCACCTCCAAATTTTGTAGTGTGACCCTTTAGGGTCGTGCAGCACGAGGCTAAAGCCTCGCACTACTTTTTAAACTTTGCTTTGTCATTTTGCACTTTTATTTTTGAGTTTTTACATTGGTTTAGTGTTTCGGGTTTAGTATCTAGAATTTTGCTTTGCTGGAATTGCCGCGTTTCCGGTCTGTACTAACAAGAATGAAGCTCCTTTATTTATCTGTTTATATTTCCTTTATTTCCTTCTCCTTGTCATTCCCCAGCTGGCTTACTTTGCCTATGAATGCCTCGGCGAGTTGGTCCACTTGTTTAGTAGCGCTTTTAAGCTCATCCTCCGATATTTCCTTATTCTTTTCCATTTTCTTCAATTTTGCGATGCTATCCCGCCTTATATTGCGTATCATCACTCGGTGGTCCTCTACTCTTCTTGCCAGCAATTTGGCTAATTCAGCACGGCGTTCCTCGCTCAGTAGCGGGACAGCTATGCGAATTAGATTACCGTCGCTTGAAGGGCTGACACCTAGATTAGATTTAAGTATCGCTCTTTCGATCGCTTTTATCGAGGTGCGCTCCCATGGTTGAATAACGATGAGATTGGCTTCACGGGCAACTATATTAGCCAGTTGGACTAGGGGAAGAGCTTCACCTTGGTAATCAACCATAATGTTATCCAGTAATGCTGGGTTGGCTCGACCGGTGCGGATAGTGGTGAATTCACGAGCCAAAACATCGACAACCTTTTCCATTTTGGCGGTTAATTCAGCGATTACTTGCCTCATTATTTTTGCCCCTGCTGTGAGGATCAGTAATGCCCAATCTCGAATCTAGTGAATCTTGATACCTTTATATTCTCGCCCACTTTGGCAATGGTCTGGTTAATAATTTCCTGCACGCTTCTCGTAGGTTCCTTAATGAATGGCTGATTAACCAGGCAATCTGTTTGTGGGTCAAATTCTTCTTTCTCAGGGATTTCCTCAATGGTGATGAATTGAGGAGAGGTGGCAGCGATTTGCATGGCTATATCGCGAGCGAGTTGTCTGAACTCATCGGTGCGAGCTACAAAATCAGATTCACAATTCAGTTCTACCAGTGCTCCTATCTTGCTGGTGTGGTGGATATAGGCTTCAACTATCCCTTCTGTAGTTACACGCTCCATTTTTTTCTGCGCTACCGATAGTCCGCGACGCCGTAAAACCTTGACCGCTTTTTCTACATCTCCCCCTGCTTGAAGGAGTGCATTTTTGCATTCTACCATTCCAGCGCTTGTCCTGCTTCGCAATTCTTTTATCGCTTCGGTCGGCACTTTCATGTCATTGTTCCTTCGACTGCTCGTCTGCTTGCTCCTTTGGCTGCTCCACTGTTTGTTCCTCCGGTAACTCCTCTACTTGCTCCTTTGGCTGCTCCACTGCTTGTTCCTCCGGTAACTCCTCTACTTGCTCCTTTGGCTGCTCCACTGCTTGTTCCTCCGGTAACTCCTCTACTTGCTCCTTTGGCTGCTCCACTGTTTGTTCCTCCGGTAACTCCTCTACTTGCTCCTTTGGCTGCTCCACTGCTTGTTCCTCCAGTGGCTGCGCTACTTGCTCCTTTGGCTGCTCCACTGCTTGTTCCTCCAGTGGCTGCGCTACTTGCTCCTTTGGCTGCTCCACTGCTTGTTCCTCCAGTGGCTGCGCTACTTGCTCCTTTGGCTGCTCCTTTGCTTCTTGCTCCGATGGCTCCTGTGGTGCTTTCGCTGGTTGTTCCTCATCGGGACTAAACGAGTAGGAAGCCAAAAGTTCAACACCCTCTTCCATCTCCTGTCCTTCTATACTGACCATTTCCAGTTGTTCTTGCTCTCTTATTTGCTTTCCTTCAAGCACAGCGTCGGCTATTCTGCTACAAATCAATTTAATCGCTTTAATAGCATCGTCATTGGCGGGGATGGGGTAATCAACTTCATCAGGATTGCAATTGGTATCTACTATGGCAACCACGGGTATATCGAGCTTTTTAGCCTCGGAAAGGGCGATCTTGTCCTTGATTATGTCCACAACAAACAGGGCTCCTGGCAGAGTATCCATTTCCTTAAAGCCGCCGATCTTAATATTCAGGCGAGAAATTTCCTTTTCTATCTTTGCCTTTTCCTTCTTTGGTAAATTCTCCAATTCCCCCTTTATTTGGCGGTCTTCCAGGCCAACCAGGTAATTAATCCGTGATTGTATTGTATCGAAATTAGTCAATGTCCCGCCAATCCATCTCTGGTTGACATAGCACATACTGCATCTAGTTGCTTCTTCCTCTATTATTTCTTGAGCTTGCTTCTTGGTGCCTACGAAGAGGAGAGTTTGCCCGTTGGTGATTAATTTCCTGACGAAGGCATATGCCTGCTCCAGCCTCTCGGCTGTTTTCTCCAGGTCGATGATGTGGATACGATTGCGCTGAGTGAAGATATAATCCTTCATCTTGGGATGCCACACGCTGGTCAGGTGCCCAAAGTGAGCTCCTGCCTCCAAAAGTTCCTTTACCACAGCATTGTCTGTCATGAAACTTGCCTAATGTAGCATGGATGAGATCTTTTTGACAAGGTCAGGCATTATTTTCGGAATAGGGCGAAGAACCTGTCCTGATATTCCTCGAATAGCCCCCATCTATTCAACTCGTTGACCAACTCAGGGGCTCGAGAGATGTCTTTGTTTACCAGTCCGAAAAGTTCCTCAATAAAATTTCGAGCATCCTTAGGTACCCCGGTGGAATCTATATCCAGGAAGCCCCTCCTTTGAAAATCAGTGATGTTGGTGTATACCGACCCTCTCGTTAGCTCATAAATAAATATCATTAGTGATACATCCCATAGCTCTTCTACCCCTCTAATTATGGCGCTCAGTGGATTGTTTTCCTCCTCTATTCTTTCGTTTAGCTTATTTATTAGTGCTGCTGTAGGTTCAGAAACAATGTTCATCTCTTTGGGTTCATTTTTATATCGATAGAAGATACCTGGCTCATGGGGAAAGTTCTCTGCCATGGCCTGGAGGTATTTGCTGGATTGCTCACTAAACCCCTCTAAGCTGGTCAGGTAGCTAGGGGTAACAATCCTTGGCCTCTCAGCAATCACGTTGCCATCCCTTACCACATTAACATTCTCGGTCAATCCGGTTACCACATAATAGGAGATAATGGTATTGCCAAAGGTAGCCAGATTTTGCCGTGGAAACCTGATTACTTTGGTTCGCTCTATGGCATATTTAACTCTCGGGTCTATATCCATCTCTTTCCTTATACCTATATTATACAAACATCTTCACCATCTGGAAATTTCGTTCCACGGTTTGCTTCCCGGCGATTATCTTGCCCGGTTCGGTACTATGTCCGGGAATCAAATATTCCACATCAAGTTGTGATAACTTGTCAATGCTGCTTCGCAGCAGGGAAGGGCTGCCTTCAGGAAGGTCTGTTCTGCCGATGCTGCCCCAGAAAACCACATCACCGCTTATCAATACTTTTTTTTCTTTCCAGTAAAGCGAAATCGATCCCGGGGAATGTCCCGGGGTAAGTAAAACCTGGACAGTGACCTTGTTACTCGTGCCCAAGGTCAGATCACCTTCTTTAAGGTAGAAGAACGGACTGATGGGTGGAAGCCTGGCGCCAAGAACTTCATAAAGCCTGTTTCCTGTACCGTGGTAGAAATCATGTTCCTCTTTGGACAGAGTAATCAGGCTTTTATTTCTTTCAGCGATAGTAGATGCAGCTTCAAAATGGTCCGGATGGCTGTGAGTGACAATTATCAGCCCCACATCCATTATGCTCAGCCCGTCTTTGTTCATTGTCTCGATTAGCGAATCTAGGCAGGCTTCACCAACTTCATTGTGGATATGCCCAGGGTCAACCAACACATGTGGTTGCTTCCCTCGCAAAACATGGCACCAAAGGCTGGCGTTACAATTATTCCCCATCCCTTGCCAGATGTAGCAATAAAAGTTGTCCGCTAATCGTAAAGAACGGTGATAAACCATAACTGATTAAATCCTGAACAAATTCTAAGTTCCAAACATTTAGTACTTTTCATTACGGCAGTCCCAATAGGTTCTTGGCGTTTTCCCTGAGATATTTCTTGTTCACTTTCTGAACCTCGGTCAGCGGCATGGTGTCCAGGAAAAGGGCATATTGGGGGACGGCATATTTAGCAACTTTATCGCTGAGATATTGGATAAATTCCTGCTGCTTCACCTTTCCCTTATATCCAGGGCGTAACTGGATAAATACTGCGATCCTCTCGCTGCCCTACTTCTGGGCAGCCTTATCTAGAAGCGAGAAAACTGGTTTTTGAGGGTAGGGTTCGAGCGTTTTGGGAAGGCCAAACACCTCATATTCCTCAAGCCACGGCTTCTCCTTTACGATAGTCCCTCCTTATTTGACCCTAGTCAGTATTATAAACTAAAATGTCCTCTGCTTCTACAGCGAAAGGTATCTTATGGGTGACATAAAAAGCGCCTGGGAAATTGCTCAGGAGAGGGCTAACCGGCTAGGCAGGCTCTCTGCTGAGGAGCAAAAACAACAGAAGGAGCAGGAATGCCGTCAAATTGCTGCCGGGATCGCCCAGAACTACTTTGACTCTTCGGAAACTCAGGATATAGCTACCATGCTTGATAAATATTCTGGGGAAGAAAAGACTTTAATTGAGTCGGCGTTATTTGGCCTACTAACTGAGGCTATTACTTTCGACAGCCAGAGCAGAGCGGAGAAAGCAGTTCGAGCTATAGTGACTCTGGAGCCAAAAGCGCAGCCGATTGTGGGACGGATGATAGACCTGTTGACGGAATACCACCAAGCTGGAGAGAGGATAAGGACGGGAGTGGAAAGCGGGGCAAAGGAAGTGTTGCATCGGTTGAGGATTTCAGGCTCAGCAATAGGGGGGATAAACATCGAAGGTAGTCCGCAACAGCAACAGGATTTGCAAAGGTTCAGGGCACCATTGGAACAACAGCTTGATGCACTGAAGCGAGACTTACACGAAGGAAAATTCTAAATTCCAGGCACTAAACCCCAAACAAATCCAAAAAGCAAAATTACAATTCAAAAAGCAAAAAACTTCATTTTTAAACTTTGGTTTGTCATTTTAGGCTGCTTACATTTGTTCTAACTTTGGATCCAGGTTTGTCTTGATTATCCGGGAAATCCTTCACCTCCAAATTTTGTAGTGCGACCCTTCAAGGTCGTGCAGCACGAAGCTACCCCGTGTAGTAATCTTCGCTACTACACAGGGCTAAAGCCTCGCACTACTTTTTAAACTTTGGTTTGTCATTTTAGGCTTTGCTTTTTGAGTTTTGGGCATTGTTTAGTATTTGGAATTTAGGCCTTACAGTTTTGGCGTATGGCCTTTACGGGGCTCCAATGGTCAACCTCTGCTGATAGAGCCACTGACGAAGGCTGAGGGCGGTCTCGATATCGAGTACCCGGTACTTCTTGGACGAGATCCCGCAGCGGGTATCGGTGACGGTGATGACGTCGTAGAGCTCCTGGCCGCAATTAACGGGGATGGTTATTTGACCCCCCTGAGCTCGCAATGACGCTTTTCTCAGGATAGCGTCGGCTCTCTCCTGGGCTCGGGTGCTTGTCTGGAGGTTAGGATCATAGGACTGTTCCAGGTTATCAATACCGAGTTCTAAGTTAGGCCAGTCGAAGGCGTCTTCAACGACTCGGTTATCGCTGGCATCCCTGCCGATGGCACGGGCCCGTGACAGCGTAATGTGTGATGCGTAACTCCCCTGGAGGATGACGTGGTCTGTGCCATAAGAATACGAGCTCGCCTCATCGTCCTGGAGGTCTTTGACATAGGCTTCGTTACCATCGAATATGAGGGCGTCGGGGATAAACGAAAGGACACGTCTCAGTGCTGCGTCTCCCCTGGTCCCTGGCTGGATGGTGAAGTCGGGATACAGGTTATCAACGGCCGAGCTCTTAGGGACTCCCCCAGGGCTGGTAAGATTGATTCCCCACCTGCAGATAATCTCCTGGATGATCTCCCACACCCGTTTATTCGCTGGCCACCTCATTTGAAATCGGGCGGACCACTTATCGGCCAGGCCCTGGCCATCGAGGCAGACCAGGGTGAGGGTTGATGTGTTAGGAGAGGAGGAATACTCCCATGAATCGATCCAGTACCTCCCCACCTCCACCGCTTCGCTTCCTTCAGAAGTCCTATAGCCTAACTTCAGGACCACTTCGCTTCGCTTTGCGGGCGGGGTTGCGTATTGGCCCTTGTGGTTATCAAGTTCCAGGTTCAAGGTTCCAGGTTCAACGTTCAAAGAGAGGATATCCTGGGTGAGATCCAGCGGGGTTCCCGCAGGCCTGGGGGCTCTCCAGACTCCGTCGGGTCGTTCGAGCCACCAATAATCGGATGTCGAGGATGTTCTAAGTCCAAAGTTCGAGGTTATATTCAAGAAGGGCTTTGGCTCGGTGAAGGCCATGGAGCTGAAGGCTGAGCCTCTGACAGAATGACAGATTAACGGCATGGTATAAGCGGTTGTTCCGGAATACTTTTCCACCGCGGTGAGCTGAGTATTCTCGTAATCCTGGGCTGATGCCGGGTTATGACAATCGGGGTACTCATAGGTGATATCCTCGCCTGCAGGTGAAATGATGAACGGTTCTACATCTGAGAAAGTGTAGGTATTGTCGAAGGTCTGCCGATAAAGGCCATAAAGGTTATAGGGGTCTCCTGCTTCCAGGGCGGCGATGACGATATCGACATGATCTGGGGTGAAGGAAGCGCCGATGCCCAGGGTAGTAGAGAAGGGATGATTGACACTGCCCAACCAGGTATGCTCGCTGGTGGACTGGTCTGAGGAATCTAAAACGATGCCGTTCTGCTGCCCTGCTTTCAATGCGAAGCAGACAACGATGTTTCCCGTTGACCACCAGGTGGCGGCCATAGACAGGACATCGGCGTAGCTTACGAGCTGGGCATTTGACCAATCCTGGCCATAGTTGTGGCTGTAATACTTCCACAGGACATTTCCCGTGGTGCGATAGAAGATATAAACCTTGGCGCCATAAGCGGCGATGGCACATGGGCCCTGGCAATCCGCTGCTAGCTGCGTCCACTGCGTATAGTCGGAGTTCTCGTCGGGGCTGGTGATCTTCTGGCGGTAAAGCTTATTGTCGGCGGCTGCCCTGATACGGTGCATGCTGCCCTGGCCATCGAAGGCGATGCCGTGGTGGTTGTCGTTTTCGCTGCCGGTGTAAAGTCTGGTCCACTCGAGGCGTTTAATACCCTGGTCGAAGTCGTAGACCTTCGCTTCGACGTAAGGAAGGCGGTCAGGCTTCTTCTGGGCGGCGGTTAAGGTCGAACTAAGAGTTCTCATGTTCTACGTTCCAGGTTCCAGGTTCCAGGTTCCAGGTTCTACATCTAGTGGGTGAGGTTTTATGATCCTAGAAATTCCTTTCAACATATAGTGTCACCAAAATATCACCTGGATTAACCTGGCGATGGCGATCCAGGCCAGGACTCCGGAGGCTCTGCCGCCGAGGTAATAATGATGTTCAATGTTCAATGTTCTATGTCCATAGTCTTCAGACATGTGATGCCGTGCTGGCAAAGGACAGAGGATCTCGAAGAAGCCGATGAGGAAGGCATGCCACTCCTCGCCTGTGCTAAAGAGTTCTTTGAGCACAATGCCCTTGAAAAACGTGCGAGAACGGGCTTTTGAGTCCTCTTCCGTAGTATTTGTCACTTTCCCCCTTTTCGATGCCGTTTATATCAGGGCTCCCAGGGAATCGGGGACCGGCTTATCAGCCTTTTCATAATGTCGGGCTAAATGCCTGGCTGCCGAGATGATATCCTCGGGATCTGCCTGGACTCTCTCCCCGCGGTAACCGCCTCTTGATAGAGCTGCCACCGCTGCCGGCATGCGGTCCCAGTCCACGGTCTTCTCGATATCGATCCTGCCCTTCAGAGCTCGGAAGATAGACTTCTTGTGATGGGGAAGCTTCCAGGTCTCGGGGTCGTCGGGGTCACCGACGATGGCGAAGGCTTCTTTGGGAAGGCCTTCCCTGGTGGCTTCCAAGGAAATCACCAAAGAAGGCCTTCCATTTGAGACTGATTGTTTTACTTTGCTCATGGTTTCCTCCTTTACGTTCAATGTTCTAGGTTCTATGTTCTAGGTTCTACGTTACGAAATGACGTAGCCGTAGCATGCTCCTCCTGGTGGGGGTGGTGACGGACATTCGGGTATCAGCCAGTCGCCAGCATAGCCTCTACAAGCACCGCCCTTACCATAGCTACTGCTTAGAACTGAGAAGTCAACAGCATCTACTTTATCGGTTATATTAAGATCACCATAATAAGGCGTTCCGAAATCAATATCGGTGGTGTTGCCTTCTGTAAAGACCTTGTCTTCTTCAAGCATGGTTAAGCAACCGTCTGCTCTAAGTCCGACATCATAAGTGCCAACTGGGCAGCCATAGATTGTGAAATCTCCGCTAGCGTCAGTAGGTGCACAAGCCTTGAATACTTCGGTGTCAGTGTCTGGAGTAAAGAACCGAACAACGACGTTACGAGCTCCATTTGCACCTATAGCAATGTTTCCTGCTAGTGTTGCTGACATTTATTAACTCCTTTCTACCTTCAGCGATATCGTCCTCATGTCCTAATTACCTTTAGACTCAGAATAACTGTTATAAATGTAGTGATACTATCTACGTTGACGAACAGAATATCGCCAGCAGCAATAGCCGTTGTCCAATCAGTTAAAGTAGCATCCTGAGACTTCTGAGCGTCGGTTATTGTAGGTTTAGCTGCAGCACAAATGCTATCGGCAACAGTTGGCGGATGATTAGCATAAGTATCCTTCCAGATGTCCAAAACAATACTGCCGTTTGTTGAAGCGGGAAGTACGCCAAGCAGAGTAGCTTGTGTAATAGTGCAGGCAAAAGGAATCTTGAGCCCACCTATTAGTCCTGTAGTGATGACTGAGCTGCCACCGCCGCCGATGATAAAAGCGAGGCTGGCTTCTGTTCCGCCTCCCCCTCCTCCTGAGCTCCCTGCTGGCCAGGAAGCCACGACGCAGGCGTCGCGGGGATTCCCCCCGGGGATGGCCACCAGGACATAGTTACCGGTGATCATCGCCTCCGGTGCGATGTTGGTGGCAACGGCGATATCGTCAAGGTAGGTGGTTAGCGAACCCGCTAACTGGACGCCCGCCTTGTGGGTGGTACTGTTGAAGGTCTTCAGGATGCCGAGTTCTAACATCGTGTTAGGTTCTACGTTCCAGGTTCTAGGTTCCAGGTTCTAGGTTCTAGGTTCTAGGTTCTAGGTTCATTCGGTGTAGAACTCCTTTGAGATGATACGGCTTTTGAGGGCCCGAAGCTTCTTCTCATAGCGATCGAGCCTCTCTTTCCCCCACTTCAAGAAGTTGATGGTAGCCCACTTGCCGGCGATGGTAGCTTTGTCAACGGTATAGACCGATGCCGATGCTGCCAGGTAACCGGTGGCTCCGAGGACGATGATCTCCTCAAACTGAGCGGGGATAGTCGATGACTCAGCATCGAGGGTATGCTCCTTATACCACTTTACCCGGGCGTCGTCTCCGTCGCCTTCGTCGGCCATCTGGATGGTATCCTGCCAGATTCTGAACTTCTGGTAGTAAGTGGGGTTCTCTCCGATAGGGAACTCAACGGACTCCACCCCGATTAAACCTGACAGGCTGGAGATATCGATATCCCTCGAGCTCTCAGTGGTAGCGATATCGTCCTGCTGCTGTATAGGCTTTGCTATGGAGAACTCCCTGACGACTCTCTCGATAGCTCCGTCCACCTGGTCGTTGGTCCAACGATAGTTAGCCTCATCTTCGTCCTGGAGGTCCTCCCGGACTCTGGTTCTCATTTCTGTTAGGTTCATAATCTCACCTGTTCCTTATTCAACGTTCAACGTTCAATGTTCAATGTTCCAGGTTAGGAGGGAGGGGGAGGTCGATGTCCCCCTCCCCCTTTGCCCCATGTAGTAATCTTCGCTACTACACGGGGTGAGCAGGAGGTGTAAAATGGCTGGCCGGTGCGATCCCCGTGCTGGGAACCAAGAGGACTTCTCTGGCTGGTTCGTCAATAACCAGCGTTTCAGTGGTGCAAACGTTGCCTGCTGTATCAACACTGTGTGCACAAACCGGGATACAGAACTAATGGGACGTATCCTCTCCTGAACCCCGTTAGATAGTAAACATCTAACGGGGTGAAGCCCGCGGGCCCGCGCCAGCAAGTTCATTTAGTCCTTCACCCCTGTCATCATGGCCGCTTTCACGGTGGAAAAGAGGGCAAGCGACACATACCACTTAACTCTCGTCCTGGTGGCGTCCTTGGTCTCCAGAGAGCCAAGCCGTTCCACCTGGAGCATTTCGGGGCTCGATAGGCCACACACGCCGCCCTCGCCCATCTGGAAGGCGAAGATAGCGGAGCAAACTCCGGTGGAAGTGCCGACAGTGTAGTCGTCCTTCACCCAGTCATTGACGGCGATGGGGATGCCGTTATAGAGCTGGACCTGCTCCATGAACATCCCCGGTCGGGTCTCCAGGACGGCTCCTGAGGCTCTGATAAGGGACTGGAGCTTCCTGCGGCTCCGCTTGCTCATCAAGAGCATATCTGGCTTACCGCCTCTTACCAGGTCGATGAGCTTATCCAGGTTGTTAAGGGATAACGTGGCGCCGTTGGCTCCCGTTCCCTGCCAGTGACCGTACTTGCAGGTCCACGTCACCTGGTCATCGACAACGGTGGCTCCCTCCTGAGTAGGCCAGGTAGGCTCGGTAGTGCCATGAGTCTTTTTATCGCCGGCTGCCGCCGTGCACTCATACCGGAAGCCGTTCTCGAGGCCTTCGGTGGGGACGACGATATCGCCCACCGCCATCTCGGTGTCGGCTGTCCAGGCTGTGTCCGAAAGCAGGACATAGAGCCCTGACGGCTGCTCACTGGCACCCGTCCCGTTCAGGAAGATATTCTCGAACTCATGCTGCATCGCCTTGGCCTTCTGCTCGATGACGGCTGTCTCAAGGTCCTGGATGTTACTCCTGGTTGACTTAAGGAAGTTGTCGACATCGGCGTCTCCGCCAAGGATCTGGAGGGTAGCGGTCACCTGCTCGAACTCGGGCTCGGACTGAGTCCATGTACCGGTAACAGGCGCATACCACCCCACACCGGGCAGCGTCTTCTCACGGTTGTATTTCAGACTGGTACCGACAATCTGAATGAAGGGCAGCTCCTGCAGTATCGGGCTGTCCTTGATAATGGTCTCGATGATGCCCTGCAGCAGGACATCGGTAGACAGTTTTGATGCTTCTGCTAAGCTTATACTCATAGTTCCTCCTTGTTCTAAGTTCTACGTTCTAGGTTCTAGGTTCAACGTTCTACGTTCAACCTTTTTGTTGAATTCCAGCGGCGATCTTGTCCCTGGAGGACATGCCCTCGGTTGTCTCGCCTCTGGTTGGAGCTCCTGCAGGTACTTTGGCTGCCGAAGCTTCGGCTTCCATGGTCTTCTTGACCGCGGCTACCAGGCCTTTGGCCTTCTCGACTGAGGCGTCGAGCTCCTCGATGGTCTCGCCTGAGATCATGTCCTCTGGGATAGTGGGATTGAGGGCTTTGGCCATTGTGGCATACTTGGCGACTGCCTGATCTCTGGCTTCCTTCAAGGAAGTGGTCAAGGCTTCGCTTTGCTTCTTCGCTTCGCTTAAGGACGATTCGAGCTCGCCACGCTTGGTCTCCAGGTCGGCGATGGTAACGTCCTTCTTGTCGGACGCTTCTTTCAAGGTAGCGTTGGCTGTCTTTTCTTCCTCGAGCTGAGCTTTGACAGCGTCGAGCTCCGCGGGTGTGGAGACGTTGTCCTGAGTCTCCTGGGTCTGGTCTTTCTCTTCGTTGTTGGCTTCTTCTGCCATAGATTCCTCCTCTTTACTCTCCCCCTGAGATTGCTTCGCTGCGCTCGCAATGACATGGGGGTTGACTTTATTATTCAGGCACTTCCATCTCAGCGGCAACCGCTCTCTCTCTCGCTCCGCCACGAGTTGACTTTGCCCTGAAGTCCTCATTCATTTGCAGGATCCTCCCCCTCTCGTCAAGCCACCTGGTGAACTCCTCATCGGGGTCCATGATTCCCATCTCGTCCATAGCCGTCCTTCTGCTGTGGACTCCCGCCTGGACGAGGAGCTGCTCGTTCTGAGCCTGACGCTGGGTATCCTGGGGAAGGATCTCTCCCCACACTACACGGTGGGTAATGCCGTCAGGGTTCTCATTCATATATTTGGCTGCCAGTCGAAGGATCATCCCGGTTCTCTTGTGATAGGCGTTCGTCCTGATGGTCCTTTTGCGGGTGACCTTCTGGGTTAAACTCCCCAATTCAACCTGCATGGCTGTTCCCGACAGGTCTCTCTCGGTGCCGCCGTAGGCTGCCCTGGGCGTTTCGGAGATGTCATGAAGGCACCTATAAATCAAATCAATATAATCGATATGGAGCCTGATACCTCCGCCCTGGAGCAGGTCTAGTAAATATGCTTTGGCATCCTCGGGTATGGTCCATACCGCTCCCGGCTTGACCTGGATATCCTCCAATGAGCCGATGTTCTCCAGGACCGCGATGGGATTACCTGATAATTCCAGTATTCTCGACAACTGGCTGACCGCCCGGTTGAGCTCCCGCTGCGGCTGGATGACTGACGGGATATCGGAGGTCCCCCAGAACTGCTTAGGCTCCCTCAAGTTAGGGAAGATGATGAACGGAATGAAACCATAAGGATTCGGCTTGGACTCGATGCGGTCGTTATCCAGGAAGAGCTCGAAGTCCTTAGCTGTCCACAGCTCCGTGACGGTGGCCGACTTCTTTGAAATAACCTTGTTATACAGCAGGCTTACCTGGTCCTGGGAAAGGGTATATCGTGACGCCACCCACCACACGTTGGACAGGTCATCACCCAGCCACCAGGCGTAAATGCCTCTAATATCTGGAGCGGTGATCCTGATGCGCTTCTCGTCCGGGTCCCAGATGACCTTATAGCATCCGTCTCCCAGGATAGCGGTATCTATCTCGGTCTCCCAATCGAGCTGCTGCAGGTTGTTGCTTTGGTAAACGTCCTGGATAAGATGCTCCGCGTGAACCACCTTCTCCTTGAGCTCGTCGGTGTTCTCGGCGGGATAGCAGGCGAAGGTCAATCCCTGCATTAGATAGCTGGTGACCTTATCGATGGCCACTTTGGCATAGTTAAATACGAGCTGACGGTTTCTGCTTGTCTTCTCCCACTGGCTGCCGTTGTAGAAATTGAGGTTGTTGGTATAGGCTGCCAGCCTGGCGGTATCGATGCGGGCTAGCTGTGAAGGATTGAATTCATTCATCTCGTAAGACCCCCACTTGCTTCACCGGGAGATTGCTTCGTCGTCCGTCAAGTAACGGACTTCCTCGCAATGACAGGTGGGGATGCACCTCGCAACGACAAAGGTGTTTAGAAATGTAGTGCGAGGCTTCAGCCTCGTGCGCACGACTCTAAAGGGTCGCACTACAAGAGGGCGACGGTGCTGTGCAATAAGACCCGAAATACTAAACAACATCAAATGACTAAAGTCCCCATGACCAAAGTCTTTTTGAAGTTTGAATTTAGATATTAGGATTTGTTCAAGATTTGGTGCTTGGAATTCAGGATTTTTCCGCAAGGTCAAAAGTACGGAGCAAAGTTCAAAATTTACTTTTGCGTTTTGCATTTTGGCTTTTTATCTTCTGAGGCGTCCTTTATTACCTTCAGCCCTCGCTGCACCGTCCTCACGCTAACCTGGAATATTCGGGCGATCTCCTCATTGCTTTTCCCTTCCTTTTTCAGCGCCATCATTCTCCTTGCCCTCTGGGTCTTCAGGAATTTCTCCTTTCCCCACGGCGCTTCCTTGATGCAGTAGGGTAAGGGACAGTTAAGGCAGGAGGGCCATAGCTCACAGCCTTCGTCTTCGTAGGGGAAGTCCTCGGGCAATAAATCCCAGATGCTCTCGCCTTGCATGGCGTCGCAATATTAGCACTACAGTTCTAGATAGACAAGGGAATTTTGTCACCCTTCACTGCATCGTAATAAGAGGTATATTGACATTGGGAAGCAGGCTAGTATAATGTTGCATAGTGTATGTCAATAATTGAATATGTGCTTGACAAGATTTCAAGTTATGTTTACAGTTTGCCCGAATAGATTAAAGGAGGTGATGCCTATGGAGCAGTCCCAAAGGAATTCTCGAAGGAGATTGCGGAGCGTGGCAGTGCCACGAGATTGCGGAGCTTGTTCCGAGTGAAACGAGGAATCTGTTGCTCCGAGTTTGCTTCGGCTATGCCTCGCAACCGCATTCGCTCCTCGCAATGACAAAGATGTTTGGAAATGTAGTGCGAGGTTTTAGCCTCGTGCACGACCCTGAAGGGTCGCACTACGGAAATTTTGGAAAGCCCTCCACGTGTCATTGCGAGCCGAAGGCGAAGCAATCTCAACAGGATTCACGGGGGGGAAAGTGTCAGTATGAGGCACATTCCGGTTTACTGGAAATTCACGATAACCAAACCAAGGCAAAGAAGGTCGACTTTTAGCCAAGGTTTAAATAGTGGTTCCCAAAAATTTACGGAATTTTTGGGGTGAAGTAAATAAGGAGGACTTTTTAATGGATAAAACAATAGATAACTGGTCTAGAAGAGCCTTTTATTTGGTCATTGCTATATTAATGACTTTAGGGCTGCTTCTAGCGCCAGCAATGACCCCACAGGCTAACGCCGCTGAGGTGAATGCCGAGTGGGACAAGGTTGGTACGCCGTACACCGATGATTGGACGGTCGCCCCGGGTGCCAAGATCACCGTGCCTGCGTCGATTGCCGGCGGTACTGTCATCTACATCGTTGGGACTGGTTACGACGATAACAACATGGATGAGAACTGGACTCCTAAGTTGTGGAAGTCTGAAGACAGCGGCGTGAGCTGGGATGACCTGGCTGACAACGTCTGGGATGCCGACGGTCTGCCAGCAAGCTTCAACTCGAGCAATACCAATATGGAGTTTAACTACGTTGCCGTTGACCCCTATAGCGACGCTGAATTTGTCGCCGTGGCGCTGGTTGATAATGGCGGCACTCCTGTTGCTGATTTCTCTGATGACACTCAGGTGGTGGTCATCTCTGATGATGGCGGCGATAACTTCGCATATACCGGAAGTATAGACGATGGCGGCGTTGTACTGAATCGCGCTTTCGCCATGGCGGTGTCATCTGAGGATGATGGCAAGCGTAACATCGCACTGGGTGGTGTTGGAACCACTTACCCGACAGGTCTGGTGTTCCGCTATGTGACCGGTGGTCTAACCGGCGGTCACTGGGTGAATGCCGTAGATGCTACAGACTATCTTGGCTGGGATGACAGTGGTGATCCCAGCCAGGCGGTCACCAGGGTAGCGTTCGCGCCAAGCTGGCTGGCCGATAACACGGTACTGGCGGTAAGCCACAGTGCTAGTAACACCTACCTTCAGTCAGGAACTTGGGGAAACAGCAAATGCTGGAATGATGAGGCTGGCTTTGAACCTGCTGTTGAGATACTTGGTGCTGATGAGAGCATGTGGCTTTACTTTAAAGGTTCAGCGGCGGGACTTGCCCTGCCCTCGGATTATGAGGGCAGGCATGCCAACACTCGCTACGCCTGGGTGTATGTGGACAATTTCCTTGGTGGCAACGAGACCGGCGGTGTGATTTACAGAGTAACGAACGGCGCCGTTAGCGTGGTTATGCAGCAAATCAGCGACAATCCGTGGCTGGCGACCATTTCCTACTACGGAACAATTGATGAAGGTAAAGCCATCGCCGGCTTAATGGGCACTGGCAATCCGGGTGACTTTCCCTCCATGGATACTGCCTGCTGTGAAGGTGTCCAGGTTTACAACACCGATGGAATTGCCGATATGGACATCTGCTGCGAGCGGTGGGCTGAAGCCTGCAAGCCGCCCACGGGAACGATGGCAGCTCTGGTTGGCTATGTGCTCCCCAACAAGGCTTATGCCTTTGTCGGCGGCTCAAGCGATGAATATGCCCTTGACGAGGGCGCTGTCTCCTTCAGTAAGGATGACGGCGATACCTGGAACCAGGTGGGACTGGTGGACACCTATATTACCTACCTGTCCGATGTTGCCAAGTCACCCGACTGCAACAAGACCTGGGTGGTTAGCGTTAACGCTGAGGGTGGAGAGTCAATGTGCGAGTGCGACAGCGTCTGGCTGAAAGCTGACCCACTGCCCGAGGCTTCGGAATACAGCGGTGCCTGGATAAGGGAGTGGTGCAAGAACCTTACCTATGATGAGGTGCTCAATAGCTGCCAGACTCCTGAGATGGGGCTGCTGAGGCTGGCTCCCGAGGAGACCGAGGAAGCGTTAACCGTTTACCTGGTTGACCGCGGCACCAACACCGTTTACTACGATGGCACCGAAGGTCTGGGCTGCTGGGAAACCGGGAGTTCGACTGTTGACGAGATATCCGATTTAGCTGTCCAGGACGAGGCTACCATCTATGCCGTGGGCTTCGATGCTGATGTAGCTGTGTCCGATGACCACGGTGCTGCCGCTTCATGGAGCAGCACGATGGACAGCAAGGTTGACGATGGTCATACCATAGCCGTGCTTGGCGATGGGAATGTCCTCGTTGGCGGCGCTGACGGCAAGGTGAGCTACTCCGATGATGACCTGGCCACCTTCCTTGATGCTGAGGCCAGCTTCACCGAGCTGGATGACATCGGCGATGGACGAGTGCATGTTGCCTTTGACAGCTACTTCGACAGTAACAGCGTCATTTATGCCGCGGTGAGCAATGTCGCCCTTTACAATAGAACCTGCGAGATGCCCGTCAACGCCGACGACAACGGCATTTACCGCTGGACTATTGGTGAAAGCAGTGCGTTTACCGACCTTGGTGAATGTACTGGCACTGCAACACCATCGGCGGCTCAGATTGGCTACGACACGTGCAGTCGGGTTGAGGTTGGCTACTACGGCATAGTCCTCAGCAGTGCTGAGGGCAATCCCGAGACCGATGCTACCACTGGCGGCGTTCTGTACGCTGCCTTCTATGATGCGGACGGCAATGTCACCGGTGTGGCACGCTGTCTCAATCCCGCCGAGGAGGTAGCCTGTGGCGAGGCAATGTGGGATTACCTGATTCAGGGTATGGCTGATACTGCAGCATTCACGCTGGAGCCTTCCAGCTTGAAGCTCTGTGGCTGCCTTACTCCTGATACTAATGCCAAGCTGTGGGCTATCGATGACAACTGGTACTACCTTGACTTTGCCTGCGGTGATGTCGAGGACAGCAGTGTAGGTCGCCTGTGGACCTATGAAGACTGCTATGCCAAGGCGGGTCCAACGCTCAACAGCCCGGCATCTGATGCTGTGGTTGATGCCGACCCGTGCTACTGCTGGAACGATGCGTTCACCTTGAAGTGGGACAGGCAGTGTGATGCCTGCTCGTACAACCTGCAGATATCTCTGGATGAGGACTTCACCGAGGTGGTACTCGACTGGAGTGGCAAGGATGGTGATTGTAATGAGATAGACTACGAGCCACCCAGCGGCACCAGTCCCAGCTACGTTGTTGCCAACGGAGCACTGGGCACTGGCAGCTGCGGCACCAGGTTCTACTGGAGGGTTCGCTCTGCCGATGCTGAGACTGATGAGATAATTCACAGTCCGTGGTCTGAGGTACGGAGCTTCACCGTTGCTGTTGGCCCTATGGCTGCGTTAACGCTGACCAATCCCAGCAATGGCGCTATTGGCGTATCGGTGAGCAATATCCCGTTCACCTGGGATGCTGTTGCCGATGCCACCGGCTATGAGTTCAGCCTGGTGAATGCTGAGACCGATGCTGAGGTTGTATCAGCGACTTCAGTATCAGGGACGACTTACACCTATACTGGCACGCTTGACTACGACACTTCTTACTTCTGGACGGTAAAGGCGTTCAAGGATAGTACGGCGTTTGGTGACGCTACAGCGACCTTCACCACAGGTAAAGAGGGAGTTGTACCGCCTGCGCCTAGTACTCCGGCATGGGTGTGGGTGATTATCGCCATTGGTGCTTTATTGGTGATTGTTACCATGGTGCTTATCTTCCGAACACGAAGGGTGTAATAACCCTTGCTCACTTAACCTCTCCCTTGAAGGGAGAGGAATAAGGTGATGGTGAAGATAGAAGGGGGGCTTTCGAGCCCCCCTTCCCTTTATTTGAGATTGCTTCGTCATCCCTCGCTTGGGCTCGGGATTCCTCGCAATGACACTTCCCATTATGTCGTTGCGAGGCACACCCCGCTTTGTCATTGCGAGGAGCGGGATTCCTCGTTTTACTCGGAACAAGCTCCGCAATCCCCAGGTTAAAAATGTAGTTGCCCAATTTATTGGGCAATTGTGCCTGATGAATCAGGCAACTACAAAATGCGGAGGCGCAACAACCTAGACTGGGACCCCGCAGGGAAAATCCTAAATGCTAAGTGCCCCACCGAGATTGCCGCGCTTCGCTCGCAATGACAATAAGAAAAAGGCTCGGAAACGACAAAAAAGAGGCTCGCAATGACATCCCCCTTACCTTATTGCGAGGCACACCCCCCCTTTGTCATTGCGAGGCACAACGTGCCGAAGCAATCTCGAAGTTAGTAGCTATCAGCCATTGGCCAACTGCTAACCGCTGACTGCTAACTGCTGACCGCTGACTGCTGACTGCTGACCGCTCTTTTACATTGTTTAGTATTTCGGATTTCGGATTTAGAATTTGGTTTTTCTGGGATTGCCGTGCCTGGCCCTTCGCGGAGTTTACCCTGAACACTACGAGATTCTTCCCCTTCCTCTTCGTTACACTCAAAAGCAAGGTCAGAATGGCAAGAGGCGAAGGGCTCGGGGGACAGGGGGTATGCTTCATTGCCCATAGGGAGACATGGGCATTTCCCCTCAGCTGCCTGTTGCCAATCACGTATATTGCCTAAGGAAGGATGGTAGGGTATCATTTTACCGGTTAAATAAAAAAGGAGGTGATGAAAATGTTCTTGATGGTAACACAGACATATCCGACTAAGAGTGTAGCCGCGGTTGGGAAGGTAGCCATGGGAGTTCTTGCAAAAGCCCTGCCACCCTATGTAAAGAGACTCGGCCCCTATATCGCTGCTGGCGGCGATGGCATAAAATCGTATTCCCTTTATGAGATAGAGAAGGGGCAGGTAGAGGAAGGGATTAAGGAAGTGAACAAACGCTTGGTTGCATTCTTCAATATCGAGGGATGGAAATATACACTAGAGCCTTTAATGACGGCGGAAGAAGCACTACCATTAATAGGACTATAACCCCTACTTGATAAGCAGAATTTAACACAAGAGGCGGATAGGCGGGAGCAGGTATTGGATTCGAACCCACGCTCCCCTCTTCCGAAAACTGGTGCTCTGTTGCGCTGACTTCATCTTGACAAGGTGGTCGGGACTTGTTTCGTATTGTTTTTTGGAGCATTTTTAAGATAAAGTATTTTCATCAAGATTTGGGAAGGAGGAAAGATAGCAATGAATGTGGCGCAATTAGGGAAAGAAAATCTCGAGAGGTTTGGGGAATATACTTCATCGATATTCGAGGGTAAAGAATATACCAACCTTGAATTTAACCGCTGGTCAAACAGAGTTGGCAATGCCCTTAAAAGCCTTGGTGTGAAGAGAGGTGACAGGGTTATCATCCAGCTCCCCAACTGCCTGGAAGTGCAAGTAAGCTTCACGGCAATATTCAAAATTGGCGCTGTGGTTACCCCGCTTAGCTTTCTTATCTCGGCTGAGGAAACGGCATACATCTACCAGGATTCCACTCCGGTTGTGGTAATAAGCAGCTCGGAATTCATGGAAAAGGTCTCCCATGGCAAGGCGTCAGCGCCCAGTATAAAGCATGTAATCTCGCTTGACGAAGTCCCGGACACACTGTTATTTCGGGACATAGTGGATAAAAGCTCCGATGAATTGGAGATAGAAGATACCGCTAACGAGGAATTAGCGGCACTGCTTTATACTGCGGGAACTACGGGAAGGCCTAAAGGGGTCATGCTTACGCACGAGGCTTTGTACGCCAATGCTAAGGGGCAATATGAATTCCATAAGGGGGCCATTGTGCCTGGTAGTGTCGCATTGAGCTCTCTTCCCCTTTCTCACTCTTACGGCATGGCATCGATGAACGCCGGCTCCCTTTTTGGTGTGACGGGGGTGTCAGTTAGATGGTTCAACACAGAAGACATTTTTGATGCAATACAGAAATACAAAGTAACTCTCACAACCCAGGTGCCTACTATGTTCGTTTACCAGAATATGTATCCTGAGCCTGAGAAATACGACCTCTCCTCGATGAAGTACTGGATTTCTGGCTCTGCCCCATTGGATGAGAAGACCAGAAAGGAATTCGAATCTAAATACCCCGGCAAGGTATACCAGGGTTGGGGATTAACCGAGGCAGGGGCCAATAATTCCTGTTGCCCGCTTGATAAACCATATAAGCCGGGTTCCATAGGTAAGCCAATGAATTGCGAGATGAAGGTGATGGACGAAAATGGCAATGAAGTCAAAGTTGGCGAGATTGGGGAAATAGTGTTGAAAGGACCTGTGGTGATGTCAGGATACTGGAATAAGCCGGAGGAGACTAAAGAAGTATTGCGTGGTGGCTGGCTTCACACCGGTGATGTGGGATATGTGGATGACGATGGATATTTCTTCATCGTGGAGCGGAAGAAGAATATGATAATAAAGGCAGGGGAAAATATCTTCCCACGTGAGATTGAGGAAGTTATCTATCAACATCCCAGGGTTTCTGAGACAGCCGTTGTTGGCGTTCCTGACCAGATATTTGGCGAGGAACTCAAGGCTTTTATCGTGTTGAAGCCGGGTGAGATAGCTACTGAGCAGGAGATAATCGATTTTTGCGGAGGAAAGCTCACCAGCTTCAAGACGCCGAAGTATGTTCAGTTCCTCGATGCTTTTCCTAAGAATCCTGTGGGCAAGATACTGTATAAAGAGCTGCGTAAAATGGGCTAACTGGCGCGCCTGGAGGGATTCGAACCTACGCCTCCCGGTTCCGAAGACCAAAACCAGTTGTGCGGCCAGCGACGCCAGATAGCATTAATAAGACTGTAACCCCTGCTTGATAAGCAGAATTTAAGACAAGAGACCAATCGGCAATCCCCACCTGCCATACATTGCGTTCAGAACCACCCGCATTGGGGGACAGGGCTGGTTAATATTAACCCAAACCCAATGTCCTTTGGTCTGTGAAGCATCGTTGGCAAGTGGTGGAACGAAGATTCACACGAAATTGCTAAGGTTTGCCTGTTAGTAGTGGTATAGTGTAGTTAACGACAATGAGGTAGCTAGTAGTGTGAATCAAACCCATTCTGCTACACTCACGATTACTATGATAACTCCACCTTTGCCTGATGAGTAGATAGGTGGGTTTGGAGAGATATGACTATGGGGGAGCACAAACAATCCTTACCGAGGACTGCTCTCTTTTAAACCTAGTTTCTCATTTATCATCCCAAATAGGCGGTTGAATCTTGACACAGTTTCTTCACTATCCTTTGGCAATTCAGCCTCATCTAATTTCTGAGCAATTCTCCTTGCAACAAGAACTTTATCAAAGTGTCCCCACCCTTCTCCCTTATGTTCCTTGAAAAGTTCAGAGTACTGCAAACTAGTACCGCTTGCCTCAAGCTGTTGATTCACTATCTGTTTTTTGCCACGAGCCTTAGTCACAGGGTCACGCTCACCCATGTTAGTATGTCCAGGTTCTGTAGAAGGTTCTTGCTCACTTGGTGGTTGCCCTCGAGATTTAAGTTGTTTCATCATTTCTTCATAGGTACCAGGCAATTTCTTTGCGAACGTAATCTTAGGCAGAGCCTTATAAGCTTCTAAGACAGCACTATGGTAAAACTCTCGGTCAATCAGGTCTTCCAATTCAAGGAATTTGTCCTTCGGTTTACTAACTGCGTCTTGTATCCTTATCACCTTATTAGGATCAAACACGTTTTCTCGTTTGATTTTCTCGAAGGCATTATCACCCTCATTATCACTATCCAGAAGAACAACTGATTTCATCTCCTCCATGTTGCACAAATATGCGAAATACGGAACATTTGGTGCCCCACCAGCCGGCGTTATGCAAATCTCCTGGAGATTGATAAAAGGTGATTGCCCCTTTCCAGCCAAATATCGGGATAATGCTGCAAGGATGATTTGGTCCACAATACCTTCGACAATAAGGTTGCATCCTCCAATAAAAAGCGAATTACCCAAGGTAATACCTATCGCAGTGCGAATCGGCTCGTAAGAACCACCTTTACTTGCTCGGTATGGCTTGTTATCAATGCTTGTTCCTTGTGGGCGCGCATCTTTAAGGACGCCTCTAATTCTATCCGGATAATTCTTATTTATCATGAATGGAGAGTGTGTTGTATAAATGATTTGAGTTCTCGAAGTTGCTTGTTCAAACTGGTCCAGCAAGTCTTTTTGAGCTGAAGCATGAAGGTGCAGCCCAGGCTCATCTAGAAGTAATATTGAATTACGAAGGAAGTCTGACGATGAAACATAGCTAAGATAGAAAGAGAGAAACCAGCGAAACCCCTCACTCCTATCACTTGGATTGCCCAAATGTCCTTCTTTACCCTCCAAATTAAAGATGAATTTCCCCTGCTCTACAAGAAAAGAGGCTGATAGATTTTCTTGGCTCCATAGCTGCTTCAAAAGATTAGTTATTTTCCTTCCGCCATTAACTAAGCGCCTTGCACGCGGAGTAGGCTCAGGTCCCTTGAGGTGATTTATAGAAAGGCCAGCCAGTTTTAAAATGGCGTGATAACCTGATGATTGCTCAGCATCTGCTTCAAGCTCTGATATTGGAATTGAATCTTCTAGCAACTTAATTTCAGCATCCTTCTTAAAGATTATACTCGGGCATATTGCAAGTAAACGCTCTTGGACTGGTTCTTCATCTGAAGGAACTTCATATCGTAAGCCGATTGCCTCTTCTAACTCATTATTTAGCTCAGCGGTAATTTGTTGGAGTTCTGCAGGAGCATCTGGTAAAGCCTGAAGCCCAGCATAAAATTCAGTCACCAATGTGATAGCAACTTGGATATGTTCCTCTTCTTCCGATTGAGTTGGGTAGGGTAAACCACTCAGTGGTGCCAAAGACTTTATTAATGCAGTGAGATGTTGCAGAATAGCTCGTTGCTCTTGTTGCTTTCGTTGCTGTGGAGTGCTCAGTTGTGTCTGTGACTTATAAAATTGATCTAATTTAGCATCGATTTGGTCCACCTTCTGCTTAATACTATCGTGTAATTCAATAAGCCTCGGGGGTGGCTGAAATTCTTTTGGCTCGATCTCCGGTTCTTCTAATACATAAGAGCCATCCTTTTGCTTGCTTATCGTAAATCGCCCTGTTTTTAAAATGCGCCTGTCAATCTTCGAGACATTCCCTGCATCACTATCCTCTAGTCTAAATGTAATTGATGCCATCTTATAGTTTTCATCAATTTGGTCCTCTGAAAAAGTACACGTGTCTATATCATCCTTGTAAGCTTCAGGAATGAAAAACTTGTTCAACGCTTCCAAGATGTTAGTCTTTCCACTTTCGCTAGCACCTACGATGGCGGTAATCTTCGAATCCAAATTTAGAGTGCATTCTTTTGCGATTGACTTGTAATTGTAGAGAACAATTTTCTCGATTTTCATACATCCCCCTTTAGCTAGATATTGTAGCACAATCGAAGTGGTGAACCGAAGTATTCACACGATATTCCTAAGATTTGCGTGTTGGTGGTATAATGCGGTTTAATCTGTATGAGGAACAAACCTAAATTATATTTAATACTTCTTGTAGGATTAGTTTTCCTATTAGCAAGCTCGGTTATAGGCTGTAGTCAGAGTGAAACTCAGACTGAAACTTGGACTACGTATCATAGCCCAACATACGGCTATACAATTGACTACCCACAAAATTGGGATTTAGATACCTCAGAAGCACCAAATAGGGTGTTTATAGATTCTCCTCTCTGGTGCACAGATTGCCCTATCTGCAGCATTAGTATTCTTGCTCGTGAAAGTTCCTTGTCAATTGATGAGTGGAAAAACGTCGTCCTTCTTACCTACTCTAGTAGCTTTCCAGATTTTGAAGTCATATCTAGTCATAGTCTTGATGGTAAATACGAATGGGTTATTGAATTTACATTTACACTTGCAGATACAGAGGGAATAGGTAAATCATATATTGGCGAAACTTCGCATTATCAATTTGTGGTTCGCTTCATAGCTGATGCTGGAGATTACAGTAAGTGCGAAGAGATAGCAGAAACGTTCATTCCCTAATTAAAATTTCTTGGAGAGCATATATATAACTCATTGTATTGAGCAAGGAAGAGGTGGAGACTACCCCCAATCCTGCGATAAAGCCTCAAGCTATCCTCAAACTTAGCAAACCTTCCATTTGAGGTTATCCGAGGTTATAATGGAAGCCAATGATGAGGAGGTAGATTATGTTTTGTAGGAATTGTGGCAAAGAGCTGATAGGAAGTCCTGAAATCTGTCCTGACTGTGGGGCGAAACCTATGAGTGGCACCAGTTTTTGCTCCAATTGTGGTGAGCCAGTAACTCTGCTAACTCAGCTATGTCCGAAATGTGGCGCACGGGTAGCAGCACCTTCCACATGGAAGCCGACGGTTGTGGGAATCCTTGACACTATTGCTGGGGTTATTGGTATTCTGGGCGGTTTGGGTCTGGTAATTTTCCCCTTGTGGGAGGAAGATGTTGCTATCGGTGTCGTATTCTTTGCATTCGGTGTAATCGCCGCCATTGGTGGCCTTTGCGCCCTACGAAGGAGAGCGTGGGGGTTAGCGCTTGTTGGCTCGATGTGTGCATTGTGGCCTGGCATACTCATTTTGGGCATACTAGCGATTGTATGGACGGTTCAGTCGAAAGGTGAGTTCCGATGAGCGATACCAGAGAGAACTGCAGCCTAAACCGCGTTAAGCCTCAGCGCTTTTTGATTATGCCCTCAGCTCATCTAATCTTTCCTCCGCCCACTGAATGAGCGAGGGATCGCTAGCTACGCCAATGCATTTCTCAAAGTCAGCGATAGCTTTGTCATATTCATCCTTGTCTGAATAAACCCATCCTCGCTGGAAATAAGCTAGGGCAAGGGCGTTGCTTTCAGGGTCAAGTTTAATCACTTTATTACCAAGCTCAATCGCTTTATTGCAGTCAGCGACAGCTTTCTCATATTCACCACCCTGGTTACCCACTCTATCACCTTTTGAATGATAACAAGCTGCTCTCCCGATGTAAGCTTGGGCAGCAACATCAACATCAGGATTAAGATCAATCGCCTCCGTAAACTCTCCAATGGCTTCATCAAATTTTCCTTGGTGCCAGTAAGTTACAGCTCTGTCCATATGTACTTTCACTGGGTCGGCACAGCCCACGAGCAATATGGTGGTAAGAACAACACAAGCAACTAGAACAATGTATCTTCCTTTAGTCCTCATTTCCGCCTCCATTTATTCATTATAGATGCTTTCATCTAACTGCTGAAGCCAATGATAGCGTTACTCTTCTCCTTTTATACTGCCACCAAGTACTAGTAAACCCAAGCCGATGAGAGAAGCTATATATGGAGCAAGAAGGATTAGTGGGAAGCTACCAGTGCCAAACCATATGATAAAGATAGAAGCAATATAGGTAACTGGCAAGAGTAGAAGCCCTACCAAGATAGTCCACCAACCGAAGAGAGTAAATAGCATGTAGAGTGCCCATTTAACCATTAGGACACCGCCACCTATCCATAGAATCCCGCCTATTATTTGCACCACCCAACCAACACCTGTCCTTGCTTTTTGGATTAGTGGCATACTCTTAGCTGGATTATACCACAGGTAATTCATCGCCAAATCCCCACCTCAAGTCTCCAATACACCTTCAAACTATCCTCAAACTTAGCATGTTTTCTATTCAAGGTTTGGGGGATATAATCAAGCTAACAAGATTAGAGGTGAAGGTATCACTGGTTTTAGCATTTGCGCTAGGGAGACCCATAGGGTTAGTCCTACTTGGGCATGCTGACATCACAACTTGCATTGGAGACACCAGTTTATGAAGATAGCCGTCCTGATTATTCTTTTTATCATAGGAGCTCTGTTTCTTAATGCCTCTCATATTCCTGCCTGGCTTCTAGCGGGGGGTAAACCAACTCATGCTCATTGGAAACTTTATGCGTTAATCGGAGCGATGATATGGGTTCTGCTTGCTGTGCTGGCAAGTGTTTGGTTGTAAGTTGAGTTCACCTTCGGTTGTATTGGCTGCGTGCAAGCTCTCCTCTATGCACCCGGCAACTACCAAAGCCTAACCAAGTGATTGTCTCTTGACCACAAGTAGCGAAAGTGCTTAAACTGTACCAGAGGGGGAGGCAGCATAAACAACATATCCTTTCATTGGTATGTAGGGCAGGCATTGGCCTCGTTGCTTCCCTATCGTAAGAAGAGACTCATATTTGGCCCCCAGGTTTGCGAGTGGCCTGCGGTGATGTATATGGCAAAAGCAGGCTTTTTCGTAGGTTGCTCTTTGAGCTTAGCTAACAAGCCAGCCGCTGAAGAAGTCTTGACTGAAGCTGCTGCACCTAAGCCGTGGAAGGCCGCATTCGGTGAAGGTATAGGGTACTTGGAAGGAGGGCACAAGAAGGGAGCAGTGACTTTTGAGGACTTCTATCCAGAGATTACGTCTAATACATTTAACCATATTGCCCTGACCGCGGAGGAATGTGTAGTAAGAGTCGGCCAATGGGTAGTACCGGGACTGATGCTCGGGATTTTGTTTCCAGAAACGGCATTGTCTATGTTAGAGGCGTGGGTAACCCAACGAGAGGAGTGGAAAGATTTAGGAACAGGGGGCTTGCGAGTTGATGCTTCCCCATTGCTCGCCAGTGTTGAAGAAGCGTACGCACGTGCACAGACAATTTACGAAGAGTGGCGGCGACAGCAGCAATAATAGAAGGGTAGTTTGGCTCGTGCGCTTACGATTATGATGTATACTCAGTTCAATGTGTAGCCCAGCCAGTGGATTTGGAGGGGCGTCACTTCTCACAATTTTGGTTCAGCCAGTGCTATAATTACGCTACCTATGCGAACTCCACCTTTGCCGGATGAGCAGCCCACCCAGAGTTTAGAAAAGATGGAAAAGGAGGAGTGAGATGTCACGAGTGCTTGTTTCTATTATATTGGCTTTGACAGTTATAGCACTAGGTTGTGGCACCACACAACCAACATCAGCACCAGCAGCACCAGAAGACGTGCTAGCCATATGGCATTCCCCTCCGTCACCACAGGGCTATTCACCTGATATGGCTGGTGAAGTTCATCTTGGGAAATCTGGCAGTTCAGATAGCGAGTTAGAAACTGACAGCTTGGTTGTACAGAATCGCCAGTGGCTTGATATTGTCGTGGAATCCAGGAATATAAGACTATTTTTTTATCTCGGAGAACCTGACGCGGTTCGTTTTGAAGTAGTTCAGAGATACTCTGAATATAGTCACGAGAAGCCTACTTTGGAATCTTTAGTAAACCCACACCTCAACCCCATTACTGGTAGAATACTTTACGGGCAACCAGTGCCGAAAGAAACTGAGATGGGTGAAGATACCATATATAGTGTTGCCATAAGATTATTTGCAGAAGGACTGCGAAATAGCACCAACGTGGATTCGAAATATACTATTCGTTTTATTAACTCTAATGTAACCGAAGAAGCTGATATTTCTTATGAAGTTTATAACCTCAATACAACACCAGATTGGGGATATACTTACTATGACGATATACTGGCGCCCTGGATGATGCAACAGCTTGGTGGAGCATACTCGGAATCAAAGTGGGAGCAGTTGTATGAAGAATGGTATGAACAATTCGAATAGCGATGACACCGCAGGTGAAACGGACAATCCCTGTTCCGCAAGTGCTACAATAACGATAACTATGACAACTCCACCTCTGCCTGATGAGCAGCTCAGATAGGTGGATTTTAGATACGTTAAGAAGGAGGTAAAAGACAATGCCAGGAGCATGTGGTATGGCATGCGAGGTCTGCAGCATGCGGGAAAGGGGAATCTGCCCGGGCTGCGTTGCCGGGACCGATGCCAGGGCTCCGGCAATGGTCGAGTGGCTGAAGAAGGTGGGGCTATCCTGCCCGGTGCTTGAGTGTGCCATAAAGAGCAAGGTGGATTATTGCCTTAGATGTGAAAACCTTCCCTGTGATGTCCTTTATCAGGCGGAGTTCCCTTACAGCAAGAAGCTCCTCGATATGTTCAAAGAGTGGCGGAAAAAGTAAACAGACTCCGCTTGTCCGGGATTATTGGAAGGGACTAAATATCTTTAGCTTAGCTTCGCAACTGCCTCTTCTGCAGCATTTACCATTTGATAGGCTATTGGTGAAGCACATAAGGCAGGATGAGTACCCATTTGGAACAAAGAGACCTCATAAGCTGTCATGCTGTGCTGAAGACAGGAACTAATAACGTTAATGATTTCACCAACACAAGTTCCTCCTGAAGCCTCACCGCCAACTAGAACACCATCATTCTTCGAAAACATAAGTTTTACCAATGTTGGCACTGCTCCTGGCATACCACCCGGGTGCCTGCTTGGTGCCTTAGCTTCACCTACTACAATGTCATAACCGTCTTCTTTAGCCTGTCTTTGAGTTAGACCAGCAGCTCCAATAGCTAAGTCACCGATTTGTGTAGAGAAAACACCTACTGTACCTAGACCATGGTAGCAGATCTCGAATAGGTTAGCTGCGGCGACACGTGCTTCACTTGTAGCAATAGAAGCTAGCCAGGTTCTAACCGGTTTCCCACTGAAATAAGAAACCTTCATTGCGCAGTCACCACAGGCAAAAATATCATTCTCATCTCTAACTCTCTGATACCGGTCAACAACGATTCCTTTTGTTGAAGCACTTATTCGAAGCCCGGCTTTCTCAGCCAGTTCCACACTTGGTAGAACACCTATGCTTACGATAACAACGTCTGCCTTCAGCTCCCGACCACTTGATAAACGAACTCTGCTGACTTTATTGTCACCAAGTATAGTCTCTAGTTTTTCATTAGCAATAATCTTCACTCCCCGTTTAGTAAGTGAAGCTTCAGCTTCAAGACAAAACTCGTCATCAAAAGCCAATTGCAGACAATGAGGGCGTGTCTCGATAATAGTAACGTTATTGTCACGGTTTTTCTTGCACTCATCAGCAAATTCTGCGCCAACGAAGCCTCCGCCAATAATAACGATGTCCTTGCTTCGGTTAACTGCATCCAGCATGTTTTGCAGGTAACCAATCTCCTTATTCACAACAAAGACATTCTCTTTATCAATACCGGGAATATGTAAAACCATAGGTGAAGAGCCTGTAGCTAGAATAAGCTTATCGTAGCTTATTTGTTCTCCGCTATCTGTATAAACAATCTTCTTTTCTTTATTGATTTCCTTGGCAGTACTAATAACAAGGTTAACGCCATGGTTGACTAATGCTGTATCCGGCATCAAATTCTTTTGCGGATCACCAAGGGTGCCGAAAATATAGGGTATACCGCAAGGAACTAATACCTCTTTTTCTTTGCGTATAAGAATGATTTCTTTCCCAGGATTTCGCCGACTGCAACTGATTGCTGCTGTAGCACCCGCAGCACTACCTCCGATGATAACCACATCTGCTTTCTTCATTTTCTCTCATACCTCCCATCTGCTTAAAATCTACCTTTGTGCCTTGGTAGACCTTGTTATCATTATATCACCTGGTGGGTAATTGATAGAATGTAGTCGTTCGTGCTGTGCCACTCATCACGGTATTGCCGACGGAGGTCACAAAGCGCTCCTAATGAGAGAGTAATGCAGGCACAACTGCTCGAAGAGATTAAAGGATGGTGTCATCGGTTCTGCCTTGAAAGCCGCCAAGAGCTGAGAACCAGGGAGCAAGCAACTACCAGGTGTACTCGTTCACACGATTAGTGACGCATTAACTTCCTTCTTCGTCATTGCGGTGAGCTGAAACCCCGAGCCCTTCGCCTCTTGTCATTCTGACCCTGCTTCTGAGTGTAACGAATAGGAAGGGGAAGAATCTCGTAGTGCTCAGGGTAAACTCCGCGAAGGGGCCAAGGCGTGGCAATCTCGGAAAAACCAAACTCTAAATACTAAATCCGAAATACTAAACAATTTCAAATGACCAAAATCCAAATGACCTAGCTCCGGATTTTGTAGTTGCCTGATTCATCAGGCACAATTGCCCAATAAATTGGGCAACTACATTTTTAAACTTGGGATTGCGGAGACTGTTTCGAGTAAAACGAGGAACCCCGTGCCTCGCAATGACACAACGGACTGCCAGAGCTTGTTCAAACTCAAGATGAGAGGTAACTCCATACTTCGAAGTGTCACCTATCTGTCTGAACTAGATCATGTGCGCAGCTTTGGGGAGGATAGGTACCAGGTGACATTGAACAAAACGTTAAAATGTACAGTGATCTTAGCTCAGGTAGATATTAAATAAGCTTTTACCTACAATTGCTGATTTCACTTCTGGTGTACTAGCCTCATAAGTCCCAAAACGAAATTCATTCCAGGGACCCTTTTCATATAGGCTCTATAATTATCACCGAACTTCTCGATTAGGCGTTGGTCTTCCTCTCTACAACTCATATAAACGACTGCAGTGCCTACCACCCCGAGCACCCCGAATAGCCAGTGCGGATACCATAAAAAGGTGGTTAGGAAAATTGCGTAGATTCCACCTGTGTATTGCGGATGCCTAACGATTGCATATATCCCTGTATCAACGAGACGGGTAGTATTTACAAATGATTTACCTTTGGGAACCCCACCGCGTCGTGGGAAAACGACTATGGGAGCCATAACCAGCACCATACCGAATGCCCATACCACCCAACCGATGATGAATAATGCCGGGTATGATTCTACTTCTATAACACCTGTCAGGATGAGAGGATTAATAGGAAAACAGACAATACACAGGATAGTCATAAGCGTGCTCCAGAGGATATTTCTCCATTTCTGAGATAACAGATTACCCATCTCTTTGTCTCCCTCCAATGGTTTCCCAGTTTCTAACCAGCAATACCAGAGCGTAAACTCCCACGGCAAAGAGGATGCAATCCTCGTAGCAATTAAGCGCGCCCGGCATAGGCCGCTCAGGCTGATACTGGCGGATGGCGGCTAGCCCATGGTCGAGCTGCCTCAAGCTGCGACGCAAGGCGGAAGAGAGTTGCCTCGTCGCCGAAGCGCCCGATGAAGTGGGTGCCCACTGGCAGGCTATCGGCATTCCAGAATAGCGGCAGCGACATGGCGGGCTGCCCGGTCACGTTGCAGATCGGCGTGAAGGGTATGAACTCCACCGCACGGGCCAGCCCCTGCAAGGGGTTCTCCGGCGGAGAGTCGAAGGTGCCGAGGGGCACAGGTGGCTCGCTGAGGGTCGGGGTGAGCCACACATCGTGATTGACGAAGAAATGCCCGATATCACGGGACACCATCTGGAGCACCGCCACGGCGAGCAGATAGGCCGATGCACTTTGCTGTCGCCCCATCTCACATAGAGCCCAGGTGAGCGGTTCGAACTGGTCCGGGGTAGCGGCCCGGCCGGTTAGAAAGGCCATGCCGTCTATGGTCCAGGCACACCCCACCGACCACAAGGTCATGAACATCTGGGTCACCAAGTCACCAGACACTTCCGGGGCTGCCTCCACTACCTCATGGCCGAGGTTGGAGCACAACTGCGCTGCATCACGCACCGCGCTGACGCAGTCGCTGTGCACCGGGACACCGGTGACCGCTGTGGTGGTAAAAGCAATGCGGAGCCGCCCGGGGTCGGCGCCTACCTCCTGTAGAAAGTGGCGCGCCGGGGGTGGTGCCCAGTATGGGTCGCCCACGTCGGGCCCCGACGTGGCATCGAGCAGGGCAGCGCTGTCCCTCACCGAGCGGGTGAGGGCGTGCTCAACCACCAGTCCACTAAAGACGTCGCCATAATCAGGGCCGAGTGGATTGCGCGCTCGGGTGGGCTTGAGGCCGAAGAGCCCACAGCAGGAGGCCGGAATGCGGATTGAGCCGCCGCCGTCGTTGCCGTGTGCCATGGGAACCAATCCAGCGGCCACAGCGGCGGCCGAGCCCCCGCTGGAGCCACCCGTTGTCCGGCTTACGTCCCAGGGGTTGTGGCTGGGACCAAACAGACGGGGCTCGGTGGTCGGCATGAGGCCGAACTCCGGTGCGTTGGTCTTACCGATAATAATCAGCCCGGCGCGCTTCAGCCGTGTGACCAGTTCACTATCGTGATCAGGCACGAAGTCATGCAAGAAGGTCGACCCCAAGGTCATCCGCACCCCAGCGTAAGAGGCCAGCAGGTCCTTGAGCAGGAAGGGCACACCGGTAAAGGGCCCCTGGGGTAGTTCACCGCTGGCCGCCGTGCGCGCCTGTTCATACATTGGCGTGACCACTGCATTGAGGGTGGGGTTCAGCCGCTTGATCCGCTCGATGGCGGCGTCCACGAGCTCAACCGGCTTTATCTCCTTTCGCCGCACCAGCTCAGCCTGGGCAGTAGCATCGAGAAAAGCTAAGTCGTCTAATTTCGCCATGGTTGTCCCTCCTTTCTTGATCGACTGAACACGCTAATTTTACTTCCCATCGGCCCATCTATCAGCTTTGCAGTCTTTCCAGCACGCTTTGCGTCCTGCCCAACCATTAACCCGTTAAACGATAACCTTCCCGGGTAACTCTTTTATTATATCCTCCGCCTCCTCCACTATTCTTTCTATAAGTTCCTTCACACTCGGAATATCCTGTATTCTCCCTGCCACTTCTCCTCCGTAGAAAAGTGCCTTCTCATCGTCCTCTCCCGCCAGAGCCTTATGTCCTTCCAGTTCCGTGGCAAGAAGAGCCTGGTCCATGGTTTTATCAGGTTGCCCCACAAACAAATCGGGGACTTTCTCAACCGTGAGCCTGGCAAGTTGAACAGATGCCTCGTTCCTCAGATACCTTAAAGGACCAACAAAACCTCTCGCTACTATTGTACTTTTCTCATCGGTTTTTACAAGCCGATTCTTCCATGTGTCCCCAAAACAGGTATCGGCCTCTTTTGTACCGATGAATCTGGTGCCCATCTGAATGCCTACGGCTCCTAAAGCAAGAGCTGCGGCGAGCGTTGCTCCATCACAAAATCCACCGGCGCCAATCACAGGAACATTCACAGCGTTGACCACTGAAGGAAGAATAGCCATAGTATGAACTGGCTCCCAGGCTATGTGACCTCCCCCCTCATGCCCTGAAGCGATTACCGCATCTACCCCAGCTTTTTCAGCCCTTTTCGCGTGACGAACTGAAGGAACGACGTGAAACCATTTGAGCCCGCTTGACTTTATCACATCAGTCCAGGGTAAAGGGTCTCCCGCTGAAGTGATTATCACCTTAAGTCTCTCCCTTATAGCAGGATCCTCGTCCCGCGCATTGACTGCCGCTCGGACAAACTCCATTGCTGGTGCGATAAGCTCAGCCGACACCATAACGTTTATTCCAAAGGTCGCTCCATTTTTTCTTGTGCCTTTACCTACCTCGCGGATGTATTTTGTTACCGTATCGTATGAGCCACCTTTTCCTGCCGTCAGGGGCCCCAAATCTATTCCCAAACTGCCGAAAATGATGCCACTGGTGCTGATAATCCCAAGTGCCCCGGCATTTGCCACTGCTTCAGCCAGCTTCTGCGTTTGAAATGGCCCCATGCCTGCTTGTATTATGGGATATTTAATCCCCAATAACTCACAGAGCTTCGTTTTTATCATTATTCCTCTTTTGGCTCCTTTTCAGGTGGCGGGGCTTCTTCGGGAGCTTCAACCGCTTCTTCTACTACCTCCTCTACACGTCGCACACTAATCTTCGCCACTACCACTTCCAGGTCGTTAAGGACAGTAACCCCCTTCTCCATCTCAATATCCTTCACCCGCAGCACCTGGTCTGACTCGGTGAGGGAACTGATGTCTAGTTCTACACTCGCAGGAATATTGGCCGGGAGGCACTCAACACTCAAGGTGTCGAGCTCTTGCAGTAGCGTATTCTCCCTTAACTTCAAGGCTGGCGCTTCCCCAACCAAAACAACAGGAACTTCTACCTTCATTTCTTCCGCCTTTCTTACCTGATAGAAATCTACATGCACCAATCCACGTCTTGGCAGCTCTATCTCAACTTCACGAACTATAACGGACCTCGCCTTCTTTTCACCATCGATCTTGAAATTGATTAGCTTCGTCTTGCCTGCCTCAGCTAACACCTGCTGAAGCCTGGCGGTATCACATTGTAATGCCTGTGATTCGATACCATGACCAAAAAGATGCACCGGTGTAATCCCCTGCCGACGCAAAAACCTGACTTTCTTACCCAGAATGTCCCGCTTGGTAACCTTTAACTCTATCTCATCCATCCAATCGCTCCTTCAAAGTTGATACTTCTATACATTAAAACATACTTCCACCCATCACAGGTAGTCTTGATGCCGTCACAATGACGGGCCTCCTCTATAATACTCAGGGAAAGTCACCAATGAGATTGCACAAAGCGCCCAGCCTGAACATAATATTGCGCCTTATCGACGCGGAGAGATATATAGGAAGTGACCTGCTCGAGAAACTTGACACGGTCGGCTTTTTCAGAGATATCACTAATCATATAAACAAGTACGCTCAATTGACATTTTCAGCCATCCCTATGGTAAGATAGTCATAGTACTATGGTACTAGAGAGCGTGGTGTCGATGAATCATTGGCGGTCTAATGTTGAAATAATAGCTGATATGCCCCGGGTAGGTGAGAGTGGCGCTGGGAAGACAGTATGACACGGAGAAATAGGGGAGGTGTATTATGACGAGACCAATTGATTTACTGCGGCAGGGGAGGAAGGAAGAGTTATGGCAGATGTGTGGTGGCTTTATTGACCTCAGTCTGGAGCAATTTATGACCATACAGAAGCGGCTGCTGCTGGAGCAGCTCGAGCTATTGAAGAGCTGTGGGCTGGGTCGGAAGCTGATGCACGGAACCATGCCAGGCACTGTGGAGGAATTTCGTGAACAGGTGCCGCTTACCACCTATGCTGATTATCTCCCTGAGCTTGCAGAGAGGAGGGAGGATGTACTGCCGGCAAAGCCAACTCGCTGGCTGCGAACCTCAGGGAAAACGGGGGAGTATGATGTTAAATGGGTGCCTATGTCCGAGGACTTCGCACTTGAATATGAGAAGGTATGTTGTGCGCTGATGCTCTTTGCCGCCTGCGATGGTCGAGGTGATGTCTCCCAGGCCAGGGAGCATCGTAAGGTATTATACACTACAGGGGGTCCAGAGTATGGAACCGGTATTGCTGCTTACCTGGCACAGCAGGCGATTGGCTATGACTTGCTGCCTTCTAACGCAGAGGGGTTATCCTTCCAGGATAGGATAAAGGTTGGTTTTGAGGAAGCCTTATATCGAGGGCTTGATGGCTTCGGTGGTTTACCTTCTGTCCTGGTTGCCGTAGGAGAACAAATCAAACAGCAATCGGGAGGAATAAATGTTCGTCCCTTGCTGGCTCACCCCAGGGCGTTACTCCGTGTGATGAAAGCGTTAATCAAAAGCAGACGAGCTCATCGCCCTATGCTTCCCAAAGACCTGTGGTCTCTTGACGCAATTATAGGTGGAGGCAGCGACAGCGCTATTTTCAGCAAAAGGGTGAATGAGCTATGGGGGAGATATCCTCTTGAGGTATATGGCAGTACTGAAGGCGGAGTTTGTGCCATGCAAACCTGGGATTATGAAGGCATGACCTTCATTCCCAATCTCAACTTCCTTGAATTCATTCCCGAGAAGGAATGGCTCAAATGGCAGTTAGACCATTCCTATGAGCTGAAAACAATTTTACTGGATGAGGTGAAAGCGGGTGAGAACTATGAGATCGTCCTCACCAGTCTTCACGGCGGCGTTATGACCCGATATAGAATCGGCGACATGGTCAGGATTACCTCATTGCGAAATGACAAGCTGAACATTGCTCTACCGCAGATGGTATTTGAGAGGCGTGCTGATGAGCTCATTGATATTGCTGGCGTTGGACGATTGACGGAGAGGCTAATCTGGCAGGCAATTGAAAATACCGGCATTCCCTACACAGACTGGACGGCGCGCAAAGAGGTAATCGACGGCAAAGCAATATTGAATATCTATCTGGAGCTCAAGGATAACTATATTGCCAGCCAGCAAGCCATAGCAGCGGCAATTTATGATGAGCTCCAGAAACTAGATAGGGTGTATGACTATAATATTTACAGGGTTGCTTACGGTGATGCAGGAAGACTATTCGATTTGAAATCAATAAAGATTACCTTAATCCCCCAAGGTGCCTTCTCCAGCTACATAGCTCAACGGCAGGCTGAGGGTGCTGATTTGGGACATCTGAAGCCGCCTCATATTAATCCTTCAGATGAAGTTCTTTCCTTGTTGAGGGTACCGAAAGTTGAGGTGGAGGCGGTGCCGGCGAGGGAAGCCGGGCGAGTAGCCGAGCGTTAAGTTAGGCCTACTCGCGTGGGGTGGGGACAAGCCCAACCCTTATAATCCTCCTTCCCCTGGTGGGAGGGGTTTCACCCTCACCCTACCCATCTCCCTTCGAGGAACAGGAAACTTATAAGGGCCTATGCGAGATACCATAACTCAACTGTGTAGTGGCGGGGCTTAGCGCGCCTTTTTGTTAATACTTTAGTCCTCATTACTTTAGTCCTTCCTGCTTTAGTCCTCGTTGACAGCCTTCCAATTTATATCAATAATATTCTTATATGAATAGTCACGCTTTAATTCCTCTAATTGCTACTATTGCGTATATCCCCCTATTAGTCATTTTGCTGGCCAACCGGCCCTGGGATAGAAAGCAAAGGTTTGCCTTTTTGTTCCTGGTTGCTGCGTTTTTGTGGAGCTTTGCTGACATTTTCATCCGTTGCGATTTCTTCATACCGGATAAGCTCTTTCTGGTTAAATTTGGGCTTTGCCTTGCTATCTGGATGGGAGTCCAGGGGCACTATTCTTTACGCTCCTTCTATAGCTCTCAAAGACTCAAGATACCGTTTGCTTACATTCTGCTGGTAAGCTGTATTGTTCTGGCAGCGCTGGGCTATATCCCCCGGGGCATTGATGTTACCACTGGCGGCATAGCTGTTGAGTATAGTAACTGGCTTATCCTTATAGTTTTTGTCCTCTTCACCGTTATTGCCAGGGATATCCACCTTTTATCTCGAAAGCTTAGAGTTCTTGCTAACCCCCTGGAGCGTAACCAGATTTTTTACCTGCTTCTTGGCGTTGCTACTTTAGCCATCTTCGATTTGACTTCTTTTGCTCCTCACGGAGGAGAGTATCCCATAGCTCATCTTGGCAATCTTATTACTGCTGTCATCTTAACCTACGCCGTGATAGCGCATCGCTTGCTGGATGTCAGGGTCGTCTTTCGGCGCGGGCTGATATGGCTGACCGTGTGTGTTATTGGGGCTTGGGCTTATGTGGGTTTATTCTTTCTGGCGCAAAGGCTAATTGGCTTTGATATCAACCGGTCTGCGATAATAGCTGGTAGTA
>Ga0315543_1000630_pt1 | contig 41967 bp, 36 predicted proteins | sample SalMarSW160210MG_2_FD_203098 | JGI IMG/M metagenome (GOLD analysis project Ga0315543, IMG submission 203098) | Salt marsh sediment microbial communities from the Plum Island Ecosystem LTER, Massachusetts, United States - Salt Marsh Sediment SW1601-210 ...
CTGGATGGAGACACCTACCCGATTGCTACCGACTGTGATGACACCGATGCCAGCGTCAATCCCGGGGCCACGGAAGTGCCCTACAATGGCAAGGACGATGACTGCAATGTGACCACGCCGGATGATGATCTGGATGGAGACACCTACCCGATTGCTACCGACTGTGATGACACCGATGCCAGCGTCAATCCCGGGGCCACGGAAGTGCCCTACAATGGCAAGGACGATGACTGCAATGTGACCACGCCGGATGATGATCTGGATGGAGACACCTACCCGATTGCTACCGACTGTGATGACACCGATGCCAGCGTCAATCCCGGGGCCACGGAAGTGCCCTACAATGGCAAGGACGATGACTGCAACCCAGCCACTCCGGATGCGGTCTACAACCTCACCATGGCAGCAGACCCTGAGGTAGGTGGCACGGCAACTGATTTGACCCATGAATCACCTTACGCAGCAGGCACTGTAGTCAACATAACTGCAGCAGCCGCCCCGGGCTACCAGTTTGATAACTGGACGGCGCTAGCGGGCGCATTCGGTAATGCGACTGTCGCGGAGACTACCTTCACCATGCCGGCTCAAAATGTAACCGTCACCGCCAACTTCGAGGAGATACCACCGCCTCCAGTGGATCCGACGGTTCCCACACAAGCCGCCACTGGGATTGGCCTGCACGGCACCACTCTGAATATGATCTATACTGTGGGGGACTTTAGCCCGGTGAAAGTCCGCTTTGCCTACAAGAAGTCCAGCAGTTCGGCCTGGTCCTATACTGATTGGGTGTCTAAATCAGCAGATGGCACCTATGCCGCGCAGCTCACCAGGCTTAGCTCCAACACCAAGTATGATTTCAAAGCCCAGCTTGAGTATGCCAGCACTATGATTGAAAATGTTATCCTTCAATTCACCACAGCCAAATCATCACTCCCACCCTCCGCAGGCTGTTTTATTGCTACCGCAGCCTACGGAACTCCCACCGCTGAACAGATCGATGTGTTGCGAGAGTTCCGGGATGTCGTGTTGCTGAAAAGCACCGCGGGCTCTCAATTTGTCGCCCTGTACTACCAGCTTAGCCCTCCCGTAGCGGATTTCATAGCAGGAAATGAGCTTTTGAGGACTCTGGTCAGGGAACTCCTGATTGACCCTATTGTGTGGGTAGTTGAAACTACAGGGGATATATGGCAGAACTAGGGAGGTATGTGGTATCAGGTGTGTGAGACACCGGTACTAGTATAGAACATTATACTTGCTATACCGAGAGCCGGCCGTGCCACTCAATATCAGGTACGGTCGGCTCTTTTATTATTGTTCTCTCCAGTCGAGGCAGAGAACTACAAAATGGATAGTGGTGAAGGCATGTGAGCTGTCCACCAGGAATACCTAGATAGGGAGCGACGGGAGTTCGACTCGCTCCCGTCGCCTATGTTGAAAAGAAAGGAGGTTAAGTAATGAGAAAACTGGTTAATTGCCCCCCTGTATTCCGTATGGTGGCTGCACCAATTTCTTACTTAGCACTAGCCTCGTTCGCATTTTTATAAATCATGCTAGATATACTAGTACAAGAATAACACTTTTTCAAAGGGTTGTCAAGGGGTTAAACCGTCTAAAATCTAACCGAGGCAGGAGTTGTTAAATCACAAAAATTTGACCCAAAAACTATTATGATTTGGGCTGGTTAAAACTTTAGAAGGAAGTAAAGCCAGACTATGAAGAAGATGGATATGCATTCGAGGTGTCATTCGGAGCAAAGCGAAGAATCCAGTTCTCTTTTTAAACAGCCTCCCTATCAAGGGAAGGGAGCAGGAGGGTAGGTTGTCAGGCAATCTTTACTTATTATAACGGTGGTATAATTGAAGATAGGTCTCCATTACTTCGCTTGCTAGGAGTGGTTGCTGTTGAAACAAAGCCACGATGTAATCGTTGTTGGTGCTGGTCCGGCCGGGGCAACACTGGCTTATGAGCTAGGCAAGAGGGGGATCGGGGTATTAGTTTTAGAAAAAGAGAAACTGCCCCGCTATAAGTGTTGTGCCGGCGGAGTCACCAGCAAGGCGGCAAAACTTCTGGATTTCGATATCTCCGAGGTAACAGAAGACGTAATCTATGAGCTTAGCTTTACTTTTAAGCTGGGCAGACCTTATCTGGGACAACATAGCCAGCCACTGATATATACCGTAATGCGTGATGTATTTGACTATTTTTTGGTGAAGAGGGCACAGCAACTGGGAGCTGTGCTTATGGATGGGCAGAAGGTAACGCAAATACAGGTGAGCGCTGATTGGGTTGAGGTTTCCACTGCTGACAACATTTTTCGCTCCCGGCTTGTGGTCGGGGCTGATGGGGCTTATAGTGTAGTGGCAAGAGAGCTGGGCATGGGAAGGAGCATCGAATATCTCGTGGGTATAGAGTCGGAAATTGTTGTGCCCGAGGAAGAGCTGGCAAAATGGAAATCGCGGGTCCATATAGACCTGGGGTGCATTCCTGGAGGTTATGCCTGGGTGTTCCCCAAGCGTAACCATCTCTCTATTGGAGCTGGATGTCTTGTCTCCAAGGCAAGATATTTGAACCGCCGCCATCAAAAGTTTCTAAACTCACTTAGTATGGGTAATTACACTATCGCCAGGTCAAGTAGCCACTTGATACCAACATGTACAAAAGGGAGGCTTGTTTGGCAAGATAAAGCCTTGCTTCTGGGGGATGCGGCTGGGTTTACTGACCCGTTAACGGGTGAGGGAATTTATAACGCCATCCAGAGTGCCCAGCTTGCCGCACCAGTGATTGAGAACTCTTTACTTGGGGGCGAGGTCGGGTTGCAGGATTACCAACAGATTGTAGAGAGGAAGATAATGTCCGAACTGAGAATAGCGCGTACGCTGTCAAGAAATTTTGTCCGCTTCCCTCGTTTGGCGTTTGGAATGTTCAACCAGAGTGATGGGGTGTGGAGGACTATATCCAACTTGACGCTTGGCGAGATAGACTATGCTGCTGTCAAGGGAAAGACAGGCGGATTTAAAGGCATATTAAATCGCCTGTTGCGATTTTAGAACAGCAACCTTAGCGGCCGGAGCATACGTAAGAGTAAAATTTGTTATAATTTAAAGTGGGAGAGTGTGGTGTCTAAGGTACTGGATAAAATAAACGACCCCGGCGATGTTAAGGGGCTAAGCCAGGATGAACTAGGTGAACTTTGTTCCGAGCTCAGGGAGCTATTGGTAAGCAGGGTTAGTGAAAACGGAGGGCATCTAGCATCCAATCTGGGAGTGGTGGAGCTCGCTGTTGCCTTGCACCGGGTATTTGATAGCCCGAAAGACAAGATAATCTGGGATGTGGGACACCAAAGTTACGTTCATAAGCTATTAACGGGAAGAAGGGAGCAATTCCCCTCCCTTCGCCAATACCAGGGACTCTCAGGATTTCCTGATAGAGATGAAAGTCTTCATGATGCTTTCACTACAGGGCATGGCGGCACCTCCATTTCAGCGGCTCTGGGCATGGCTCTGACCCGCGACCTTGCTCACGGTAATCACCATGTGGTAGCTGTCATCGGCGATGGGTGCCTTACCTGTGGCATGACTTACGAAGCGCTGAATCACGCCGGGCATTTGGGCACAAGGCTTATAGTGGTGCTCAATGACAACGGCATGTCCATTTCGCCCACTGTAGGAGCGATAGCCAAGCGGCTGAATGTAGTGCGAACAACCCGTGGTTATATGCAGGCTAAGAAACAGACGAACCGTTTGCTGTCTTTCTTGCCTGGAGGAAAGAGGCTGCAGTGGGCATTGCGCCGTCTTAAGGAAGGAGTAAAAGCGATAGTCATGCCCACTATGATGTGGGAGCAGCTTGGCTTTACTTACCTGGGTCCGATAGATGGGCATAACACTACTGAATTGGAAGCAGCTCTGGCTCAAGCCAGGGATTACTATAAGCCGGTCATTGTCCATGTCTTGACTACGAAGGGCAAAGGTTACAAACCAGCAGAGGATAATCCCACGCACTTTCACGGTCTATCTCCTAAAAGCGAGGGCTTGGGCACAATACCTACTTATAGTCAGACATTTGCTCGAACAGTCGGTGGACTGCTGAGGGACAATCCCAGGGTGGTAGTGATAAGCGCTGCCATGGTTGAAGGCAATAGCCTATCTTCTCTGGTCAAGGAGTTTCCTCAACGCATCTACGATGTAGGGATTTCTGAGCAGCATGCGGTTACCTTAGCCGCCGGTCTAGCTACCCAGGGCTTTATACCTGTTGTAGCTATATATTCCACTTTCTTGCAGCGTGCCTTTGACCAAGTATTGCATGATGTTTGTCTCCCTGATCTGCCTGTCATCTTTGCCCTCGATCGCAGCGGCATTGTCGGAGAGGATGGCAAAACACATCAAGGGATATTCGATTTATCCTATCTCGGCCTGATGCCTAATATGATTGTTTGCGCACCTAAGGACGGGAATGAACTTCAAGACCTGCTCTATACTGCCCTCAATACAGAGCATCCTATGGCAATTCGTTATCCTCGGGGTCGTGGAACAGGCGTTCCCCTAGCTACCGAGCTTCATCAACTTCCTGTAGGCAAAGCTGAGATAATAAAGCAAGGTGAAGATATAGTAATAATAGGCATCGGCTCCACTGTCATGCCTTCTCTGGAAGCAGCGGAACATTTAGCTCTGGGGGGCATTGATGCTATGGTAATTAATGCCCGATTCGCTAAGCCCCTGGATACAGAGCTTATTTTGGATGTAGGCAACCACACCAAAAAGATGGTCATAGTAGAGGAGAATATTCTTAGCGGCGGCTTTGGTGCTGCGGTGCTGGAGCTGCTGGAAAAGGCTGAAGCCTCAGATGTCAAAGTGAAGCGATTGGGCATTCCTGACGAATTCGTAACCCATGGAAGGCAAGATTTTCTTCGCTCTCTCTATCATCTGGATGCCCCGGGAATAGCCAAGGAATGCGTTGATTTCCTGGCTCACGTCCAAGCAAAGGCGGAGGGAAAGTTCCACACCACTATCCTTTAATAGTAGCTTCTAGATTAGACTAACCCTGCGAATTGCTTGGCCCAATTATACTTAACTGCATAAATCTTTAGAATCCTAAGCACTAAATCCTAAACAAATTCAAATGACCAAATTCAAAATCCAAAACCGTTTTGAACATTTGAGGTTTGAATTTTGAGCCTGTTTAAGGTTTAGGATTTCGGATTTTCACCTCAGGCGGTGAGTCCTTATTCTCTTGAGCCATTCGCTTGAGCTCATAGAGCTTGGTGATTGCTTCCAGAGGGGACATGGCATCAATGTCAAGCCGGGCAATTTCATCAGCTAACAGGGAGTCTTTCGGGAAAAGAGGAATCTGGAGCGATGCTTTATGCCGAGGGACTTTGCCTTTTTTAGAAGCATGGCTCTCCAGCTCAGCTAAGACTTCCTGAGCCCGAACGATTACCGATTTGGGCAGGCCGGCTAGCTGAGCCACATGGATGCCATAGCTCCTGTCGGTGCCCCCGGGGATAATCTTGTGTAGAAAGATAACTTTATCCCCTTCCTCTGCCACCGCCACGTTAAAGTTTTTCACTCTGGGCAGGATATCAGCAAGGTCCACCAATTCATGATAATGAGTGGCAAAAAGGGTCTTCGCTCCAAGCTCAGGGTGGTTATGTATAAACTCGGCTACTGCCCAGGCGATGGAAAGCCCATCATAGGTAGAAGTGCCCCGCCCAATTTCATCCAGAATGATAAAGGAGCGAGGGGTAGCATTATTCAGGATATTTGCCGCCTCAGTCATCTCCACCATAAAAGTAGATTGCCCGGCAGCCAGGTCCTCCTGAGCTCCAATGCGAGTAAAGATGCGGTCAACAATTCCAGCATTCGCTGAATCGGCAGGGACAAAGCTTCCAATCTGAGCTAAAAGGATGATTAGGACTACCTGCCTGAGATAGGTGGACTTTCCTGACATGTTGGGACCGGTAAGTATGATAAGTTGATTATCCTTATTACATAAATAAGCATCGTTAGGAACAAAATTATCGCTGCCTATGCTCTGTTCCACAATGGGGTGGCGCCCTCCCTTAATATCTATGACGTCCTCATTGGTCAGCGTTGGCCGGACATAACCATGACGCGCTGCTACCTCAGCAAGGCTGGAGAGGGCGTCAATTTGAGCTATGGCGCTGGCGGTGGTCAAAATTTGCCCACCGACAGCGCTTATCTGCTGGCAAAGTTGCCGGAAAATGGCAGCCTCCAGGTCAGTGATCTTTTCCTGAGCATTGAGAATCAGCGATTCATACTCCTTAAGTTCGGGGGTGAAGAACCTTTCCGCCTCCGCTAAAGTCTGCTTACGAATATAGTCTGTGGGAACTAAGCTGAGATTAGCCCGAGATACCTCAATATAGTAGCCAAATACCCGGTTGTAGCCTACTTTTAGGGATTTAATCCCTGTGCGCTGTCTTTCCCTCTGCTCAAGACTAGCCAGATATTGTTTGGACTGCCGGGAATTACGGCGAATTTCATCCAGCTCCGGGGAGAAACCTTCCTTTATCACACCACCTTGCTCTAAATCTCCCGGCTCATCGGCAATAGCCCTGGCGATTAAGTCCACGATGTCGGGGCAAGGCTTAAGTTCGTCGCTTAGCCAGTTAATGGCGTCCCCATTGGCCATCGCCGCTTTCAAGTCTGGCACCTTCTCTAAACTAGAGCGAAGCGTTATCAATTCCCGGGGCATGACTCTGCCGCTACTCACCCGGTTAACCAGCCTCTCCAGGTCAGCAGTATCCGATAAGAGAGTAATGACCTTTTGGCGGGCCAGACTATCTTGGTTAAACCAGGCAACCGCTTCTTGCCGCCGATTCAATATGGCGAGGTCCAGAAGGGGATGTCCCAGCCAGTTCTTGAGCAGTCTGCCACCCATGGCTGTCTTGCTCAGGTCAATGATGGAGAGGAGGGAGTTGCCGGTTTCTCCCCACCTGCCGCCCTGAAAGAGCTCCAGATTGCGGATGGTCTGACCATCGAGAGTCATAAAGGAATCTGTAGAGTAGGTAGCGAGTTTGCTTAGCTGAGGCAGGGTTTCTTTTTGCGTCTCCTTGACATAATGTATTAGTGCGCCGGCGGCCCTTATGGCTAAAGGCAAGCGGGCACAGCCATAGCCTTCCAGGGTAGCCACGGCAAAATGTTCCAGCAAAGATTCCTGGGCAATCTCCGGGTCAAACCAGTAGTCATCGAGTCGGCTTATGGTGAACGGCAATCGAGCATAATCGTCGGCATCTTCGGGAATAAGAACCTCGCTGGGCTGAAGTCGCTCCAATTCAGGCATGACTCTTTCAGCAGGAAGCTGAGTGGTGGCAAACTCGCTCGTGCTTATATCAACATAGGCGATTCCCGCTTCCTCGCCTTCAATAACCAGGCTGGCTAGATAGTTGTTGCTCTTACTGGCAAGCAGATTAGGCTCGACCACCGTCCCCGGCGTCACCACCCGAATGACGTCCCTTTCCACCAGTCCCTTACCCGGTGGGGTAAGTTGCTCACAAATAGCTACCTTATGACCGCGGGTGATGAGCTTAGCCAGATAGTTGTCCAGAGCGTGATGAGGTATCCCCGCCATAGGCACCCTCTGCCCCTTGCCCATCTCCCGGGAGGTCAGGACAACGTCCAGCTCTCGCGAAGCGACTTTGGCATCCTCGTCAAAGGTCTCGTAGAAATCGCCCAGCCGAAAGAAAACGATAGCTTCAGGGTACTTCTGCTTAACCCTGAGATACTGCTTTCTAAGAGGCGTTACGGTCATCTATGTTATTTTACTATAAAGACCTCATTGAAACGAATTAACTTGCCTGCTATGATACTTTGCTAAATAATTTACTATGAAAGAACAAATTGGCATCCACGTTGAAGAGAAATTCAGGGGGGTGATTGACGAGGGCTGGGCGAGGAGGACAGCTCAAAATGTCCTTAAGGCTGAAGAAGTGGCGCCTCCTTACGAGGTGAGCCTGGTTTTCACCGATTCTGAGACGGTGAAACAACTTAACCGAGACTACCGGGGGGTGGATGAGCCTACCGATGTTCTTGCTTTCTGTATGCTTTCACAGAAGGAAGTTGATTCTTCCTTCGCACTCCCTCCTGACGGGGTAACTAGGATAGGAGAAGTAATCATCTCCTATCCCCAAGCAGTGGCACAAGCCAGAGAACAAGGGCATTCACCCGAAAGGGAGCTGGCATTGCTGGTTATCCACGGGATACTTCATCTTCTGGGCTACGACCATGAAGAGTCAGAGGAAGAAGGCAAGATGAGGGAAAGGGAAAGAGAACTTCTGGAGAGATGTTTGCCCGGGTAGTGCTATAATATAAGTGCAGAATGGGGTTGAGGATGCCAAACCACTCCACTTATTCAGTGACTGGTATTCCAGCGTCATTTAGTGTGAGGCACAAGCGGGACTTAAACCGGGGGTCTTTGAAGTGCAAAACAGCGCAGAGGAGGTGAAAGATGGCTAAATTCCTAATGCTGACGACTCTCACTGATGAGGGAAGAAAAACTATCACGGAAAATCCCGGCAGGATCAAAGAGGTCAACAGAGAAGTAGAAGCAATGGGGGCGAAAGTCCTAGCCCAGTATGCTGTGTTAGGTCCGTACGATTTCGTAAACATTATAGAAGCTCCCAGTAATGAAGTAATATCCAGGGTGGCGGTAACTCTAGGGGCAAGAGGTACGCTTCAAACCATGACCTTGGCTGCTATGGACATGGACGTTTTCATTGGCAGCCTCAAGAAGTAGAGGTAACCCTCGGCTACCCGCTTGTGCCATCAACTTTTAAAGCTGATTGGAATTTGGCATTAAAGTACTAATAACAAAAATGCAAAACTGCTCAATCCTCGGGATTTAGGGTTTAGAGATAGTTGAGAACTATGGTTTGTGTGCTGCCGGGCAGAGACGATGAAGTAATCGAGAGCTTTGGCCTTGCTTCTAGCTCCCGAATTCTCATTTTATCCAGGAATTTGTCCACGGGACTGAGATCGCCAGTGAACGTCTCTGTCTTATAGTGCATGGGGATGACAATAGGAGGCTCTAATTGCCTTACTATTTCCACAGCCGTGTCAATGGGCATAGTAGATACCTCTCCGACGGGCAAAAATAGTATATCAATATCTCCTATTTCTTCTATCAGATGTGGGGCTAGAGGATGCCCCAGATCACCTAGATGACATAAAGTTATACCATCCATCTCAATAATATAAATGGTATTCTTGCCCCGTAAATCCCCCTTCCTATTATCGTGGAAAGTGGCGACGCCTGTAATAAAAGTTCCCCCTATTTCATACTCTCCGGGGCTTTTTATTAGTTTAGGCTCATTGGCGACGCCTTCGATGTAGTTATGACCAGGGTGGAAATGGCTCAATGTCACTATGTCCGCCTCAGGTTCACCCAAGCGGTAGCCCAAATCAGGATGATATGGGTCTGTGATGATGGTTTTTTCTTTCCCTCTAATCAGAAAGCAGGAATGTCCTAGCCAGGTAATCTCCATCAGCGTCTAAATGATAACCCTTTTCTTTAGCTCTGTCTACAGCAAGACGACTCTATTGGCCAGTAAATGCATCAACTTTGCGGGTGTGATTATCTTTTTCTATAGGGCTTATCAGAAGCGTCATCCCCTCTATGCCCACAATGGCAATTTCCTCGCCGGCATCTATAGTTGAACTAGACGAAGCTTGCCACAGTTCACCGTTAACCCGAACATAACCTTTAGGGGAAATGGGAGTTGTTGTTCGACCTCGACTACCAATGTCCGGCGAAATAATCGGCTTCTTAGCTAGCGCCTTCTTGCCAAGTCGGTAATTTATAGAATTATATACCCCGAGAGCAATCATCATAAGGATGAGACCCCAGAGGGGGATATTTATCGCAACCCTTGGCAGCAGCCAGAGCACGACTGCCACCAGGGCCGCCTCTTCAAGTAAGCTTGTTGTAATGGTGAGTAATGTATATCTCCTGTATTTCATTTTGGTATTGAGATAAAGAGTTAGGTCGGAATTAGATTAACCTTCAAATTTAATAGCTTCACTCAGGCCATCAGCGTGCGAGCGGGTGGGATTGTTGACAAAGAAAGCTTTAACTCCCTCCATTTGCTTTAGTTCTGGTCGTCCTTTGAACCGGGCATTAATGATACGCAAAGTAATAGAAATAATCAAACGACAGGGCAATTGACAAAGACCAATACAATGGTTAACATTTAAAAAATGAAGGTTAACGAAACGAAGAAGCGAATATTGAGAGCTCTTCGAGAGTGTGATGGTTATCTTTCTGGCGAGACACTTTCTAACCAGCTTGGCATCTCCAGGGTTTCTATTTGGAAGCATATTCGCAGCTTAAAAAAAGATGGCTACGTAATAGAGGCCTCGCCCAGAGGATACAAGCTGGTCTCCTCTCCGGATTTACTGCTTCCTTACGAATTCCCCGATTTAGAACAAAGAATTCACTACTTTCCAGAGATTGGCTCGACTATGGATGCAGCAAGAGAGTTAGCCAGAAAGGGAGCAGGGGAGGGGACAATCGTGATTGCCGAAGCCCAGGCTCATGGTCGAGGAAGGTTAAGCCGGGAATGGCTTTCACCAAAAGGCGGGATCTACTTTACTCTCATTTTACGGCCCAGTATAAGTCCCGCATATGCTCCCAGGATAAACTTGATGGCCTCTGTTGCCGTGGCCACTACAATTAGAAAGCTCTTTGGGTTAAACGCTGAATTAAAATGGCCCAATGACGTCTTGATCGGAGGTAGGAAGGTGTGTGGCATACTGGCTGAAATGGATGCCGAAATGGATGTTGTAAATTTTGTCAACGTCGGGATAGGTATAAACGCCAATGCCTCTGTTCCCCAGTTTGAAAAAACGGCGACCTCCTTAAAGGATGCGTTAGGAAGGGAAATCTCCAGGAAGGAGTTTTTAAGCGTATTGTTAATGGAAATAGAGCGACAGCAAGCTCTATTGATGGAAGCAGATTTACTCGATGAGTGGAAAAAACTCTCTGGGACATTAAATAAGTATGTAAGGATATTATCGCCAGGTGAGGTAATAGTAGGGCGGGCAATCGACATTGATACTACCGGAGCTTTAATAATAAGAAAGAGGAATGGCTCTTTGAAGAAGGCGCTGGCAGGGGATTGTATTCACTTGAGGGAAGAAGCACCGGATACTGATATGGGAGCAGTCAGCCGTCAGTAGTCAGGATTCAGTATGAAGCTAATAGCTGAAAGCTACAGCGTTGTAAGATGCCGCAACTAGCTATCATTGCCGTCTATTTTCTTGCCATAATTGGCATAGGGATGTGGAGTAAGCGGAGAGTAGAAAGCCAAAATGGCTTCTTTGTTGCCCACCGTCAGGGAACTCTGCTCCTTATCACCGGCTCACTTGTAGCCACTGCAATAGGGGGGTCAGCAACCGTGGGGATGGCTGGCCTGGGATTCAAGCAAGGTTTGACTGGCGCCTGGTGGCTTCTTGTTGGCTCCATCGGCCTCGTGCTTCTGGGGGTTTTCTTTGCCAGGAAAGTAAGAAGTGCTGCGCTTTATACTCTTCCAGAACTGGTAGAAAGGCAGTATGACCGCCGTATGAGTTTGGCGGCTTCTATTCTTATTGTTATCGCCTGGGTGGGGGTGGTGGCAGGACAAATCGTTGCTGCCGGGACAGTTTTATCTATCTTGGGAATAGGTTCTGTTGCTTTCTGGATGACTGTCTTTACTATAGTTTTTGTAGCTTATGCTATTCTGGGGGGCCAGTTCTCGATTATCCGTACCGATGTTTTCCAGGCAGTGATTCTTTTCCTTGGGATTTTTATCGCTTTAGCGCTGGTTTTCTCACAAGTGGGAGGACTTGATGGGTTAAAAGCCTCTCTACCCCTGGATTATTTCTCTTTTCCAACAAGCCCCGAGTTCGATTGGAAGATGCTCTTATCCTTTTTGATTCTCGTCGGAGCGACTTACGTGGTCGGGCCTGATATGTATTCTCGACTTTTTTGTGCTAAAGGAGAAAAAACAGCTCAGCAATCAGCTATTTTGTCGGCATTTCTTTTAATTCCCCTGGCTTTTGCCATCATCTTTATAGGTATGGCTGCCAAAGTTTTATATCCTGAGATATCTGCCGAAGGAGCCTTTCCTCAGGTAATAACCAGTGTGCTTTCCCCAGGTTTAAGCGGACTGATCCTTGCTGCCCTGGTCGCAGCGCTCATGTCCTCAGCGGATACCTGCCTGCTTACCCAGGGTGTCATTTTAACCGAGGATATAGTTAAGCGAGTTCACCCTGCGCTTGACGAAGGGAAGACAGTTTTGCTAACTCGCTTAAGTCTAATTGGGTTAGGTCTGGTGGCGTTGGGTCTGGCTTTGGCCTTGGAAGGGGTGATTTCATCCCTTCTTTTCGCTTACACTATATTCACTTGCGGCTTAGTTGTTCCGGTTGTCGCTGGGTTTTACAAAGAGAAGCTAAAGGTGACACCACGAGGTGCCCTGGCTGCTCTCATAGGTGGTGGGGTAGTAGGCTTGCTGGGAAAGATCCCGGGTCTTGACATCCCTCTCAAAGGGGACCTTGGCCTCATAGGTTTTGCTGTGAGTGCGGTGCTCCTTTTCGGAGTGAGCTTCCTCGATCCGAAGAGGTCGTCCCCGCGAGGCACAAAGTAAATCGAAGCTTGGGCGGGGACAAGCCCCGCCCAAGCTTCTTACTATTCTGAGTTCTTTTACTTTACCCTAATTCCGCCATATGTCCCCCGTAGCTTCAACAACCCAGACAATGGGGTCAACCAGGAACTCCCTGACCAGAGTCCTCAAAAGCTCATTTCCTGCTATGAAATCCGCTACGGGAGGGCTAAGCTGGTAGTACAGGGCGACAAATTGGGAGCCCGCGGCGCTTTCCAGCAACACGATATCCCGGAATTCTCGCAACACATCGATCTGTTCCGCAGTCGGAGTTCCGTAGGCTGCGGTAGCAATAAAACAACCTCCGGAGGGTGAGGGGGGTGGAGGTGTATCTGTAGTGAATTGAAGGGTAGTACCCTCAACCTCAATCTCAGTATCGTTAGACTTAAGCTGGGCTTTGAAATCATACTCGGTGTCGGAGTCAAGCCCGGTGAGCGGAGCGGCATAGGTGCCACTTCTTGATTTAGATACCCAATCAGTATAAGACCAAAACAAGCCGGCGGACTTCTTGTAGACAAAGCGCACTTGCACCGGGCTGAAGTCACCCACAGTGTAGTTCATATTCAGGGTGCTTGAGTAAGCGGTGATGTTGGTGGTGGCTTTTGTGGTGACCGTCGGATATGCTGCCTCAAAGTTGGCTGTGATGGAATAGTCGCCGTTCATGGTGATAGTAGTCGTGGCGGCATAGACATCGGCAATGGTGCCCACATCACCGGTCCACTCGACAAACAGGTAGCCCTCCCCAGCCTCGGCCAATAGGTCAACTACCTCTCCTTCATCATAGGTAAACACTCCCTCGCCAGGCTCGGTTATCGAGCCTCCTTCCGTGCTTGAGGTGGTGAGGTTGTATTGCACAAACTCGGCTGTGATGGAGTAGTCGCCGTTCATGGTGATGTTGGTTGAGACAGCATAGACATCGGCAATGTCGCCTACATCTCCAGTCCACTCGACAAACCGGTAGCCTTCGTTAGACTCGGCGACCAGGTCAACTACCGTTCCTTCATCGTAGGTAAACAGTCCCTCGCCGGGTGTGGTTACCGAGCCTCCTCCTGTGCTGGAGGTGGAAAGGTCATATATCGCCACAAAGTTGGCTGTGATGGAATAGTCGCCGTTCATGGTGATGTTGGTTGAGGCGGCATAGACATCGGCAATGGTGCCCACATCACCGGTCCACTCGACAAACAGGTAGCCCTCCCCAGTCTCGGCCAATAGGTCAACTACCTCTCCTTCATCATAGGTAAACACTCCCTCGCCAGGCTCGGTTACCGAGCCTCCTTCCGTGCTGGAGGTGGTGAGGTCGTATTGCCTGACAAACTCGGCTGTGATGGAATAGTTGCCGTTCATGGTGATGTTGGTTGAGGCAGCATAGACATCGGCAATGTCGCCTACATCTCCAGTCCACTCGCCAAACCGGTAGCCCTCCTCAGCCTCGGCTACCAAGTCGACTACCGTTCCTTCATCGTAAGTAAACAGTCCCTCGCCGGGTGTGGTTACCGAGCCTCCTCCTGTGCTGGAGGTGGAAAGGTCATATATTGCCACAAACTCGGCTGTGATAGAGTAGTCGTCGTTCATGGTGATAGTGGTTGTGGCGGCGTAGACATTAGCAATGGTGCCCACATCACCGGTCCACTCGACAAATCGGTAGCCCTCCTCAGCCTCGGCTATCAGGTCAACTACCGTTCCATCGTCATAGGTAAAAGTATCCTCACCAGGTTCGGTTACCGAGCCTCCTCCCGTGCTGGAGATGGTGAGGTCATATATCGCCACAAAGTTGGCGGTGATGGAATAGTCGCCGTTCATGGTGATAGTGGTCTCGGCGGCGTAGACATCATCAACAGTGCTCACATCACCAGTCCACTCGATAAATCGGTAGCCCTCCTCAGCCTCGGCCACCAGGTCAACTACCGCTCCCTCGTCATAGGTAAACACTCCTTCGCCAGGTGTGGTTACCGAGCCTCCTCCCGTGCTGGAGGTGGTGAGGTCGCGTGGTGCTGGTCTAACCGCTATGGTAAAGGCAACCCATTCCTCTGATACTGGAATAGTGAAGGCACCTGGGTTTTCCGAGGCAGCAGCAAGCACCCTGCGGGCTGAGAGTGTTCGGCAACTCGCGGTTCCCTCAGAAGACAGTGTACTTGTCCCATCTGTATAACTAGCTGGGTAAGCTGTGGGCTCACCCTGGTCTCCTCGGTCCTGCCCCGCCACAGCTAGCCAGACGGTGTCTGCTACATCCCACCCGGCTGGGTCAAGAGAAGCCGGGTTTGGCCTCGTACTTGTGCCGGTTGCAGCTGTTGAAATCTCTGGCGGGGTTGTGCCATGCCAGTCTGTAATCCTGTAGACCTGTGCCGCCGCCTCCTCTGCTGCGGGGGTTACAAAATTTACGGTTGTGCCATCCTCATCCCCTACTGCAATTTTATAATAAACAGAGCATCTGACTGCCGTATTGTCATCTGATGCCAGTAAACTCCATCCAGCGGGTGTAGTTACTGTTGCGCTCCCGTCATTGGTGAAAAGGACAATCAGCAAGTCGCCCGCATTAACCGTTACTGGCATATTGACATTATGGTTTGTTGTATCAGTGCCAAATACTGTTTCTGTTACTGAAGCCACTACTGGCGCTGCCAGCGCCGGCACCGCCGTCGCCAGACTGAAGCTCAGCACAAGCGCCAGGGCAACTACTAAATGAATTACCTTGCTATGCCATTTTGTTTTACTCATAGTTCCCTTTATTTCTACAAGCATGTGCAACACCTCCTAAGACTAACTGAATATAGTCTAAGAGCTGTTTGCTTCCCCGTCAATCGCCCATTAGTAACCCTACTTTCGTAGGGGAGAGGTTTGTCCACTCTCAACTTGTGGGGGAGCATACAAGGGGCTCCCATGCAGAAGTGTTCGGGCAAGCCGGAACACGTAGTGCGCCTCTTTAGGGTTGTGCAGCGTGAGGCTAAAGCCTCGGATGTCATTGCGAGCACTTGAGAGGTGTGTGGCAATCTCTGGGATTATGAGGTTGCTTCGCCACTGCATGCCTCGCAATGGCGGGGGTAATTGGATGGCATGGTCGACTCCTGGCATGGCAGGTATGATGTCCTAATGATGGAGCAATCTAAATCATACTAGTTCTGCCATATGTACCCCGTAGTTTCAACAACCCAAACAATAGGGTCAACAAGGAGCTCTCTGCCCAGAATCCTCAAAAGCTCATTTCCGGCTATGAAATCTGCTATGGGAGGGCTAAACTGGTAGTACAGGGCGACAAATTGAGAGCCCGCGGTGCTTTTCAGCAACACCACATCCCGGAACTCTCGAAGCACGTCGATTTGTTTAGCGCTGGGAGTACCGTAGGCTGCAGTGGCAATAAAACAACCTCCGAAGGGTGGTGGAGTTGAAGGTGTATCTGTGGTGAATTGAAGGGTAGTACCCTCAATCACAGTGTCATTATACTTAAGCTGGGCTTTGAAATCATACGTGGTGTCGGAGTCAAGCCCGGTGAGCGACTCAGCATGGGTCCCATCTCCTGATTTAGGCACCCAATCAGTATAGGACCAAAACAAGCCGGTGGACTTCTTATAAGCAAAGCGCACTTGCACCGGGCTGAAGTCACCCACAGTGTAGTTCATATTCAGGGTGGTTGAATTGGTGGTGATGTTGGTGGCAGCTTGTGTGGTAACCGTCGGATACACTGGGGACGGCGGTATCTCCTCAAAGTTGGCCGTGATAGAATAGTCGTCGTTCATGGTGATAGTAGTCGTGGCGGCATAGACATCGGCAATGGTGCCCACATCACCGGTCCACTCGACAAACCGGTAGCCTTCGTTAGGCTCGGCCACCAGGTCGACTACCGTTCCTTCATCGTAGGTAAAAGTATCCTCGCCAGGCTCGGTTACCGAGCCTCCTTCCGTGCTGGAGGTGGTGAGGTCGTATTGCCTGACAAACTCGGCTGTGATGGAATAGTTGCCGTTCATGGTGATGTTGGTTGAGGCAGCATAGACATCGGCAATGTCGCCTACATCTCCAGTCCACTCGCCAAACCGGTAGCCCTCCTCAGCCTCGGCTACCAAGTCGACTACCGTTCCTTCATCGTAAGTAAACAGTCCCTCGCCGGGTGTGGTTACCGAGCCTCCTCCTGTGCTGGAGGTGGAAAGGTCATATATTGCCACAAACTCGGCTGTGATAGAGTAGTCGTCGTTCATGGTGATAGTGGTTGTGGCGGCGTAGACATTAGCAATGGTGCCCACATCACCGGTCCACTCGACAAATCGGTAGCCCTCCTCAGCCTCGGCTATCAGGTCAACTACCGTTCCATCGTCATAGGTAAAAGTATCCTCACCAGGTTCGGTTACCGAGCCTCCTCCCGTGCTGGAGATGGTGAGGTCATATATCGCCACAAAGTTGGCGGTGATGGAATAGTCGCCGTTCATGGTGATAGTGGTCTCGGCGGCGTAGACATCATCAACAGTGCTCACATCACCAGTCCACTCGATAAATCGGTAGCCCTCCTCAGCCTCGGCCACCAGGTCAACTACCGCTCCCTCGTCATAGGTAAACACTCCTTCGCCAGGTGTGGTTACCGAGCCTCCTCCCGTGCTGGAGGTGGTGAGGTCGCGTGGTGCTGGTCTAACCGCTATGGTAAAGGCAACCCATTCCTCTGATACTGGAATAGTGAAGGCACCTGGGTTTTCCGAGGCAGCAGCAAGCACCCTGCGGGCTGAGAGTGTTCGGCAACTCGCGGTTCCCTCAGAAGACAGTGTACTTGTCCCATCTGTATAACTAGCTGGGTAAGCTGTGGGCTCACCCTGGTCTCCTCGGTCCTGCCCCGCCACAGCTAGCCAGACGGTGTCTGCTACATCCCACCCGGCTGGGTCAAGAGAAGCCGGGTTTGGCCTCGTACTTGTGCCGGTTGCAGCTGTTGAAATCTCTGGCGGAGTTGTGCCATGCCAATTAGTAATCCTATAGACCTGTGCCGCCGCCTCCTCACTGGCGGAGGTTACAAAATTAACCGTTGTGCCACCCTCTGTCCCTGCGGCTATCTTGTAATAGACAGATAACCTGACTGCCCCATTTGCTGAATTTGATGCCAGTGCAGTCCATCCAGCGGGTGTAGTTACTGTTGCGCTCCCGTCATTGGTGAAAAGGACAATCAGCAAGCCGCCCGCATTAACCGTTGCTGGCATATTGACATTATGGTTTGTTGTATCAGTGCCAAATACTGTTTCTGTTACTGAAGCCACTACTGGCGCTGCCAGCGCCGGCACCGCCGTCGCCAGACTGAAGCTCAGCACAAGCGCTAGGGCAACTACTAAATGAATTACCTTGCTATGCCCTTTCGTTTTATTCATATTTCTCTTCATTTCTACAGTCATATGCAAAACCTCCTAATACTAACTGAATATAGTCTAAGACCCGTTCGCTTCCCCGTCAATCACCCATTAGTAACCCTACTTTCGTAGGGGAGAGGCTTGTCCCCTCTCAATTTAAGGGGGGGGGCACACAAGGGGCTCTCCTACAGAGGCTCTGATGAGATTGCCTTCGCTCATAATGACGGAGAGCTACGCTGGCGATGACAGGCGGGCATTACACTGCTATAATGATACCGTGCTGGTTACCATCATCGGTTTAGGGTTAATCGGCGGCTCAATTGGATTAGCGTTAAGGCAAGGGAAGAAGCCCGGGTGGGAGATAGTAGGCTATAGCCGTCGTCAGGAAACTGTAGCCAATGCCTTAAGTTTAGGCGCCATTGAGCGAGGCGAAACCAGCTTGAAGGATGCGGTAAAGCAAGCTGGTTTTGTCATCATCGCCACACCGGTTCTGACGGTAAAGGAAATCTTCTCCGAGATAGCTCCTCATCTTCCCTCTGGTTGCATTATCACCGATACCGCCAGCACGAAAGTCCAGGTTATTAAATGGGCCGATGAAATACTGCCGCCAACGGTGGACTTCATTGGCGGACACCCTATGGCCGGGAGGGAAACTTATGGCATCCAGGCTGCTGAAGCCGAATTATTTCGGGGGTGCACTTATTGTCTCACCCCGTCAGAGAAATCTTCATCAAAATCGATAGATACGGTGACAGGTATGGTCAAGAAACTGGGAGCCATACCTCTTTTCATTGATGCTCAGGAGCATGACAACCTGGTGGCTGGCATTAGTCATCTACCTATGTTGCTCTCGGCGGCTCTGGTATCACTAACCACCAAGAATCCCTCCTGGCATGAAATGTCCAAGCTGGCGGCCTCTGGCTATCATGACCTTACTCGCCTGGCTTCGGGAAGTCCTGAGGTAAATTCTCATATCTGCCTTAGCAACCAAGAAGCCATAGTTAACTGGATAGATAAATTCAGCCAGGAATTGCAGAGGTATCGCCAGCTGGTGGCTAAGGGGGATAAACGCTTGGAACAAGCCTTAACTGAGGCTAACAAAGCAAGACAAGAATGGCTGAACAATTTGTCGGCTTAAGGTCGTTTTCGCCAAGAGCGGAAATAAGAATCATCAAACCTTGTCCCAGGTTGGAAGGGAAGATAATTCTACCTGGTGATAAGTCTATTTCCCACCGGGCTGTCATCCTGAACAGCTTAGCTAAAGGTAAAGCCAAGATTGACAATTTCGCTCCAGGGAGAGATTGCCTGTCTACTGTCAGGTGTCTGAGAGCCTTGGGGGTGACAATTGACAGAAAAGGGTCGCGGGACTCACCTACTCTTTTAGTCTCAGGAACTGGCGAAGATGGTCTTAAGGAAGCCAGCAATGTGCTTGATGCCCAGGATAGTGCCACCACGATGCGCCTTCTGGGCGGTCTTCTTTCCAGCCAGCCTTTCCTGTCTGTTATTACCGGGGATGCCTCTCTTCGTAATCGTCCCATGGGCAGATTGATTGAGCCACTGAGGTTGATGGGTGCTGAGGTGTGGGGAAGAGGACGAGATTCCTTTGCTCCTCTGGTCATTAAGGGGAAAAAGTTACGGGGTATAGATTTTACCCTGCCTGTTCCCAGTGCTCAGATTAAATCGGCCATTCTACTAGCCGGTCTTTTTGCCCGCGGCAATACCGTCTTACACCAGGCAATCCCTTCTAGGGACCATACGGAAAGGATGCTCGAACGGATGGGAGCCAGGTTGGAAAGCCAGGGAAATTCGATTTCCTTGCTGCCGTTGAGCAGCCCTTTAGTTCCCGTCAACCTTTGCGTCCCGGGCGACATTAGCTCAGCAGCCTACTTTCTGGTTGCCGGAGCTATTCACCATAACGCCAGGATAGTGATAAGAGACTGTGGAATTAACCCGACACGAACAGGAATCATCGATATTCTCCTGGCTATGGGAGCCAGGTTAAAGATAGATAATGAGCGCCTGGAAGCTGGTGAACCTTTAGCCGATATTGTGGTAGAATCTAGCGAGTTGAAGGGGATAGAGGTCGGTGGCGATATTATACCTCGCCTCATTGACGAGATTCCCGTGTTAGCCGTGGCTGGCTGTGTTGCTAAAGGGAAAACTGTGATCAGGGATGCCGGGGAGCTGAGGGTGAAGGAATCAGACAGGATTGCCACTGTGGTAGGTGAGCTTTCCCGCCTGGGTGCTAAAATTGAGCCTCTGCCGGATGGCATGGTCATCTATGGCGGTAGACCTTTGTCGGGCACAAAGGTTGATAGCCATTTCGACCACCGATTGGCTATGAGCCTAGCGGTAGCCGGTTTGATAGCCAAAGGGGAAACGACCATCAAGCATGCCCAGGTGGCACAGGTATCATATCCTGCCTTCTGGCAAACTTTGCAACAAGTACCAAATACTGGTAAATCCTGAGCATGGAATCCTAAATGCTAAACAATGTTGAAGCACTACAGACAGATACAGATACAGAGTCTTCTGAGGTGGTGACTTACCAAGAATTTTGCGGTCAACTAGAATTAGAATTCAGGACTTAAGTTAGGAGGGACAGCATGTGTACAGAATTAATTCATATCGGTTTTGGTAATGTTATCGCTGTAAATAGGGTAATTGCCTTCCTTTCCATAAATCAGCAACCGATAAAGCGACTCATTCGTGAAGCAAGGGAAAAGGAACGTTTAATCGATGCCACTCATGGCAGGAAAGCCAAGACCGTTATTCTTTTTGAAACTGGTCACATGGTATTGGCTGCCGTAACAGCGGAGACCATCGCTCATAGGTTAGCCACTTTATCCATGCCATCTGAGGAAAAAGTTGAGCTGGGAAGTATCTGACCGAAGCTCTGAGTTAAATCTTCGAACAAAGCGAAGAGGCGACAAGCGCTCTCGACCCCTGCTCGTTGTTCTTTCTGGGCCTTCGGGAGTAGGTAAGGATGCTGTGCTTGCCAGGATGAAAAAGTTAGGGCGTCCCTTTCACTATGTCATTACCGCTACCACACGTCCTAAGCGTGCCGGAGAGAAGAATGGAGTGGATTATCAGTTCCTTTCCCGAGAAGAATTTCAACAAATGATAGATAAACACCAGTTCCTTGAGTGGGCCAATGTCTACGACAACTACTATGGTGTGCCAAAGAACGAAATAACTGCGCCTTTATCCAAAGGAGTAGATACAATAGTCAAGGTAGATGTTCAGGGTGCCGCTACTATTAAGGAAATCCTGCCCCAAGCAGTATTTATTTTCCTCATGCCTCCTTCGGTGGAAGAACTAGAAAAGAGGTTGAGAAGGCGACGCAGCGAGTCTTCAGAAGATTTGGCTCTAAGGTTGGAAAGGGCTAAAGGGGAAATAAAAAACCTGCCGCTTTTCGATTATGTCATAACAAGCCACCAAAATAAGCTTGATGAAGTTGTATCTCAGATAGACACCATTATCGCCGCCGAAAAGCGTCGTGTGAAGCCCCAGATTGTGGAATTTTAACTTCCTGGTTTCCCGAGGAATTGCCCGCACTTTTGACAATATCCCCATTTCACTTCTACAATAAACCCTGATATGAATTTGGCAGGGCAACTTTATAAGTTGCAACAACTTGACCTAGAGCTTCAAAAGAGGCAACAAGAGCTAAACGAGGTTGAAAATCAGTTAAGCGACAATAAGGCCTTGGTCGCCGCCGAATCCAAAATTGCTTCACAGAAAGAACAACTGGAAGACGCGAGGAGAAAGCAAAAGAGTTCTGAATGGGAACTGGAAGACCTTCAAGAGAAAGTCAGGCAGATTGATAGCAAACTCTACAGCGGCAAAACCAAAGATCCCAAGGAACTGGTTAACCTTGAGAAAGAAGTCAAGAGCCTTAAGAGCCAAATTGGGCCGAAAGAAGATGCCCTCTTAGGATTAATGAGCCAGGTGGAAGAGATAGAAGCCAGGGTAAAAACTACCACCGAGGAGATTAAACGATTGAAACGGGAATGGGAGCAGAGGCAGGAAACTTTTGGGCAAAGGAAAAGCGAAGTTGAAGCTCTACTTGCCAGGCTCAGAGGGGACCGTAATGGACTAGCGCAGCAAATTGACTCTGAAGCCCTCAACACTTATGAGCGAATCAGGCTAACAAGAGGACAAGCTGTAGTCAAAGTGGAGAGGGGAAAATGTCAGGGATGCCACATCACCGTGTCTACGAGTCAATGGCAAAAGGCTAAAGCCGGCGATTTAATCCAATGCAATAGTTGCAGCAGGATACTCTACTTGGAGTAGCCTATACAGAATCGTGTTCGTGTCAAAATATTCCCAAGCATCCCGACCAGCTGCTGCTCAAATCTACTATAGGCGAAGAGAGCCTTGTACTAGAAGGCAGGCAATGCTACAGGGCCTTCACTATTGACAACCCCAATGCAAGGGGCATAATCTATATGCAGGCCGAGGTACGCTAAAAAATTGGCTGTCAAAAGTCAGAGATGGGAATTTTGGTAGGAAGGCGGAACAGAGATTCGACGAGTAAAAATAAAGGAGGATTCAATTCATGGCTGGCATTATTTCATACGGTGCCTATATACCGTTATGGCGGCTCGCTCGAGATGCTATCGCTGAGGCTTGGGGAAGCGCCTCAACTAGGGGTGAAAGGAGCGTAGCCAACAACGATGAAGACACTATCACCATGGCAAGTGAGGCTGCGGTTGACTGTTTAGCCGGCTTAAAAAGGGAGAAGGTAGATGGCTTATATTTTGCCTCCACTACCTCGCCCTATAAGGAGAAGGAATGCTCTACCTTGGTGGCCATGGCTTCCGACTTAAGACCGGAAATTATCACCGCTGACTTTGGCAACAGCTTGAAGTCAGCGACGGCGGCATTCAGGGCAGCGTTGGATGCTGTAGCCAGTGGCTCTGCCAGCCAAGTCTTGGTGACTGCCTCTGATTGCCGCATAGGTTATCCTCGGTCAAACTATGAACAGACCTTCGGTGATGCTGCAGCAGCTTTGCTGATTGGCAATACTGCTAAACCCGCCGTCACGGTGGAAGGCAGTCATTCCCTATCCAACGAACTATACGATGTGTGGAGACTAGACAAAGATATCTATGTCCAATCTTGGGAAGATCGCTTCATTATTGAGCACGGCTATACAGAGAATATGGAGAGAGCAATTTCAGGATTACTGCGAAAGAAAGCTCTCTCCGTCCAAGATATCACCAAAGCTGTGCTTTATGCTCCCACGTCAAGGGCGCAGCAAGGGCTAGCGCGCCGCTTGGGGTTTGATGTTAAGCTGCAGCTTCAAGATTTGCTCATCAGCAATGTGGGCATTACTGGTTGTGCGCACGCTTTGCTTATGCTTGTGGCTGCTCTGGAGGAAGCCAAGGCTGGTGACAAGATCCTGGTGGCTAGCTATGGTAGTGGTTGCGACGCCTTCTTGCTCAGCGTGACGGAAGAAATTGAAAGGGTCAAGGGTAACAGAAGAGGTGTGAAGGGATACTTGGATTCCAGGAGACCTCTTCCTAGCTATGCAAAATATCTTAGCTATAGAGGACTGTTAGAGCCTCAACCCGGTGAACCGTTCAGGCTCTTTCCGGCAGCGACTACTAGCTGGAGGGAGCGCAACTGGGCCATTCGCATGCACAGTAGCAAGTGCAAGAATTGCGGTACCGTCACTTTCCCCATAGAAAGGGTTTGCTATAACTGCCGAAGCAAGGATAATTTTGAGGAAGTCAGGCTCTCGGATAAAAAAGCTAGGGTGTTTACTTTCACCCTGGATAACCTGGCTGGCAGGAGTGATGACCCCACAATACCACAGGTAGGGGTAGAGTTTGACTACCAAAATACCAGAACTTATCTTCCCATGACGGATTGTGACCCCGGCGAGGTAAAGGTGGATATGCCCGTAGAGATGACTTTTAGGAAGCTATATGAAGGTGCGGGCATGTACAACTATTTTTGGAAATGCCGACCTATAAGGTGAAATATCAAGATGAAAGGATGAGCAATGGCAGAGCGAAAATGGAAAAAGGTACCAGGGTTTGATTTCAAAGATATCATCTATGAAAAGAGGCCCGGAGTAGCCAGGGTAATCATAAATAGACCTGAGGCGTACAACGCTTTTACTACCTACACCCAAGATGAACTGATAAAAGCTTTTGAGGATGCGGCAAGCGATGATACTGTAGGCGTGGTGGTATTTACTGGCGCTGGAAACAAGGCATTTTGTACCGGCGGTGATGCCAAGGAAGCAAAAGCCGGCTATCGGAAGGGAATGCTAGAGAAGGATTTAATGGTCAAAACCCTGATAAGAGAGATGCCCAAGCCGGTTATCGCAGCAGTGAACGGTTATGCCATAGGAGGGGGTCAAGTCTATCAGCAGATTTGCGATCTCTCCATAGCTTCAGAAAATGTCGTCTTTGGCCAGGTCGGTCCCTTGGTGGGAAGTTTTGACCCGGGTGTAGGTATTATTGATTTGATGATGGTGGTGGGAGAAAAGAAAGCCAGGGAAATTTGGTATCTCTGCCACCGATATTCTGCCAAAGAAGCCTTGGAGATGGGACTGGTGAACAAGGTAGTGCCAGCAGATAAGTTAGAAGAGGAGGTGGACAAGTGGTGCGACGAGATATTGGAGAAAAGTCCTGGAGCTATAGCTGGCATAAAAGCATGCTTCAACGCTGCCACTACCTATATGCGAGGTATAGAGGCAGTTTCGGCTCAGTATCTCTGGAAATATTACGCTTCGGAGGAAGCTGAACATTGGAAGAACGCATTCTGGCAGAAAAAGAAGCCGGACTGGCAAAAATTTAAGCGGAAGGAAATATTTCCCGAAGTTTATGAAGGGGAGGAAAAGGAAGGGTCGTGAACTAATAACCAAGGGAGAGTAGATAAATGGAGAGTATAAAGGATAAAGTTGCCATTATTGGTATGGGCTGCACTAAGTTTGGCGAAAGATGGGACGCTGGACTGGATGACCTGGCCATAGAGGCCGCCTATGAGGCTTACGAAGATGCCGGGATCGGTCCCAAGGATATTCAGGCTTGTTGGTATGGGAGTGTCACCCAACCGGTGGTCGGCATTGGCTGTACTCATCTGGCGGGACCATTGAAACTACACGGCATACCCATGAGTCGAGTGGAGAATTGGTGCACCACTGGGCATGAGGCTCTGAGGAATGCGTGCTTTGGTGTCGCTTGTGGTATGTATGATTTAGTTTTGGTACTGGGTGTGGAGAAGCTCAAAGATACTGGCTTCCCTGGCCTGGGAACCGGACGGGGCATGAGCACAGTACTGGAGGCACGCCGTACTGCACCGGGCTCGTTTGGTATGATCGCCACTCGATATTTCTACAATTACGGACTGAGCCCTGAAGAAGGTAAACGCATCATTGGCAAGATTGCGGTTAAGAACCATTACAACGGCAGCCTTTGCCCCAAGGCTCATTTCCACAACCAAGTAACCTTGGAACAGGTGATGAATGCTCCTATTATCGCCTGGCCATTGGGTCTTTTTGATTGCTGTGGCAACAGTGACGGCGGTGCTGCAGCCCTTCTGGTTCCCGCCAGCCAGGCTAGAAAATACAGAGATGACCCCATTTATATAAAGGGCCTAGGTGCGGCTCATTCCGCTCTGCTTCCCCAGAACCGCCCGGCTTTCGATTGGCTCCATTTTGAGGAGGTCATAAATTCGTCCCGCCAAGCTTACGAGCAAGCTGGGGTAAAGAATCCCCGAGAGCAAATCGACATTGCTGAAGTTCACGATTGCTTTACAAGCACAGAGTTGCTTCTTTACGAACTCCTTGGCTTTAGCCCGGAAGGCAAAGCCAAGGAGGATATCGATTCTGGCTTCTTTGAGCTTGCCGGCGGCTTGCCTGTAAATAGCGATGGTGGATTGAAATGCTTTGGGCACCCGGTAGGTGCTAGCGGCCTCAGGATGACTTATGAAGTTTACAAACAACTCCAGGGCAAGGCTCAATCGCCTGAGCGTCAACTAAAGGATGCCAAGCTTGGCATATCACAGACCTTCGGTGGCCCCCCTCAGGTAGCCGCAGTGGCTGTTCTGGGCAAAGAGCCAGGCTATCCTTAACCAAAGCTAGCTGTCTCATAATTTTTTCATAAGAAAAAAGCAAGGATGTACGAGTCCCTTCACTATTGTCATTTCGAGCACCTGAAAGGTGCGTGGCAAGCTCAAATAATTCCTTTGAGATTGCTTCGTCGCTACGCTTCTCGCAAAGACAAAGGAAAGGGAAGAGGAGTTATATTTTTCCAGCACAGTTTGGTCGAAGGAAGGAAGTGTGCTAAAATTTCCTTGCCAAAGGAAAATGCCTATTTATGAGTATTGGTGCGATTCCTGTCGCCGAATTGTTAGCTCGTATCGGCAGAGCTTCTCTGTGCCCCCGCCACCCTGTCCTCGCTGTGGCAACAGCGAGCTCAAGCGGATATTCTCCACTTTTTCCATACAGAAAACATACAGGGATGTTTATGAAGGCATACTTTCCGACCGTGAGCTGACCCAGGGCATGATGCGCGATGACCCCAGAGCCATGGCCGAATGGAACAGGAAGATGAGTAACGGTGAGAAATCCCCTCCGGAATACGAGGAAATGACTGAGAGAATGGAGAGGGGCGAATGGCCCGTTACCCAGATAGAAGAAAAAAGGAAAGAGCTCTCTAGTCAAGGGGAAAGCAAGTCTGAGAGTGGTTGAACGCGGAGGTGCCCCACGCCCATTTATGAATTTGTTTGTCAGAACTGCCACAGAAGACTGGCTTTTTTGGTAAGGGGTATTTCTGCTCTCTTTGCTCCAAAATGCTCATCCTGTGGCAGTATCAGCTTATCGCGTGCCGTTTCCGGCTTTGCCTACCATAAGCCGTTGAAGACGGTATGGGAGGAGAGCGGCAAGCCTACAATGAACCCCGGTGAGGATTATTACAAAGACCCTCGGAATATCGGTCGCTGGGTGGAAAAGAAATTTCAGGACATGGGACAGGAGCTACCGTCCCAGATTCAGAAAAAGATACAAGCAGCCAGGGAAGGCGTGTTGCCTGAGCCGCTGAAGGACCTAAAAAGTGCCTCACCAACCGCTGCGTATGATTGATGCCAATCTAAACCGCTGCAGTGAAGGCTTGCGGGTTCTGGAAGATGTCGCTCGCTTTCTTCTCAACGACGCTGAACTGTGCCAGCGGTTTAGGACTCTACGTCATGATTTAGCCCGGGAGACTGAATCACTGAGTGTAGGGCTCTTATCCCAGAGAGATGCCGGACATGATGTTGGACATCTCTCTTCAAGAGTAAAGGAACTCGATATGAAAACGACCTCACTGCAGGGCTTGCTGGATTTAGTTACAGCCAATGCTAAAAGGGTGGAAGAATCTCTTCGCGTGGTAGAGGAGCTGGCCAAATTGCCAGAGATAAGTCCAGTGCTGAATTCAGCCAGCTTTGAGCAGGCGAGGTTTGCCCTTTATACATTAGAGCGAGATTTGATTTCCCGAATATCACGCCGGGACAAAATAGGAGGCATGCTCGGGCTTTACGTCATTCTGGATAGGCAATTTCTGGTGGGCAGGGACGAGTTGGACATCGCCGGGCAAATTATTGAGGGTGGTGCCAGGGTAATTCAACTTCGCGACAAGCAAAGCAAAAAGGGAGAGCTGCTACTTATAGCGCAAAAGCTCAAGGAGCTCTGTAGTCAAGCGGATGTTCTATTTATAATAAACGATTATCTCGACTTAGCTATGGCTGTTGACGCCGATGGGCTTCACATCGGGCAGGAAGACCTGCCCCTGCCTGTAATCCGCAGGGAATTGCCCATAGACAAAATAGTTGGCTGTTCCGTCACCACACTGTCTCAGGCAACAAAAGCTCAAAATGAAGGAGCGGATTATATTGCCGTGGGCTCTATATTTCCCACGACAACGAAAAGGGAAGCCATTGTGGTGGGAGTGGATATGCTCAAAGAACTCAAGCGAATGGCGTCTATTCCGCTAGTAGCCATTGGCGGTATAAACCAGAATAACATCGGTGAAGTGGTAGCTGCTGGCGCTGACGCTGTTGCTGTAATTAGCGCTGTTCTGAGCGAGAAGAATGTTAAGAGAGCTGTTCAGAAACTGGTCGCAAAAATAGACTTGGCGGAAGGGGAATGTCAAAACCAGTAGAAGATTTGGAGGTTATAGCTGCGAAGCTTCGCCCTCACTTTGCGGCTGAAGATGAGGCAAGAGAAAAAGCCTTGCGTAGTTGCCGTCAGGTAATCCGTTACAGCGCTGATGCCATACGTGCTGTGCATCGCCAGGAGCACGATAAGGCAAAGCAACTCCTTGATTCTGCTCATGAATTAGTTCGAGAGCTAAACCACGACCTGACCGGACATGGAAAGCTACTTCACTCGGGTTTTGTTCACGACGCTCAAAAGGAGTTAGCTGAAGGATATATAACCTTAGCGTTGATTGCCGGGGAAGACTTGCCAAAGCCGGGAGCACTGGGCGTAAGCAATGCTGCCTACCTTGATGGCTTGGGCGAATCCGTAGGGGAGTTGCGGAGATATATATTAGATAGTCTAAGGCGAGGGGACTTTTCTCGTTGCGAGGAACTATTGACTATAATGGATGAAATCCATGGAATATTGATGACCATGGATTTCCCGGATTTGCTTGCCCATGGCTTGAGGCGAACCACCGACACCTTACGAGGTATTATAGAAAGGACTCGGGGAGATTTAACAGTATCTTTAAGGCAAAAAAACCTGGAAACGAAGCTTGACAACCTTAGCCAAATTTCTTTAGGTGCTAAACCATTCTAGAATATTTTGAAAGCTGGTGCTGAAAGCGATACCCCAAGGCATTGAAAATGAGAGCCCTCGCAATTTCCCTAACCTGAGAGCCTTGTCTTCAGGGCACTATTTTTCTTTTTTATACTTGTAGAACCCTTCATCCGTCTTGCGTCCCAAACGACCAGAATCGACCAGCTCTTTCAGGATAGCGGAAGGAGCAAAGCGGGGATCCTTTGTCCTCTCATACATCGCACGGGATACCATATAGCCAACGTCCAGGCCGTTAAAATCGGCTAGGGCCAGTGGACCTATGGGGTGGTCCAGCCCGAGGGTCATACTTTTGTCAATATCCTCTGCACTGGCTACTCCATTCTCCAGCAGGCGCTCAGCGGCTCCTGTCAACGCTATCAGCAGATAGTTGAAAATGAACCCAGGAGTATCTTTTGCGACAAGGATTTCCTTTCCAAGTGAGCGTCCAAACTCCTTTACTGTCGCGAGGGTCTCCTCACTGGTCGTGTCCGCCCTGACAATCTCGAGTAGCTTGCTGCGTGGTACCGGGGAGAGGAAGTGTGTCCCGATTACCCTGTCCGGGCGGTTGGTTACTCGAGCAAGCTCTGTAACAGACAGACAGGATGTGTTGGAGCAGAGGATGGTATGGCTAGGACAGATTCGATCTAGTTCGGCAAAAACCTTTTTCTTGAGTTCTATATCCTCCGGGACAGATTCTATAACCAAATCGCGGTCATTCAGATCCTCCTGATTGATGCTTTCCTTGATGCAAGCCAGAGTCGAGTCTTTATCCTGTTGAGATATTCTGCCCTTATCCACATCACGGCTCAGGTAATATTCTATTGTTGCTATGCCCTTGTTGAGACTCTGTTTGCTCCTTCCTACAACCACCACCTCGTAGCCAGACTGAGCACAGACTTGGGCAATGCCAGCGCCCATAAATCCACGGCCAGCTACGCCTACCTTCTTAATTCCCATAGTAGTTACCCCTTTCGTGCTACATTGTGCAATTCTTCAGGATTTTCCATCGTGCTGCGAGACTGGCACAAGTATACTCAACCCTGATAAGCACGTCAATCATTCAGGCTCTGTTCCAACTTAGTATTGACTTAGAGGAGCTTTATCATCGGCAAGCACGCAACTGCAGTGCGGTCAGGGTGCAGGCATTGGTGGTGCTGCAGCTTTTTGTCTCCGCCCAACGGTCACAATCCCATCTCTCTGGCTACCACTTCTCGATAGAAATTGGCATCACCAAAGGCAAGCTCTGCAGCCTTGGCACGCCTGGTGTAAAAATGCAGGTCATGTTCTATGGTAGCGCCAATAGCCCCGTGAATTTGGTGCGCCAGAGTAAAGACGCGCTGGGAGGCCTCGCTTATCCAAGCCTTGGCTATGGCCACCTCTTTGGTGCAGGGAAGTCCTTCGCTTAATATCCAGGCTGCCTGGTAGGTGCTAAACCTGGCACCGTCAACATCGGTTGCCATATTGGCGCAATAGTGCTGTATGGCTTGGAAGCTGCCAATGGGACGGTCAAATTGTTTCCTTTCCTTGGCGTAGTCTACGGTCATCTCTAATACTCGCTGGATGTTGCCGACCATCTCACAACATTTTCCCACCGCTGCCCGCTCAATTATCTTTTGCACTGCGCTCCGTCCTTGGTCCAGTTGTCCCAAAATGTTAGCTTCAGGTACTGGCATTTGGTCAAAAATCACCTCACATAGCTTATCACCGGCGATGGTCTTTAGAACTGTGTACTTTATCCTGGGATTCCTAGCATCGGCCAGAAATATGGTGACTTCGTTTTTAGGCTTAGTTCTGGCTACACATAGCATGTAGTCAGCAATGTGAGCGTCAGGGACAAATAGTTTTGTGCCTTTAATAATATAGTTGCCACCATCTGGAGTAGCCTCGACTATGACTGAAGGGGCATCGTAATTCCGATAGCCGGGTTCGGTTAGAGCCAAGGTAAAGATTTTCTCCCCACGGATTAGCTTGGGCAGGTATTCTTGTTTTTGTTCCTCGCTCCCGACATCTAAGATGGACAAGCCCCCGAGAACCACTGTGGAGAAAAACGGACTGGGTAAACAAGCCCGTCCCATCTCCTCTAGTAGCACTGCCAGGTCGAGAAAATTCATGTCGCCGCCGCCATATCTCTCTGGGAAGACCAAGCCCACCCAGCCCAGCTCACCCATCTCCTGCCAAAGTTCTCTGAAATAGCCTGTCTCACTTTCTTCCATCTGCTTAATGAATTTTTTTGAGCATTTATCAGTCAAAAAGTCGCGGGCTGTCTTTTTTAGCATTTCTTGTTCTTCAGTAAGAGTTAGATTCATCGCTATCCTCCTATATCAACCATCAGAGTGATGGCTTATGAGCTTGGTAGGCCCAATCCCCGTACAGCCAGGATATTTTTTAAGATTTCCGTTGTGCCTGCTTGAAGACTGTAACCTTTAGAGCCTAAGTATGAGTGTGAGGCCATGCCCCGCAGAGGGACTAACTTGGAACCTGACGTCAACTGTCCATAGGGACCCAAGACCTCCATAGCTACGCCAGCCAGGTGTTTCTCAAATTCCGTGGAATAGGCCTTGGACATAGCAGATTCCCAATTAGGGGCCCGTCCTTCTTCCATGACCAAAGCCACTCTATAAATAAGCAAGCGTCCCACCTCGAATTCAATTTGGAGTTGCGCCAGCTTATTGCGAATTACAGGCTCCTGAGACAATTTATTTTCTTTGGCAAACTGTATGATGGCCTCAAAGAGGGGATAATTGCCCATGAGGCGTTCCATGCCACTCCTCTCGTAATCAAGCTGGTGGAGGACTTGATAAAAGCCACGGTTTTTCTCCCCTATTAAATACCTCTTGTGTACACGGACATTATCAAAGAAGATATCGTTCCAGGCCTCTGTGCCGGTAATATCAGTCATGGGAATGCGACTGAGGCCCGGCGACTGTGCATCCACGATAAACTCACTAATGCCCCTATGCCGTGGTGCCTCTGGATCTGTTCGGGCATACACATCAAAGTAGTGAGCGAAGAAAGCACAGCTAGCCCAGGTTTTTTGACCGTTAATTACATAATAATCACCATCTTCTACCGCCTTGGTTTGTAGCGATGCCAAGTCGGAACCAGCTCCCGGTTCGCTCATTCCTAGACCAAAATAAGCCTCTCCCTTGACAATCCTGGGCAGAAATTCCTTCTTTAACTCATCTGAGCCGAAGGAGAGGATAGCACCTCCTACCTGGCGATCACCAAACCAATGACAAGCTGCCGGTGCACCATATCGGAGCATTTCTTCGGTAAGGATAAGTCTATCTACATGGCTACGCCCCTGTCCCCCATACTCTTTGGGCCAGGTCAGGCCTATCCAGCCCCTCTGTGCCACCCGTTTGGTAAATCCAGTGTCAAAGCTTTGTACCCAGGCATCACAGGCAGGTTCCCAATACCCCTTCTTTATCTCCTCCTCTAAAAAGTTCCGCACCTCTTGTCTAAATTTATTCTGTTCCTCTGTGAAGCTGAAATTCACTCTCTTGCTCCTTTCTTAGAGATTGATGTTGGAATACTTCTTCGTTGACTATAGTAATTTAGACCGTAGGCTAGGCAAAGACAACATTAGTTCCAGTAGCTTTGTTCAATATGACATAGTAAGCGCCCGCATAAGACTTGATAATTATAATTGTAGTTAGGGGCACGGTGGCTATTGTCACCCGTCTCTCCCGAGCCCCAAATACAAAAGCTTCCTTTAACTTATGTACCCATTAAGACATTCATGTCATTTAGGCGTGCCCGACCTCCCTCTTCCTCATCATAAAAGTCCCTTCAGCCTCTATCACTGACTTTCCATCTTGATTTTCACCTACCCATTTAAACACAATAATTCCCCTCTCTTTCCTTTCTGTTTCTCGCTTCTCAATCACTTCCACATTGTATTTGATCGAGTCTCCTGGATATACTGGACTCAAGAATCGAAGCTTATCGATGCTCAAAAAGGCTATGATGTGGTCAAACAGCCCCATCGAGTATTGTGCCCCTACGGCGAGTGCCAGGATTAATATACCGGGCGCGATTCTCCCCTTGAAGCCCTGCTTTTTGCCAAACTCCTCATTCAAGAACAGAGGATTTGTAGCCCCAGTGAGAGCCGCAAAGATATCCGTATCTGTCCCAGTGACGACTCTAGAACGGGTGGCAAATCTGTCTCCTTGGCTAAACTCTTCAAAATACATCGTTTGTTAATACCTATCCTTTCAGATTGTTTAATCTCTTCTTTCGCCTTGTGACTTTTATAATTGGGGAGCAAACATTAACTCAACTTAAATTTAACCGAGTTCCAAGAAAATCGCAAGGCCTTCTCTGGAGTGATTCATATGACATCTTATGAAGCTACTCGAGGACTTCTTTGGGGAAACCGTTTGTGGCTTACATAGATTGGGAGGAGACTCATAAATAAAGCCCATTTTTTCTCAGAAATCTAAGATTTCCCGGCGCTCCTTATTATGTGGTTACAACGACTTCCGGTGCTAATTGCAAAGCTTGAAGCAGAGCTTTGGCTTTGTCTAGGGTTTCCATATATTCAGCTTCCGAATCAGAATCATAAATAATACCACCCCCTACTTGAAAGTAAGCTCTGCCTTCTTTGATGATAAAAGTGCGAATAACGATGTTGATATCGAGGTCCCCATTAAAACTTAGATAACCTATGGAGCCTGTATAGACGCTCCTCTTAGTTGTCTCCAGTTCATCGATAATTTCCATAGCTCGCACCTTAGGAGCGCCAGTAATAGAGCCACCGGGGAAAGTAGCCTTAAGTAGGTCAATATCGCTCTTGCCTCGATGCAACCTGCCTACAATGGTGGAGGTGAGATGAAATACGGTGGGGAAAGTCTCCAGGATAGCTAACTCGGTGACTTTTATCGTGCCATAGCGACAAACTCGCCCTAAATCATTCCTTTCCAAATCAACAATCATCACGTTTTCTGCTCGGTCTTTGATGCTGTGGGTCAACTCTTGAGCCAGTCTCTGGTCTTCAACAGGGTCTCTGCCTCGTGGCCTCGTGCCCTTTACCGGTCGCGTCTCTACCAGGTCACCTTGGACTTTAAGGAACCTTTCCGGAGAGGCACTGACGATGGCTACTTCAGGGAAATTGAGATAGCTGGCAAAAGGGGCAGGATTAACCCTCCGCAGTCGTTTATAAAGCTCATAGGGCAGAATTTCCAAATCAGCCTGAAATCTTTGAGAAAGATTGACTTGAAAGACATCACCAGCGGCGATATACTCCCGCACTCTATTTACGGCTTTGATGTATTCCTCGGGGGTAAAATTAGACTTAAGCGTGATTTCTTTGTTTTGCTCAGGGCTTCGGCTCACCGCAATGACTGAATGGCTAGGATAAAGCCAGTTCTTCATCTCTTCAAGCCTCATCCTGGCTCGCTTTAACCTTTGCCCTTCCTCCAGTTCGGGAAAACCTGTGGCAACAAGGTAGGCCCTCCCCTCCAGGTGGTCAAAGGCGAAGATAACATCATAGAAGGCAAAGTAACACTCAGGGAGTTTAAGGTCATCTATAGCTGTGGATGGCAGGTGTTCAACGAAGTGGCACAAGTCATAGCTAAAATAGCCAACCGCTCCGCCAACGAAAGGCATAGGTGCCGGGCAATAGTCTAATTTATATAACTCCAGTAGCTTGCTTATAGTATCAAAGGGGTTACCATGCTGCACTTTGTGCTCCTGTCCACGAACAAGGGTGATTTCAGAACCTCGACTGTTCATCACCAGAAAAGGCTCGCTGCCCAAAAAGGAATATCTCCCCAGCTTTTGAGTGTCCATGCCGCTGTCTAAAAAAAAGCTATAAGGTCTGTCTTTGATTAGCTCAAAAAGTTCAGGAGCAGCCAAAGGGGTAAAGACCTCTTCGATCAATGGATAGCGATTCTTAATCACCCTATGAGCAATACCTACAAACTTTCTAATACTTTCTTGGTGCTGAGGCCAACTTCAGCCGGGTTGGGGGCTATAGTGGCCCCAGCCTGTGACAGCGCCTTTATCTTCTCTGAAGCCCTGCCAGCACTGCCGGTAATGATAGCTCCAGCATGTCCCATTCTCTTCCCCGGCGGAGCAGTACTACCAGCGATAAAAACGATCACAGGTTTAGTCATCTTGTGACTGATAAATTCAGCAGCTTCTTGCTCCATAGTGCCACCAATTTCACCAATAAGAATCACAGCCTTGGTATCCTGGTCTTCTTCAAATAATTCTAAGATATCAACAAAGGTGCTGCCGGGCAGGGCATCACCACCGATGCCGACACAGGTGGATTGCCCGATTCCCAGATTGGTGAGCTGGGATACGACGTCATAAGTCAAGGTGCCGCTGCGAGAGACTACCCCCACGCTGCCGGGAAGATGAATTTCCCCTACCATAATCCCAGCCTTACATTTACCCGGGGACATGACTCCCGGGCAATTAGGACCGATGAGCCGGGTTGATTTACCTTTGAGATAGCGATGCACTTTCACCATGTCTAATACCGGTATGCCCTCAGTTATGCACACGACCAATAACATACCAGCATCAATCGCCTCCAGGATGCCATCTGCGGCAAAGGCAGGAGGCACAAACATGAGGCTGGCATTAGTTCCAGTTTTGGCCATGGCTTTCTCTACAGTATTGAACACGGGCACTCCCAAGTGTTGACTGCCCCCTTTGCCAGGTGTAACTCCGGCCACTACATTGGTGCCATATTCTATACAGCGCTGGGTATGAAAGCTACCTTCGCTGCCAGTAATACCCTGAACTAAAAGCCTGGTATTTTCATCAACGAGGATGCTCATTTCGTTACTCCTTTTGCTGCCTTGACTACCTTATTAGCGACATCATAGAAATCTTTAGCCTGGATGAAACTTATCCCTGACTCAGCCAGGATACGTTGACCTTCTTCTAAGTTTGTTCCTGCCAGTCTAATGACTACGGGGAAGGGAATATTCATTTGCTGATAAGCTTCAACTATCCCTTTGGCGATGACATCTACCCTGGCCATACCTCCAAATATATTCACCAGGACGGCCTTAATTCTGGGGTCAGCAATAAACATCTTGAACGAGTTTACCACCCTACCAGTGTTATTAAGTGTGCCGATGTCCAGAAAATTTGCTGCTCTGCCGCCACAATATTGAATAAGGTCGTTGACTGCCATGGCCAACCCGGCACCATTGACCATACAGCCGATATCGCCATGCATTTTGACATAATTGTTAATTCCCCAGTCACGAGCCTGGATTTCCAGAGACTCCTCCTGCTCCTTATCTTGAACTTCCTGAATATCTTTGTGTCGGTACAGGGCATTGTCGTCAAAATTAAGTTTAGCGTCTAGAGCCAGCAGCTTTTCATCAGCGGTAACAACCAAAGGATTTATCTCGGCCAAGGAGCAATCCTTGTCTATAAAGAGCTTATAGAGGTTTGTCATCAAGCGTGTGGCCTCGCCTATCTGGCCTCCGTCTAAATTTATCCCATAAGCCAGCTTGCGACCCTGGAACGATTGAAAACCAATGGCAGGATCAATATAGCTCTTGAATATTTTCTCAGGAGCTGACTGGGCCACTTCTTCGATTTCCATGCCTCCGGCTTCACTGGCCATCATAACTGGCAAGCGACTGGTCCCATCAACGAGGACGCTGAGATAGAGCTCCCGTGTCACATTGCCCGCTTCTTCCACCAGGACCTTACTTACCGGTACTCCTTCCAGTCCGGTTTGATGAGTCACCAGTCTGGTTCCAATCAATTGACTGGCTGCCTTCTTTGCCTCTTCTGGGCTATTAACCTTCTTTATGCCGCCCGCCTTGCCCCTCCCCCCGGCATAGACCTGGGCTTTTATTACCACCTTGCGGCCAATCTCAGCAGCTATCTCTCTGGCTTCGGCCGGGGTGGAAGCCACCTTGCCTCTGGGCACAGGAATACCATATTGAGCCAGAAGTGCCTTAGCTTGATACTCGTGAATCTTCAATTTGCCTCCTTGTTTTCTTGAAGCTGTTTAACTTTGATTTCCCGTTCAACTTTGGGCATTTTGGGAGTCTTTCACCTCCAGATTTTTGTAGTTGCTTGATTCATCAAGCATGAACAGCCTCTCGCATCGTGGGCGAGCCATTTCCTAACTGGCGGAGGGGGTGGGATTCGAACCCACGTTCGCCAAAAGAGACGAAAGCGGTTTTCAAGACCGCCACCATAAACCACTCGGTCACCCCTCCTGGCTCCAAATTCTACTTCAAAGTGACCCCTTCAGGCAATCTGCTGACCCTGTGCCAGCACCCCCACCGGATTTTGACATACGAGGGTGGGATATAATAGTGCTACTGGAACAGTGGAAGCTTGTATGGTAAACTTCACCAAAGAGAAGGCGAAAATGATAAAGGTTATCGAAGGTTATGAACTAAAGAAGGGTGCAGATATACAACCTGTATTTCTAAAACTCAGGTCATATGCCATGACATTTCCAGGTTTCATTAGTGCTGAGCATATCAGAAGCGTGAAGGGCAGTCCTATTGCCGCTCTGTTATACAATTGGGCGAAACTTGAGGATTGGGATGCGTGGGAGAGTTCAATGCTTAGACAACAGCTACTACATGAGGCAGATGCACTCTGGGTATCAGAGCCGAGGATAACAATATACACGGTAATACCCACATCAGCATGGACACGAATCATAGGTTAGGTAACTGAAAATCTATAATAGCAGGGATTCTATCCCTCGCAGTGGTGGGTGTCGGTTTTGAGTAGATTCAAAGCCTGACTGGGCTTTTTAGGTCTGTGCCCTTTTAAGGGCTAGTTTGGCACGAGGGCGTTAGCAGGCGCGAGTCAGGGCAAAGTTAAGGAGTGTTAGGCATCCTCTGCTTTGATACATGGGAAGACAACTCTGAAGGGAACCTCCTTTTTGTATAGTGAGTGGTATAGAGATACGGCTTCGTCTACCTCTAAGGGGACGATTTTGCCCGTTTCAACTTCGTGTGGCAATAGTGTTTGATGTTGGGCAAAGAAATTACCATTTGGAGTCCTGAATAAGAATGTATTACGGCCACCTTGCTCAAAGTGATAGCCGTTCCAGTATGCGTCATGGGCTATTAGCGTGGCTTTGTCTGTGCGGTATTGCTTACCTGAGACAACCCAGATCATATTTATTGGTTGCATCTGTTCACCTCCCGTTATACTTTCGGCCCAGGCTATCCTAGTATTGCTGGGGCCTTGCAATTATCCTCTTATATTATACCTCAAGGATGCGTTTTGTTGTTGTGCCACAACTCACCTTTGCCCGTTAGCCTCAACTCAAAGCTCAAAAGTTGGCGTTAAAATGTTTGGGACGGGTTATTAGCAGGCAATCTTGCCCTGGACAATTCGAGAATTTGACCTTTATTCTAGTTGACTATAAAATAGACTCGGGTGAGTAAACCGGGTGACCGCCCTGGATTTAATCTGCCAGGGAGGAAAGTCCGAGCTCCACCGAGCAGGGTGCTGGGTAACACCCAGGAGGGGAGACCCTACGGAAAGTGCCACAGAAACACACCGCCAGCGGCCGGCTTAGCCAGTGCGGGTAAGGGTGAAATGGTGAGGTAAGAGCTCACCAGCAACCAGGAGACTGGTTGGCTGGGCAAACCCCACCTGGAGCAAGACCGAATAAGAGGGCTCAACTACTCCAAAGTCTCAAGGCTCTGGGGTAAGTTTAAGGTGCTCGGCCGAAGCCCTCGGGTTGGTCGCTTGACCCTGATGGCAACATCAGGGCTAGATGGATGGTCACCACTCCATGTGGAGTACAGAACTCGGCTTACAGGTTTACTCGCCCAAAAATATTTTTCAGGGGCTTATATGCGGCAAAGGACAGGGGTGAGGCTCAAGCCTTGACCAGGGGGTTATCCAAGGTAAAAACAAGGGAGAGGATGGCATCCCAGCAGCCATAAACAAGTTTGTTAAACCAGTGTTCTCGGCATAAAATAATAACATATGGATGATATATCCCCCAAGCTTCGTGATTTCGTTCTCTTTTGTGCTCAGAGGCGGAGCCCGGAGTGGCCGGCTATTTATGATGAAATGACCAGAGTAGCCGGAAGGAAATTATTCCAGGGATTAGGCTACCAAGACCTTAAGCAACTGGGGTTATCCTTCTCCCTATCTGGTATGGACAAAACCATCCAATTGGTGAAGCAAGTTACCTCCCAAAACCATCAGCAAGAAGCATTTTGCAGTCTTCCATCTAAGATGATATCATCTTAACAAGCTTGAAATTGCCTCCCGCTGGCAACAGATACCAAGATCCCGATGTAGTTCAAGGAGGCTTGTTATGAGAATAGCTGTGCTTGCCGATACCCATGTGCACATGCTTGAATACCTTCCTAAAAAGATAATCGATGCCATCTCCACGGTGGATTTGATAATCCATGCTGGAGATTTCACCGATGTACAAGTGCTTAAAGAGTTGAAACGGATAAGGGCGGTAAAAGCAGTCCAAGGTAATATGGATTCAACGGAGCTAAAGACTGTACTCCCGGTCAAGGAAATAATTGAAGTAGAAAATAAACGAATTGGCATAACTCATGGCTCAGGCAGTCCTTGGGGAATAGAAGAGAGAGTAAGGAAAATGTTTGAATCAGACCGGATTGACATTATCGTCTATGGCCATTCTCACCGATCCCAAAACAAGGTCATCAATGATATTCTTTTTTTCAATCCCGGCAAGGCCACAGATTCTTTTGGCATCCTCACTATTGATGGAGAAGCCAAAGGAGAAATAATCAGCTCTCGATGATGATTGTTTACCGTTTTATCACGATGGAGCCGTAGCCGACCACTCGAGAAAAATCGCCACTAGTGTCTCCGCTGGTGGCATATTTCAATAAACTTGCCTTTTTGGCCTTCATTTCTTTGGCTGCGACAATAGCTGAAGCAACCGGACCATACCCGCACATAGTACAATTAAGGCTCTCACAGCGCTTGTATAGCTCTTCCTCATCAAGAGCAACTATGGCCTCAATTATGGATTCATCCTTTTCCATAGCTACAGAGTGAGGCTCATAATGCGTGAAATCGCTGCTGGCGATAATTATTAAGTTATTGCCTGCCTGGGAAATAGCCTTGCCCACCGTCCGAGCTGTTTCTATGTCTTGAGCCAGCATAGTTATGGGCACAATTTTTACCTTCTTATAGAGGTGTTGGAGCCAGGGTAATTGCACTTCAATACTGTGCTCATATATGTGAGCTGTCTCGTCTGCTTTGATTACCTCCCCTAGAAGTCTTTGGGCAAGCTTTTTGTTTATTTCCACCTCACCCAAGGGGGTGTTCCAGCCAGCTCCTGCCCATAGAGAAACAGGATACCCATACCCGGTGTGGTTAGGACCAAGTATCACTGCGGTATCGAATATTCCATCATCAGCAAGCTCCTTATAGGCATGGGCTGCTACTGGCCCCGAGTAATAATAGCCAGCGTGGGGGGCAACAATAGCCACAATCGCCCTCGGCCCTTTGCTATTCACCCGGGGTATAGCTCCCGGTCCAAGCTCATGTTTGTAGCACCATTCAATTTGTTCTTCTAATTCTCTGGCAGTGCCGGCATAAAACATACCGGAAACAGCAGGTTTTCTTATCTTCATGAGACCCCCCGCAAAGCAGGACTACCCTTTAGGCTGTCTTTTCGCCCTTTTCCTGGTCTTTTTCTCGACCTCCTCAGCTTCTCCTTCGGTCTCTCCTTTGCTCTCCTCTGCAGGCTTCTCTGTCCTCAGCCTGGCTTGGTCACGGTACCAGCGGTGTATCTCGTCCAGAGCTGGGGGGAAGATACTGAACACCTCTATATCACTAGGAAATTGCACTGAGTGTCCCTCTCTAATGAACAAAAGCCCAGCCTCATCGTCTTTAAGCGTCTCGCTTATCTTTTTAGCCATAAATTCATTTCTCTTCTTTGTCGCCTCAACATAAAATTCAGAAACTTTACTTGCCACCTTATCGCTTATAAAGCCAAGCATCAGGCATCTCTGCCAGTCCATGACCTCTTCAAATAATTCCCTTTCTTCGACTGCTTCAAAGATAGCACCATTAGCGCACTGAGTTTTAGCAATTTGATAACTGCTTGGGTTCAGCCTCTCCGTAGTCTTCATACCATCCTCACCAGATTGAAAGATTGATTCGTGGTAAACCCGGTTTACCCTCCCGATCTTCGATGCTAAATTGGTTAGCTGTTCTGCTACTTGTTGCCAATAACGACTAAATTTTTCTTTATATTCATCAAGGGCTTCCTCGCCGGAATATACAAGTGGGATGAGGTAAAGCTTCTTTCCCTGTTTGAAGCGCTCAACTTCAGGCCTCTCTATTTTGCCTAATTGCTCTGGCATGGCTATTTAGCTCCCAACAATAAGTCCCTCAAAGCCTCAGTGCACCTTATATCGAAATGGGTTTAGGTGGAAAAGTTTAAAGCAAACCTTTCATGGGCGCTACTCATCAGGCTCTCCTTCTTTTCCCCAGTTCTGCATCATCTTCTTGACTCGCTGGGCAAGTTTGGGATCTTCCTTGAGACGCTGAGTAAATACAGGGCAGCTCTGAAGAATCATCTCCTGACTCATAGAGGCCATACTTTCCATAATCTGGTCTAGTTCGTTTTTGGCTCGTTCGGGTAGATTTGTCCCCTGCATAGCTATCCTGAACTGTGCGATATCCTCAACGCTAACCTGAACCGGAGTTAGGCAGTTTTTATACCAGGGACATTCCTTACATCTGATAAGTGCCGTGACTTCATCTAAAATATCACCCATTTTAGTCCTCCTGGTTGATGTAATTTTAGCACCTTTCCTTAATATAAAGGAAATTAAATTCCTTGAGACTGGCTATTAATCACAGCGTGTCATTGTGGGGCATCCCGAGCATAAGCGAGGGAGCTTGCCAAAGCAATCTCTTGGACGAGTATGAGATTGCCGCGCTTCGCTCGCAATGACATTACGGAAAGGGCTCAGAATGACAAAAGGTATGTAGGGTCGAGGCTTGTCCCCGACCGCACTCCTGTTTTACTAATTGATTTCTTGTGTTATAATGAATCAGCGCCAGTGATAGCAGGTACCCTGAGGGTTTAAATAATTTGCCTGCCGAGGCTTAGGTTAACCCTGTGTTCGCTGGCACAGGGATTTTTGTTATAGACTTCCTCTCCCATGATAGGAAGGAATTAAAGAGAGGGCGAATATGTTAAGAGAAAAAAAGGTGCAAATAGTAAGCAATCTAGCCGA
>Ga0315543_1000635_pt1 | contig 41844 bp, 38 predicted proteins | sample SalMarSW160210MG_2_FD_203098 | JGI IMG/M metagenome (GOLD analysis project Ga0315543, IMG submission 203098) | Salt marsh sediment microbial communities from the Plum Island Ecosystem LTER, Massachusetts, United States - Salt Marsh Sediment SW1601-210 ...
ATGCAGATGCTGAAACGGCCATAAACTATGTAAGAAAACATAAGGTACATCAGACCACATTGACCGCATTTCGCCAGCCCTCCTCTTCGTGAGAAGCCCCGCCATTCATGGCGGGGAGTATGTCACACATTGTAGCAAAACGAATCGTCAGATTTTTACCGCTATATCTGTAAATGTAATAGTGGCAGTGGCACTATAACATATTTTTGGCTGTCAGAAAACACAATTAATGACAGATTGCAACTTTTATTTTTGCGAAATTTGTGAAGAAATTTGAAAAAATAATGCCTACTGGTCAGGAAGTCCCTATTCAGCAGTTATGTACCCAAGTGCTAATAAAATTCCAAAAACAATGACAATTGCGCCTACAATCTGGTAAAACCGATGAACATTCTCCCCCCATAGTATCTTTGAGCGAGCAACCATAAGCCGATAAATAATAAAATCACTTTTTAATAGACCGCAGATTAACATGAACAAACCTGCTGCGATAATTAATCCCCCCCATAGTGAGTTCATATTATATTCCCCTCTTTTTTCATAACAATATAAAACTATTTTTCATATAAATATTTTTTTCTCTCTCGTTTTAACAAAAAGATTGCTAATCGTTCCGTTTTTACCAGTAAAACCCAGCAGGAGTGTGTTAGAAGAAAATGTCGGGGGCGGGGTTTGAACCCCTGTTATCTGCCTTTCTTTTTTGGGTGTTAGAGTATGCTGTCATGATGGCCCTCCATTCTAATACTCCCTATGCGTGTCAAGTAGGATGTCAAGTAACTTTCCTTTATATGCTCAATCGATGTTGTACATTCATCCAAGCGTTCTAAAACATTGTTTACGTGCTGCACCGGGTGCAGTGATAGTATAGCATTTATCTGTTCCTTATCCTGGCCGTTTGGTATTGTGTAATTGTTCAGCGTTGTCTTAATGCTCTTGTGGCCGAGTTGGATCTGTCCGAGTTTAGGATTTATCATCACCAACTCTGTACCTGCCGATTTCCTGAGTAAATGGGGGTATATCGGCTTTGTGATCCCTGCCTGTAGTGCATAGTCTTTTAGCATCGTTCGGATAAACTTCTTACTTACTGGCTTGCCTTTCTTATCCATCTGAACGAAGGCAGGAGCATCATTACTCCAGTCGTCGCTGTCCCTATATTCCTTATATTCATTCCATGCCTCCAGGAAGTCATCAGTTGCTAGTGGATAGCGTATGCTTGCGGGTACATTTCTTCTTTTCCCTGAGTGAAGCTCTACCTTTCTTTCGATTGCCCGTATATCTCCGAGTGTCAAGTCGTGCAACTCGCTTATTCGAGGTAGTTCACTCCAGAGAGTAACAAGAACCAGCTTATGCAGCGCCTTTTTTCCCTTGTCAATATTGCTGTTTTCTATCGTTGAGATCAGCTTTCGTATTTCTTCCTTCGTCCATCTCTCGGCTGCTACTGTTTCTTTTTGTATGCTCGGTATTCTCAGGTCGTCCCTGTCAAGGAAGTTGCAGAAAAAGACGTTTAAGTCCGTCAGGATCGTGGCTACATAGTTTCTTTTGTATTGGCCCTGCTCAATTTTCCAGATTAAGTATGCCTTATGCGCTGCCCTTATCTCTGTATCAATTTCTGAAAGCTGCTTTCCTGTATCCCTAAAGAATTTTCGTACTTTCTTTACCTTTCCCTGTATGGTTTTCTTTGTAAAGCCCTTCTCGTATCTCATCCACTGTGCAAATTCCCTTATCACCTGCTCTGTTGTCCATTTGCTGCATTGTTCCCAGGTTACTTTTTCCACTTTTCTACCCTCTCTAAAGGATTCCAGGAAAACCTTAAAATCTGTCCCCGAGGGGGTGGTAGTCTTGGCTTCCATGGCATCCAATAACTACATGCATTACATCAAATTTAAAGTTTTTTATAAAAAATGATGGCTTGATATCGCCGATATCGGGCTGATCTTAGCGGTTTGTGCCATCAAATAGGGTAGAACCCAGGGAAAGGAATTACACCTTCCTGCATATTGCATCCTGCCTTGTACATCGGCTTTGAGGGTATTTCACCGCCGGCCCGGGGAGCTGATGTTATGGTTCTAAAGTAAAGAGTGTATCTATGGATTTGTTTGATGGAATTTGTATAAATTCCTCTACAGGTATCGCATAGTATGGGTTTTTATCTACTGGTGATTTGTATTCTTTCTCCTTTCCGATTTCTATTACTTTCGAGATCGGAATCCAGTACCATGTTTTGAATCCGAAGTTTTTATGAGAGATTGCATACCACACTTTGAGATTTGAACTCCTTTCCAATCTTGAATATTTGAGCGTTTCTTTCTTATCTAATGGGAATTTTTTATACGTTTCCAATATGTGCTTCTCTTTTACATCTACGAGGAGGGCGCCCATGTTTGGGATTAACAGCATGAAGTCTGGCCTCTTTGTGCCTAAAGCCTTGATCGCCTTTGAGAAAGTTAAGATGTCCTGTTTTATGTACCAAAAGGGGATGTTGTGCTGGTTCAGCCATTCCATAAATTCTTTTTCCCCTTCATTCATTTCATCCATACCTGCTAAACAGAAGTGCTGATAAAAACTTTTCCTGGCGTGTTTGTCCTGCTATCATATTTCTGTGCTGCAGGCTGGGTTTTGACTTCGTTTTTCCCATGGCCAAGATCTACTATGCTGTCATTTCATCCCAGGACGTCTAAAAAAAAGCCATCGTTTCTTCTCTCCCGAGATCTCCCAATGCCGTCATTTTTGTCTGGACCTGAGAGTGCTATGCTATCATTTGCTTTACTGCCTGCCTAATAAATGCCCAAGAGTTTCTTATACACATTTACTGAGTTTTCGGTTGCACGTGCAAAGTCCCTGAACGCTCCGCTGCAATGAGGGGCCAACCAGCCCCATGACCGGTTAAAATCCCATAGGCCAGATATTAGATCACTTTCCAGGTATCTAAGAAGTTTCCTCGCTTCCTCATATTCATTGTGCTGCATACAGATGTATATGCCCATTTGCACGGTCTGGATACTTTCTTCAATTATGAATTGGTAAATTGTTACTGCTGTTATCAACCACTGCACACCTTTTATTATCACCATTAGGACCATTGCCATATTAACTGCCCTCCTCTGATTTTTCTATAACTTTCCTTGTAGGGTATTCCTTGAATTCCTTTGTTTCTTCATCGTATTCGCCTAAGATTTCCCATTTCTGCCTTTCAGGACTCCAGGCTTTTATTAATTTTGTCGGCATTGTATCAACTCCTTCTTAACTTCAATCGCTTATATAACTCATTTGTTGCTTCCTCCCCATCTGTTCTACTATCCATCACTCTTTCCCATGTATCGCTGCTTTTGAAGTATTCCCATATCGAGCGAAACATTAGCTCCCTGTTTAATACATCTTCTGGAATTGCGATTAACAGCACGGAGCGTATAAGCTGAGTTCCTGCATAGTGTCGCCCTATCAACTTTTCCGCTATGACTTTGATATGAGCATTAAAGACGTATCTATGCCATGTTACAGTGTTATGCGATTTTTCCCAATGTTCTTTACGAAAATCCTCCAGGAAGCCCTTTACATCGTCCAGCTGCGTATATTTGATTTTCTCTTTTTTCTTTACTATCCCCATCCTTTCTATATCTCTTTCTTTTCACTTAAATTTTTTGTCAATATTCCTATGCGTGTTAAGTAAGATGTCAAGTAACTTTTTTTGGTGGCTTCCCACATGCTGAGCCTGTAAGGAGTGATTGCATAACAAACGAACTGAGATGGTGGCGTTTACCCGCTTGACGGGCGGAGCTTTAGCTCCGTGCCGTAGGCACTCCTCTCTGGAGTGGAGACGGTATTAACCTGCCACTACCCATGCTCAGTGCCGTGAGCAATCGCCCACAGGCTCAGCCTGTCCAAGCCCGTTCTTTTTTCTTCTATCTTCATTTGAAATGGCGGGGTGGGGGGGTGTATTTGTTTTTTGGCCGGATCTAACGGCTGCCCCCCGCCACTTCATTTATTACATAATCTAAGTTCAAGTCCCCGGCGCTTGTGTATCGCCGGCATGTCCTTTTTGCATAACTTCTGCAGTTTATGCCTGGCACACCTGGAATATGGAAGCGATTAGCCCGTGAAACGTCAGAATGCATGAAGGATGCAGTCGCCAAAGCGGTACTGAAGCGGATTTGAAACGTAGAAGCTCACATTGTATATGAAAAATACATAAATATTGGAGCTCGCAAAACCGCTGGAAAAATTGTTAAAAACGGATGGGGGCATCAGGCATTTTTTTATTGTTCGATATCTGTTCTATATCTGTCCGAGTGCCATCAGGCTCTTTTTTGGATCTAAATTTCTTCTGGAGGAGTCGGAAGGCGTGATGTTTTGGGATCTTAATTTATCTCTCCAATTTCAAAAATTTTTTTTGTAGCGGGGGGCAGCCTTTTTTTTTAAAAAAAGAAGTGGCGTTGGAGCTTCATACGTTTACATACAGCGAATTTCACAAGTAGAGATGCCGTTACTATTGAGGAGGAATATTTTACCGGTAAAGCGGGGTTGCTGCCTGCCTCGTGCATAAATTGCCGTCGGCAATTCTCTGTTCCCGGGGGCGGGTTATGCCGTCATAAATTCGCAGCTGCAGGCCTCGTCTGCTATCTTTTCATTCCGGAGTGAATCGATTTTTGCGTGCGGGGCGGCCTTGCGGGCTGCTATTATGAGCGGCGCATCGTTACAGATATTCGGCATGAAAAAGGGGGGGTTTTCGTACATGCCGGATGATCCGCTCTGCCTTCATTTATATAGTGGCCCGAGAAAGTATGATTGCTAAGTTGCGCTGCCGGCGGGCATATTTTGCCATCATAGCCCCATCCAGACTTGCTGATCGCGGGGCTATGGGATTAATCCCCAGCGTTTCCAATACTCAACACATGCCCCAAATTTGGGATTCTTTTTCTTGGTGCATATTGCCTCGTAGGCTTTGAGGGTTCTCTTGTATGACTCATAAGACCGGGTATATGCCCCTTTCAGCCAAAAGAACATGATACCTACTGCATGGATGCCGCCTAAGAAAACGGGGAGGATCTGTTTACCCATATTTATATCACGGTTGCAGCTTTCCTGCGGATTGTATGAAAAATCGATGAACATCGACATTTGATTGCTGCCGACTTGGTTTGCTATGAGTTCAAATGTACTTTTTGCCCCGCCGAATAAAAGGGCTCCTATATGTATCATGGTTCTAAAACAATAATATGGTTAAAAGGATTGCTCCGCCGGGTGGAGTCCACAAAACGGATGCCATGTGCCACCACGGCGGGGCATATAACGGATTAAAGTTTACCGGTGAGGAGCACAGGGGCAGTCATGCAGTATGCTCCGATCATACTTTTAATATTTCCTTGTAGACTTTGATAGATTGCTTCGATGCCCTTACGAAATCCTTGAAGGCGCCGGATGAGTATGGAGCAAGCCATCCGGCTTTATTATTCGTTTCCTCCAGGTCGTAGATTAATTTATTTTCCAGGAGATCCAAGCATTCACGTGCAATAGAGTATTTTCTCTGCTTTATGGCCATGAACATCGCCAATTGGTTGGTCTGGATACTTTCCTCGAGTATGAACTGCACGAATGTAACAGCTTCCATAATGAACGATACACCTTCGAATATTTCCGCCAGTACCATTATATGAATCCTCCTTTAAAGAAGTCATTGATATGTTCCTGGACATGCTTTATGATCTCGGCTCTGTCCTCAGTGAAAAAGTCGCACTTCGGGCATTCCCATCCGTTACCTTTTTTCAGCGAGTTAAGAAGAACTTCGGTCATCTGGAGGTCTGCGGGGACATTTGTAATTGATGCGTAATTTACCATGTTTCGACCTCGTAGGTATCTACTTTCACCCTCGTATCGAGAGCTAACAGTTTTAGTATATCCTTCATATTCTCTGTTTCCGATAACGGCACGAGGATAATAAGATTTTTGCATTTCTTTACATAATCCTGGATCTGGCGCGCTGTCGTATCAAGCCCCACCTCTCTCTCGGTCTTTAATTCGCATTCGAGAGTCCGCCCTTTGTATTCGTAGACTATATCGAGCTTTCGGCTTCCTCTTCTCAGCTGTAGAGTGCGGTTTAGCCAGGGAAAATTTACATGATCACAGTTTATCCTATCTACGCCTTTGACGTCATGCAGCCACTTGACATAGCGGTACAGGACGAGGTTATGATGAGATTGGTGTATGTCGTCGTAGAGTTCAAACTGGATGACTCGCCCTTTATTCATCACCCTCAGCATACCGTAGGGGGTGGTTATGGTGTAGTTTCCCATCGCTGCATCTATCGCGTTTTCATTCATTTTTATTGGTATAGATATTCATTCAATCTTTATTTCATTTCCTATTCTTCTTAGATTTAATTCTTTTCTTCTTGTCCAATTCTCATAATCACACGGGTTACAAGTTACAAGTTCGAGATTTCTGAATTTGATTATATCGGTGTAATCATGCCTTTTTTCCTGGATATCCACGTGCAATCTATTTGGGCCAATTCTCGAAGTAATTACACGTATGGCCTTATACATATTTTCTACGGCAGGGATGCCCCAGGTATCAGTAAAATAGTAGGCGAGGCTTCCGTCATCCTGCACTTTCGGCATACATGCCTTTTTTGTGGTCGATGGGTATTCTTTCCCGGTATCTGTGTTTATCAAGGTTATCGCATGGCAGAGTATCTGCTGCATTTCCATATGGATTTCAACGGCGGATAAAGAATATTTACCCTGAGAATGATAAAAAGGGTGTTTGATGTTAAAGCTCCAGGGATCATACATGGCGGAAAGAGAGGAAACAGGAAAGCATCCGTCGGGACAGCTGTATTCCGAGTAGACATATGCTTTCCTCATGTTGTATCTGATTTGAGGCTCTACCGTGCCCGAAAGGCATTTTAGATCTATACTTGATATTTTTTCGAGTGGCTTAACTTCGATGTGTGTTGTGCCGTGATAAATATACAGGGTGATACTTTCGCCTTCGGTTAATATTTTCGGGCCTAATTCAGTAAGGGCGGGTTGTGGCTGGTATCTGACTTTTACGGATCCCCCTGTCGGGAATACCGATATCGTATCGTGGGGGTTATCCTGGATGATCGGATATTTGACTTTCTTCGGGCAGCTGTAAAATTCTATCATGCGGGGATCTTCCTTCGGGTGGAATTGCAGTTCCTTATTTTTGTAGCCCTTGTATGTTCCCGCGGGCGCAGCCCCACAATTTGATTCTACGATATATTTTACATCCTGGGGGATGGAATATATCCAGGCTTTGACTTCATCGCCCTGCTTTGTAACCGTTATATATGCTCCGTCAAGGTCGCATACCATATAGGCATTCTGACTTTTTTCGAGATATTTCGTCCAGCTGCCATAAATGGGATGGTACCACTCTACTTTTATTTTATCTGCACGGTTTAAGATGTAGCAACGTGCAAGGCCGCCCTCCTCCTGGGGTTCTATCTTCATCTGGCATGAATCCGTGAAATCTTTTACTTCGAGGGTATCAAACCTTCTTAGATTGTAGTATGATGACGGCTTTTTTTCCGGCAGTGGATACGTGATTAGTAACGCATTATCATAATTTGCCGATATACGACAGGAGGGCTCGCCGGCCGCAGCGTAGACTTCAATTATCGAGCCTTCATCTGTCTTTGGAAAATCTTTAACATGGTTATCTTCTACGATTACTTCTTGAAATCCGGGTTGCTCCGCGACTACCATACCCGATACCTCCACACTGCCCTCCGTGCATGTGATACGGATTTGTGGCTGCTCGGTTTTCGGGTATATATCGAGCGTCTTAATACGTCTCGGCGGCTGAATGCTAAGCTTATCTCCTGCATTGAGCGTTTTAATTTCCTCGACAATTCCAGGATGCATACAGTAGACCTCCAGTAACGCGCCCTCGACTCCTTTATTTGCTATGTCGAGGGCCTGCATGCAGAACTCCATCGGTTTAACAAAAGGAGATGCGGGCATTGATAACTTTTTTATGATCTCGCTGAGGGCAAGCATTTTGCCCCTCAGAGGATTTGTTTTCGAAAGAGATATATTTTTTCTTGACGTTACCATTTCCAGGCGGCGGCGGTAGAAATCCTTTTGGGCGAATGAAAAACTTTGGTAGATTTTCATAGCTTCCTTGAATAGCCTCCTTTGCCTTTTTGTTTTGGCAGATGACGGATGAAGGACAGTATTTTTATCTCCGGTGGTTCGACGGACTACATGCTCGCCCATCTTATCTTCACCCACACTGTATAAATGGTATCCGTGGTTGCGGATGGTCGGGTTATCCGAGAGCTTAACCTTTACCATATAAATCCTGAATTTCTTTGACGCTGTATCCTCCCAAGCCCGATATCACGGCGATAACGAAGGACAGTATTAGGCCATCTTCCCCTTTTAAAAGAGCTATCGACTCAAGGATCGTAACGGCGATAATTGCCACTACTGCCAGGATTGTTTTAAATTTTAGCTTTTCATTTATCGTAATATCACCTAATAAAGGAAAGGAAAAAGGGGGAGGAGTGGCTGTATCGAGGTCGAGATTATTTAGAGTTCAGCTGGGATTACGATGTTTCTTCTTCCTCGTCTGCGTGCATGTCCTGAGCCATCCCCACGCCTATACAGCCTGACAGGGCAGATATGCCGAAGCTCGCCCCCAGAACGACAGGATCAGCCCCGATGGCCGGAGCGATAGCCGCACCGATGGCGGAGATTATGGGTACAAGCATCCCGCTGTATGAGAGGGAGGTTAGGATTCGCTTACCGAATGGTACTTTCATTTACTCACCCGCCTGTTTATTCTCCTATTACTTCGAGACCGATGTATTCGGTTGCAGCTGCAGCATTCGGGCTGACGTTGGGACTGATGTCATCTTCGTGGCCTGACGCCACTATTGAAACATCACGGTTGCCATCTTCGGCTGTCTGTGCAATAGTAATGACTCCATTATCATCACTGTAATCTCTCCAGGTGATAAAGTTGGTATCGACTTTCTTTGACTCAAGTTTTGCATCCTGTACCGGGGTGTATGAGTTGAAATCTATTGATCCAGACTCATTAGCTGGTGTTGTATCTGTGAAATTGAATTTTCCGTTTATGTTATCAATCGCAAGACCGTCCACTTCGGTTTCATCATCGTATATGTGGATATCAGTTTCATCGAGTGGCCAGAATTCCGTATAGAATGTTCCCGTTTCCCCTGCAGAATCGGCTATGGTCTCGCCGGTTATCACCCTTCCGCCTGAGCCGTAATCTATCTTTAGATTATTCGTTGGAGCGGAAACTATGCGTATCATGCCCCTATCCTTTTCGATATATGCCGTTAGATCCACACCAGTCGTTCCTGGTGTAAACACCGTATCTCCGATTACATCCGGCTTTTCATCTGCGGAGTAGGTCGCGAGTTCTTCTACCGTTGATATGGTTGTACCTTCATCTTTCTCGCCGGCTCCTATCTGTTTGATACCCTCGAACGGAGCCATGTATTCTGTGCGTTCTGCAGCTGTCATCTTTTGCCACCTGGAAACTATCATGTTGAAGCCAGACATGACTTTTCCGGCGACCATATAGTCGTATGCACGTCTCTGTAAGCTGCCGAATGCGTGGTACAAAGTTACGGCAGCCTTGAAAGAATTACGAACTGAGGTCTGCTTTGTCGTCTTGGGGTTTGACGGTATGACATACTTACGCCTGTACTGTCTTCCCTTCCATTTTGCGAATACTCCGGCCTTTCCTGCCTGGCCCGAATATTCGTCTCCAAATATGTTTGTTACTTTTACCATGGTTACTCACCGTAGTAAATATATGCAAATGCTATATTAAGTTTACGTTATAGCTATACTTAGCATACTCTTTTGGTTTACCATTCAAAATTACCAAGTGCCGATAAAAGAGGCACAACTCCCCCTCTATCCTATCATTTTTGTCCGTATCTCTCCGCCAGTTTAGGGGGTGGGCTTGGAGCGTAGAGGCTGGCGTTGTACATGGAAAAAATGCCTGAATGGTGGGGCTGGCTTAACCGTGCTGCTACTATCCCAGCAGCGGTTTTGCGAGCTCCAATATTTATGTATTTTTCATATACAATGTGAGCTTCTACGTTTCAAATCCGCTGAAATTAGGGGCATGGTTCGAGGTTAAAGCGTTGCTCTGCAGATTGGACATTTTAGCATCTTTTTTACTCTTAGCTGCTTTAGCTGCCTTATCTCCTCCGGCTTGGTTGATCTGAGCGTAAAACCGCAGTTGGGACAGGTAAAATATTCCATCTTGATTTGTTCGTTCATTTGCCGCCCTCAATATATTCGCACATTTACGCCGAGATGTTCAAATGCTTTCTTCGCTTCGGTGAAATCCTTTTCGTTTTTGAAGAGAAATATCATTCTGCGGAATCCGATAGGTACAGCGTCCACGAAAGAGAGCTGACGTTCCAGTACCGGCGGGAGCTTGCCCTGTTTTTCAAGGCGATTATAGGCCATGGTTGAGATGGAGATCCGGGCAGGGTAATGTTCGGTAGGAGATATGGTGTATCGGGGGTACGGGCTGCCCCATGTGATTGTCGGGCCGTGTTTGACTTCATTCGACATTTACTGCCCCTTCTTTTTTCCGTGCGATACTCGTATTCTGAGCTTGCCCTTGTTCTCTATTTTGTAGATCCTTGCCCCCATTTCTTCGTTTTCATCTAAAAGCTGCTGTACCGTTGATTGCATAGTTTCTACGAAATTCTGAGTGGACTCCGACAATTTTTTTAGTGCATCGATAGCCTTCCAGAGCTTTTCCATTTCGCCTCTGATTTCTTTAATGCTTGCCGCAGTCTTTGCCTGGCGCTTCTTTATATCTTCTATTACCCGCACGGTTTCCTCCGTCCCTGGCTTACCATACGAATGCCTCCAGGATATCTTCTTTCACGACCACCACCTTCTTATCCTCCTTCCTGGCCTTACGCATCGCTTTCTTGATATTCTGTAGTTCTTCTAACGCCCTAAATATCGTCTTTGACATTGTCGGCTCGCCGTATTTTGTCATGTGCCATTCAATTAACATTCTGCCCCAGGAGGAGGGGCGAAGGGTGATAGATTTACCCCTTCTATTTTCAGACATTGTCAAGCCTCGTTTGTGGCACGGTGAGATCTACCGACACAGGAAAGGACTTACGAGTAGCTTCCTTAATATCGTCCAGTCTGAGCTTCTTTGCTATCTTCTTGAGTTCTGAACGAGAGATATTACTCAGGTTCAGCGTCATTGAAAATATACGTTCATCGCCCCGTGTTTCTTCGCCGGATATACTTATCGAATAAGACTCGCCAGCCTCCTTTACTTTCTCAGTCAATACTTTCAAGTTTCCACTTATTTTCATAATTTCCTCCATAACATACATTTTGCGAGGATTCCGCCCCGCTCCGTCATGGATGCCATTATGCAACCTCCCTGTTATCCGGTGGTTTTATCGGCGTCTGCGATAGGTTCAGGAGTTCATCGATTTTATTTTCCAGGCGATCTATGCTGCTGATGATCCTATTTGTCGTTTCCTCCATGGCTGTAACTTTATCCTCAAGCCGAAGGAGCCTCTGCGGGGCTTCGGCTTTTGCCATTGCCAATTCAAGATCCTTTGTTTCCCATTCCGGCTGCCCTTCGCTGTCGTCTATCCAAAAGTCTTTCCAGGAAAGATTTAGCTTTTTGGCTATGGCTGCTATTTCATTAGTTTCCGGGAAGGCAAAATGAGGCTTTTGATAGAGTTCTAAAAGGCCGAGTTGGCAGTCGTACCGCTTCATAAACCAGTTTGCAGCCCTTTGAGTGTATGCCTCAAGTCTTTCCTTATAATCTTTCAGTTCATCAGATGTTGCCCGCTTTTCCGGCATAAAAATGATTAACTGATCTTTGCCTGGAGATTGTATCCTTGTAAAAGTTACAGTTCCGACATCAAGAAGCTCTTTTCGGCTAAAATACTGCGTTCCGTTCGGCAGCTGCCATGTTCTCGTCCATCGTGGCGGTACCCATGGAGGTTTTAGGATCATTGCACGGCAGGCGACAAGATGCAGCCTGCAGGCGTTGGGAGCAATCCCCGACTTAATCCACTTGACATAGGCGTATTTTCTGTCTGTTGCTTCATAGAATTTCGGCTTTGCCCGTCCAGAAGTGCATTTTACCACTCCAGCCTTTTCGAGCTCACTTGTTACTTGGCTGACATACTGCCTGCTCAGGTGTAATTTACGTGCTATCTTTGCCTGATGTATGCGTTCAATAAGAAGCCGATATATCTGTTCCTTTGTATCAAAAAAAGGGGGAGGAGGAGCCTCCCGGAATCCTTTAATGTCGGGGGCGGGGTTTGAACCCCTGTTATCTGCCTTTCTTTTTTGGGTGTTAGAGTATGCTGTCATGATGGCCCTCCATTCTAATACTCCCTATGCGTGTCAAGTAGGATGTCAAGTAACTTTCCTTTATATGCTCAATCGATGTTGTACATTCATCCAAGCGTTCTAAAACATTGTTTACGTGCTGCACCGGGTGCAGTGATAGTATAGCATTTATCTGTTCCTTATCCTGGCCGTTTGGTATTGTGTAATTGTTCAGCGTTGTCTTAATGCTCTTGTGGCCGAGTTGGATCTGTCCGAGTTTAGGATTTATCATCACCAACTCTGTACCTGCCGATTTCCTGAGTAAATGGGGGTATATCGGCTTTGTGATCCCTGCCTGTAGTGCATAGTCTTTTAGCATCGTTCGGATAAACTTCTTACTTACTGGCTTGCCTTTCTTATCCATCTGAACGAAGGCAGGAGCATCATTACTCCAGTCGTCGCTGTCCCTATATTCCTTATATTCATTCCATGCCTCCAGGAAGTCATCAGTTGCTAGTGGATAGCGTATGCTTGCGGGTACATTTCTTCTTTTCCCTGAGTGAAGCTCTACCTTTCTTTCGATTGCCCGTATATCTCCGAGTGTCAAGTCGTGCAACTCGCTTATTCGAGGTAGTTCACTCCAGAGAGTAACAAGAACCAGCTTATGCAGCGCCTTTTTTCCCTTGTCAATATTGCTGTTTTCTATCGTTGAGATCAGCTTTCGTATTTCTTCCTTCGTCCATCTCTCGGCTGCTACTGTTTCTTTTTGTATGCTCGGTATTCTCAGGTCGTCCCTGTCAAGGAAGTTGCAGAAAAAGACGTTTAAGTCCGTCAGGATCGTGGCTACATAGTTTCTTTTGTATTGGCCCTGCTCAATTTTCCAGATTAAGTATGCCTTATGCGCTGCCCTTATCTCTGTATCAATTTCTGAAAGCTGCTTTCCTGTATCCCTAAAGAATTTTCGTACTTTCTTTACCTTTCCCTGTATGGTTTTCTTTGTAAAGCCCTTCTCGTATCTCATCCACTGTGCAAATTCCCTTATCACCTGCTCTGTTGTCCATTTGCTGCATTGTTCCCAGGTTACTTTTTCCACTTTTCTACCCTCTCTAAAGGATTCCAGGAAAACCTTAAAATCTGTCCCCGAGGGGGTGGTAGTCTTGGCTTCCATGGCATCCAATAACTACATGCATTACATCAAATTTAAAGTTTTTTATAAAAAATGATGGCTTGATATCGCCGATATCGGGCTGATCTTAGCGGTTTGTGCCATCAAATAGGGTAGAACCCAGGGAAAGGAATTACACCTTCCTGCATATTGCATCCTGCCTTGTACATCGGCTTTGAGGGTATTTCACCGCCGGCCCGGGGAGCTGATGTTATGGTTCTAAAGTAAAGAGTGTATCTATGGATTTGTTTGATGGAATTTGTATAAATTCCTCTACAGGTATCGCATAGTATGGGTTTTTATCTACTGGTGATTTGTATTCTTTCTCCTTTCCGATTTCTATTACTTTCGAGATCGGAATCCAGTACCATGTTTTGAATCCGAAGTTTTTATGAGAGATTGCATACCACACTTTGAGATTTGAACTCCTTTCCAATCTTGAATATTTGAGCGTTTCTTTCTTATCTAATGGGAATTTTTTATACGTTTCCAATATGTGCTTCTCTTTTACATCTACGAGGAGGGCGCCCATGTTTGGGATTAACAGCATGAAGTCTGGCCTCTTTGTGCCTAAAGCCTTGATCGCCTTTGAGAAAGTTAAGATGTCCTGTTTTATGTACCAAAAGGGGATGTTGTGCTGGTTCAGCCATTCCATAAATTCTTTTTCCCCTTCATTCATTTCATCCATACCTGCTAAACAGAAGTGCTGATAAAAACTTTTCCTGGCGTGTTTGTCCTGCTATCATATTTCTGTGCTGCAGGCTGGGTTTTGACTTCGTTTTTCCCATGGCCAAGATCTACTATGCTGTCATTTCATCCCAGGACGTCTAAAAAAAAGCCATCGTTTCTTCTCTCCCGAGATCTCCCAATGCCGTCATTTTTGTCTGGACCTGAGAGTGCTATGCTATCATTTGCTTTACTGCCTGCCTAATAAATGCCCAAGAGTTTCTTATACACATTTACTGAGTTTTCGGTTGCACGTGCAAAGTCCCTGAACGCTCCGCTGCAATGAGGGGCCAACCAGCCCCATGACCGGTTAAAATCCCATAGGCCAGATATTAGATCACTTTCCAGGTATCTAAGAAGTTTCCTCGCTTCCTCATATTCATTGTGCTGCATACAGATGTATATGCCCATTTGCACGGTCTGGATACTTTCTTCAATTATGAATTGGTAAATTGTTACTGCTGTTATCAACCACTGCACACCTTTTATTATCACCATTAGGACCATTGCCATATTAACTGCCCTCCTCTGATTTTTCTATAACTTTCCTTGTAGGGTATTCCTTGAATTCCTTTGTTTCTTCATCGTATTCGCCTAAGATTTCCCATTTCTGCCTTTCAGGACTCCAGGCTTTTATTAATTTTGTCGGCATTGTATCAACTCCTTCTTAACTTCAATCGCTTATATAACTCATTTGTTGCTTCCTCCCCATCTGTTCTACTATCCATCACTCTTTCCCATGTATCGCTGCTTTTGAAGTATTCCCATATCGAGCGAAACATTAGCTCCCTGTTTAATACATCTTCTGGAATTGCGATTAACAGCACGGAGCGTATAAGCTGAGTTCCTGCATAGTGTCGCCCTATCAACTTTTCCGCTATGACTTTGATATGAGCATTAAAGACGTATCTATGCCATGTTACAGTGTTATGCGATTTTTCCCAATGTTCTTTACGAAAATCCTCCAGGAAGCCCTTTACATCGTCCAGCTGCGTATATTTGATTTTCTCTTTTTTCTTTACTATCCCCATCCTTTCTATATCTCTTTCTTTTCACTTAAATTTTTTGTCAATATTCCTATGCGTGTTAAGTAAGATGTCAAGTAACTTTTTTTGGTGGCTTCCCACATGCTGAGCCTGTAAGGAGTGATTGCATAACAAACGAACTGAGATGGTGGCGTTTACCCGCTTGACGGGCGGAGCTTTAGCTCCGTGCCGTAGGCACTCCTCTCTGGAGTGGAGACGGTATTAACCTGCCACTACCCATGCTCAGTGCCGTGAGCAATCGCCCACAGGCTCAGCCTGTCCAAGCCCGTTCTTTTTTCTTCTATCTTCATTTGAAATGGCGGGGTGGGGGGGTGTATTTGTTTTTTGGCCGGATCTAACGGCTGCCCCCCGCCACTTCATTTATTACATAATCTAAGTTCAAGTCCCCGGCGCTTGTGTATCGCCGGCATGTCCTTTTTGCATAACTTCTGCAGTTTATGCCTGGCACACCTGGAATATGGAAGCGATTAGCCCGTGAAACGTCAGAATGCATGAAGGATGCAGTCGCCAAAGCGGTACTGAAGCGGATTTGAAACGTAGAAGCTCACATTGTATATGAAAAATACATAAATATTGGAGCTCGCAAAACCGCTGGAAAAATTGTTAAAAACGGATGGGGGCATCAGGCATTTTTTTATTGTTCGATATCTGTTCTATATCTGTCCGAGTGCCATCAGGCTCTTTTTTGGATCTAAATTTCTTCTGGAGGAGTCGGAAGGCGTGATGTTTTGGGATCTTAATTTATCTCTCCAATTTCAAAAATTTTTTTTGTAGCGGGGGGCAGCCTTTTTTTTTAAAAAAAGAAGTGGCGTTGGAGCTTCATACGTTTACATACAGCGAATTTCACAAGTAGAGATGCCGTTACTATTGAGGAGGAATATTTTACCGGTAAAGCGGGGTTGCTGCCTGCCTCGTGCATAAATTGCCGTCGGCAATTCTCTGTTCCCGGGGGCGGGTTATGCCGTCATAAATTCGCAGCTGCAGGCCTCGTCTGCTATCTTTTCATTCCGGAGTGAATCGATTTTTGCGTGCGGGGCGGCCTTGCGGGCTGCTATTATGAGCGGCGCATCGTTACAGATATTCGGCATGAAAAAGGGGGGGTTTTCGTACATGCCGGATGATCCGCTCTGCCTTCATTTATATAGTGGCCCGAGAAAGTATGATTGCTAAGTTGCGCTGCCGGCGGGCATATTTTGCCATCATAGCCCCATCCAGACTTGCTGATCGCGGGGCTATGGGATTAATCCCCAGCGTTTCCAATACTCAACACATGCCCCAAATTTGGGATTCTTTTTCTTGGTGCATATTGCCTCGTAGGCTTTGAGGGTTCTCTTGTATGACTCATAAGACCGGGTATATGCCCCTTTCAGCCAAAAGAACATGATACCTACTGCATGGATGCCGCCTAAGAAAACGGGGAGGATCTGTTTACCCATATTTATATCACGGTTGCAGCTTTCCTGCGGATTGTATGAAAAATCGATGAACATCGACATTTGATTGCTGCCGACTTGGTTTGCTATGAGTTCAAATGTACTTTTTGCCCCGCCGAATAAAAGGGCTCCTATATGTATCATGGTTCTAAAACAATAATATGGTTAAAAGGATTGCTCCGCCGGGTGGAGTCCACAAAACGGATGCCATGTGCCACCACGGCGGGGCATATAACGGATTAAAGTTTACCGGTGAGGAGCACAGGGGCAGTCATGCAGTATGCTCCGATCATACTTTTAATATTTCCTTGTAGACTTTGATAGATTGCTTCGATGCCCTTACGAAATCCTTGAAGGCGCCGGATGAGTATGGAGCAAGCCATCCGGCTTTATTATTCGTTTCCTCCAGGTCGTAGATTAATTTATTTTCCAGGAGATCCAAGCATTCACGTGCAATAGAGTATTTTCTCTGCTTTATGGCCATGAACATCGCCAATTGGTTGGTCTGGATACTTTCCTCGAGTATGAACTGCACGAATGTAACAGCTTCCATAATGAACGATACACCTTCGAATATTTCCGCCAGTACCATTATATGAATCCTCCTTTAAAGAAGTCATTGATATGTTCCTGGACATGCTTTATGATCTCGGCTCTGTCCTCAGTGAAAAAGTCGCACTTCGGGCATTCCCATCCGTTACCTTTTTTCAGCGAGTTAAGAAGAACTTCGGTCATCTGGAGGTCTGCGGGGACATTTGTAATTGATGCGTAATTTACCATGTTTCGACCTCGTAGGTATCTACTTTCACCCTCGTATCGAGAGCTAACAGTTTTAGTATATCCTTCATATTCTCTGTTTCCGATAACGGCACGAGGATAATAAGATTTTTGCATTTCTTTACATAATCCTGGATCTGGCGCGCTGTCGTATCAAGCCCCACCTCTCTCTCGGTCTTTAATTCGCATTCGAGAGTCCGCCCTTTGTATTCGTAGACTATATCGAGCTTTCGGCTTCCTCTTCTCAGCTGTAGAGTGCGGTTTAGCCAGGGAAAATTTACATGATCACAGTTTATCCTATCTACGCCTTTGACGTCATGCAGCCACTTGACATAGCGGTACAGGACGAGGTTATGATGAGATTGGTGTATGTCGTCGTAGAGTTCAAACTGGATGACTCGCCCTTTATTCATCACCCTCAGCATACCGTAGGGGGTGGTTATGGTGTAGTTTCCCATCGCTGCATCTATCGCGTTTTCATTCATTTTTATTGGTATAGATATTCATTCAATCTTTATTTCATTTCCTATTCTTCTTAGATTTAATTCTTTTCTTCTTGTCCAATTCTCATAATCACACGGGTTACAAGTTACAAGTTCGAGATTTCTGAATTTGATTATATCGGTGTAATCATGCCTTTTTTCCTGGATATCCACGTGCAATCTATTTGGGCCAATTCTCGAAGTAATTACACGTATGGCCTTATACATATTTTCTACGGCAGGGATGCCCCAGGTATCAGTAAAATAGTAGGCGAGGCTTCCGTCATCCTGCACTTTCGGCATACATGCCTTTTTTGTGGTCGATGGGTATTCTTTCCCGGTATCTGTGTTTATCAAGGTTATCGCATGGCAGAGTATCTGCTGCATTTCCATATGGATTTCAACGGCGGATAAAGAATATTTACCCTGAGAATGATAAAAAGGGTGTTTGATGTTAAAGCTCCAGGGATCATACATGGCGGAAAGAGAGGAAACAGGAAAGCATCCGTCGGGACAGCTGTATTCCGAGTAGACATATGCTTTCCTCATGTTGTATCTGATTTGAGGCTCTACCGTGCCCGAAAGGCATTTTAGATCTATACTTGATATTTTTTCGAGTGGCTTAACTTCGATGTGTGTTGTGCCGTGATAAATATACAGGGTGATACTTTCGCCTTCGGTTAATATTTTCGGGCCTAATTCAGTAAGGGCGGGTTGTGGCTGGTATCTGACTTTTACGGATCCCCCTGTCGGGAATACCGATATCGTATCGTGGGGGTTATCCTGGATGATCGGATATTTGACTTTCTTCGGGCAGCTGTAAAATTCTATCATGCGGGGATCTTCCTTCGGGTGGAATTGCAGTTCCTTATTTTTGTAGCCCTTGTATGTTCCCGCGGGCGCAGCCCCACAATTTGATTCTACGATATATTTTACATCCTGGGGGATGGAATATATCCAGGCTTTGACTTCATCGCCCTGCTTTGTAACCGTTATATATGCTCCGTCAAGGTCGCATACCATATAGGCATTCTGACTTTTTTCGAGATATTTCGTCCAGCTGCCATAAATGGGATGGTACCACTCTACTTTTATTTTATCTGCACGGTTTAAGATGTAGCAACGTGCAAGGCCGCCCTCCTCCTGGGGTTCTATCTTCATCTGGCATGAATCCGTGAAATCTTTTACTTCGAGGGTATCAAACCTTCTTAGATTGTAGTATGATGACGGCTTTTTTTCCGGCAGTGGATACGTGATTAGTAACGCATTATCATAATTTGCCGATATACGACAGGAGGGCTCGCCGGCCGCAGCGTAGACTTCAATTATCGAGCCTTCATCTGTCTTTGGAAAATCTTTAACATGGTTATCTTCTACGATTACTTCTTGAAATCCGGGTTGCTCCGCGACTACCATACCCGATACCTCCACACTGCCCTCCGTGCATGTGATACGGATTTGTGGCTGCTCGGTTTTCGGGTATATATCGAGCGTCTTAATACGTCTCGGCGGCTGAATGCTAAGCTTATCTCCTGCATTGAGCGTTTTAATTTCCTCGACAATTCCAGGATGCATACAGTAGACCTCCAGTAACGCGCCCTCGACTCCTTTATTTGCTATGTCGAGGGCCTGCATGCAGAACTCCATCGGTTTAACAAAAGGAGATGCGGGCATTGATAACTTTTTTATGATCTCGCTGAGGGCAAGCATTTTGCCCCTCAGAGGATTTGTTTTCGAAAGAGATATATTTTTTCTTGACGTTACCATTTCCAGGCGGCGGCGGTAGAAATCCTTTTGGGCGAATGAAAAACTTTGGTAGATTTTCATAGCTTCCTTGAATAGCCTCCTTTGCCTTTTTGTTTTGGCAGATGACGGATGAAGGACAGTATTTTTATCTCCGGTGGTTCGACGGACTACATGCTCGCCCATCTTATCTTCACCCACACTGTATAAATGGTATCCGTGGTTGCGGATGGTCGGGTTATCCGAGAGCTTAACCTTTACCATATAAATCCTGAATTTCTTTGACGCTGTATCCTCCCAAGCCCGATATCACGGCGATAACGAAGGACAGTATTAGGCCATCTTCCCCTTTTAAAAGAGCTATCGACTCAAGGATCGTAACGGCGATAATTGCCACTACTGCCAGGATTGTTTTAAATTTTAGCTTTTCATTTATCGTAATATCACCTAATAAAGGAAAGGAAAAAGGGGGAGGAGTGGCTGTATCGAGGTCGAGATTATTTAGAGTTCAGCTGGGATTACGATGTTTCTTCTTCCTCGTCTGCGTGCATGTCCTGAGCCATCCCCACGCCTATACAGCCTGACAGGGCAGATATGCCGAAGCTCGCCCCCAGAACGACAGGATCAGCCCCGATGGCCGGAGCGATAGCCGCACCGATGGCGGAGATTATGGGTACAAGCATCCCGCTGTATGAGAGGGAGGTTAGGATTCGCTTACCGAATGGTACTTTCATTTACTCACCCGCCTGTTTATTCTCCTATTACTTCGAGACCGATGTATTCGGTTGCAGCTGCAGCATTCGGGCTGACGTTGGGACTGATGTCATCTTCGTGGCCTGACGCCACTATTGAAACATCACGGTTGCCATCTTCGGCTGTCTGTGCAATAGTAATGACTCCATTATCATCACTGTAATCTCTCCAGGTGATAAAGTTGGTATCGACTTTCTTTGACTCAAGTTTTGCATCCTGTACCGGGGTGTATGAGTTGAAATCTATTGATCCAGACTCATTAGCTGGTGTTGTATCTGTGAAATTGAATTTTCCGTTTATGTTATCAATCGCAAGACCGTCCACTTCGGTTTCATCATCGTATATGTGGATATCAGTTTCATCGAGTGGCCAGAATTCCGTATAGAATGTTCCCGTTTCCCCTGCAGAATCGGCTATGGTCTCGCCGGTTATCACCCTTCCGCCTGAGCCGTAATCTATCTTTAGATTATTCGTTGGAGCGGAAACTATGCGTATCATGCCCCTATCCTTTTCGATATATGCCGTTAGATCCACACCAGTCGTTCCTGGTGTAAACACCGTATCTCCGATTACATCCGGCTTTTCATCTGCGGAGTAGGTCGCGAGTTCTTCTACCGTTGATATGGTTGTACCTTCATCTTTCTCGCCGGCTCCTATCTGTTTGATACCCTCGAACGGAGCCATGTATTCTGTGCGTTCTGCAGCTGTCATCTTTTGCCACCTGGAAACTATCATGTTGAAGCCAGACATGACTTTTCCGGCGACCATATAGTCGTATGCACGTCTCTGTAAGCTGCCGAATGCGTGGTACAAAGTTACGGCAGCCTTGAAAGAATTACGAACTGAGGTCTGCTTTGTCGTCTTGGGGTTTGACGGTATGACATACTTACGCCTGTACTGTCTTCCCTTCCATTTTGCGAATACTCCGGCCTTTCCTGCCTGGCCCGAATATTCGTCTCCAAATATGTTTGTTACTTTTACCATGGTTACTCACCGTAGTAAATATATGCAAATGCTATATTAAGTTTACGTTATAGCTATACTTAGCATACTCTTTTGGTTTACCATTCAAAATTACCAAGTGCCGATAAAAGAGGCACAACTCCCCCTCTATCCTATCATTTTTGTCCGTATCTCTCCGCCAGTTTAGGGGGTGGGCTTGGAGCGTAGAGGCTGGCGTTGTACATGGAAAAAATGCCTGAATGGTGGGGCTGGCTTAACCGTGCTGCTACTATCCCAGCAGCGGTTTTGCGAGCTCCAATATTTATGTATTTTTCATATACAATGTGAGCTTCTACGTTTCAAATCCGCTGAAATTAGGGGCATGGTTCGAGGTTAAAGCGTTGCTCTGCAGATTGGACATTTTAGCATCTTTTTTACTCTTAGCTGCTTTAGCTGCCTTATCTCCTCCGGCTTGGTTGATCTGAGCGTAAAACCGCAGTTGGGACAGGTAAAATATTCCATCTTGATTTGTTCGTTCATTTGCCGCCCTCAATATATTCGCACATTTACGCCGAGATGTTCAAATGCTTTCTTCGCTTCGGTGAAATCCTTTTCGTTTTTGAAGAGAAATATCATTCTGCGGAATCCGATAGGTACAGCGTCCACGAAAGAGAGCTGACGTTCCAGTACCGGCGGGAGCTTGCCCTGTTTTTCAAGGCGATTATAGGCCATGGTTGAGATGGAGATCCGGGCAGGGTAATGTTCGGTAGGAGATATGGTGTATCGGGGGTACGGGCTGCCCCATGTGATTGTCGGGCCGTGTTTGACTTCATTCGACATTTACTGCCCCTTCTTTTTTCCGTGCGATACTCGTATTCTGAGCTTGCCCTTGTTCTCTATTTTGTAGATCCTTGCCCCCATTTCTTCGTTTTCATCTAAAAGCTGCTGTACCGTTGATTGCATAGTTTCTACGAAATTCTGAGTGGACTCCGACAATTTTTTTAGTGCATCGATAGCCTTCCAGAGCTTTTCCATTTCGCCTCTGATTTCTTTAATGCTTGCCGCAGTCTTTGCCTGGCGCTTCTTTATATCTTCTATTACCCGCACGGTTTCCTCCGTCCCTGGCTTACCATACGAATGCCTCCAGGATATCTTCTTTCACGACCACCACCTTCTTATCCTCCTTCCTGGCCTTACGCATCGCTTTCTTGATATTCTGTAGTTCTTCTAACGCCCTAAATATCGTCTTTGACATTGTCGGCTCGCCGTATTTTGTCATGTGCCATTCAATTAACATTCTGCCCCAGGAGGAGGGGCGAAGGGTGATAGATTTACCCCTTCTATTTTCAGACATTGTCAAGCCTCGTTTGTGGCACGGTGAGATCTACCGACACAGGAAAGGACTTACGAGTAGCTTCCTTAATATCGTCCAGTCTGAGCTTCTTTGCTATCTTCTTGAGTTCTGAACGAGAGATATTACTCAGGTTCAGCGTCATTGAAAATATACGTTCATCGCCCCGTGTTTCTTCGCCGGATATACTTATCGAATAAGACTCGCCAGCCTCCTTTACTTTCTCAGTCAATACTTTCAAGTTTCCACTTATTTTCATAATTTCCTCCATAACATACATTTTGCGAGGATTCCGCCCCGCTCCGTCATGGATGCCATTATGCAACCTCCCTGTTATCCGGTGGTTTTATCGGCGTCTGCGATAGGTTCAGGAGTTCATCGATTTTATTTTCCAGGCGATCTATGCTGCTGATGATCCTATTTGTCGTTTCCTCCATGGCTGTAACTTTATCCTCAAGCCGAAGGAGCCTCTGCGGGGCTTCGGCTTTTGCCATTGCCAATTCAAGATCCTTTGTTTCCCATTCCGGCTGCCCTTCGCTGTCGTCTATCCAAAAGTCTTTCCAGGAAAGATTTAGCTTTTTGGCTATGGCTGCTATTTCATTAGTTTCCGGGAAGGCAAAATGAGGCTTTTGATAGAGTTCTAAAAGGCCGAGTTGGCAGTCGTACCGCTTCATAAACCAGTTTGCAGCCCTTTGAGTGTATGCCTCAAGTCTTTCCTTATAATCTTTCAGTTCATCAGATGTTGCCCGCTTTTCCGGCATAAAAATGATTAACTGATCTTTGCCTGGAGATTGTATCCTTGTAAAAGTTACAGTTCCGACATCAAGAAGCTCTTTTCGGCTAAAATACTGCGTTCCGTTCGGCAGCTGCCATGTTCTCGTCCATCGTGGCGGTACCCATGGAGGTTTTAGGATCATTGCACGGCAGGCGACAAGATGCAGCCTGCAGGCGTTGGGAGCAATCCCCGACTTAATCCACTTGACATAGGCGTATTTTCTGTCTGTTGCTTCATAGAATTTCGGCTTTGCCCGTCCAGAAGTGCATTTTACCACTCCAGCCTTTTCGAGCTCACTTGTTACTTGGCTGACATACTGCCTGCTCAGGTGTAATTTACGTGCTATCTTTGCCTGATGTATGCGTTCAATAAGAAGCCGATATATCTGTTCCTTTGTATCAAAAAAAGGGGGAGGAGGAGCCTCCCGGAATCCTTTAATGTCGGGGGCGGGGTTTGAACCCGCGGCCTCCTGATTTCCCAGCGAACCCTTAAGCTGTGTGCCTATGAGTCAGGCGCTCTACCAGGCTGAGCCACCCCGACCTGCATTAGAGAGAGTTACCACTATGCAGTATAAAAATTTAGGTTTTTATCTCTTTTCTACAGTATACCCGCATTTTGTGCACTTCCATTTCTCGAAAACATCATTTTTGAATGAGAATGGAACGAGCCATCCTTCGCCGCATTCTGGGCAGGGTGGGAATATATTTCCTATTATATCACCTCAAAAGAGTAGTACTGCCTATTTTTTAAACATATCGCTTTATTGAACCCCTTTCTTGCAAGAAAGGTGTTTCATCCCCAAAGAACTTATTTTCCAAATCATTCTTTTTGTGATGGAGTACTTTTTCTTTTTTGAAAAGAAGAAGGGCTCAGGGACAAGATTTTATTATTGTAAGGGATTACACATCATGAAAACTCCTGTAATAGTAGTGAATGTAAAGGCATACGAAGGGGGGACAGGCAGAAATTGCCTAAGAATTGCAAAAGTTATGGAAGAAGTGAGTGAGGAAATAGGAGCGAGTATGGTGATAGCTGTTCAAACTGCAGATATCCGTATGGTTGCAGAGAACGTCAAAATTCCGGTATTTGCACAGCATATGGATGCGATAAACTACGGTAGCCATACAGGATGGATTTTGCCAGAGAGCATAAAAGAGGCGGGCGCTCATGGAGTTTTGCTGAACCATTCCGAGCACCCTATGAAAATAAAGGAAATAGCGGAGGGAGTGGAAAGAGCGAGAGAGTCGAGGATGGAGACAATCATATGCACGAATAATATAGAGGTTACGGGAGCTGCGGCCGCGCTTTCACCTGATTTTGTTGCAATAGAGCCGCCGGAGTTGATCGGAGGCGATACATCTGTAACAAGTGCAGAGCCGAGGATAGTACGGGATGCTGTCAAAGCGGTGAAGGAAATAAACCCTGCCACAAAAGTTCTTTGCGGAGCTGGGGTGAAAAACGGAGAGGATGTTAAGAAAGCTATCGAGCTCGGCAGCGTTGGAGTGCTGCTTGCAAGCGGTGTTATGAAGGTAAAAGACAAGGAGAAAATTCTGAGAGAGATGGCATCAGCCATTGAAGAAAAATGAGACCGTTCATTATTGTAAACTATGCAATGTCAATAGATGGAAAAATTGCATTGCCAAACAGGAAGCAGATGAAAATATCGAATGAAGAGGATATGGCAAGGGTACACAAACTCAGGAATGAATGTGATGCTGTGCTTGTAGGTATAGGGACCGTTCTTACCGACGACCCCAAGCTCACTGTTAAGGAGAAATATGTATCAAACCCGTCAAATCCCCTGCGAGTTGTACTTGACAGCAACTTCAGAACGCCAGATGACGCAGAAATCCTAAGCAAAGATTCACCCACACTTATTGCAACCACATGTAAAGAAATCAAGCAGGATAACATAGAAGTGATAAAATGTGGAAAAAAAACTGTAAACCTTAATAAACTCATGGACCTGCTTCGTAAGAAGGGCATAAAAAAATTACTCGTCGAAGGAGGAGAAACAGTCATATGGGAATTCTTAAGGCAGGAACTGGTCGACGAATTCTATGTATTCATGGCACCATTTATTATAGGCGGCACGACATCGCCAACGGCGGCAGGTGGCAAGGGGGCTTCATCGCCAGATGATATTATACATATGGAATTGAGTGATGCACAGAGGGTCGGCGATGGAATTCTTCTAAAATTCAAACCCCCCTAGTCCCTCATTCACCAAAGACATGTACTAGTAACGTCCTTTTCCTCTCCCTTACGTCGCACTCCACAAAAACAATCTGCTGCCACGTTCCAAGTTGTAATTTCCCGCCTTCAACAGGCACATCAATATCCGGCCCGATTATGCTTGCCCTGATATGGCTGTGACCGTTACCGTCGTGCCACATCTCTTCGTGACGGTAATACTCTCCCCGAGGAGCGATTCGATCGAGCACTACCGGCAAATCTTGCAAAAGTCCAGGCTCATATTCCATAGTGGTTACAGCCCCTGTCGAGCCCGGGCAGAATATGCATGCTACCCCGTTTGTTATGCCTGATTTATCCACAGCTGCCTGTGCGTCGGATGTGATATCCACTATATCCATTTCACCGGTTTTTAGCCCTATTTTATCAATATAAATTACCATAATGTAAAATGCCGAGGAGGTCACCCCTTCCACGCAATAAATTGCGTGGCTTTCCCCTCAAGGGGAAGAAAACGCCTATCGGCGTTTTATGATTTTCCAGGCGATTCATCCCAGACCTAAAGGTCTGGGTTTTCTCGCTTGGATTTTATAAAATAATTTTTTACCTTCTTACCCGCCGATAGAGCAACAAATCTTTAAATCGGCAGTATATTTTCCACCATGAAAATCGGCAAGGGAACCTATATCGCAAAAAGCGCAGTTATTATAGGGAATGTTTCTATTGGAAATAGATGTGGCATATGGGAAAATGCCGTGATACGGGGTGACCTCAATACAATAGATATCGACGATGGGAGCAACGTACAGGACTGTTGCATTCTGCACGTTTCACCCGAACACCCTATAAAAATTGGCAAAGGAGTTTCTGTTGGGCACGGGGCGATAGTGCATGGTGCAACGGTGGATGATGATTGCATAGTGGGTATTAATTCAACAGTCTTGGATGGCGCCCATGTTGAAGAAGGGTGTATTGTGGCTGCCAATGCCGTTGTCCCTCCGGGCAAGGAAATTCCTGCAAACAGCCTGGCGGCAGGAGTGCCCGCAAAGATAATCAAGCAGGATGAAAAAATGATTAAAGATATAAGGGGCAATGCCGAGATTTACAAGGATCTGGCGGAAAGATACCTTAAAGGAAAGTTCGAGAGAACGACTGCCAAATAGACTTTATAAAACATTTGCAAACAGTTTGAGTGATTCTGCGCCCTGTTGTCGTGTTTTTTTTATTGAAAAGCTGATGCAACGCTCATTTATTGCCTGTACCCGAATGCATCAAACACAAACTTCCAGCTTCCGTATATCCTTTCCTTTATTTCTTTATCCAGTTTGTATTTACTAGTCTCAATGCCCGACTGGGCAGTTAGGTACTCCTTAAAAATGTTCTTATTTTCTTCAAAACCCCCAAGATTCAGCGCATTATATATCTTCTCCAATTCATCCAATGGCCGTTCTATAAAGTCTTCATACCTGACTTCGACAAGATTCCCGTCGGGAATAAGGCTTTTTTCTGCCAGATATTTTTTATAGAGCGCAGCATAAACATCCAGGATTATTTCCTCCATTTTCCTTTTTTCAATCGGGTTCTGCACACAATAGCGGGGCAACACCTTGACCATGAATTTCACCATCGAAGGAAACAGAGTATATGGATTTCTACATATGTGGATAAACCGTGCATCCGGAAACATTTCCAGCAACAATTTTATTCTGCCGGTATTTGAAGGATTTTTCAATACTAGGCGCTTCCCTCCCCAGAAAAATGTCAGTTTTTTAAGAAGATAAGCATATTCACCTTTCCATTCTCTCACCGCCGCCTGCGGGGCATCACCCATACAAATATACTTGTTATAAAACCCCATATTCCCTGGGAAGCATCATCCATTATAATATGCATAGTGGATGAATGCACCTGTTGCATACTCTTCCTCCTGAGGTAAATCAGCCCCCATCGGTACGTTATCCATCGGCCTTGTTTCAGGTATGCTCGATGATACAATGGGTTTCAACACCTTCTCGCCAGTTATGAATGCTCCGGGGATTACCGAATGAAATGTCGTACAGTACCCAAAATTTTTGTCCAAGGAAAGAAGATTGTGGAGATATGTCGTGCCACTTCTCCAGTGACCTATAATAAAAACCGGCGGGCGGCATATTGCCGTCTTTCTTATGCGTCCGTCAAATTTTATCCGTTCTGCAATGCGGAATGGAGATATCACACTGCTCAACATAACAGCATAAAGAAACCGGGGCATGTATTTGGCAGATATCCTGAATCTGTTCTGCGCGAGAAGACGGAGCAAGTTTGCCAGGCTTGAACCTGCAAGAGGTTCGTACACCACATCAAAAACATTTTCCTTTATATTCATGTCCTGTATTCTAATACCCATACAACCCATATGTGGATGAAATTTCCCCTTAAAACATTTTCTTAATTTCCTTTGCCGGCACTCCTTCGTACATTTTTCCCTTCCCAAGCACTTGGTCTTCCAGCACAATATCATTTACCCCTACCACTGTACTATCTCCTATGACTGCACCCAGCATTATGAAGGAATCGGCTCCGATGATGTAGTTGCTTCCGAATTTCAGCAGTATGAAAGATGAATTAAAAAAATAAAAGGGGCGCAAATCCCCACAGGAAAGAGAACCTTTCGGGTATTGCTTTTTGCCAAGCCCGATAAATATGGTAAATACGCAAAATTTCGGTGATTGTATCTAGGATTTAATGGTTGTTTGTATAGATATATTTTTAAAATTTTTGTTTTTAAAATAAGCAATTAAGTTAACAAACTAAATAGTTTACTTATTAGTTATCCAAACTATATTTTTCTATTCCGCCCCCGTATACCCCTCGTGCTATCAAGACAAGATGAATATCTACATTTAATAATTTTTATAACATGAAAAGCCGGTTCTGGAACGAATTCTATATGCTTTGCGGTCCCCGGATGATTTCCATGCATTTCTTATCGGTTTTACAAATGTGAAAGGATATATTTCTATCTTTGAACGAATTTCGATTAACAACTATAAACTTAATAAGCATATGGATATTCAAATATCCAAAGATAGAATGAAGATAAGCATGGTGACCGGACTGGATGCGATGAGCAGGCTGATTACTTTCAAGAATGCCGGAGGGATGGGAACGCAGGTGCCTATTCTTGCCAAAAGGTTGGAATGGAAAGGCTTTGAAATCAGGATTGACGAGACTCATGATTTTGATATTCTGCATCTTCACAATCCTATGCCGAATTTTATACCACTTATCAAGAGGGCAAAGAAGAATGGAAAACCGGTTATCATGCACGCTAGGCATATCCCTGAACTGGTGAAAGGTGGGTTTAAATTCGATAAGTTGCTTTATCCAATATTTGACAGATATTCAAAGTGGCTGTACAACCAAGCAGATACTATTGTATGTGCTACCCCTTATGTAAAAAGGTGGATGGAAAAAAATGGAGCGGAGAGTGAACTGGTGGTCATACCAAATGGTGTTGACTGCGAGAGGTTTGCCCCAGATGAAGAAAAAGGGAGAATATTCAGAAAAAAGCACGGGTTTGATGAAAAGTTTATAATATTCTCAGTCGGACTTGTCATCCCCCGGAAAGGCGTACGAGATTTCATCGAGGTCGCAAAAAATTTAGAGGATAGGAATGACTTTCAGTTTGTATGGATTGGCTCAACGGAATCAGGGCTTAAAAAGGCAGATATATCAGATGCAACAGAAAATACAGAATTCATAGGACATGTGCCCTTCAATGAGATGAACGGGGTCTATTCGGGAGGAAATATCTTCTTTTTCCCAACATATGCTGAAAGCTACGGTAATGCCCTCTTCGAAGCGGCTGCAGCCGGAAAGCCCCTGCTTATCAGGAACATTGGAGTATACAAGGACTGGTTCAAAAACGGCGTAAACTGCCTAAAAGGAAAAAGTGTTGGAGAGTATGTATCGCATATAAAAACGCTTTCAGAAAATGGCGAACTGAGAGAGCGATTGGAAGAAGGTGCAATTAAATTGGCAGAGGAGCATGATATTGATAAGACCGTTGATATGCTCTCTGATCTGTACAGGGGTCTGGAAAAATGATGATAGGAGATGCTATTATTGGCTTCTTCAGTAATTTTGGTGTTTGGGGCATGCTTCTTGCAATATATGTGATATTTTTGATAGATAGCATGATTTTTCCAGCCCTGCCAGATTTTTTTCTTCTTGTGATATATTCAACAAATCCCAGCGCCACATGGGGAATCGAACTGCTTGCCATGGCAGTACTTGCAAGTTTTTCCGGCAATTCCCTGCTTTATCTCATAACAAAAAGATATTCACCGCCGGGTTTTATCAAAAATCTGATGAAGAAATACAGCAAAATGTTGATTATAAAAGATGAAAGAATTTTACTGGTCAACCGTATTGCCCCTGTGCTGCCCTATACCGGAGCGTTCATTGCCATAAGAAACTGGGACTATAAAAAATCGATTTCCTATATTGTCGTTGGAGCTGCAATAAAATTTGGCTTTCTTCTCATACTCTCTGGAACTTTCTATGACCTTTTTGAGAGAGGTGCGGCAGAAAGGGCAACTTTCACACTAATAATCGTAACCATTACAGCAGGCATTATCGCCGCCCATCTGGAAAAAAAAAGATTGGAAACTGCATGAAGTCATGGTAATGTTTTGAACGAAAAATAAAATCTTGGCACAGGGAGGAGCTGAAGGAGTATGTCAAACCCTATCTTGAAAAAATGAGATATGATGAAAATTTCTATACCAAATCCATGAGGGGGTAATGTAAAATTAAATCCGAGGTAGTTGTGCCCCAACACCGATACCTGCCTCTCTGGTTCAATCTCGCATTTACCATTCAGAGTTATATTATTTTCTCCGTCGAAATAATAGCCGGAAACATACCCAGGGGACTCCCAAAGAAAAATAGCCCTCCAGTACGGTGAAGATAGGTTGGTGTCCAGATAGGTATGAACGCTGCAAGTCATTCTGAATTGCAGCGACAGCTTCCGCCCGCCCTCATAAACAAATATTTTTATTTCTGAGGGATAATAAACATCATAATCTTCAACATAAACCATATTTCCATATTCATAAGATATATTAGAGAAAGTGATGTACTCTCCATCACCGGAAACCAAGTAGAAAATACCAAAGGCAGGCCCCTTGCACACCCATGACGGGATGTTTCCGTAAAACATGCTCCACCCATTATGGAAATATGCCCATATCCAATCATAACCAAACATGTTATTATCTGAAGAAAAGGCGATTGAAGAGGGAATATGTAATGAGTGGTGAGATAGCCACCATTTTGTAAGATTTTTATATGCAGAAGAAATATTTCTTAGACTCGAGGGGTTTCTAAGAGGGTTGTTGTATGTCCAGTTTCCCCACACATGCTCGTAATATCCTCTTCCGTGAAATTCTGCTGTTTTGTTGTCAATCGTGATGTCTCCGGTAACCCCGCACATGGGGATGAATCCATATCTATAGTAACCAAGACCCATTGGAAGCAACCCGCCGGAAATTCCACCTGCAACCCATTTCGGAGGAGTCAGGGCGTCGTAGCGAAGGTTTATAATAAAATTTTTCCTTTCAAAGTGCACTATGTATGTAGGATACAAACCTTCCATCCAGGAGTTGTAATAATCCAATTTCACCATGTTTTTTTCATGGGAAAGAGTACCGACAGGATCCCCGTAGGAACCGAGACTGTAACATTTGCCGCTGTCCATGTTAAAAACTGTGAGGAAGAGATTACATGCCGGTGTTTCCATCTCGTACTCAAAAGAAGCGGTCAAACTCCAGTTGCCCATACCCTCCGGCTCAAAAAACACATCAACATTCCACCACTCCCGCCCGCAAGGAAAATGGTCGCCCTCATCTTCAGGACGCCAATCATATTGAAGGACATTGCTTTCCTTACTGACTGAAAAATCTGAAGAGTCGCCCGCTGTGAAAGAAGGTGATAAAGCGTTTGGAATGATAAACAAAACGATGATAATCAACGATAATGCAAGCTTCATCACCCCCAATATCAGCTGCTGATAAAAAAAGATTGCCCACACCCCATCACTTCCACTGGAACTTTAAGACGATGCATCTCATTTCACATTATGCAAGTGAATGTACTCGATGGATATGAAGATGAATCTTCCTGTTTTGGAGTACTGCCCTATATTTCACCTTACACAAGACAGGATGCAGGAGTAATAAAACACATAGAATATGGATTTTAGTATCTGGTAGTTTGTTATTGAAGGGCAGTGCTTCTGAATGTAATATTTTATTTGCCATTCATACAAGGATGCGTCAGTCGCCATAATAGGAAAGAGGCTTACTGAGTGTACATAAAACACGCATTTTCTACTCTTTTTTTGTTACTTTCCAAAGTACTGAAGGAAGAGGAATGCACACACAAGAATGTGCCGTTTATAAGTACAAAGGCACTTGTACTCCTAGCATATATTTGAAAGGAACATTTATATCTTACAACTAACTCAAAGAAATGATAAGCATTAGAAGTCCTAGAAAATCCTTGTTAATATAGTGAAATTTGTAAAAATATTATGCCTGGTACTACGAATGAAATAATAGATAATGATTTTAATTCGGAAGGGTTTTTAGATTGAATTATGTTTTGATAACAATTCTATCCAGCTATTTCCCCTTAGATTCTTCAAGTGAATAATATTAACATTTAATTCCCCTGAATATTCATCTAAAAGACATTGCATCCCACTGATATGTCCTTCCCCCACAAAAGTGACCACCACATCATACATATCAAGAGCTTTTAATAGATTATTATACATGAATTCATTCCTATCATCTATAAGAACTTTTTTGAATTCTGGAAAATAATTTTCAATATGTTCAAAGTAAGATGCAGGTTCTTCTTCGAAAGATTGTAACTCACTATCTACTTTTTTCTTACTTATAAAAAAGGAGGAAATACCTCCAAGCAAAAATAATACTTTTCTTTCAAATGAAACGCTTTGCCACAACATTCTTAAGGTCTGTCTGATATCTTTATCTATGCAAAGGATATCAATACCTTTATCCTTCGCTTTTTTTATGGCCGTCACCATTTCCAAACCAGTTGTGACATTGTACTTCTTTGCAATTCTCTCCTGTATTTTTGCTAAAATCATATATATTAAAGAGGATTTTTCCTTTCTTGTTTGTGGATTCAAAAGGAAAGAGAAACGGTTTTTGTCCAGTTCTAGAGCTATGGCATCTGGATTGACTGTATCTATTATTTCTTCTACTTGCCGTGATATATCAAATACATGCCCGACCCCAACCAAGACTATTCTTTTTCCCATATAAGCCACTGGATAAATTCATCTATTCCTTTATTATGTCTTGCATCTGTAAGAAATGTTTTCTTCGGGGCTATTTTTTCCAGGTCCCCAAGAATTTTATTTATGTTCACTTCCATATATTCTGCCAGGTCTATTTTATTCAATATAACAAAATCAGATATTTGAAAGATTAGTGGGTGTTTTCTGACCATATCATCACCCTCTGTAACCGATATCACCACCCCTCGTTTGTCGCATCCAAGCATAAAATCTGCGGGGCATACTAGATTTCCTATGTTCTCAACAAGGAGTATATCTATATCCTTTAAATCCATTTTCTCCAGAGCATGGTCTATGAGATGGGCGTCAAGATGACATTCTTTTCCTGTATTTATATTTACTACCTGCACATTATGTTTCTTTATTCTTTTATAGTCATCATCACCAGTAACATCACCAACAATCACACCTACTCTTTTCTTGCTCAACAATTTCTCAACTATTTTCTCAATTATCAAGGTCTTTCCAGAACCTATAGAACCCATGAAGTCGACAGATATCACATTTTTTTCCTTCAAAGTATTGTTATTACTTTCCGCCAGCTTGTTGTTTTCCTCGAACAAATCCTTGCCGATGGACAAATCTATCTTGTGCATATTACCCTAGTATGTTTTATCATCCTTAAAACCTTTCATTCTAAGCGCATCTACCAGCCCATGGGCATAGCTTATGCACCCAAACGCAGTGAAAAAATCCCCCTTTGATAAGTAGTATTTGGCATCTTTGTAATACCTTGTAGCCATATCTATTATATCACCACCCTCCAACGCCCCTATATTCTTTTCAAACAATTCTATATCCTTGGTTATTCTACCTCTTTCCATCTAATCCCTCTGTATGATTTTAACTTCAGCTCCCTTTTCCACAAATTTCCCCATTACCTTTTCTTTAACCTTATTGCTGCAGATCACATACACTATCCCATCTGGATTGTACTCAAAATATAGTGGTTTTACACTATCTCTTTCGAAAATCTTGGGGATATCCTGCCTTTTTACTGTATATGGGAACTTAACTTCCATTACCACACCATCAGATGTATAATCATAAATCATCTTTATTAAATATCTTATAAAATCCAAGCGAGAAAACCCAGACCTTTAGGTCTGGGATGAATCGCCTGGAAAATCATAAAACGCCGATAGGCGTTTTCTTCCCCTTGAGGGGAAAGCCACGCAATTTATTGCGTGGAAGGGGTGACATTTTCTCCTGTTTTTGCAGATAAAAAGACGTAAGGTCGGTCTCCTATCATATTTTTAATACCCCTGAGTTTTCTTTCCCGTTCACCATCTGTCACCAAATCTGCTTTGCTTAATCCAAATATAATCTTCTGGTAGGCATTTATGTTTGTGATTTCCCTTATGGTTAATCTGGCTTTTTCAGTTAAGGTCTCAACATTATCACTAATATCCAACAACAGCACGACCATATCCGACAATTCTATCTCTTTCAGTGTGGAATGAAACGAATCAATAAGCCAGTGAGGTAATTCCTTTATAAATCCCACTGTATCGGTGAGTAAAATCAGTACCCTTTTCCCGCTCTTTTGTTTCATTGCACGTGTGGTTGTAGAAAGCGTGGAGAATAACTTTTCCTCCACCTTAATATGCTCTCCTGTTAGCCGGTTGAGTAAACTGCTTTTTCCTGCATTTGTATACCCTACTATTGCAACCAGATAAAAACCTTTCTCATCTCTGTGTCTGTTGAGAGACTCCCTCTCCCTCTCTAATCTTTTTAAATCATTCTTAATCTTTTTTATCTGTTTCTTTATCATTTCATAATAATTTGCTACCTGGTACTCCCCTCCCGCCATAAAACCCGGGTGCTCCCCCATTTTTGTGCGGTGAATCAATTCCCGGGCATATGGTTTTTCATATCTCAAATATGCAAGTTTTACCTGCAGCCTTGCCTCCTTCCTCTTCGCCCTGTCTGCAAATATATTTAGTATGAGGTGTACACGGTCATAAACCTTAACACCCACCCTTTTTTCCATGTTATACCACTGTGAAGGGGTAAGCCTGCCATTGACCATGATGCAATCCACTCCACTTTTTTCTGCAAAGTCCTTTATCTCCTCTATTTTACCTTTTCCCACATAAAACGGGCGGGCAGGGTTTTTTCGGTGCTGGATGAATGTTTTCACTATCACATAATCAAGCGATTCTGCAAGGTGCATTAGTTCGAGATTGTCATTGTGGAGTGAAATTATTATTGCTTTTTTGTTGCCCATTCAGTTCTTTATACTCTCGGCACTAAAAAACCTTTTCCAGTGGAAATGATGGGGTGCGGCTATGCCCCAAAATCCATAAGGCTTGTATGCCCATCACCGAGATTTACAAGTGGAACTTTTGCGGGGTCGGGCAAAAAACCCATCATTTTCTGGTATTCCGTCTGTGACTGCCATGTCGAGGCATTTATGAGGGACACACCCTTGTACTTATCAATTGCCGTTGTATGCACATGGCCTGTAACAAAAATATCCGGTATCCTGTCAATAACCATGTAATCTGTCTTTTCAGGAGCAATGGGGGTACCGCCACCGTATATGGGTGACATATGTCGTCTTTGCAGCATGCTCTTCATTATTTCTGTCGGTCTATTCTGGTCAATGCCTATGCGAGTCGAAAAATCCTGGATGGACTGCCCGTGGTATAGGAGAATCTCAACTCCCTCTATCCTAAGGTAACACGGATTGCCGACAAAAACAGCATTCATATCGGAAAATATCTCTCGTATCTCATTTCCAAAGGCGGGCTGGGGGAGGGCAGGGCGGACGGCGTCATGGTTGCCCGGCTGGATAATTATTTTTATATCATGTGGTATTTCCTCAATTTCTTTTACAATGGCTTTGTACTGCCCATAGATATCCTCTATCTTAAGATCCTCTTCCTGATGCGGATATATACCCACTCCATCCACAATATCTCCTGGCATTATAATATATTTAATTTTTTTTGCCGCTTCTTTCTGCCTTTCATTTCCTGCGCTCCCATTAACCCATTTGATGAATTTTTTCCATTCTTTTTCTAAAAATGTCTTGCTTCCAATGTGGATATCTGCGGCAAATGCTGCATAAACATCCTTTCCATTATAGTGCTTTTTTTGATTCAACGGTACATCCGGCCATATTATATCTTGAGCTATAATCAGTCCCCCCCCGCCTCTCTTTCCCACCACGCCTATGACTTCATCTTCGACGAGGGTGGAAACTATCCCTGCGGTGCCATCTGAGATGTAAAGTGTTGCATTGTCGCTCTCATCTTCTATATCAACCAATATGTGGCCATTTTTTCCCTGTTTTATCTCATTTACAATGCCAATAGCTGCGATGTTTCCTTCCCTGCTTTGTGCTTTTTTTAGTGGAAGAACATTCTTCATCTCCTGTCTCTTTCTCAGTAAGGTGTAAATGGTCTCGTACCTGTCTCTGAACAGGTGGGTAAAATCAGATAGAGTTCCATTGCCGCTGCTTTTTTCGGTAATATCTTTCAGTATCTCCAGATGAATATCATCTCCTGTATGCTTCTCTTTAGGTATGGATGTTACGGCCATTTTTTTTTCCTTATGATATTTATTGCGGGCGTCATCACCATCAAAGATTCTTTTGACATCTTCCAACATGATGTTTAGGGGTTTTTCGTCGAATTCCCGAAGTACTTTTTCGGAGTTTTTTAAGGCGTTACCTGTCCTGACTAAAAAATCAACTGCTTCGGACTGTATAAGTACACTATCCTTCCGAAAGTATTCGATAACCCTTCTCCTCTCATCCATTTTAGCCGGTATGGACATGCCCCCAAGTGAACATACGGGCGATGAAACGATTTTTCCAGCACTTTCCTCAATCCCGCGCTCCTCTGAGCACCAGCAGTCCTCGACCGAGATGCTCCCTTCCGGGTCTGACTCTTTATCCGAAGTTAAGACGGGCAATTGGCCCTCCGGCCAAAAGGAACCATCACCTTTGGTCCCAGAGGACGAGATTTCATCGTCCAATACTGGATCGCTACACAGTCTGCATATTGCCTTGAGGGCTTCAGCCCCGACGAAGGCGATTTTCGGTTACAGGAGACGCCTAGCCTCCCGGCCTAGTCCATAACCTTTAGCCAAAATCCTAATATCTGACTGCTTTAATAATATTACCATGGGCGACGGAGAATTCTGAATTCATTTGTGAAGAACCGATAGAAGACCCAGGCAAGAGAGCCTGTCACAAATGCGATATCCCGCCCCATATGCCACAGGGATATACTTTCTTCATTACTTCCATGATAATATCCTGCCAGGTATGCATCCTTTGCAAGAAATACAATTGCCATTATTAATACTGCAATCACCACAATATCCAGATAAAAAAGCCACCTTCTCCATTTTTTGGGCTCTACTTCCATTATATTCTCCTCCTTTGTATTTGTTAAAGAAATGGTACTTAATATAAAAGTTTATGCATTTTAATGAGAAAATACGTCTTAATGTTCGTAGTTTATATTTAATTTGGATGCCGTACAGGGATGGGGTTGGTTAAATTATTTGTCGCATCTTTGCAAAGGTTATCAGTTCCTCTGGTAAAGTAATACAAATATGATATGTTGCAGAAACATTAGAAATAGGGAACGATAAATTGTTTTTTCAATAAAGAAGAAAAGCCTTCACAAAATTGTTAAATACGGCACCGAATATTCTCATTGCAGCCGCCTTGGCTTAGAGGTATAGCGATTCCTTGGTAAGGAATAGGTCCCGGGTTCAATTCCCGGAGGCGGCTTTTGTATCTGTTTTAAATAGTGACTTTCTTAGTATTTTTTTCATGGGGGGATCACAAGGTGTTATCCCCATACTCGCTGAAGCTGTATTCCTTCTTCATCTATCTCATCGTAATGCCCACTCTTTGTAACTTTGACTTTTAAATATATTGTATCTTGATTGGCAGGTAATGTACAGTCTTCAACTAAGACCGTAGCAGTTCCACCACTCCTTGTCGTTCCTGCGCCAGCGCCGTGTCTGCACCAGTTACAGTCACTTTTGCCCCATCTATTGCTTTACCGCCAGTATCAGTGATATTTATGTAGGCTGTAAAACTTATACCAGTAACTTCTTCGCTTCCCATTGCATCCACTTTTACCAAGAATCCACTAGAGCTTTGGGTATGATCCCCTCCTGCAATTTGATTATAATCTATTTCCATGTGCCCTTCTGTTTTAGATGTCATTGTTATTATTGCTGCCAATACTACTTCTGCAATCACTAAAATAATAATCAGCCTCATTGGTAACCCTTCAATCTCTTTTTTATCTTTAAACGGGCTTTTTATTTTCATATTTCACCTCTATATAAACAAATAAATATTTTGTATTTAAAGTTTTACAGGGATGTTGCGGTAGTTCCAAGGGTTGGTAGGGAAGATTTATTAATATCTTTGTTTATGCCAGAAAGAATGGAGAAGCAGTTGAGACACATACTGGAAAAACAGGGATATGCCATCGTTGGAAATCATTCTGCGGTAAAACACTGTCACTGGCTAAGAAAATCACTACTTTTCGACGTACCGTGCTACAAACAAACTTTCTACGGTATAGAAAGTCACCGCTGCCTCCAGATGACTCCTGCTGCGAATCAATGCACCCAAAAATGCCTTTTCTGCTGGCGTTATCAGGGTTTCACAGAAACAAAAATTGATGAAAAGGATGCAGATGAACCGGAATTCGTATTTGAAAAAAGTCTCGAGGCGCATCGCCAGCTTGTATCGGGCTTTAAAGGTGATGACAGGTGTGACGAGGAAAAATGGAAGGAGGCACGAGAGCCAAAACATGTTGCCTGCTCCCTGACCGGAGAGCCCACTCTATATCCATTCCTGAGCGATTTCTTCGAAGTCTGTCACCGCCACGGGATGACTACATTTCTGGTTACGAATGGAACGACGCCTGAAGTCCTTGAAAATATGGACACGCTGCCGACACAGCTTTATGTTTCGCTTTCTGCACCTAACGAAGATATATATAAAAAATTGAATTGCCCTTTGATAAAACATGGATGGGAAAGGTTAAATAGAACACTTGAAATTCTCCCATCACTTGGTACCAGGACAGTTATCCGTCATACCCTCGTCGACGGATGGAATCTGGGATACGAAGAAGAATATGCAAAATTAGATAAAAAAGCAGAACCATGGTTCATCGAACCAAAAGGGTATGTCCACGTTGGCTACTCCAGAGAAAGGCTTACAGAGGGAAACATGCCAAGCCACGAGAAGATAAGAACTTTCAGTGAAAGGCTTGCACCACTGACAGGTTATGAGATACTGGCTGGAAGAGAGGAATCCAGAGTCATACTGCTCGGCAGGGGAAAAGAGAGGAAAATATGAATGATGCCGTTTCAGTGATAGCCCTCGTCCTTTCGTTCTCGGTGATTATCTATCTTGTCGCGAACAAAAAAAATTTTGGTATTGCAATGATAGCCGGTGCCATCATTCTCGGTCTTCTCTCAAATCCCGAAAGGATGCCGCAAACTTTTTACGACACCATCACCGACTGGAGGGTGGACACACTCATTGTTATAGTTATCCTCATCAAGATTCTTGCAACGGTGCTGGAGGAAACCGGACAGATACCCCTTGCCATCGAAAACCTGAGACGGGCAATCCCGGAGCGGGGGATGATGGCGGTCATCCCCTTCATATTCGGGCTGCTGCCGGTGCCTGGAGGGGCGTTGCTTTCTGCTCCCATGGTTGATGCCCAGGGAGAAAAACTGGATGTGAACAGGGAAGGAAGGACATTTCTGAATCTGTGGTTCAGGCATATGGGTTTTCTTATTTTTCCCCTGTCACCCGCTCTAGTGGTCATGTCACAGATTTCCGGTACGAACATTAATAAACTTATTTTGATGCAGACGCCCATATTTATTGTAACCTTTATACTCGGCCTATTATATATAATAAAACTATCCAAAAGAGCAGGTAGAAGAGAGATGCCCAAGAGGAGTAAAAAGGAAATTTTTTTGGAAACAATTACCAATTTCATGCCCCTTATACTGACGATTACCATAACCTTCGCGCTCTCCATTTTCATTGAGTTGAATATTGCATTTATAATAGCCCTTCCATCAGGCATAGCACTCTCCCTGCTTATGTGCACGGAAAAAAAGAAAATTCAGATGGTGAAAAGAGGCTTCTCGGCAAGTCTTGGAATTGCAGTATTCAGCATTATGTTCTACAGAAATATCACAAATGCATCAGGAGTGGCCGAGGTTATTGCAAATCATCTTCAGGATATATCCATGCCCGTTCTGGTTATCATACCTCTTCTATCCTTTGCAATAGGAGTTCTGACGGCACATAATATGGCTGCCATAGCTCTTGCATATCCAATGCTTCATCCCCTAATGGGAAGTGACATACACCTAGTAAGCCTGCTTTACATTTCCTCATTCATGGGATATTTAATATCCCCGCTCCATCTCTGTGTTGTCATGAGTTATGATTATTTCAAGCCAAAGTTCATTGAACTGTACAAACTGATGATTCCGCCTGCACTGCTGATGGTACTGATTGCTGTAATTTTTTCCCTTTAGTATCCACCTATTTTCAGGGATGGGTCACCAAGTAACTCCCACTGCTGCACAATCTTGCAGTCCACACTATTATCCATCGGCGGGAACTTATCCATATAATATGCCAGCGATATTGCAAGTGTTTCCCCCATCATATCATTTCCTTCACTATAGCTCCTGAAAAACTGCAGTTCCATGTATCTCCCTCTCACTTCCAGGCAATCCTCTCCGGGCTCGCCGTATCCGTAGCCGGTATTTGCAATCGTTGCAATGCTTCCCCCTCCAATCTTTCTGGTCATCCACCACCCCCAACTCTCAGGTGACCATGTGGAATGGTAGTAAATATTCTCTAAGTTCTTGAATTTCAACAGATTAAGCACACTGACATTGAACTGGCTGTTGTGGCAGCCGCCGACGATGCATACAGGATACATGCCGTCATTCGAAAATTTGGGGAAATCTGTCACGTCTATGCCAATCCATGTGTCTCCATCCGCGGGAGGATGATTTGCCCAGCTCATCGGGTTGCCGTGCCCCGAGAAATGAAGGAAGCCCGATCCCTCGCTTATGGCATTTATGATATCATCTTCGTTTGACAACGCACCGGTTGATGTCCAGACATAGTCTGCCTCGAAACCATCCAGATAGTTGAATGCAGCCTCGGTTGCAAGTTCCCCTTCGTAATAAGGATCATCATCTCCGGGGTAAGTATCGCCAGCCACACCAATAAACCTCTTGAACCAATTCTGTCCATATGTAGTCGTTTCGTAGGTGACTATCTTCTCGACCATCTTCGTTACTTCAAAGCTGTTCCTGCATGCAAGCCTTCCCACATAAACATCCGGATACATGTCCAGTATGTCTTTCTTCATCATCTTCCATTCTGCAAAAATACCGTTTCCGTTGCTGTCCCAGTCATCAAAGACAATGTCTTCACCATCATATTTGTATATGTCCGAAAAGTAGAGGTCCGTAAGAAATTGCTTCTCATCAGAGCCATCATTTAAATTACTGTATCTCACGGGGCACCACCACTTTTCGGTACCGACACCGCCGTGTCTTCCACCGACAAGCAGAACGTAATCTATTCCCCATTCCTCAATGCTGTTCTTTATGAAGTATTTCACCTTCTCCGCATCATCCCTTCCCTGTACAGTGAAATAATTCCCGTTATAAATTTCATCAAGTGTCACAAGCATTGTTCTCACACCG
>Ga0315543_1000640_pt1 | contig 41639 bp, 43 predicted proteins | sample SalMarSW160210MG_2_FD_203098 | JGI IMG/M metagenome (GOLD analysis project Ga0315543, IMG submission 203098) | Salt marsh sediment microbial communities from the Plum Island Ecosystem LTER, Massachusetts, United States - Salt Marsh Sediment SW1601-210 ...
CAAGATACCCAGCCCGTGTTTAATCGATATATGATAATCAGGGTTATGCTTTCCCAATTCTGAACATTTTTGTGCCACATGTGGGGCATACACCCGTTGCTGGCTTGCCATTCTTCATGGTGATGCTTTTAGCATCTTTCATCTCTTTCTTGGCTCGGCACTTAACACAATACGCTTGCATACTTTCCTCCTACGTGTGATCCTTTTATTGAGGCTAACCTATTCAAGTGGGCATTTCGCTCCTGATTTCAGGAACATGTTTCATAGGAACCTCTTTCAGCTATTGCGTGGCGGATACTTCCGCTTAGCCCGGTTTAGTTGTATCCGCCAGTGTAGAATCTTTTATATTAAACTTTACCCAGAATGCGTTTATAAAGCAAATCAGACCTGCCATGCCGATTACTTTTCTAAGCATCACAATCCATGTAGAAACGGTACTGATACTACTGATACCTTCAGGTCCTTGTGACATCAGCCCGCTGATAATAAGGTTAGAGGGAATGAGCAGCAGGCTGCTTACCAGGTAAATAACAGCCCCAGCGAGAAGGAGTCGCTCTGCCTTGCCTCCAGAACGCCGGACCAGCATTGCCGTCACGATAACAGCAGCAATCCAGACAACAAGAGCCGGAGACGTCGCAATCAGACCAATCGTTAGTGCCTGTATAACATCAGCCGTATCCATTATGCCGTCTCCTTTCTCTTTCTCCAGAACTTAAGCCAGAATGCCAGGATAAGACAAACTATCCCGCCCAGACTCAGGATAGTCATCGGCATGGATATCCACCCTAGCGTCTGTGCCGAATATAGGTTGGTTGTATCCTTTTTAGATATCAAATACTGTATCAGCCCCTGAACAAAAGGGTTGGCTAAAACAGTAAATAACATCAGGCTGCAACCGGCCAGCAGCAGCTTCTCAGCCCTGGAACCTCCCCGCCTGAGCATAATCACCGCCAAGACAATCCCGAAAATCCAGGCTATTATTTCAGGAATGCTTCTAGGTAAATTTAAACTGATTCCCTTCCAGAAGAACTCCATTATTTATCCCCCGTAAACCACCTCAATTAATATTTTCTGACTGCTTAATCACAGAGACTAATATTATTTAACCCTAATCCCTTAATCCCCTTCCCCTTTTGAAATACTAACCATCATTTAGTCTCGGACTCAGATTTGTATACCTGAACTGAACTTTATTGTTCCTTATAGCTATGGCGATAGCTCGTTTACTGCCAACCAGCACTACCAATCGTTTCGCCCGCGTTATCGCCGTGTATAGAAGATTACGCTGCAGCATGATATAGTGCTGGGTTAGAAGCGGAATAACTACTGCCGGATACTCGCTTCCCTGTGATTTGTGTATGGAGATGGCATAGGCTAATACCAGTTCGTCCAGTTCACTCCAGTCATAGTCGAGAACCTTGTCTTCAAACTTTACCATGAGCTTCTGTTCCTCAAAGTCAATGCCGACTATCCGGCCGATATCCCCGTTGAAAGCTTCCTTTTCGTAGTTATTCCTGATTTGCATTACCTTGTCATTGACCCGGAATAGTCTCCCCCCTCTGGCTACTGCTTGTTGATTTGGATTAAGGAGGTTCTGTAGCTCGGCATTGAGGTTAGCGACGCCTACAGTCCCCCTATGCATGGGTGTCATTACCTGGATATCCTCCAGTGGATCAAGATGAAAGGCTGATGGTAAGCGGCTCTTGCATAGCTCTTTGATTACCGCTAACACTTCTTCAGGTTCTTCCCGATTAATGAAATACAAGTTGGCCTGCTGGCCCGGTGAGGTTTTCAACTGCAAATGCTCGCCCCGGTTGACGCGATGAGCGTTGACCACGATAAGGCTCTCCTGCGCCTGCCGGAATATCTCGGTAAGCCTTATCGTCTCTACCTGCCCGGAGGCGATGATGTCTTTGAGGACATTCCCCGGCCCTACCGAGGGGAGCTGGTCGGCATCGCCTACCAGTAGCAGGGTCGCCATTGGGGGTATCGCCTTCAGCAGGTGATTCATTAACAAAATATCTACCATGGATACTTCGTCAATAATTATCAGATCGGCATCCAATGGGTTCTCTTCATTACGTTTGAAGCCGCCCTCACTGGGACTGAATTCGAGCAGACGGTGGATGGTCTTGGCTTCACGACCAGTTACTTCGGATAGCCGTTTGGCTGCCCGGCCCGTTGGGGAGGCTAAGGCAATGCGCTGCTCTTTCTTTCCCAGTATCTTGATAATACTGTTCACCAGGGTGGTTTTCCCAGTGCCCGGACCTCCGGTGATGACCAGCACTTTGCCGGTAACAGCTTTCCTTAAGGCTTCTTTCTGCATCTCGGCTAGTTCTATCCGGTTTACCCGCTGTACCCACTCAATTGCTTTCTCTATGTCTATTTGGGAAAGTTGTTTTGGTGAACTTATCAAAGTCTTAAGCCTGATAGCTACGTTTACCTCCGCCACATGGAGGGGGGTCAGGTACACCGCTCGATGTTCCGGATGTTCCTCAATTACTACCCGTCGCTGCTCGGTAAGAGTCGCTAATGCTGTATCCAGAATATCCCTGTCCACCGCCAGTAATTCGGCAGCCTTTTCCTTTAGTTCTTCATATGGGTAGTAGACATGACCTTCGTCTACAAGCTCACTTAATACGTGGATGATACCGGCTTCGGCTCTCATCGGCGAACTGGGGTCAATACCCATGTTTTGGGCAATCTTGTCCGCGGTCTTGAATCCAATACCGCTGATATCGAGTGCTAGCCGGTAGGGATTTTCTTTTACTACTAATATGGACTTGTCCCCATACGCCTTATAGATTTTCACGGCATAGGTGGAGCTCACTCCCTCCCCCTGAAGAAAGATCATGACTTCCCTAATTTCCTTCTGTTCCTGCCAGGCTTTGGCAATCCTTTCCACTCGGATAGGTCCAATCCCGTCCACCTCCAGCAGTTTCTCGTTGCTATCCTCGATAATGTCCAGCGTCTCAAGTCCGAACCTGGCGACTATCCGCTTGGCCATTATCGGGCCAATGCCCTTCACTAGCCCCGAGCCAAGGTACTTCTCGATACCAGTAAGGGTGGCTGGAAGCACCGAGAGACAGCTTTGAACCCGGAACTGCTCACCGAACTTGCTGTCTACAATCCACTCTCCCTTTAGCCGTAAGGTTTCACCGGGCATCGGTGAAGGCAAAACCCCGACGATGGCAACAAGGTCATGTCTATTAACTACCTGGAGCCTGGCGACGGTAAAGCCGTTATCTTCGTTGAAGAAAATAATCCGCTCTAAGACTCCCTCCAGAGTGGAGTACCTGTCGGCAGAAGTGCTAACGTCTTTATCCAAATGTAGACCTCTTTTTATACTCAACTATAGCAAATGAGCGTATCTCTGAAAAGAAGAGCAAGAGCGGTAAGCAGAGTGCTAGCGTAAGACGCTGTTAGCTCAATCGATGTCGCACTTCGCAGGCCTTTTTAGATGCATAGTTGGAGATTTTACAAAGAGATTTTAAATGGCCGACTCTGGAATATAATCAGATTTCACGAAAAGATGTTTTGTTCAATTCCGCAGGAACTAGACAGGTCAGAATACTTCGGTAAATATACGGGCAATAGCGAGATGTCTATTCAACTGCCAGTGGCTTTTGCTAGACGACTCCATCTAGCTCTTTTAGAGCTTTGTTGTAGAATTGGATAAACTCTTCTTCCGAGAGAACATCGCTAATGGGCATTCTACTGATGTGGTTCTGACACTTCGGACAATGTAAGTCCATAAATAATCTTCCCTTCGCATTCGTCTCTGAGGTATTCTGCAGAGGTTTAAGGAAAACCAAATCTCCGGGCTTGGCGCAATTACTACAAATAAACTTAATGAAGTCATCCCGATCGAAAAAGGTGCCCAATCTGGAGTTTGCTATCCACTTCCCAAGCCCAGTCAACTTCAACATGCCTTCACACTCAACGATTACCAATTGGTCTATACGCCTTTCTACCCAGTGATTATAATTCGACTTGTAGTGTGCTTGCCCTTTCTCGCCAAGTACATCCCTTTTCTTCTGTTCAATCCTGACACTGTCGAATAATTCAGGTTTACGCATAGATCCCCTATTCAATATCAGAACCATCAAGTATCCTTCATGCCAGTATGGGTCTATGTAACCTTTGGTTATCGGCATCTTGCCTCCGTTTCAAATTGTAGATACCCCCTTATAATTTAGTCAAGTTAGTGAGAAGACAAATAAGGTGACAGAATTTTCGCAACCTTACATATCGGAATCTTACACAGCCGAATGCATTGCTTCAGATATTGGCTAACTGCGTAGTGGACCCCACAATAGTAAGGATAAACAAGAATCTAGTTGTTCGGAATTGAAATAAGTTGGTTTATCAAGTCCTTATTCTACCTCTAAGGTCCTAAGTTTGACGCCGTCAACTTCATAGACATGACCTTGCTCATCTATTATGGCCTCATAGGTCTTTGTCTGTCGGATTCCTTTCCTCTGAGTGGGAATACCCACCATCCTTTTAAGCTTCCTTAAACCTCCAGCACGCTCAATTGTTAGTGTTCCGGAAGGTCTCAGTAAAGGCTTCGGGGGGGCACCTGGACCCAAACGCCAGGTCATAACAAGCACAGGAAAATTATAACTGTGGCCGGTGCGCTTCATATTTCTGAGGTCTGGCAGAATAATAGAATCAATAAGGTCTCGATGGAATAATCCATAGTAGTATTTCTTAAGTGATTTCCCACGCCTGACATTGTCACCGCTGACATGGCATTCGTATAACCCTATTCTCCACATCGAATGTGACTTATCCATGTTGACATCACATGCTGACTGTTCGTATCGTGCCTATTCTAGCACATATCATAGTCATTATTATAGAATGAGGTACTCAACAAGATGACGGATTGTACAATCAAGGATGGAACCACACGGCAAATCAAGCATCGTTAATGGAAGTAGACTCATCGCCCGAGTTTAATGCCACCTGGTTCCCAAACAGAAACGCTTTCTCCGTTTATTTTTTGAATATACGAATCTTCCGAAGCACCAATTTCTGTTCCGAGTGTCCAAGTAATAAGAATTCCCCCTTCACCATCCGGTACTAAATCAGCCAGTGTAGAGAATGTATTTTCGATAGTTTCAACCAGTAAACCCTCGGTATCCCATTGCGTTGTTCCTTCGAAACTCAGTTTCTGAACACCGATCTTTGTTCCTTGAGGAGATGTAGTTTTTTCGATATAACTCCAAGCAATAAAAACTCCGCCGGACCCGTCTATTGTCCCCTGGCTAGCCAGCCGTAAACAAATCTGATCCCGCCAGACCACGATCCCATTATTCGGCCATAATGGTTCTCCTGAGGCACTTAGTTTCTGGGCATATATGGTGTTAGCATCACTCCAAAACAGCATTGTCTCTGTATCATCCCTGATGATAAAAGGAAAAGCAACGTAATTTGAAATGGTTACATCTGTGTCCAGTTCGATATGGGATTCCCACTCCAATACTCCATCTGAATCTATTTGCATTGCTGTCACATCATAGAGTTCCGGCGGCGTCCCAGTGCTTTCGATCCAGGTTAATAGAACTCCTCCCGAATCATTACCTATCATTTCACCTTGTTGACCTTCTGAGATTCTGTCCGTAGTATAAAGAACCTTTCCCTTCTTTATTAAGCTTTGACCTTCCCAAAGAAAGTTACCACCAGCGTCTATCCTTTGGGCACAGACACGACTTCCACTTTCGTTTCCTCGTTCATGCCAGGTAATGATTGCCCCTCCTGAACCATCACTGATCAGCCGTAAAGATCCAAATTGGTAGTTGTCTCGCCTCAACAGGAGTTCATCTTCACCCCAGAGTAAGTGCCCTTGACTATCCACTCTTTGTATATAGCAATTATTATGCTGTCTGCTGTCTCTGTAACTGAAAATAGCACCTCCGGAACCATCTGACGCCATTTCCTTGATACTTCTGTTTACAGGTAAACTGGTTCGCCATACAATATCACCATTGGAATTAATTCTAAAAATGGTTTCTACCGGTGGTTCCACGTCATCGACAGGAGATACTGCGACGTATGTTATTACCCCTCCACTGCCATCGCTACTTAGCTTCAGGTGATCTCCCATAAAAGAGTAACCTTTACCAAGTACCTGGTCCCACATTGACTCTCCGGATCGACCTATTCTACTGACGTGGATCACTTGCTCATCACCTGGAGTTAACTCGGCGTAAATGACTAGGGCACCGCCGTCTCCATCCTCGATTACACCGGGATAAGCAACTGAACGTAGAGTGTTTATATTGTTCTCGGTATCTGGATAACTACCCGGTGTGATATCTTTTTCATCGGTAGTTTCGGACCGGCATCCGGTAATACCGATGAATGAAAGGAATAAACCCACTATGACCAGAGTCTTCACAATAAATTGGAGATACTTCTTCATACTATATTACCTTTTGTTAGCTTACTTAGCTTTTATAAATGTGGGTCATATTAATTTGGCAATTTTCAGCGTAACAAATTATAACATATGAACCAATACTAAAGGAGTTAGCTGGATAATGAGGTAGTAGATGTTCGATATATTATTCTGATGTATTGTTGATTTTCGATCATCTCTGTAAATATATACATAATTCATAAAAAATCACACATTCCTCGGTATTGTTAAGCCGTGGGGTCTGTCGTCCAGAAAACATTAGCGTTACTTGCTCAATGGTAAACTTGGTGGTATGATTTTGAGCAAATAGGTGGGAATGCAAAATGGACGAGTTAATCATCTTTGACAGTAGCGGTATCGCGAAGGTCTTCGTATCGGAAGGTGTTTTCTATGACTACAGAGGCCGACCACTAGCTTTCCTCGATGACGAAAATATTGTGAGCTATTCAGGCAAGCATTTGGGCTGGTTCCAAGACGGGTATGTCAGAGACGCACAAGGCGATGCCGTTGGTTTCACCGAGGGCGCACAAGGTGGGCCAATCACACCTGTACCCGCCATACCACCGATTCCACCAATTCCAGCGATTCCGCCAATCCCACCAATACCACCGATTCCGCCCATCCCTCCGATCTTCTCGTTTAGTTGGTCATCAATAACGCTAGGGCAGTTCTTTGCTAGATAACCGCCCTTTGTCAACTTGCTCTTGTCGGCAACAAACACTCATTTTGTGAAATGTATTTCGAATGAGAAGAACATCTTTTCAATCTTAAGTCACATGCCGACATCCCGATGTTTGTCCAGTGGTAGGGTATCAAAGAAAGTAGATTTAAGATGGGGAGCAGGGATGCTCCCCTTTTGTTAAATGTCAGTACCGGTAGCGAGCAGTCAATGGGGACAGTATGGGAAAAGGCTGTGCCCGGCATGATGGCTATCGGCCGTGCAGGCAAATTGACACTCAAATGACACAAGCGTAAACTACTTTCGCGGGAACATAGGTGAAACAGCGGTAATGTCTTATTGAGCTCGATAGGGTGGTATAGTATGAAGATAAGAGATTTTTTAAAAACCAAGGGTCGCCCGGTAATCACGATCGGGCCGGATGAAACTATTGTAGCGGTCATTAAGAAACTGGTTGACAATAACATAGGAGCACTCCCGGTATGCGGTGACGATGGTAAGCTTCTGGGGATAGTTTCCGAAAGAGACATATTAAAAGAGTGCCTTAACCGGAGCGACGCTATTAACATCACCAGGGTTAAAGATGTAATGAGTCAGTATGTAGCTGTAATAACGCCCGACAAAGACCTAGATTATGCCACAAGTGTCATGAAGCAGAAAGGGATCAGGCATTTACCTGTCGTGGTTGGTCTTAAAATAGAGGGCATGATTTCAATGCGAGATATAGTTAATATACGCTTGCAGGAAGTCGAGGCGGAGATACGTTACGTCGGTCTATTGCAGAGATCAACCCACCGGCGTCTACTCTGACGCTGGAATTATTTCAATTACATCGCCGGGGGCCGTATCTGGCCCCCTCTCTCATCTCTGGCAACAACCATGGTGTTCGAGCAGGGGTAACAAGATAACAGGCTACAACCCTTGACCTCCATTGCACGATTTAGCGGAATGTTCATTCACCGGCGTAATATATCGTAAAAAATCACAGGAACCCCAACGAAAGGTGTACAAACCTGTTACTGTCTGGTAACATGATAAGGTGCATTTAGTAAGTGACCGTTTGCTTACTTAAGGAATCTTTAAGGAGGAGCCGAGATGATTGGACTACTTGCTTTTGGTATCATCGTTGTTGTTATTGGTTTATACCTGACGCAGACAAACAAGGGAAGCACGGGAGATCCTAGAAGCCGACTTGGGGGAAGAATTGCCGGCATCGTCGGGGTTCTCATAATTGTTATCAGCATCATTGCTGGCTCCTTTACGACTGTCCCAGCCGGTCATCGCGGGGTTGTCATCCGGTTTAGTGCGGTGACTGGCACAGTCTTGCAGGAGGGTCTCCGGACGAAGCTGCCGTTCTTGGATTCGGTAATAATAATGTCAGTTCAGACCGAGAAATATGAAACCGGTGCTGCCTCGGCATCCCGTGACCTTCAAGACGTCAACACTACCATTGCCCTCAACTGGCGTTTGGACCCAAGCATGGCCGCCGAGGTCTACAGGACGCTGGGGCTGGAGTATATCAACAGGATCGCCGCTCCGGCCGTCCAGGAGACCATCAAGCAGGTCACCGCAAAATACATTGCGGAAGACCTTATCCTGAAACGTGAAGCGGTCAAAGATGAAATCCAAGAGAACCTAGCGAATCGACTCTTGCAGCGTGGCATCATCACTGAGACAGTATCGATAACGGAATTCCAATTCAGCGCCACCTTCGTCGCCGCTATCGAAGCCAAAGTGGCGGCAGAGCAGGCGGTATGGGAGGCAAGGAACAAGCTGGAGCGTGTGAAGGTTGAAGCTGAGCAGGCAGAAGAGCAGGCCATAGGGGAAGCATCCGCTCGAATCGCCAAGGCAGAAGGTGAAGCCGAGTACATTCGCATTGTTACTGACGCTCAGGTTGCCGCCAACAACGCTATTGCTGAATCTCTAACACCTCAAGTGTTGCAGTATATCTTGCTCGATAGGCTCGGAGAAGATATTAAAGTCATTGTGATACCTTCGGGCCAGGGTCTTGACCTGGTGCTTCCGGAGCTAATGCCGTAAGAACCGAAGGATAGAAACTGAGGCTTAACGATGGCAACTCAGCTTGATTGTTATGGCATTCTCCAGGTACATCCCAAGGCAGAGAAGGAGATTATCGATGCTGCCTATCGCAGGCTGGCATCCAAATACCACCCTGACGTAAGCCAGGTATCCGACGCCTCGGAGAGAATGAAGCAGATCAATACTGCCTATGAGGTGCTTTCGGATCCAATTAAGAGAGCGGCATATGATGCCGCCCGGGGCGTGGCACCTTCACCGGACGCGCCACCTCATGCTGCGGCTAGGCCACGATACCTCACCAATGCATGGCGAACCTTACTGATAGCGGCTGGTTTAATGCTACTTGCTGTCGTGGCGTTCAGAATAGGCCCCTCACTTCTGTTGTTAGTTCCCAAACTTGTGGTGTCACTTGTGGTCATTTCTCTGGTTGTTTGGCTCCTCTTTACTCTGGCGAAACCAAGGGGATGAACAAGGGACCAGGTAAATGGAATCAGAATAGACGGGTGAGCAGCTAGCCATGGTAAGAGAGAACAAATTATCTCATGAAGGATTTGAACGCCTGGTAGAAAAGTCCCTGGTAACCTTGCCGGAGGAGTTTCAGCGCTATCTGGAGAATGTGGTCGTCATTATAGAGGACGAACCCCCCGATGATATGCCGGACGTTATGGGGCTTTATGAGGGTGTCCCCCTGGTGGAACGCTCAATGGATGACACTATCCTGCCCGATTGCATCACTCTTTATAAGGGGCCAATTGAACGCGCCTGCCGTACCCGCACCGAGATGGAGGCTGAAGTGCACGTCACCGTACTCCACGAGATAGGGCACTTTTTCGGTCTTGAAGAAGGACAATTGGAACACTTCGAAGTAAAGAAGGACACTGAAATTCGTGGACCGGACGAAGACAAGCGATATCACCAGAGAGAGTACTGAGATTATTAAGCCCTTCGACCGTTTCGCTGTCACCACTCAGTCCACAAACTCCTGAATGTTCAGGGGTAACAATTGTCCAGATTGTTCATTCTTCTTTCCCTACATTGTGATATAATACACACGAAATAGTTTTCTTATAGGCTTCATAGTCAATTTACAATTTTGATGACAGGCAATGGATAAAAACGAAGAACACCTGAACAGACTCTCATCAACAATGCGCCTTTATGCTGATATACGCTTCAAACAACTGACATTGTTTCTGGCGTGGCATACAATTGCCGGAGCTGGTATTGTAAACTATGGGACTGATAAATTCATAGGTTCCTTTTCCGTTCGTGTAGTTCTATCCCTAGCTTCAATTTTCGTTATAGCTGTTATCTGGGTGATGGAATATAGTGCTACTCTCTTTTGGGATAAAATACAAAAACAAGCCCCAGAGATATGGCCTGTTCCAGATAGCAGGTTTTTAAAATACGTTAATGCCTCGACCATGGGCTTTTCACTATATGCAGCAACATATTTGTTCTGGTGTTGGTCAAGTATACAATGGGGTTTCAATCCTTGGATATCTGGATTTTTGGCTCTAATTGGTTTTATCTTTTTTCTCTTCGGAGCCGTTAGCTATTATAATCTTCGTCACGGGAATCAATCCAATGAGAAGTAACATTCGCTTGAAAAGTTCAGTCCCGAGTCCGTCGTTTATCTGATTTTCCTAAAAATAATCTATTTCTTCGAGTCTGTTATTCATTAGGTTTTGCTAACATTTTGCTAACGGATGAAAAGTGACGGGTCAGCACCAAAGGGTAATTTACGCACGAATAGCGAAATTAAGCTACTACAGAAAATGACCCATTTGAACGTAAAAGCATAGCGTGGTAGAATGACCAACAAATCCCGTATGCGCTACCAAATTTCATCTAGCTTCAAAACTGCTGATTGTCCACAATTTCCTGTCTGATTTTGAGCCTGAGAATGGTTCGAATCCCATATGGTATTTTCGCTACATTATTCGCCAATTATAACTATCTTCACTTTATATTGAATTCACATTCCATTCTGTACTAAACTCAACAATCACGTAAACAAACTTAACAATTAATTCACATTGGTAGAGGGGTACTACGACACCTGAAAGTGCGGTGGTTTGTAGTACCCATATTTGTTTTAAGGGGGTAAAAATATGTCAATTCAAGATGAAGAAATTAGGAAGTAGATTTGGACACTGTTGTTCACTCAAAAATTGGAATTTATATTTCTCTCTTTAGCAGCCAAAACTTTCCGCATGGCTTTGCTTGCATATTTTCGTCAACATCGCAAGGGTCAACATTACAGTCTTTTATTTTATCCATAAAGCCAAGTCTATGATAGAGACGAATATTGACTTCTTCTGTTTCATCAACACCTATTGTCACTATTTTTATACCCTCATCTTTTAAGCAGTTAATGACATGAGAAAAAAGTTTTGTCCCGTATCCTTTTCCGCGCAATTCTTCAGTAATTCGGAAAGCACATAAGTATGCTTTGTCCTTACTATCTGCAAAATCCTTATCATCTAAAGCCTTAAAGGCATATAGTTCACCTACTAATTTGCCATCTTTATCATAAGTCCAAAACTTTGTATTCTTATTCTTTATGTTCTCATAGAAGAATGCTGTAGTAGGTCTCATATTATCAGTAGTTTCTCCCCATAATGCCAGCATTTCATCTTCATTTGCTTGCCGAATTAACATTCTACGTCACTTCCCGCCAACCTATACCTTCTAAAATACCACGCATTATCTTAGACTCTTTGCTATTAGGCGTCAACAGATACTGAATACCTTCCGCTACTTGTACAACTACCTAGCTAAATAAGACAAAATCAGTGGGATGTCGTATTGGGTACACTTTTAACATTCAACGGGGATATACTCTATTATCCAAGCACCTACATAAATAAAGGGGGACTCGTATTATGTTCGAGCCTATTACAAATATATACGAATTATTACATCAGTTGATTTTTACTGGATAATGACCAGCTTCAGAGCCGGAATCAGTTCCTTCTTCTCGAATAAGAGTTCGGGATGCTTCCCGTTCGGGCTACCAATGGAAAAATGACCGCCTGTTTCAAGGCTGAATTGCCGGAGCAGGCGGTTTCGTTTTAGTACGGGGCTGGAAATAGCCTGATTATTGCTCTGGTTTAGGTTAGATGCTATAATATTCCCTTCATGTAAGGAGGTTATTATGGTTAGCGATACTGAATTCGATTGCCTTTTGAGGCTTGTCAGAAAGAGACGTACCGTCCGTCAGTTTTTGTCTGATCCGGTGCCTGACGAATATATAACCAGGATTATCGAAACGGCACGCTGGGCTCCGTCGGCTTTTCATACTCAACCCTGGGAATTTGTGGTCGTCAAGGATGAGGACTTAAAAAATCAGATTGTCGTTGTGCTGGAGCAGCTCGGACCACCAATAAAGGACCCGGCTAAAGAGTCCCTGGAGAGGAAGAGCTTTAAGGATGCACCGGTTTTCATTTTTCTGTTGTGCGATTGGAGGGCAAAGGTTGGTCTACCCGGTCGGACTTCCGAAAACGATGTTCAGGTAAACAATCTTTTTAATTCCAGTATGGCTAACGCTTTTTTATATATGCACCTGGCGGCGGCTTCGCTCGGGCTGGCTTCTCAGTGGTATACGGCTTCATCGCGTCCCGGAGTGGAAAATGCCATAAAAGAGATAATCGGTATACCGGAGGCTCTAACGATTTACGATATGATGGTTGTCGGTTATGAAGCTAATCCGCCGGAAAATAAAATCATTAGAGATATTGATGAGATAGTGCATTATAATGATTGCGGACCGCAGGGTTTCAGGACGTATGAGGAAGTAACAGCTTATGCCGAAAAAACAAAAGCCTGGTGTATGTCGCAGCACTGAAGGCGTCATGGAAGCTGACCTGATGGAATTTGCAGTCCGTGAGTTAGACTATATATAGAATAGCATTGTTTCAGAGAGATACGTGGTTTATAACTAAAAGTAGATACCAGAGGAACGGAAATGAATAAGACGGTAACGTTTCCAAGTAAAGGGCTGAAGTGCAGTGGGCTCCTTTATACGCCTGTAAAAAACAAACAGGAAAAGAAACTCCCGGCGATAGTCATGGCGCATGGGCTTTCGGGTGTAAAAGAACAAGCCCTTCCTCAGGTAGCTGAAAAGTTTTCAGACGCTGGATTTGTTACCCTTGTCTTCGACTACCGCTTTTTCGGAGATAGTGAAGGAGAACCGCGTAGCCAGGTATTCCCGCTTGAAATGGTAGAAAATTACAGAAATGCCATAACCTGGATTTCAGAATTACCAGGTGTCGATTCTGAGCGAGTTGGCATCTGGGGCACTTCTCTCAGTGGTGGCATCGTCCTTTATACCGGAGCATTCGATAAGAGAGCCAAAGCTATCGTTGCCCAGGTCCCGGCAATCTTCAATCCTCTACAACGTTATATACGTAATCCTGATGCCTGGGCTAATGACAGTAACAAAATTAACCAGGACCGCGTTGAGCGTTTCAGGACTGGAATAGTGAACTATATCGATATCGTAGCCCGGCCGGGGCAACCGCGCGTCTTGCCGGGTAAAGAAGCCTATGATTTTTTCATGTCAACGAAGGAAATGGCACCCAACTGGCGCAATCAAATGACAGTAGAATCGGTGGAAAAGATGCGGGAATTCGATGTAATCAGCTCCATCGAATTACTTTCGCCAACTCCAACGATGTTCATTCCCGCTGAAAATGACGGGCTCATCTCTCCCGAAGTTGTAAACTCGGTTTATGAGAAGATATCAGAGCCAAAATCTTTAGTTTCTTTGCCAATTAAGCACTTTGAGATATATAGCGACCCCTGGTTGTCGGAAGCGGTAAATATAGCTATCGGTTGGTATAGAAAACACCTGTAGGGACAGGTATGCTATGGTACATCTTTCTAATGAGTTATTGTTACAAATAAAATTAATACCATTTTATTAGGTTGGATATATATCTTTTGCGATAGATATTCCACGACAGTAATAAACTCTTAAACTATATTTTAGGGGGAGGTATGATTTCCCTCTTGTTTGTACAAAGTATTTGACATATAATCATCAATACCTTGAGACTATATGAAACAATAAAGGATCTCCTTAAGCGATGGGACTGGGGTCTCTTTGGTCTAATACTTCTTTACATGGCGTTACCCCGTTTCTATCGTTCCTACAGCGTTTATCTTATTGGTAACGCAATACCAGATACTAACGCCCTGGCAACTGTAGCTCAATGGCAATTCATAGAACTCCTTCTTGAGGTAGTTCAGGAAACGTTCGTTCTGGCTATTTTCTTTTTTGTCGGAAGAGGTTTACAGAGAACCGAAGGACCTGGACCTACTATCAGAACGGCATATACGTCCATACTAATCTTCAGTATTTTACTCGCAGCCGTTTTATTTTTCTTGTCCGAGAGTTTCGTGTCAATTATTGGTACTCCCGAAAGTATCCAGTTGATGACATCTCAATTCATTAAGATTAAGACAGCTACAATTCCTCTATTTCTGTTAAGTATGGCTTCTGTAATTATCGTTGAAACTGTAAATCGCAAGAAGTTTTTATTAACAATCGCCATTCTTCAAGTAGTTTACCAGTTTGTTTTCGATAGCCTGTTTTATGGCGGATATCCATTCTCTTTGAACCTTGGAGTACTCGGTGTTGCTTGGGCAGAGATAGCATCCGGTACTTGTCTGTTTATCACCACCCTGATTCTGTTAAGACACATTATATTTGATAAAGTTAAAAGCTTTTTCTCATTCTTCACTCTCAGGGATTGGAAAGTCTACCTGAGGGTTGGTGGTTGGTCTGGCCTCGATAGCTTGGTCAGGAACTTAGCTTACTTCTTTATGATTGTTAGGCTCCTGAATCTTCTTGGGGAGAATAGTATAGGCGGTTATTATCTGGCTATGCATATTATCTGGAGTTTCCTCCTTGTACCGATACTTGCTCTCGCTGAGAGTACGAGGGTGTTGATAGCCAACCATTCAGAAGATATTTATAGAGTTCGGCAGTTATGGTATTCAGCCCTAATCATAGGAGGTATCATTATTGTTATATGGATTGTCCTATTACCATTCTGGGGTGATTTTGCACGTCTCTTGAACTCGAATACCGAAATAGTAGACTTCTCGCAGACGGCGATGATTTTTCTGATTGTTCCGTATATACTACTCGCCTTGAATATGATAACCGATAGTATATTCTATGGAGTTGGTAAAACTCAATACCAGGCATACCAGGCAATAATAACCAATGGGACTGCTTATGTTATAGCATTTATACTGTATCTTGCTGGAGCCTGGACGCCATCATTCACCTCAGTTCTTATACTATTTGGGATTGGCATTATCATTGACTCAATATTAACCGTATATTATGCTTGGAGAGTATTATTTCCCAGATAAATACTGCTGTTTAGAGAAGGATAGATTTTCATGAATTATTCTACTGTAATATTTGACCTTTTTGGTACATTAGTGCCGGACATTTCAGGTCCGCCATATGAACGGACAACCGAGAAAATGGCTGAAGTATTATCAGTCTCCTCCGATGAGTTCAGTAAAATGTGGTTCGATACCGTTTTTGAGAGAAATAGCGGTGTCTTTGAGACAATCCGGGATAATATCGAGTACGTCTGTACCAGGATGAATGCCAGTAGAAATGAAGAACAGATATCCAGGGCAATCCAGATTAGACATAATTTCCTCAAGCAATCAATGATGTCTCCCAGAGAACATTCTCTGGAAACAATAGCTGAGTTGAGGAAGATGAGTATTAAGATAGGTCTTATCAGTGATTGCAGTCCCTCGGAGCCTGAAATATGGAAAGGTACTTCTCTTCAACCGTTATTCGATGCCGCTATATTTTCTGCATCTGTAAAACTAAAGAAACCTGATTTAAAAATATACCAGCTAGCTGTGAAAGAGTTAAAGGTTAGAGAAGAGCAGTGTGTATATGTAGGTAACGGCGGAAGCAATGAACTGGAAGGTGCTTATAGTGCGGGCATGTTGCCCGTACTGATTCTACCGGAAAAGAATGCCGCAATCTATCACCAACCCGGTGAAGATATTAAGGAATACGCTTTAACACACGGTAAAATCATCGGGGATATTCGTGAGGTGATAAATTTACTCTAATAAGACATAGTGACTAATCAATCTAAGCAGAGCATTGTTTCAGTGAGAGACAGTGGCTCTCTGCTTCCACCAGACATAAAGACTCTTATTGACTTTCAGGTGAATCAGGGTTTAGTATCTCAAAACAGAATTCTCACCTGGCTCCGTAATAGTAAAGCCCGGTGCCGTCTATTCTTTGACCGGTGAACTTCTTGTCTGTTGGCACATCGCCGGAGCGTGTCCCGCCGTAAGGATAGTATTTAATGCTACCGAGGGAGGTGCCGTTGTCCGATGTCATCAGCGACGTGCCGGTGAGAGCTTGCCCCGTACCTGATACGGGGTGGTCCCTTCGCCTTCGCTCAGGACAAGCCTGGTGGATATAGCGGAGCTCCGCGCCCTCGAGCTGCGCTACCAGCCTGCCGCCATGGTAGTAGCTGGTGGTGATATTGCCGGTGGTGAGGTTTTTCTCGTAGTACCTGTTGATGTAAAGGACAGTCTCTCCACCCTCTGTCTTCTTGACGCGGTTGCCGTCGCCGTCATAAACAAAGGTGGCATCGCCACTTCTGCCGGACGTGGATACCGGGCGGTTCTCAAAGTCCCAATCGATGGTCTGGCTGCCGCGGGCGGTCATGTTGCCGTTGTTATCATAGCTGTAGCTGGTAGTGCCCATTTCCGGGTCAGTCAACTCTGTCTTACGGGACGGCTTTTTATAAATGATATGCTCCGTTATTTCCGCCCTCTGCATCGCCCTCAGTTTCTTATCTATTTTAGTGCCACTCACTATCTCTCCCCATGCTACGCTATTAGCCGGACAACAGGCTGTTCATTACCTGATTATCCTAGTGTTAGAGGGCTTACAGAGCAAGTATGAATCCGGGTTACTGCATTATTGATTTGACGGTTTATTTTATTTCTGATATACCGTCAACCCCCAATTGCCTGTTGACTTGAATGAGAAGATAGTTAATAATTGGGCTGGAGTTAACAGATAATCGCTGTGAAAAAATGAGAGCAAGATATAGCTATCTCCTGGCTTTTCTATCGGGGATTCTACTCTTCTTGAGCTACCCTCCATGCAACCTCGGATTTCTTGCCTGGTTTGCCTTTGTTCCTCTGATGCTTGCTACCTACTATGAGACAAGAGCAAAAAGGATGGGCAAATTAATGGCTATAACAGCTCTTTGCATTTCTCCGCTATTTGTCTGGATGTATAACGAAATCGATGCTTTCCTCCCGGCTGTTGTCGCCTGGCCCGCAGGCGTGGTTATTGCCATCTTCATGGGCATGTATGTACTTGAACTCCCCTTCGATAACTGGAGACCCAAAAACCTGCCGGGACGTGGACTCAGTTATTTGCCTTCATCAACAATGATTTTCATTGTACCGGTACTTGCCGCCGGCTGGGAATTCCTCTTAATGAATATCCCCGTGGTTATGAAAATCTGTGGTGCCCTTGGCTTCTTTTCTATCTCAAGAACCCAGTGGTTGTATCCCCCGGTACTGCAATTAGCTTCATTCACAGGGATGTATGGACTTACCTTTCTATTACTGCTGGTCAACTCTGCTCTTGCCTGGGGGATAATCCACTATAAAGAAACAAGACGAATATCCATACCAGCCATTGCGGTGCTGGTCATATTCTTAGCGATTTTTACCATCGGTTGGATTAGCATTCCGGAATCTGCCGGTGGTGATGTTAATGTGGCGATTATCCAGGCTAAACCATCGGAGATGGAGAAACAATCCATAGATGAGCTTTACACTGCTATAACCAGAGACTCTCTGAAGTACGAGCCAGACATAATCCTGTGGCCGATATGGATGCAGTATGACCCCATTGAGCCGATGGGACCCTCTGCCAGGGAACATGTTGATTTCAGCACCGGGCACGGAGTATATCTAATTGATGCTGAAAATATAGTGTCTCCTGATGGAAATATCTGGGATTATGATGCCCTTTATCTATTTCCTCACGTATTTGATGGTTTCATTCCCTTTAACCCCGATAAGATTCTGCCACGAATACATGGTCTCGACACCGATTTTGGAAAGATAGGTATTTTGTTGTGTATGGAGTCTGCATCCACCATACCGGCAAGGCAATTAGTCGATGACGGAGTACAGTTTATTGCTACCACCTCCGCTGATAGACCGGTAATCGGTGCCTTCCAGGGGTTAATCGGTGGAAATCTGGCTTACATTGCTGTGGAGCACAGAATCTACACCGCTCTATACTTCGGTCACGGGGGATCGGTAGCGTTTGACCCTTACGGGCGGAAGATAGAAGATATGGCTCCGGAAGAAGAGATAATAGTCAGTAGAATCGCCTTCACCGGTAAGGGTACGTTTTATACAAAATACGGTGACATATTTGGTTTTATAATTACCGGTTTACTGGTACTGATGATAGGCTCTAATCTAATTTTAAAGCGGAAAAGTCCGTTTAAATATTGTAAAAAGTGCCTGGCACAAATCCCCAAAGACAGTGAGACCTGCGAGCACTGTGGTGCCGGTAAGAAAAAACCGCCTTTATGGAAACGAATATTATTCCATGAGTACTACGAGCATATAGACCGCTACAAAGGGGAAAAATAACCAGAGCTCAAATAACACAATCGTCTGTTTTGCTTTATTAAATTATTTAGTATCCGGTAAGATTTTTGTAGAATCAGGTGAGATAATCAATGTCCAGAGAGAGTATCTACAAACGTTACGAGCGTGCTTTTACAGCGGGTTCGGCAGGTGATGAATACGCCTACTGGTTTGTGTTTTGCCGAAACAGACTTTTAGTTACGCCGGATGAGCTTCGAATTCCGTATGTAAAGGGTCTGGAGGAACTGGGTATTTCCCCCTTAAGAACGCAGTATCTCGGCAGAATGGACGGACACCCGTGCTATTCGGCTGAGGTTCCTCCGGATACCGTTGCTCTCGAGGGGATGTCTTTCGAAGAGATGATGTCGCTGTACGGCGTCCTGGAGGAAGATATATACCTCCTGGCGGGTAAAGCTGTCCAGATAGTAAGCTGGGACCAGACGCACCAGTATTGCGGCAGGTGCGGTAGTGAGACGGAAACAGACCCGGGGGAGAGGGCAAAAAAATGTCCGGTATGCGGTTTCACGAGTTACCCCCGCCTTTCTCCGGCGGTAATAATCGCCGTCTTAAAGGATGATAAAATCCTTTTAACGCAGTACTCAGCTTTCAGGGGTAACATGCACACCATAATAGCCGGTTTCGTCGAACCCGGTGAAACCCTCGAAGAATGTGTGAAAAGAGAGATATTCGAGGAAGTCGGCGTAAGGGTAAAGAATATCAGGTATTTCGGCAGTCAACCCTGGCCGTATCCCAATTCGCTGATGATTGGTTTCACTGCCGAGTATGAAAGCGGCGAGATAACGGTAGATAAAGAAGAAATTTCGCACGCCGGCTGGTACGGCGCGGATAACCTTCCGGAACTGCCCCCGAAGCTGAGCATAGCCAGAGAGATTATCGACTGGTTTGTCCGGAACAATTCCGGCAAGGTCGGCTAGCCGGGCTTTTCTATCAGCATCGCCCAGTTGGTGAATACGGTTCGGGGAATGGATGATTTCTCGATTACTCTAAAACCGAAATGCTCGTACAGCCCGACGTTTTTCTCCTCCATGGTCTCAAGATAGCATGGTAAACCCTCTCCATCTATTCTGGTCAACATCGGTCCGAGCAGCTTTCCTGCGTAGCCTTTCCCCTGGTATTGAGGGTCAACGCATATTACCTGTAAAAACCAGTGCCGGTAGGGTACAAGACGCTTATGCACGGCGTCTATATACTCGCCGGTGTGCTTCATCTTACCCGCTCCTTCCTTACCCAGCCCGAATATTACCGATAGCGGAACGGAGCGTAGTAACCGCAGGAATGTCATGGGATATTTATCGGAAGCTAACCAGGCGGCAATGCCTTCCAGGTCCGGAGATGTTGCGTAAACCTCCCCGTACCGGATTGTATAGCTAATCATACTGTGAAAGAAGTAGTGTCCTATCTTATCCCTTGCCGGCTCGTCGGGATAGTAATACCGGAGTAACGGGTAGTTATGAAATGCCCGGTTCAGCACCGCTGCTGCCGGTTTAGTATGGGTCTTATTCAACCGCAGGAGGTCTTTTAAGTCGCTATTCATAAATACGCCCCGGTTATAAGGCAAAAGGGGGCACTTCAGAGAAGTGCCCCCTTTTTTGATGTACTTTTTCAGCTAAACTGACTTTATGGTTTTAGGTTTAGTAACCCATCTCCGCTTTCATATCCTGGTCAACCCATGTATACCACGGCCAGATAAATGCTAACCAGCCTACAGAATTCTCGCCGGAGTAGTTCTTCAGCCAGGGCCACCAGAGGGTGTAGGTAGGATACCTGGGTGTCGGGATTATCCATGCATCTTTAAGCAGGTGTTTCATAAGCTCTCTGGTTTCCGTCATGGCCGCATCCAGGTCTGTTACGGCAGCCTCGAGCATGTGGTCTGTCGCGTCGTTAACAAATGGGTCGTTGATCTTACTGAAGTTACTCGAGGTCACCCCGGTATAACCGGCTACCTCGGGCCAGGAAGACGGAGGAGGTATGTTGGCCACTACCATTTCTTCATAAGCATAACTGTTCAGGATACCCCAGTAGGCACCGAAATCCTGGACATTAAACGTCAGGTCAATACCCACCTTGGCCCACTGGTCTTTGAGTATCGAGTAGTAATCGACACTGTCCTGAGTCATCAGTATCTCGGCTGGAAAGCCTGAGGGGTAGCCGGCATCAGCTAAAAGTTGCATAGCTTTTTCGGGATTGTATACATATAGCTCTTTAATCTCATCGGGGCAGTCAGGGTCGTCAAGACCGAGGTAGAGTTTTTCGTATCCCTTCTGATACCAGTAAGGCCAGGTCAGGATTTGTCCGAGACCATTGTATAAACCTTCGTTTATCGTGTTGAAGTCTGTAGCCATCATCATTGCCCGGCGGACGTTGACATCAGCATATGGTGTTCCGGGGAAGTCTGTCCTCATACCCAGCAAGGGGATAGCCATCAGGCCGCCCACTGCTTCCATTAATTCCGGATTTTGCTTAACCATAAGAGCTCTATCTTCTATTGAAAAGTTACCCATCTGGTCGAGCCTGCCAGTGCGGAAGGCAGCTTGCTGGGTAGATAGGTCTTGTATGAGGAGATACTTGATTTTATCCAGGTACGGTAACTGGTCGCCCATTCCCGGACCCACCGGGTTCCTCTGCCAGTAATTGGAGTTCCTTTTTACCGTCGTCATGTTACTGGGAACGTAGTCCTCAATCATGAATGGCCCGGCGCCAACGGAGCACTGCCAATCGGTCGCCGATTCAGCCTTGTATATCTCGTCCACCTCCGGCGGGAATATCTGGCTTCCATCGCAGAGGAACATCACTCCATTTAGAAGTTGCGCTATGGGAAAAGTGTACGAAATCTCATTCGGTCCGACTTTTTCTCCATGAATACCCCACATCCAGGGGAAAAACAGATGGATAAAGGCTCCGGGGTGGGCTCTCTCGTCATTTATACGCATATCGAGGTTCCAGAGGACATCATCAGCGGTTACTTCCCGACCGCCGACCAGACGGCTGGCTTCGAGATTCGGGTCATAGCTGTAGTGTATCCCCTCTTTTACCTTTATATATACGGTGCCTGTTTCTCCTCCAGCGTCGGCTTCCCAGCGTATGTCCTCGGCGAGGTAGTATGCTTTCATACCGCGAAGGTTAGTGCTGGTTTCCCAGCCGACATCTCCTGTTCCGTATCCGCCGGCGTAACCCTTTGCCCAGTCGCCGTTCCAGAGCCATTCGTTACATTGCTGGATGGGAGCCGACGCCGCAAGCGACCACGGAAGGAAGTCGTTCACGTCCAGCGTCATGGCTAGCGTAATCGAGCCTCCGTATTGTGGTTTGTCAGAAGGCGCAGCCGTTTCTTGTGTCACTTCTTCTTTTGTTGTCTCTTCGGCTCCTACCGTGACTGTCTGCCCTGTTCCCTCTTCCGTTACTGTTCCTCCGGTTTCCTCAGCCCCGCCGCAGGAAGCCATTACCAGCGATAACACCATCAGACAACTTACCAGCAACCATAGCATCTTTTTTGTCATTCAGGTTCACCTCCTTTCATAATTTGAAAACACCTGTTATGACTGGTTTTTTATAATCCCTGAATATACTATTCTTTACGTTTATATGATATCACCTCCTTGACCGGCCCCGATGCTAAGCCCGATTGCCTCCGGGTTCCGTTTACATGAAGAGTACTGTTGGTACTGAAGCTGAGGTAAGCTGTCAGACCTCAGCACACTGGGTTCACCCGGTGGTATAAGCTTAACCTGGCTTCGTATTATTTCATTATCGTCCTTCTATATATTTCCTGAGAAATTGTAGGATTTTGTTAGTGGTCTGTCCCGGATGAATATAAAAAGGACACCATCTACCGCAACCTAATTGGCGATTCCAAGTGTCCTTCGTGTCATCATATTCACCTCCCTGTAGAAGAAGGTACAAGATGATAGGATTTACCCAATCACTTCGTACACGTGTTTGGATTGAAGTGTAAATCTTTTTAATGATATTGTCAATGCTCTTAATGGTCTTTCTGAATATTTTCGATACCGTGCGGTGTCATTTATTGAAATCAGATTTGTTTGTGGTATACTTTCTACCAAATCGAGCACAAGCGGAGGTTAAAAATGGAAGTTATAGAAGCTATTCTGGCAAGGCACAGTGTGCGTGATTTCAGCCCGGAGACTGTTCCCAAAGAAACCGTAATGGAGATACTGGACGCAGCTACCCGCAGCCCGTCCGGCGGCAATAGCCAGCCGTGGGAAGTCTTTATTGCCACCGGGGAAACTCTGGAAAAGATTCGCCGGATATATAAGGAACGTGCAGAGACCGGAGCCGCTGCTCCCGGGAGGCCGGGCGGTGCCGGAGGACCTCCTCCTCAGCCTGAGTATATTAGAGAGCGTATGACCGTAATCAGGAACGAACGGTTTAAGTTGCTCGGATTGGATCCGGACGACCCGGAATCCGGCAAGGTCTTTATGGAATGGGGAGCCAGACTTTTCGGTGTACCCGTAATGGTTATAGTCTGCATGGATAAAGCTCTATCATCTAATCTGGATTTGGGTTTGTTTATTCAGACCGTCTGCCTGGCGGCGCAGGGCTATGGAGTCGATTCCTTTATTGCCGGAGCCTTCGTATCGCACCAGGACGTTCTCCGCCGGGAGCTGGAAATCCCCGACGAACTTAACATAATCACCGGTATCGGGCTCGGCTATCCCAATCAGGATGCTATCATCAATACATACCACAGTCCACGCCGCCCGATTGAAGAAGTGGTGAGGTATAAAGACTGAAGATAATTGGAGAGATTGGGAATAAATACGGTAAGAGAGTGGTTGAGCTCGACGAAGATAGAGAAAAGAGCGCCCGCCTCAGGCGGGCGCTCTTTTTACATAAAGTTATACCTTTTGGCTAAATAAGCTGTAACTAATGCCAGGCGTCTATGCTGAAGGCTGCACCGTGACCGCCGCCGAAGCGGTGGCACGTCTCTTCATCGCCGCCGCAGATGAGTACGAGGTTATTACGCGGAGAATTACCGCCGGCGGGTACCATGTAGTCGGGGTCGAGCTCCAGCCAGGGTTTACCCGAGGTCCTTTCAATCGACCTCCAACCATTGGTTGCAAAATCAGGCGCCCCCCGCATCCTGTACTGTTTCACTGGTTCGAAACTCTTCTTCCATATCCATTCGTAGACATCGTCCTTGGACTTGAAGCCGATGTCGACCAGATGTTGTGCCATCTCCGGCACCATCATCAGAGTAACGCCTCCCTCCCTGGCTGCCCACATGCCGACGCTGAGGTACTCCAGCCAGTTATGGGGACCGGGTACGCCTTTAACGTCCAGATATCTCGCCATTGCGCCGTGACCGTCTTTCTGGAGAGCGCGGTAGACGCCGGGCATAAAGTGCTGGCCCATTCCGAACGAACCAGGATGGGTGGTCATTATAATGCTTTCGTCCTTTTTGTATCCGTACTCTTCATTCAGACCTTTCCATTCTTTAGGGAGTCCGTCGGCATACTCGGCGATGCAGAAACCGCCGTTAACAGCAGGATTGTCTCCCCAGTTGCTGGTAACGGTTACGGTGGGGATAGCCCCGCCGAGGTTACGCCACATCAGGTTGCAGGTACGGGCAATAGTCTTATTAGCCGGGTTTCCAGGACCGAGCAGACCGAACCCGAAGTTCATACCTATCTCCTCGGCGATAGGACCGCTGACGATGAACCCCTGGCCGTCGCGGCCGTCACCGGTGCCGGCCGACGCTTCGGCGATAGCCAGTACCACCGGCAGGTATTCGGGCTTGCATCCCGCCATCACGGCGTTTACGGCCACCTGTTCAACAGTAGCTGTTCTCCTCATCGGCATATACCTGACCGCGTCGCCTTTCTTCATCATCGGTTCACTCCCGATTGCTTCCGGCGCCACGTACCCTTCCATGTCTTTATGAAGGGTTATCAGCTCCTTGGGGTCGTGGCTGGTGCCTTTCAGCATCGCCTCCACCCGCTCTTCGGTCGGTACCACAATCGGGAGTCCGTCGGTATACCTGGCATACGTGGCATTGAGCAACCCGGGAAGCTTCTCTGCCTGCATGTATAACTCCTCTGCTTCTTCGAGAGTACCCTCGAAGAGTATCCTCGGCTCCTGGGGTGACCACATGCCGGTTTCTTTTTCCTCCGCGGTCAGAGGTCGGGTCAAGCCGTCGAACATAGAATCGAGGAAGCTGTCGACATCCGCCGGCCCGCGCATGGTTCGTGAGCCGTGTATATACCTTAGCTTGGGAACGCCGATTGTCAGGGCTTCCTGCTTTAAGAATTCATCCTGGTCATCGAAACCGATTAGTACCGTAGGGATACCAGCTCTTTCCAGGTCTGCCAGATAAGGCAACTGCCTTCTTATGGCATTGTGTCACCAGCAGACCCCGAGAATCGTTCCGTCGGTAGTCTTCATCTCTTCTTCGGATATCCGGTTAGGGTCGATACCGTACGTTTTCTTTACCGTCCAGTTTATATTGGTGTATTCGGCTTTCAGCTTCCTCTCAAGGGGTATGGTGATATCCGGTTCTCCGCAGATACTGAGATGAATGGTCTTGCCGTCCAGTGAGTCGAGACGCGGCGCCAGTGGAAAGGTGTTTACCGGCACCTGCATTCCTGCTGGATTTAAACATTTATATATCTTGCGTCCTTCTGCCATTGCTGTACTCCTTTACTCGTTAATTAATAAAAAAGTTTAATGGTATCTATAAGGCTTGTCAATTTTCCAGATATACTCCTGGTGAAATAGAAAAAGGGGAGCGTTATCACTCTCCTTTGTTTCTGATATAATCTTGAAAACAGGTGACCGGATGAAGAAAAGAAGAGTAATAAGGGTATTACTGGTAGTAGGTATTTTCTACTTTTCCTTTTTGGTGCTGGACAGGTCTCTATCTGTTATCTACGGGTTTAATTTCCAGCCTTACGGTCCGGGTATGCCACCAAAAATAAAATAATCGCCTATTTCGAAGATAATTTGCCGGAACAGACGGTTTCTTTAGTGGGTTGCTAACCTAGCCACTGTTTGAGAGAGGATGATATATTATCATAAAGTCCAGCTAAGTCAGATTCTTCAACCTCTATGTTAAGAGCCTTTAAGAAAGATATGTCCAGTTCCGTCCGCAGTTGTTTACCTGTGCCGTTACTGCTGTATTGTTCCGGGATTCGCCCAAGGTCCTTGTCCCGAAAATCGTCAAAGATTGAGGCAAGAGCCTTAATCTTATCTTGACTTAAAGAATCTATATCTAACACTGGGAGTAATCGCCAGTGAGATTGATTAAGGCTGATAAAACCACCACGAGTTTCTTCTCTACTTCCTAATATAGTAAGAATCCCCCAAGTGCTGTTAAACCATATACACAGGGCTTTGATTCTATCATTGTCTTCGTTCTTCAGGCGTGTCGCATAAAAGATATTAGATATTATTCGTTCATCAGAAAGCAAAGATATTATATGGGTAGTCTCAATCCAAATCCTGTTTGGTAATAATAGGCTACCAGCTTTTTCATTATAGATATTTTTCGCGGTTTCAATTCTAGGTATTACATAAGCATTAGGTGACGTACTCATTGTTTGCCGTTGTTCTTCCTCGCCGCCATGTAGAACTCTCATACTACCAGGAATGGGTTCTTTAACTATTTCGAATGTATCGGTAAACCTATGTCTATCTACACCGATAGAAGAAATTAGATTATTCAGCCTGGTTAATGGTAACTTTCCATCCGTTTTACCAATCTTAATGGTTCCAGATAAGAGACTGGTAATTTCATCCTGAAGCTCAATATTGGGCAAGAATACGAATCTTCCCCAGTTATCCACGTTATCTAATAGTTCATGCCGTTTTACAGTTGTAAGAAAAGCCATGCTGTTGCCAGCCTCAATGTAGTTGCCTTCTCTGTTGTCAATCCGGTTTGCGAGAGCAATAGCTTCGATACTCGTATGTGGTTTTTTAAGAATCGTGATAAAGGTAGTTTCTTCGTTGTCCGAGTGTTTATCAGTCCTATCAGCCACAAACATGCACTCGCTCAGGCTTGTAGATTCTGAAAAGTTATAATTATCTGGATCATAACTAACAATGACGTATCTCAAATGGTATTTAGCAGCCAGTAAAACTCGCCCTAGAAACCACGATATGCCGCTTAAAAGACCTTTAGGTAGGACGAAACAAATCTTCCCATCTTGCTTTAATCTCATATCTGCAAGATACAGGAATAATATAGCCTCACCGGCTTGCCAAATCTGCATATAAGGATTGAAATCAGGGTCATTCAGAAGTATCTCAAGATTTGTGTCTTTAAGGAGCGTTCTGGCTGTTCCCTCAAGGCTTCGCCTGGCTTCATCCCTTACGTTTTTGTAATCTTTGAGGACTTCTGAACGTATATGTTCATCCCCCATAAAACCAAACATCCCACCGCCTTCTTTACCACCCCTTCCGGTTGTCCTGGCAAAAGGCGGGTTCATAACAATCAGGTCGAAAGGCTCCAGGTTAAGAAGTTTATTCATTAAGTCTTTAGTTTTTCTCTTCTTCTTTATACCTATCTCTGTTACCTGCCCCATCATCTCTGAGAATTTGGGTGTGCCTCTGGCAAGTTCCAGAGAGCCAAGAGAAACACTATCATCTTTTTCTCTGTAGCCGAGAGGCATCGTGTAAATAGATGAAAACTCAGGTATGGGTGTCTCAGGACTGTGTAGGGCAAGGTTTAGTGCCGTAATCTGGGTAGCATATTCAAGAACGTCAAAAGCATAACAGGAGCTAATAAACTGGGAATGAAAGTCAGTTTCAATTTCATTCGGATTCCTATCTGTGCCTGTTTGCAGTAAAGTCATACGGTACTGAGAATTTGCGGCACTATATGCTGCCACAAGCAGGGTACCACTGCCACATGCAAAATCTGCAATTCTGGAAAGTCTGGCTTTAGACAGATACAAGAGAAGATAGGCAGCAGGGATTTGCGTATAAAAAGTAGCCAGTCCTTTTTTGAGACTCCAGCTTCCCACTACTTTGTGGTAAACCTTGCCAGCTAAATCTCTTCTCAATAATGACTTTTTTGAAGCTATATTACTGGCTAAACTCACAAGACGGGTAAACAAAGTAGGTAATAAAGGATAAGATTTTAACATATCCCGTATAGCTTCAAAGATGGGTTCGTAGTCTATCTCAAGAATGTCACGAGTAGCTTTGGTTATAGCCTTTTGCGGGTCTGTTGCATACGATAGGTTTTCAAGCGAGTCAAGATTATGAGTATATCTGATTGATTCGTAATATATAGAACTGAGGAGAATAGCTAGGACTGATTGAGCGAATATAGCTTCCTTGATTTTACCCGGTTCACCAATAGAAAAACCATATAGTTCATATAGAACATCGTGAATATTTTGAGCAATAGTTTCAGATTTATTATGGAATGATAGTGTGTCAACGAAACTCTGTATCAGGTCATCAACCTCTTCCTCTACTTCCTTTATACTCTCTTCACTGATAATGAATTGACTTATTTCCTGGATAAGAGTAGTAAGAACGGGAAGACTAACCTCATGCCATTCATCGACAGGTTTTGCTATTACATTTTTCTGGTACAGGATTTGAAAAAGCGTACCGGATATATCTTCAGGTACTATTACTCTGACCGATAGCAAGCCATTTAACAGCTGTGTTTTTATCTGTTGTTCGCTCATTTGCTGAGGAAATGTTTGAGGGTAATATATGGCTATGCCAACATCTGCGGTTAGTTGTTCAATCCGTTTGTTGGTATCCTTCTCAGCGTCCTTTTTATCATAAGAGCCTTCCAGAACGATAGCTATTCCCTGGTGATAAACTACGACATCTTTTCGGCCTTTACCAATAAACTCAGACCTTGAGACAATCCCTTGCTGTTCAAGTAGCTCAGATAGGATTATATTTAACCGGCTCTCGTAGGCTTGTGTCATAATCGACATAATATACTAACTATATGAATTGGTCAATATTACAGGTTGTTAGCAAGGACTGTGAATCAAAAAAGGGGAGCGTTATAGCTCCCCTTTGTTTTACTTTTGATGAAGGCGATGAACCATCAGACTTCCAGGCAGTTCTCCCACAGCCCGTGTATGTTACAGTAGGAAAGGGCGCAGAAAGCCTTGAAGTCCGCCACCGGCACCTGGAACTCGGCGGTTGGATACGTGTATGTGGGGGCGAACGTAGCCCTGCCGAGGTTTATCACCTGCCCGTCTTTCTTCACTCCGTATAATTCCAGCCAGTCGATATGGTGTTCCATGGTACTGGGGTGCGGAGTCTCTTTGCCAACATATACGCGGACGGTGCTCTCACCTACCTCGATATCCGGGACATGCTTTTCTTTCCCCTCAACCGCCGCGTCTTTCAGTATATCCTGGATTTTCATTATTCTCCTCCTGAATGATTTTTATTACCTAATAATTTTCAACCATGAGTTCGTAGTAGCTCTGCGGGTAATCGCAGGCGGGGCATTTCTCCGGAGCTTCGAGGCCTTCGTGGATATAACCGCAGTTACGGCATTTCCACCTCACCACCTTGTCTTTCTTGAAGACCTTTCCTTCCTTCACGTTCTTCAGCAGAGCCAGGTAACGTTTTTCGTGATGCTCCTCCACCTCCGCTACTTCTTTAAAGAAATCGGCAATTTCAGTGAACCCTTCCTCGCGGGCCACCTTCTCGAATCCGGCATACATATCGGTCCACTCGTAGTGCTCGCCGTCCGCAGCCGTTTGCAGGTTTGCCGCGGTATTCCCGATTCCTTTGAGGAATTCAAACTCTCTCCTGGCGTGTTCTCTTTCATTCTCTGCCGTCTCCATGAAAATAGCGGCTATCTGTTCAAATCCCTCTTCTTTAGCGACCGTGGCGAAGTAGGTATACTTGTTACGCGCCTGTGATTCGCCGGCAAAAGCTAAGAGCAGGTTCTCCTCGGTCTTGCTTCCCTTTAACTCCATTCATTCCTCCTGTGTATATTGATATTAAGTATAATTGTTCTCTTTGTGTTTCTCGGCTATAGCCGCCGCCAGGTTATCCAGTGCCTTGAAATCCGCTTCTCTCGGATAGCCCTTGCATATTACGGGGTCGAGTATTTCCACCTTCAGGTTCGGAATCATAGCGGCTAGCTGCTCAACCGTTTTGCCTCCCCAGCCGTATGAGCCGATAATCGAGGCGTATTTGAGATTCGGTCTCAAAGCATTGGCAAGGATGGCAGCATAGGCGACAACAGGATGCGGTCCGGCATGGACGGTAGGCACGCCGATAACAATCGTTGCCGCATCCACCAGAGCCATTGCCAGTTTCCCGATATCCGTTACGGTAAGGTCGAACTGTTTCACCGTGATGCCTTTTTCAGCCAATGAACTAACCAGGTACTCTACCATCCTGCCGGTGCTACCGTGCATGGATATATACGGTAATACCACGATATTCTTTGGCTCGTCGAATAACCAGCTATGATAGGCGTTCATGATGAATTCCGGTTTATCGTACATCGGCCCGTGACTGGGGGCTATGATGTCGATATCGTAGCTTTGCACTTTCTCCAGGTCTTTCTGGATAGTAGTCCGGAAAGGCATCATGATCTCCGAATAGTATCTCTTGGCTGCTTCGTAAACCTGTCCCTCGTCGCTTACGTACATATCCGTCGTGGCGAGGTGGGAGCCGAAGAAATCGCAGGAGAAGAGTATTTTATCCTCCCTTAAATAGGTAACCATCGTCTCCGGCCAGTGTACCCAGGGCGTATGGACGAACTCCAGAGTCTTGTCTCCGAGCGAGATAGTCTCTTTGTCGGCTACCGTGATAAACCTGTCTTCAGGAATCAGGAGAAGGTCGATGAGCATATCCTTGCACTTGGGAGTGCAGACAACTTTCGCCTCAGGATATTTCTCAAGGACCCGGGGGATAGAACCGGAGTGGTCCTGCTCGGCGTGGTGGGCTATAGCGTAGTCGATATTATCGACTCCCAGCCCGGTAAGGTTATCTAACAGCACATGAGCCATCGGCGGGTCGACGCTATCGATGAGCGCCGTTTTTTCGCTGCCCTGAATAACGTATGAGTTATAGCTGGTACCATCGGGAAGCGGTATCAGAGAGTCAAAGAGCCTCCGGTCCCAGTCGATAGCCCCCACACAGTAAATCCCTTTCTTTAACTCTCTAGGTTTCATATTAGTCCACCTCTCTGAATTCGTCCTTGGTTGCGCCGCAGATGGGGCATACCCAGTCGTCCGGCAGGTCTTCGAATGCCGTCCCCGGTTGTATATTATTCTCGGGGTCTCCCTCTACGGGGTCGTAAATGTAGCCGCAAACAGTACATTCATATTTTTGCATTTATGATTTTACCTCCTTTTTCTCTTCTATATAACTCGGGGCTGTCTTGGGCGTGGTGCCCCGTTTTACCTGATGGTAATAATCGTAAGTCATACATATCATATCGCTGAGAATATCGGCATCCACCACCTCGCCGATAAACATCGTGTGAGTCCCAACATCCACCTCTTTGGTTACCTTTACCTCCATATAAGCAACTGTGTAATCCGTAACTACAGGAGCTTCGGTTTTTCCTATCTTGTAATTGATGCCTTCGAACTTGTTTATGTCCCGGCCCGACTTGAAGCCGAAGTTGCCGATGAAGGAGAGAGGCGTGTCCTGGCAGAGAGCGGAAGCGGTGAATACCCCGCTTTCTTTAATATACTCGTGGGTAAGGTTGCTCTTGTTGATACTTACTGCCAGAGCAGGCGGTTCAGAGGTTACCTGAATAACTGTATTGGCAATCTGCCCGTTAATTTTATCTCCTTTGCGGGAGCAGACAACGTATACACCATAGCTTAACTTGTGTAAAGCGTTCGGATTCATCCGGCACCTCTCTTCTAGCCACCGTCCAGAGACGGATGTTCTTTCATTACGAACCAGCCTTCCGGGTCCTTGAGGAATTCATAGTAGTCCAGCAGAATCAGGTAATGCTCCTTTTCCTCGGCTGCCAGGCTTTCATAGAACTCCTTTTCGGCGTCATGGGTGGCGTTTTCTTTCTGTTCGTTGTAGAAATCGCGGGACTCGTTTTCCATATCCATGGCGGTCTGTACGGCGTCGAGTTCGCTGGAAAGCGGCTTTTTATTAGTGTTAATATCTCCGGTTGCTCTGGCGAATATAGTGCGTAATTTTTGCCCGCCGTCAGGCTGGAAATCGGTTTTAGGCCAGCCTTTTTCACTTTCTATAGCGGTATATATCTCTTCGAATTTCCGGCGGTGAAGGTCTTCTTCCCGGGACAATGACTCCAGCAGCTTTTTACCCAGTTCGTTCGTGCTTTCCCGGCTGGCTTTCAGATAGAACTCTTTACCGTCTATTTCCATCTGGATAGCCGTTCGGAGTACCTGCATTGTCTTCTCTTGCTCGCTTGCCATTTCCGAGTCTCCCTTCAAAGGGTATCGTTTTGTAAACAAAGTGTAACGAATGATAGCCCTAAGGTATTATTTTGTCAATATATTTTCGGACTATTTTTACGCGGTTGCCAGTACCTCGCCCCTGAAGCTACTGTTCCCCCATCAGCTCTTTCCATCTCTTTTCGCCAAGGCACTGGCGGGCTGAGGCGCACCAGTCGATACATGAAGGTACCTTTTCCTTATAGACTCTCTCCCCGCACTTCTGGCATTTTATGCTCATCTCATCGGAAAAAATCTCTACCTCGGAGCCGCAGCCGGGGCACTTGTGTACGGATACTCGCAGGTTTCTGAAATCCTGTCCGGGGCATCTCATAGTCATCATCTCACCTCCAGTTCGCAGGCGTGTAACTATTTTCCCAATATTACAATGAATAGGCGTTACTGGATGTGATAAAGGTCATATAGGATAAGAAATTATCAGGTAATGTTAATTATAACACGGGCGTTTTCGGCTATCCCGGGCTTCTCACAGCCTTGACAACCCTGTCCCTGCTTAATTAGACTGAAAATAGGTGTGGCGGTCGAGGATTGGGCGAAAGGAGTCGGACTCTCTCAATATCCTTTCTTTACCGGGTCTTTTAATATTCTCGTAACCGGTTGTATCAGCCCGAAATGATGCTCCAGGTGGCATCAGCCGTTTTTAGCAGTGTGGTGCGAATTATAATATAATAATGTACTGAATCAAGTCAGGTATAAAGGTTTCATATGGCTAACAAAAAACTGGTTCCTCCGGGACTGACATATCTTGCCGATAACATAACCGGCAGGGATAATATACTCGGCGCTACAAAAAAAGAAGGGGCGAAATGGGCTAAAGATATCGCCTTCTCTGAAAACAACGATACTATTTTTTTCGCCGGTTGCGGCTACCAGTACTCCAGCGAGCTGGACACCCTGATGTCCCTGATAAGGACTATCGATAAAAGCCCTATCAGTACCGAGATGACGATGAGGCTTGCCGGTCTCCAGAGGAAACTCGGGTTCGATGCCGGAAGTATATACCGCAAGGTGATGACAAGGGGTGGTGAAGCTGACGCTCTGCCGCTTATCAGCGCCGTGAAGGTACTTGAGAAAATCGGCATTAAACCCGGTTATCTCGGCGAAGAAGAGCCGTGCTGTGGAGGACTGCTCTACTACATAGGAATGCATAAAGAGTTTACCGAACATGCAAAGAGCGCGTATACCAGGCTGAAATCAAAAGGTGTAAAGAAGATTATAGGTATCGTTCCGTCGTGCACCTTTACCCTCCGTAACCTGTTACCGGACGCCGTCGGTGAAAACGATATCGAGGTCAAGCATTTCTGCGAGGTGGTTGCCGATAATATCTCATCTTTAAAACTTCGTTTCCCGGAAAAGGTGAAAGTTACCTATCACGACCCGTGCCAGCTTGCCCGCAGTCTGGGACTGATAGATGAACCCCGCAGGATACTCGGAGCTATAGAGAATGTCGAACTGGTTGAGCCCGAATGGACAAAGGGCGAGTTTGCTACCTGCTGCGGAGGTGGCGGAGGGTTCGAGGCGGTATTCCCAGAACTGAGTAATATTCTGGCGGTGAACCGGGCGAAGGAGCTAATCGAGACCGGCGCTGAAATTATAATCACTCACTGTCCGGGGTGTATTATGCAGCTTGAGAGCGGACTGAAGGAAATGAAGGTTGATAATATAAAAGTACTCGACCTCGCTCAGGTTGTAGCCATGGCTATGGAGGTGTAAGAAATTGTCTGTTTTTTCAGAATATAAGAAAAACTTGATGAATGCCGCCCATAACGAGCGGATAAGACTTGCCCTGTCCAGGGGTATTGCCAGCTACAGGTCGAATGTAAACAACGCGCTGGAGAAGTTCCCCCATACGGTTGAGATGGCTGAAGAGGTCAGGGCAATCAAGGCGCGGTCTATCATCGATATGGAGAAACTGACACAGCAGGCTTGCGAGGCTATCGAGTCGAACAAGGGTAAAGCATATATCGCCAGGACTGCCGCCGACGCGCTTAACATTATCGGCGACCTTGTTGGGACGGATAAACTGATTGTCAAGGGTAAAAGTATGACCAGCGAGGAGATAGGTCTACGCGAATACCTCGAAGAGAAAGGTAATGAGGTCTACGAGACCGATTTAGGTGAGTTCATCATTCAAAAACTGAACTCAAATCCGATGCATATCCTCTCGCCGGCAATCCATATACCCAAGGAAGATGTTGCCGCGCTTTTTTCAAAGATAACCGGAGAGGAACTCCCTCCGGACGATATAGGAAAGATGGTGGAGACAGCCCGGAAGCTGCTGAGAGAGAAATATTTCGAGGCGGATATCGGCATGAGCGGGGCTAACGTGGTTGCCGCCGATACCGGGACGCTTGTACTTATTGAGAACGAAGGCAACATAAACCTGGCTACCGGGGCGCCTCCTGTCCATATCGCCCTGGTCGGAATGGAGAAGCTCGTGCCGACTCTGGGCGATGCCTTCAAGGTTGCCGAGGTAACCTGGAGGTACGCCAACTATACGATGCCTTCCTATGTCAGCCTGATATCCGGTCCCAGTAAGACCGGTGATATCGAGAAGGTAACTACCTACGGTGCTCAAGGACCCAAGGAATTTCATGTCGTCTTCCTGGATGACGGCAGGACAGAGCTGGCGAAAGACCCCATTTTACGCCAGGCGCTGTACTGCCTGAGGTGCGGCGGGTGTCTTTATGAATGTCCTGTCTTTGCCGTAACGGCGGGTAAGTTCGGCGATAAGTATTTTACCGGAGTCGGTGCTGTCTGGGCGGCGATAATAAGTGAAAGTATAGAAAAAGCTGCTTCCATAGCCTATACCTGTCTGATGTGTGGCAGATGCAAGGTGAGGTGTCCCATGCAGATTGACGTACCGGCGATGATGGTCGAGCTTAAAAAACATCTGATAGAGGGCGAGGGCGATACGGCGGCGGAGTAGAGTGACCCCGTATGAGAGAAATAGACTGCCAGAAGATTACCGAAGCCGTCTCCACGCTGTTTCAGGAGGCATGTGTCTACCTGCCCGAAGATGTGCTGTCGGCAATCAAACGCACCAGAGAAAACGAAGAGTCTCCGTTAGCCCGCGATGTACTCGATAAAATACTGGAAAACGCGGAAATAGCCTCGAAAGAAAAAATCCCCCTGTGCCAGGATACCGGCGTCGCCGTGGTCTTTCTTGAGCTGGGACAGGAAGTACATGTGACCGGAGGCGACCTTTACGCGGCGGTTGAAGAGGGCGTGCGGCGGGGATACGAACAAGGCTACCTCCGAAAGTCCATGGTTAACCAGCCCTTTTCCTCCAGAAAAAATACCACGGACAATACTCCCCCTGTAATACACACCGAAATAGTCCCCGGCGACAGGCTGAAAATCACGGCGATGCCCAAGGGCGCCGGTGCCGAAAATATGACCCGTCTGGCGATGATGTTACCGGGAAGTGGAAGCCGGGGGATAATCGACTTCGTGGTGAACGCCGTCGACGAAGCCGGAGGCAATCCCTGCCCTCCGCTTATTATCGGCGTTGGCGTAGGCGGTACGGCCGAGCAGACCTTACTGCTGGCAAAGAAGGCATTGTTACGCGAGGTTGGTAAGCCCAATCCGGATGCCGAAGTGGAAGAACTGGAGAAGGATATCCTTAAACGGGTAAACGACCTGGGTATCGGGCCGATGGGATACGGCGGCAGGACTGCCGCTCTGGCAGTCCATATCGAGGTCTTTCCCGCCCATATCGGCAGTCTGCCGGTAGCCGTCAACCTTCAGTGCCACAGCGCCCGGCACAAGGAGACAGTGCTCTGATGGCGAAAAGGATTATGCTGCCTTTAGCCGGGGCTGTTCTGGAAGAGCTTAAAGCCGGCGATAGTGTCCTGCTGAACGGGGTCATGTATGTTGCCCGTGATGCCGCTCACAGGAGAATAGTCGGGGCTCTGGAAAAAAACGAGCCCTTGCCGTTCGATATAAACGGTCAGACGATATACTATATGGGTCCCTCTCCGGCTCCGCCGGGCAGAGTAATCGGTTCTGCCGGACCTACCACCAGCGGTAGGATGGACCCCTATACACCACAGTTAATAGCCCGTGGCCTTAAAGGTACGGTCGGCAAGGGAATGCGGTCGCAGGCGGTAAAGAATGCCATCAAAAAGTATAAAGCGGTGTACCTGGCGGCTGTCGGAGGCACCGGTGCTCTTATCTCGCGGTGTATTAAGAGTTCGGAGGTTATAGCCTATGAAGAGCTTGGAGCCGAGGCGGTACGCCGTATAGAGGTGGAGGATTTTCCGGCGGTAGTGGTAAATGATATTCACGGCGGAGACCTTTATCAGGAAGGGAAAACCGCATACAGGACGGTCGGCGAATGAGCAGAAACAGCCCGATGAAGCACTATGACTATATTATAACCGGTAGTGGTATTGCCGGGCTGTATACCGCCCTGCTTTCCAGACCGCATGGAAGCGTACTCGTCGTAACCAAGGGTAGTATCGACGACTGTAATACCCGGTACGCTCAGGGAGGTATCGCCGCCGCCATAGGCAGGGATGATTCGCCCGAGCTGCATTTTAAAGACACGATAGCCGCCGGAGACGGACTCTGTGATGAGGCTGCAGTGCGTATTCTGGTAGATGAGGCTCCGGGGCGTATCACCGAACTGGTTAATTTCGGGGTGCCTTTTGATACCCTTGACGGAGAGATTACCCTAACCAGAGAGGCTGCCCACAGCGTACCCCGTATTCTGCACGCCGGTGGTGACGCTACCGGAGAACATATTGAAACCACTCTCAGCGACCAGGCACGCCTGTCGAGAATCCAGGTGCTCGAAGACTCTCTGGTTACCGAAATCCTGGTGGAGAGCGGGAAAGTCCAGGGGATAAAAGTGCTCGACTGCCATACCGGCTCTATCGAGGCGTTTTCCTGCCGTTTTCTGATTCTGGCTACAGGCGGCGCCGGACAGCTTTACAAATTCAATACCAACTCAGATATAGCCACCGGCGACGGTATCTCCTTGGCTTTCAATGCCGGTGCCGAAATAACCGATATGGAGTTCTATCAGTTCCATCCCACGGCTCTCCACCTGCCGGGAGTGACTCCCTTTCTCATATCCGAGGCGGTCAGGGGTGAAGGAGGAATTCTCCGTAACGTGGAAGGTCGTCCCTTTATGCCTGACTATACTCCTGATGGCGACCTGGCTCCACGCGATATCGTTGCCCGCAGTATTCTGTACGAGATGGAAAAAACGGGTTCGGACAGGGTATTTATAGATGTAACCCATCTGCCGCGTTTTACCATTACCACCCGGTTTCCGCATATATACAGGTTCTGTCTGGAGCATGGACTGGATATTACCCAGGAGCTGATACCGGTAGCCCCGGCGGCTCATTATATGATTGGCGGCATCAAGACTAATATCTGGGGAGAGACCAATATAGCCGGACTGTTCGCCTGTGGAGAGACTGCCTGCACTGCCATTCATGGGGCTAACAGACTGGCTTCCAATTCTCTTCTTGAAGCGGTTGTATTCAGTCAGAGAATCGTGAACAAGACCGTGGAGGGAGAAGACAGTGTGGCAGCGGCTGCCGGCAGAAATGCGGCTGTCCATCACATGCTCAGCCAGAGACAGGAAGTAAAGACTTCAACATCACCCAGTCTGTCTTCCCTGCAGACACTTCTCTGGGAACGGGTAGGCATTTTACGCGATGGCGAAGGTTTGACCCGGGCGGCTGATATGCTGGCTGCCTGGCAGAATTCTATACCTGCTCCGGCAGACCGTCCTTCTTACGAGCTCTCCAACCTGGTTTTAACAGCCCGGCTCGTCACCGAGGCGGCGCTTCTCAGAGAGGAGAGCCGGGGAGCCCATTTCAGGTCGGATTTCCCAAAGAGGTCACCCCGGTGGAAACGCCACATCGTCTTCACCAGGGGTTAGGTTTTATCGCGTTTTTTAGATTTCCGATTATCGGACTTTCCGTAACCCAGTTTTTTAGCCTTATCGGTCCAGCCGCGCTCGGTTTTAAAAGGCACGCCCTTCTTACCGGCGCCGTACGCCCATTCGCACCGGAATTCCCTGCATACTTTGGGCTTGGTATCGTGGATTGTGCAGATATATGTATCCTCGCCCGTTTTCTTGATAAAAGGGCAGTAGGCTGAATCTTCGCTGCCCTTTATATCTATCCAGAGGTCGCCGTAACCTTTCAGCGGCGGCACCGAAGCGTATTTGAGGATATCGTCACGTCCCTGACGTACCCATCTCCGATAGTCGGACGGTTTTGTAATCAGGACGACCGGGGCGGTGCAACATTTACCGCACCGGGAGCACCTTGCCCTCTTTCTGAGTTTTTCTACCATTCTCAATGAATTATATCAGTACCTTTATATTTATTAAAACCTTTGTTTAACCCATGGAAGTTGAATTATTTCGTTGGTCGGTATACTATGTTTGATATTCAAATTCTGGTAAAAACGGAGGACGGTCGATGGAACTCTTAGAGGCGGTTAATAAAAGAAAAACAACCCGGGGGTTTAAAAAAGACCCGGTACCGCGAGAAATCCTGCAGGAAATAATCGAAAAAGCTCAGCGAGCGCCTTCCTGGGGAAATACCCAGCCGTGGGAATTTGTTATTGCCGGGGGAAAAGTCCTCGATGAAATCAAGCAGGGTTTTCTTGAGAAAGCGGCTGAGACTCCCGCACCTGATTTGCCGTTTCCGCAGCAATTCCCTGAATTTATCCGTGAAAGGCTGCCTTTTGCCCGGAGGCAGCAGCCGCAGGACGACCGCGACCCCAAAGAAGTGCTGAAAGAGCGACAGATACAGAGTTCGAGGTTTTATGACGCCCCCTCTGTTATCTATATACTTACCCACCGCGAAATGTTCGTGCAGGATGGCAAACGCCGTAATGTTTACGCTATTTTCGACTGCGGACTGATTGCCTAGACTATAATGCTTATTGCCGTCGAGTATGGCCTGGGTACCGTTGCCGCAGCGGCATCGGTGAGATGCCCGGAGGTACTCAGAGAAAAACTGGAAATACCCGAGTCGAAGGTGATTGTGCTGGGAATCCTGATCGGTTACGCCGACCCGGATAACCCGCAGTATGAGGTCTATTCGTCAAGAGTACCGACCGATGAAATAACAAGGTGGTACGGCTTCGATTAATTACAGGGCTCAGGCAGGTAGTCTTGACCACCACCTTGGTATATGCATCTACAATAAACAGATTGGCATAAATCAGTCGGGGAGACCGGGTGCTGGTTTATTTACTCAGTCCCGCTTCTTCAAGAATATCCGGTATCAGGGCGTCCCATCCCAGTGGCATGATATGAACCCCCTGGCAGAACGGTTTGACGCTCTGGATAATCCGTGCCGTAATCTCCACCGATTTCTTCTTCAGGTCTTCTTTTTTTGTTTCCGTTATTTCATCGATGATACTGTCCGGTACTGTAATGCCGGCTACATTACCGTTCATAAACTTAGCCATTCCGGCGCTTTTCAGTATCACCAGTCCGGCAATAACAGGCACATTGAATCCCTGTACCTGATTCATAAAATCCTCGAATTTATCCGGTTCGTAAATGGCCTGGGTCTGGAAGAAACGGGCTCCGACTGCTACCTTTTTCTTCATTTTAATGATTTGCGGCTCCACGGGTTCGGCGGCAGGGGTCACAACTGCTCCGATGAAGAGATTGGGGCTGCTATCCAGTTCATGTTCTGCCATATCGTATCCCTGGTTAAGGGTATCTGCCGCCTTAATCAATTGCACGGAATCGAGGTCATAAACCGGTTTTGCTTCGCTATGGTCGCCCAGAATAGGGTGGTCTCCGGTAATACAAAGCACGTTCTCTATACCCAGCGCCCAGGCGCTCAGCAGGTCTGACTGAAGTGCCAGCCGGTTCCGGTCTCTACAGGTAAGCTGGAAGACGGGTTCTATACCCCGTTGCACCAGTCTGGCGGAAACAGCCAGCGACCCGATTCTCATCACCGCGCTCTGCAGGTCGGTGACATTGATAGCTGTTACCTGTTCTTTAAGAGTCTCTGCATCATGAAGGCATGCCTCCAGATTAACACCCTTCGGTGGTCCTATTTCGCCTGTGACTACAAACTCTCCACGCTCAAGTTTCTCTCTAAGTTTGCTCATCTTTTACTGTGCTCCTCATATATAATTAAGCGTATTAGCTTCGGCTGTTAATTGTGATGTCGCCTGCAAGCGACCGGAAGGTTGCCTCTCCGTCACCAATTGATAGCGAGCGGGGACGGCTCCATCTGGAATTGTTTTTGGGTGGCTTGTATTCATCCATTTCACCTAATCGTCCCAGCGCCTTAAGCCGGTCGTAGATAAGCTGCCACCCGCAATCACGGGTTCTGTCTACTTCGCATTTCCCGTCCTTGGCGCCTCCGCAAGGCCCATTTAGCAGGCCCTTGGCACAGAGGGTTACCGGACACAGACCACCGGTATATTCAACTATACAATCACCGCATAAAGAGCAATACTCGGTGATGAAGCTATCGTCCACTGTTTCGCCGCCGAAGATGGTATCGCAGCCGGGATGAACCATGCCGCCGTCGGTGGCGTCCATTACTGTATGAATTCCCTGTCCGCAGGCAAGAATGAGAAATGAATCGGCTTTCTCGGTCTCTGTGCGGTGGTCCTCGTTAAGCATCTTTTTGGCAACTGTCAGTTTGCAGAGGCTAACGCCGTCATCCGTACAGGCCCATCCTGCTACGTTGACTCCCCTTGAGCTTAGCCGCTCCGCCATTTCTTTTGTCTCTTGTTCTCCTCCGGAATGACACTTGGCTGCGCAATTGCCACAGCCAACTACAAACACCCTTTCTTGAGGTTCCAGGAAGTTAATAATCTCGTCCAGGGGTTTTTGGATTGTTGCATGCACAAGCATACCTCCTTTTGCTTTTAAAAATAGGCGATTCAAGTTTAGCGGTATTTTTGCATTCGCGAGTGCAAATGCGTAATACTGTGAATTTGAACCGGTATAATTATACCCTATGGAGGTACGGTATATCAAGGCAAAACACAATTTATGTGCAGTATATTTGCCCCCCGCTCTTGACAAATTACTCTGACACAAATAAACTGTTTCAACAAGAAGTAAAAAGGTTACAATTATATATGGACTGAGAAAACGTTACTCTCTAGGGGGCATCAGAGCTGCTAGGTCCTTTGGCAGTTATTGGTGCCCTTTTTTTATAGAGAAGTCTTAGCGGTAAGCACCGGAGAATTCCTGAATAGTATATATCAAAAGAGGTTAACAATATACGTAAATAACCTTGCCCTAGGTAGGGAAGATACTGAATATTTGTGTAGCTCGTTTCAGTTTTTATACTAATTGGAAACCTCCCGTTACCTGAGTTATTGAGGTAACAGGGTTTAACGGTAGGGCAAGCCGAGGAGG
>Ga0315543_1000644_pt1 | contig 41507 bp, 42 predicted proteins | sample SalMarSW160210MG_2_FD_203098 | JGI IMG/M metagenome (GOLD analysis project Ga0315543, IMG submission 203098) | Salt marsh sediment microbial communities from the Plum Island Ecosystem LTER, Massachusetts, United States - Salt Marsh Sediment SW1601-210 ...
TTTATCGTAAAACGCCCTGTCCCTCAAGACTTCGTCCAGAAGTTCCTCTGCGTTGTATGTTTTCCCAATAAGTTCCAGAGCGCCAGCCGGGCACGCCTTCACGCATTCCCCACATCCTGTGCATTTTTTTCGGTCTATTCTCATGCCATCTTCAGTTAATTTTAACGCCTCTTCTTGGCATACCTTTACGCACTCCAGAGCAGCGGCACACCTCGTTTGGTACCACATAAGATCTGGCTCCTTGCTTAATCCCTCCGGATTCTGACACCACACGCATTTCAATGGACATCCTTTCATGAAAACGGTGGTCCTGATTCCCGGACCATCTTCTGTGGAATATCTCTGGACATTGAAAATCATTCCCTCTGACTTTCTTGTCTCGCTTACTAAATCCTTGTTTCCGCCAAATTGTTTTCCAACCAAAGGCACTTTTAACATGATCTCTACACCGCGTGCGATTCCCTGGCAATTATTTCATCTTGAATCTCTTTCCCCAGATTAGCAAAATAGGCATTGTAGCCAGTTACCCGAACAATAAGATTCTCATACTCTTCTGGTTTTTCTTGTGCATCCTTTAACGTTTCCGGATCTATCATGTTTATCATTAGTGATGTGCCACCAACTTCTCCATATGCCCGAAGCAAAGATGCAAACTTCTTCAAATGTTCTTCGTCTTTTAAAGATGCAGCGCTAAATGCTATGACCTGGCTTGCTCCATTTGGAACAGTTTCGAGCCCTAGCTTACCTGCAGAGCGTATCACTGCCGTGGGGCCTTTCTTATCCTTTCCTTGCACTGGTTGAATTCCATTACTCAGATAAGTCCCCCTCAACCTTCCATCTGGTGTAGCGGCAGTTAATGGAGCAAAGTCTATGAAATAGTTCCAGGAAAGATACCCACCTCTAAATCTTCTCCCGGTGTAAGGAGAGGTATGAGTGAATACTTCTTCGGTCCAATGCCTTGATATCTTCCTTGCTATATCATCCACATAATCATCATCATTTCCGTATTTCGGCGCTTTAGTGCTTAGCATTCTCCTCAAGTTCTCTTTCCCTTCAAAGTTATCCTTTATCGCCTCGATAAGTTCTTCCATCGTGATTTGTTTGTCGTCATAGACAAACTTTTTGACAGCGGCTAATGAATCAGCGGCAGTTGCTAAGCCAACTCCCTCCACGGTAATGAAATTATATATTGGTCCTCCATTCCTTACGTCTTTCCCCTTTTCAGCACATCCTTCAATTAGAGTTGATAGGTATGGAGTTGGTTCGTACTTTGCTCTTATCTCGTCGGCTTTACTTGCACTCTCTAGACTTTTCCCCATACATTGGTCAAGTTGTTCAAAATAAGCCTTTTCGAATTCTTCGTACGATTTAAATTTCTCTGGGCTTCCTGTCTCGGAAGTAACACGCTTTCCCGTAAGCATATCTCTTCCATTGCTTAAAACGAATTCAACAGGTTTGGCGAGATTTGGGTTAACATCCACCGTTCCACTGCGATCCTTACCTTGAGCAGTATTTTCCAAACACCCTACAACCCCATAATCCATAGCATCTTCCTTGCTGAGTCCTTCCCAGAGCAAACCCTTTATAGCATTTTCATCAAAGTTCAGAAGAAACGCAGAGCCCTGGGTTTTTCTTATTGACTCGCAAACTCTCATCAAAAACTCATCCGATGTTTTCTTGCTTATCCTTATGTTGCGTTTTGGTTCTAACATATTCATGTCATCGATAACATCGAGCAAAAGCCAGGTGAGCTCATTTACGGCGTCTTCCCCTTCTTTAGTAATCCCACCAATGGTCATCAGTTGACCAAAGCCTGAAGTAATTCCTTGCTTTACTCCCACAAATCCCATAAAGTCATAAGCATAATTGTGTTTTATCCAAAAACACTCTAGAAGCTCCTTTGCGAATTTCTTTGTCAATCTTCCTTCCTCTATGTCCTTTTTATAATAGGGATACATATATTGGTCGAATCTTCCGTGAGACAAACCTGGTCCCGGATATGATTCAGCAGCCATATCCAGCATGTGAGTAAACCATACAGATTGCAAGGCTTCATGAAAAGTTTCTGCTGGCTCCCAGGGTACCTTTTTACAGATTCTTGCTATCTCCAGAAGTTCTTTCTTCCTTTGTTCATTTTTCTCACCCTCGGCTATTTTCTCTGCTTCTTCGGCGTACCTTCCCGCAAATCTCTCTGTACCCTCTATTGCTATTATCATAGATTTACAGTAATCCTTTTTCTCCTCTTCATCATGTCCTTCCATCTGTTGTCGTATTTCTTCCTTTATGCCCTTAAATCCCTTTTCGAGGACTTTCTTGTAATCCGGCACTATATGACCTGAAATCGCTCCACAATTCATCACCCCCACTTCATGTAATCTCATCATTTCTTTAAGCCACTTCGATTCTTCTTTCCACCATTTCCTGGCTTCCTCTTTGGTAAAACATTTTGAAAGTGCTGTATTGAACTGAGCGCCAACTATAAGTTCCCCGTCCAATATTTTAACAGGCAAGTACTGTTCTATGATTTTCTTGAAGAACACAGCTCTTTTTGTAGCTGACGACTCATTCCAGAAATTTTGTGGTAAATCAACCTTCGTTGCCATTGACTTCAAAGAGTCTCTGATGCCGGCAAAGTAATTAAATAACTCTGGAACATCTCCCCAATCATGATACGAATAAAGTTCATCCCAGTCGGTGCCGGTAGTAAAAGGCATAACTTCATTCCTGAAGTACTCTCTATCATAAAATGAAAAGTATTCCTCCCTGAGCTTCTTTACTCTATCGGACAGTTCCCCTGAAGGTTCCCACATTTTAGCCATTTTCTTCCACCTCTAATTAATTCTATAATCCCATTGATAACTGTTTTGCCGATTTCGTTCTGGACATTATATAGGTTTTGGTCGAATGACTCCAATATGGCTTACAACATTCTGGTAAAGTGATATACATGCCAACTGCGGTAATACGAAATATTAAAGATACCATCCGGGACTCAATATGTAATATTCCCCATAAGTAAAGATATAATTCTGGTAATGCAAGAAAAGAAGTATGTAGCTACCATCGATCAAGGGACGACGGGCACAAGATGTATGGTATTCAGTAAGGAAGGAGAAATTGTCTCAGCCGCCTACGAAGAGCATCAACAAATCTACCCAAAACCTGGTTGGGTTGAACATAACCCACTGGAAATCTGGGAGAAAACAAAACGTGTAATAAAAAGTGCCCTGCTATCTAAGAATATTAGACCCGCTGAAATAGCTGCTATAGGTGTAACGAATCAGAGAGAGACCACAGTAGTTTGGGACCCGCATACTGGTAAGCCATTGCATAATGCACTCGTGTGGCAGGATACCAGAACACGCGAGATATGCCAGGGTATGGCAGATAAAGGATTTGAAGAAATCCTGAAGGAGAAAACCGGGCTCGTCATAAGTACATATTTCTCTGGACCAAAAATAAGATGGGTATTGGAGAACGTGCCAGGGGCAAAGGAAAAGGCCAGGAGTGGCAACGCCATATTTGGGAACATAGATACGTGGATAATCTGGAACCTGACTGGTGGCCCTGATGGCGGTGCCCCTGTAACAGATTACACCAATGCTTCACGGACGATGCTAATGAATCTCAAAACTCTGGATTGGGATGATGGACTTTTGAAGGAAATGAATATTCCCAGAGAGATGATGCCAGATATCAGACCATCCAGTGACAAGAATATCTATGGCTATACAAACAAGGACGGTCCATTCAGCGCCGAGATCCCGGTATGTGGTGACCTTGGTGATCAGCAGGCCGCATTGTTCGGTCAAACGTGCTTTGAAGTCGGCGAAACAAAAAATACCTATGGCACAGGTTGTTTCCTTCTACAGAATACCGGAGCTACACCGATAAAATCAAAGAGCGGTCTCCTCACCACGGTTGCTTATGGATTGGAAGAGGGTAAGGCAACTTATGCTCTGGAAGGATCAATCGCCATAGCGGGTGCAGCCATCCAATGGTTGCGCGACAACCTGGGTTTGATCAAAAGTGCTCCAGAAACGGAGGAGATTGCGCAGTCTGTTGAAGATACCGGGGGAATCTACTTTGTCCCTGCTTTTTCGGGGCTATTTGCACCTTACTGGGATATGTACGCAAGAGGTGTTATTGTCGGTCTGACCAGGTTCATAAGAAAGGAACATATCGTAAGAGCAACCCTCGAAGCCATTTGTTATCAGACAAGAGATGTAGTAGATGCCATGTGTGCAGATTCTGGTATCAAGCTCACCACTATGAAAGTTGATGGTGGTGCGAGCAGAAACAATTTCTTGATGCAGTTACAGTCAAATATACTCGGTGTTACCTGTATAAGACCTTCCATCGAAGAGACAACGGCACTCGGCTCTGCTTATTGTGCCGGTCTTGCTGCCGGTTTATGGAATAACCTGAGCGAACTCAAAAAGAACTGGAGGATGGATAGGAAATTTGAACCGCAATGGGACGAAGAAAAAAGACGAAAACAATATAGAGGGTGGCAAAAGGCAGTCGAACGCACCAGAAACTGGGACGAGAATCGATGGGTATGAATGCAGACGTTGTAGTGATTGGTGCTGGCATTACAGGCGCCGCCGTGGCAAGAGGATTGTCAAGATACAGCCTGGATATAATTTTGGTTGAGAAAGAGGCTGATTTTTGCTTTGGTACGACTGCAGCAAATACCGGGACTATACATGCAGGATACCACGATCTACCTGGAACGCTGAAATCGAGGCTTTGTGTAAGGGGTAACGCGCTGTATGAACAACTTTGCAAGGAATTAGGGGTCGAATTCGAACGGAATGGATCCTTGGTTGTTGCATTAAATACCGACGACTTGAAAATCCTGGAAGAACTTAACAAAAGCGGAATAACAAATGGGGTACGGGGGCTAAGAATTATTGGAGAAGATGAATTGCACGAGATGGAGCCAAATTTGACACAAAATGCCATTGGCGCGCTTTATGCTCCAACCGCGGGAATAGTTTCACCTTACGAAATGGCCATCGCTCTCTGCGAAAATGCCATCCATAACGGCGTTACAGCTTTACTTGAAGCCAGGGTTGAAGCATTAGAAAAGGAGAATAACAGGATCAAACGTGTGATAACCACTCAAGGGACGATAGAAACAAAATTCGTGGTTAATGCGTCTGGACTTTATGCAGACGACATATCACGAATGGTCGGCATAGATGATTTTCATATATATCCCAGAAAAGGTGAGTACTTCATCTTTGATAAAGAAGTTGGTTGTTTGGTTAATCGACCGGTATTTCCAACCCCAACACCCATCAGCAAGGGCATAACGGTGAGCAAAACAATCGATGGGAATACCATGATAGGGCCTAATGCACAGAATTTGAATATAGAATACAAGTACGAGGAAGCCAGAGCTGCAACTACAAACGAAGGGTTAACAGAAGTACTACAGGCGGCGTCCAGGCTGGTTCCCAACCTTCCAGAAGCAATGACTATCACAAATTTTGCTGGCTTGAGAGCAACATCAAACACCAGGGATTTTATTATCCGTTCTTATCAAGATATAAAGGGGGTTATAAACGTTGCCGGAATTAGCTCTCCGGGATTAACTGCTGCACCGGCAATCGCAGAGCTGGTAATACAGATACTGGAATATGAGGGCCTCGAATTGAAGCCGAAAAAGGAATTCCATCCAATCAGAGAAAAGCCAATAAGGTTTACACACCTTTCCCCCGAGGAAAAAGATGCACTCATTGCTAAAGATCCAAGATATGGCCATATCGTTTGTAGGTGCGAGAATGTAACAGAAGGCGAAATAGTCGATGCTACCAAACGTGGAGCCCGTACTATGGATGGAATCAAATACAGAACCCGTTGTGGCATGGGAAGATGCCAGGGTGGATTCTGTGGTCCCAGGGTAGCAGCAATCCTCGCAAGGGAATTGAGCATTCCTTTAGAACAAGTAACAAAGGATGGAGACGAGTCAAACTTGGTTGTAGGGAAAACTAAAAGTTTGCTGAAAGAGAAATTAAATGTTTAGGCCCGGAGTATGCGTGACATCATAAAATTTTCCTGCTGCGAACGGCATAGGTTCTTCACTAAGAAAGAGCATGTGCCGCTACGGTCATAAAGCACATCGCGAAATTCCAGAGGCAAACTCCAAAGATTCCTAAAGATAATGGGATCAAGAGTTTTTCCTTCTTACAGAAATAAAGCCCAGCAACTATCGCCACCGCTATAAGTCCTTTTACAACCATATTACCCCAGAGCATCCCTATAGGGTTTAACTCCACAGCCCCCATTCCTAGAGCCTCCTTTGTCAGGTAGGCATCAATTATATTTAAGAGTATAAAACCTACTCCTATGTGCATAGCTTAACCGTAACCCCCCTGTTCTTGTAGTTGTCGCTGGTTACCACGCCTTCTTAGTCAAACAAAAAACCCGACCTCTTGATGAGGTCGGGTTCGCTATTGGCTCCACAAAGCCCAAGCGCCCAGTTATAGGCTATGCTTCATCGCCCCCTCGGCTAAACACTTGCTAACTTCATTTTCCCATACAGGACGGGTGAAGTCAACCGCATTATCTTCACTTAACCTCACTTAACCTCCAAATGCCAAGAAAATAACCCTTGTTACAATATGGTCGGAAGGATTTCAATGGGATTTGAGCGATTTTGGGATAATTGCGCGCCTCCAATGAGTGAGACACAGCCAATCAAGACAATAGAGTTCAACCTTACCTTGGCCAAATTGCGCAGGGCTACTGGTCCTGCTCGGCTATCCTCGAGGCCGTATCATACACCTTTCTCTGGAATGGCCATGATTATGAAGTTCTTATTTACGTTTAGGAAGGGAGTCTTATACAGCAGCTTACCTTCCGACAGGGAGTACACCCTGCCATTGGTAATCGGTATGAAACCGTGCCTTATCTCAGCGTTCATATAATCCGTAAACCTGCTGTCTACCGGCACATAAACCTCCCCTTCTATCTTATGTTGTTGCGTGTAGGTCACAGCCTTTACTTTGTTCACCTCTACCTTTAATGCCATAACTAGCCTCCTTATTGTTTTTGATTAAATTATACCAGTCTTATACGACTGTCAAGAGGCAAATCTTAGAGACTCAATAATATTCGCCCTTCATACTTAGTACCAAACCTAGGCGCCGCGTCAAGAGTTCGTTTATTGGCAATCATGTGGAGAAGAATTTCCACCACTTGGTCAGGCTGTGGTAGCCGCTCAGTGCATAGAGGGAGAGCCTTGATATGGTGCCGAGATACACAAGGTCGGTGAAGTTTGAGGATAGCTTGAGGCTTTATCGGAGGATTGAGGCTATCTCTAACGGTTAATAGACCATCAAGAACGAATCTCAAGATGTGGAACATCTCCTGCAACAGCTAGAGAGTCTGACGAGTAAGTATAAGGTAAAGCGAAGCGCAAAGCGAGAATGCCGAACTACTCCAAAGTAGCACTCTCTGCCTTAGCTAGTGGCGGACACTATCTCCCCATCCTTCGAGCCGTCGGAGAAAGTGTTAAGCAGAAATGTTGGGCACGATATCTTTGACTGCTACCTTGCTAACAGCTATAATTATAAATCGCTGGGGATTAGTCTAGTGGTAGGACGACTGACTCTGGATCAGTTAGGCCAGGTTCGAATCCTGGATCCCCAGCCAATTTCTATCCAAACTTCTTTAAGGCGGAGAATATTCCCTGTTCCTCATCGGCAATTTCAAAAAGCAATTTCTGAAGAGAACCACTTCTGGTCGGCAAGAACCACAGAGGTTTCGACCTGACGTTCAGGGATTGACCAGTATTTTCTCAACAACCGTTCTTTCTCTTCCCAGGAAACCAACTGAAAACCGTGGTTTTCATAGAAACGAATTGCCCACAGGGCATCTCCCCAGGTGCCGACTAACAGCGGGCGAGTTGCTTGCTGGCGAAGAGAGGATAGTAATTTCCCCCCTATGCCCTGATTTTGTTTAGCCGTGCGAACATAGGCATGTCTGATGAGGGTCACATCTTGAACATGTTGAATGCCCATCACGCCAACAAGTTCCCCATCCTGCTCATATCCCCAGAACACAACACCCTGGTCTATCTCGTACTGAAGTTCATCTTTAGCCATATAGGGCTCTTTCCAGCGGTCCCCGGGGATGACTCCCCTGTACGCTTCGGCGGCATCATTGATAATGGAGTAGATTAGCTCAATCTCGCTGGTATCGCATTGATGAATCATAACCTCCATGGGTGTCAAAAACGAATGGCGTGTCGTGTCTTACTTCTTCAGCGCATCCAACGCTCGCTGGAATGTCTCATTGGCAGCCCGTACATATGCCTCCAATGGCACAAGTTCGCGACTGACAATGTTGAGAGTTTCGGTGGACATCTTGCCATCCTTCACCAGCTGACGACCAGCTTCTCTCGCAGCCTCAAAGACATCATCCAGTGCTATACCCAGCTTCATCATGGGCCTCAATGCCTCTCCATGGGGACGCAGCAGTGCCCCGGCGAATTCCATAAATGCGTTCTTGCAAAAGGCCTTCGTGTGAACCAGCAGCGGGTCAAAGTTGTCCATCTCCCAGAAACCACAGTTGGACACCAGTACCACTTTGCCATGCTTGTACCCCTCACGCGCCATGTGACGACAGTGACCATCCCGTAGTTCGAAAAAGGGCTGCACCAGTGGAATTATTCGGTCCAGCAGGTTCTTCATCGGTCCGGAGATTCCATCTACGTAGACTGGAGTGCCAAACACGTAAATATCAGCCTCACGTAACTTCGGATAGTGCATCTGCATGTCGTCTTTCTGCCAGCATTTGCCTGGCGTCTTAAGCCAGCAGATAAACCCGCCGTGGCAAGGGTTGATCTTGAGCTTCCTGGTATAGAAAAGCTCAACCTCCGCCCCCACATCTTTCATTCCTTCAAGGAAGGGATTCAAGATGAGGGCTGTATTGCCGTTGTCCATCCTGGGACTGCAGTTAAACGCTAGCACTTTCATATTCTCCTCCTTGCTCCATCAGTGTCTTTTACCCTTGTATCCTTTCCTGAACCGACTTGCTTGTTAGTTCTCGAATCGCATCGGAGGCAATCCACCTTGCACTTCTCGAATCCACTTTCTGCATCTTTCTGGCAGTTTCAATTGCCTTTTTGTTCAAATTGGGATTGCGCTTCCCGATCTGTCTCAATGCCCAATTAACCGCCTTCTTAACAAAATTCCTGTTGTCCCCAGCCTCCCTTTCTATGATGGGAAGAAATCCCTCAAATAGTTTATCCTCTGCCTTTTTGTCGCTAACCGCTAAGCGAGCCATTAATACAAAACCTGCCCTTTTGATAAACTCTTCCTCATTTGAACTCCATTCAATCGCTTTTTGATATGCAAACCCGGTCTTCTCAAACAGATTCATACAGCATTGGTCACAAATTTCCCAGTAGTCAAACGCCTTCACCCACCTTTCCATCTGTCCTTCGGTTACCATCTTCGGGTCATCAATCATGCTGGCAAGTATTCGAGTTTCACGGATATTCGCTGCCCAGAGTTGCTGTGCAAGCTTATGGTCCGCTCCCACTTCCTTAGCGAGCTTTCTCAGGTTTGGGATTGACACGCCATAGGCATTCTCAGGGGTGATGCCGTATTCCACCATACTCTCTACTGCTCCTGGATTGGACAGTAATTTCAGTTTCTCAACAATGTCGTTATGTTGCATCCCTTGAGGCACTCAATCCCCCCTGACTTTAAATATAGAAAATGTTCCCAGCGCTTTGGCGACGAGATATCCATCATTTTTAATCTCCGATTCCATAGTAGCAATTTTCTTGCCCCTGTGAACAACTTTCGTATCACAGGTAAGCATGCCTGAAGTCACCGCTGTGAAATAAACAATATCAATCTCTATGGTTGCACACAGCTCACCTTCGCCTAAATAAGAATAAAGCGCCCCACCCATACCGGTATCCGCCATGGAGTAAATAACACCACCATGTAAAACTTTGTGCGGGTTCAGCAGTTTTTCATTCACCTCCAGAATACACTGGCTATACCCTTGCTCAAATGTGGTGAATCCTTTTGATTCCGTAGGTAGCTTGTCAATCATGCTGCCCCCTCACAAGGTAGTGTCATAGCATTATAATACTACTTAATCCCATCGCTTCGTGTGACGTTTTGCATATATGCGAAGTCCAGCCAAGGGCAGAATTTGGGCCAAGAAGACTTCCATCATCTTATCATTCATTAATTACAATTCATAAACCGGCGAAAAGCCCGATGTCAAGGTAAACTATGATTTGTATTGTCATTTCACTGCTCTGACCACTACAAATGAACCTTCCCCATAACCATCTCTTACTGGCTCAATATCCTTTATCTCCGCCAGGTTATGGAAAATCGTCTGGGCAAAGTCGAAACTGTTGAAACCCGCCTTTTTCAAGCATAAAACAACCTCGTCCACGGAATAAAATGCAGCTACCTGGTAAAACACATTCTCATTTTTATGTCGCTGATATAACTGCCCAATAGGGCTATCTTTATCAATGAATCCTATTATCAGGCATCCACCGGGCTTTAATACTCGGTATGCCTCGTCAAATGCCACTTCTACATCATCTAAGAAGCAGATTGTGGTGACCATTGTGATAAAGTCGAACTGCGAGTTACGGAAAGGGAGGCTTTCGCCTACACCACCAATGACTTCAATCCCCTTCCGTAGGGCTATTTGCATCATTTTGCTCGATGGTTCGAGCCCGAGCCTGATTCCCAAAGGTGACGCAAACCGGCCACTGCCGACACCAATTTCGAGACCATTCCCACGCTGGGGCAATAGCTTCCTTATCGCTTGAAGCTCCGACTCGTAGGCGAATTGGTGTCTGTCAAACCATTGTTCGTACTGCAGCGGGTGCTTCTCAAACGGTTCAATCCTTGCCATATTACATCCCTGAGCATAAAATAATACTCCTTGTGGGGCCTGTTAGGCGAATATGATTAAAGCTGTTTGTTTTGATTTACACGAAACCCTGGCGCATTATCAACCTCCGCGCGAAGAGGTGTGTGCTACAGTCTGCCATGAGCTTGGTTTTGAGGTATCTCCCGAGGCACTCCGTAAATCCCTTCCTCAAGCTGACGCCTGGTGGCGGGAGGAAAATTCCCGTTCTCCGATAAGCAAAAGGCCACCAAAGGAGAAATCTGCCGCCTATAGTGAATATGGGCTCATATCCTTGAGAGGAGCTGGCCTGGAGGTTAGCCGTGACATCGCAATTCAAATACTAATGAAGGTATTCCATGATGGCTTGAAATTCGAGCTTTACGATGATGCTCTACCCACCTTAAAACACCTCAAGGAACGCCATCTCATTCTGGGACTGATATCCAATGTTGGCCAGGAAGCAGCTTCAATATACCAAAATTTAGGGCTGCAGCCCTATCTTGATTTCCAGATAACTTCCTTTGAAGCAGAACATGATAAACCTGATCCAGAGATATTCCTGACCGCCCTTGGAAAAGCTCAGGTTAAGGCTGAAGAGGCAATGTATGTTGGCGACCAATATGATTTAGACATTGTTGGCGCTCGTGGCGTTGGCATGAAGGCAGTGCTCATCGACCGCAATGATTCTTTCTCCAACGTCACCGATTGCCCTCGAATTCACAGCCTGACAGAGATTGTAGAATACATTCAGTAAACCAAGACCTACCCAGCGATAACAACAGTGACCAGAAGCTATTTTGATTCCTACGATAGCCTTTCCCGCAACGCTTTCAAATTCACCACATCCTCCTTGTTATATTGCAACAGCAAAGCCAGGGCATTGTGGTCGTGGTCGATCTTGTATCTCCACCACAACTCCACGGCTTCCACCCCATTGATACCCTGTAGCTGCCGCGGAATACCCAGTTGTTGCTCTACCGCCTTGAGCCCCCCATATAAATTGTTCTCCCAGCAGTCATACATCAGGTCGTGGTGCCCGAACTTGGCCTCAAGATCCATGTCCATAGAAGCATAAATGAAAGGAAAATCGAATCTGCTGCCATTATAGGTATAAATCGTATTTACACCCTCAAGGGCCTTGAGAAGGTTATCTTTGGTCACTTCTTCATCTACTAATTGAATAACTTCGTCATTCTTGCCATCAGAGCGATAAATACCAACTACAGTTATAGCGTCAAAAAAGAAAGACAAGCCGGTGGTCTCAATATCAAGGTAGGCCTCAAGCAACAAATACATTATTTCCTCTCTTGAGGACATTCAATTTGAAACTATTATAACACAGGGGCTAACAATCAATACTCGCAGAAAGGAGGCGAACCTTTAAAGGAGACCACGCTTTTGTAAAATCCACAGTATGCCTGGGACTCTAACGTCCAGCTCGGTATCCTCAGGAAGGTTCAGCAAAAAATCACTTATTTTATCCACCGGAATCTTTAGAACTTCAATTTGCTCGCCAATTTCCCTCCCTCGCCTCCCCACAAACTCTACCTCAGGTGCAAGGAAATGTGTTGCTCTGGTGGGAGTTAGGACCGGGGACACCGGCACTGAAATAATAGGAATAAGCCTTCCCGCCCTGTAGCCTGTTTCCTCCAGAAGCTCCCTCCTCGCAGTTTCTTCCTCACTTTCTCCTTCTCTATCAGTAAGCCCGGCAGGAAACTGGATGACGAAAGATTCCAAAGGGACTCTCCAGTTTCTCTCTAGAACTACTTTTCCGTCCTTAGTCAAGGCGACAATCACCACCGCTCCCCTACCATATATGTTCTTTCTCTCCACCGTCTCCCAGGTGCCTCCCTCTCCCATATCTGTGTCAAATTCTTTCCTCACTACTTGCAGATATTTTCCCTCAAAAACAACCTCTCTCTTTGTAATTCTCATTTTTAATCGCTCCTTTTCATAAAGATATCCTACCCCTTTGTTATTGTTCCTGAATAGGTGAAAGAACGCCGTTTCAGTTTTATCCATCTCCCCTCATCAATACCAATCAGGTTGCCACACTGACACTTAATCTCGCTTCCATCCCTAACACTGTAATCCTCAACTATTCGGGCCTTCCAGCAATGTAATAAGCGCCCCTCCCCTACCTTGACGTATTTAAAGATTTTGCCCTTACACCGAGCGCATTTTATCACTATCATTCTATATCTCTTCGACGTCAGTTAAATCAGGTTGCACTCTGTGTTTCATGGTGGATTTCTTAAGACCATTCAGAAAGTAGCTAGCTGGGTCATCAGGCTGACGTTTCTTGGTTGCCTCGATAAGCCTTTCCAAGACGCCAACGGGGTAGCGGTAAATTAGCTTTCTAACTGAGCCAGCACTGATACCAAACTTAAGCAAATCAGCCTCAACTTCCTTAATTCTTATACGATAGCGTTCCCTTTTCTTTGCTTTCATTGCTGCTCTGATGAAACTATCGATAATTACAGGGTTATTATAGTTTTGCCAGAAGTAAAAGGAAATGAGATTTAACGAGATATCCTCACAATTTACTCGAGGCTGAACGAGTGCCCTGGTACAGGCGTGGCAGACATATCACGTAGAGCCAGAAGTTCCGTTCTACCTTGACATCTCCGTAGCTAGAGCCTATATAATGAATCAAAGGACAAGGAGGTAAACTGCCATGATGGAATATCCGCTATTGCTGAGGACTTTTCTTTTGAGAGCTGCCAAATTTTTCCCAAAGAAAGAACTTGTCTCATCATATGCGAATGAGACCTTCCGCTATACCTATGCCGACTATTTTAAAAGGACATGTCAGTTAGCTCATGCGCTGGAATCACTGGGGATAAAAAAGGGAGATAGGGTAGCCAGCTTCGCCCTCAATGACCACCGACACATGGAACTCTACTTCGGCGTACCGTGTACAGGGGCTGTGCTCCATACTGTGAACCCAAGGCTTCCCCAGCATCATCTGGTCTATATAATGAACCATGCAGAGGACAAGGTTATGTTTATAGACGAGGACCTCCTATTCTTGATAGAGCCTATAAAGGACCAGTTAAAAACTGTCAAGCAATTTGTCATCTTATCCCAGAGTGGTAAACTCCCCGAGACAAGTCTTTCACCCGTATGTTTATACGACGAGCTGATTTCGCAATTTCCTGAATCCTACGATTTCCCTGAAGACCTTGATGAGTGGGATCCTGCCTCTATCTGCTACACCTCTGCAACTACCGGTGATCCTAAGGGGGTTGTGTATACACACAGGGGACTTGTATTACACAGTTACGCGGTAGCCGTGACACTCGGCGGTTCAGAAGATGCTTGTGTACTGCATATAGTTCCTATGTTCCACGCAAATGCCTGGGGTGGCCCTTTTGCAGCGATGATGGCAGGATGCAAGCAAGTTTTTCCAGGACGAGAAGTGCTGAACATGGAAAGGCTATGCAGGATAATAGCCGATGAAAAAGTGACCTTTACCGCAGGAGTGCCCACCATATGGATGATGCTTTATGACTACCTGGAAAAAGGTGGATGGCATGACTTTTCATCACTTAAGGCTATATACAGCGGAGGATCAGCCGTCCCGAGGTATCTTATGGAAGGATTGAACGAAAAATACAACTTCGCAATTGTGCAGGCATATGGAATGACCGAGACCGGCCCACTTGCCCATGTAGCCTTACCGAAAAGCTACATGACTGACTGGCCTAAGGATAAACTCTATGACGTGAAATCCAGTGGAGGGCTTATTGCCGCGGGGCTTGAGGTAAAGCTAGTTAACGACAAGGGTGAAGAGGTCAAATGGGATGGCAAGGAATGGGGAGAGATCTTATTCAGAGGACCATGGGTTGCCAAAGAGTACTATAAGGATCCCGAGCGCTCCAAGGCTGCATTCGAAGGAGGATGGCTGCACACTGGTGATGTAGGTACCATGGATGAGGAGGGGTATGTGAGACTTGTGGACAGGACAAAGGATATGGTTAAGAGTGGAGGTGAGTGGATATCATCGGTTGACCTTGAAGATGCCATAATGGCTCATCCAAAGGTTCTGGAGGCTGCTGTTATCGGGATTCCACATCCTAAGTGGCAGGAGAGGCCGCTGGCATGTGTGGTACCCGTACCGGGTGAGACTGTGACTGCGGATGAATTAAAAGAGTTTCTACAAGACAAGGTTAAGGTCTCATGGTGGATACCGGATGAATTTGTGTTCCTGGACGGGATACCAAAGACAAGCGTCGGGAAATTCAACAAGATAGACCTGAGGAAGATGTATGCTACCGGTGAGCTAAAAGGATAAGCTTAAATACAGAGTGGAGCTCCTCTCGTTCTTGTATTTACGCGCGGTATCCTGTGTGCATTTAGTTGCTATCGGGCAAGCACTTAAAGGGTTGTGAGAAACACCCCATCCCTTCGTTCGTGTTCATGAATGAATTTAGCGTAATATTGACCTTACAGTGCGGATAGAGATAGTTGGCACGGAATCACTGGGGGTTCGTGGTCTATGCTGTGTCGTTAACACAAATGACCGCAAAATAGTTATTGACCCCGGGGTCGCCCTTGGCTTCAGGCGACATGGCCTCCTGCCCCACCCGGTTCAGGTTGTAGCCTCAGAAAGAACCAGAAGTGCTATCGAGAAAACATTACGAACGGCAACAGACGTCGTCATCAGCCATTATCATGGCGACCACTCTCCGTTAATTGATGCCAATCCCTACCAGATGTCAGTGGAACAGATTGCCGACTCCTTAAAGCACCCCAGATTATGGACGAAGGGAATGCAAGACATCTCCCTCAACCAGGTTCACCGAGCAACTGCTTTAGCCCGAAGGCTTGCCCGTGACTTTTTGGTTGCCGATGGGCTGAGCGATGGGCCTCTCAGTTTCTCCCCTCCTGTTTCTCACGGAGAAGGCACATGGCGTGAGGGTAATGTGATGATGACCCGCATCGAAGATGGGAGCGACGTTTTTGTCCACGCATCAGATATCCAAATGCTCAATGATGCAGCAATTGAAAAAATCCTTATGTGGCAGCCAACTATAGTACTCGCCTCCGGCCCACCTATCTATTTGCCCGCCCTCACCGCAGAAAAGAAAGAAAAGGCATTACGCAGGACCTTGCAATTAGCCAGGGAGGTCGACCTATTAATTCTCGACCATCACCTGATGCGCTCCAGAGAGGGAGAAAAGTGGTTGGACTATGTTTCGTCCCTTACCAGACACAAGGTCATCTGTGCTGCCGACTTTATGGGATACCCCCGTAGTTTACTCGAGGCTGACCGAGTCCTGTGGTATAACAAGGTTCCCATTCCTAAAGGCTGGCACGAAGCCTATGCCCGCGGTGAAGCAGATACCCAGCCTTACCGAAAGATGAGTAAGAGCCCTTTATGAGTCCCAGGAGGAGACTCGTTACGCAACACGCCCAACTGTATTAGCAGAGATGCTATATTATGAGACGATGGTTCTTGAAAAGAACCCAATAAAAGGAGGATAGCTTTTTGCAGCAGAAAGCAGGTCAGATATTGAAAGTGGTAGCAGCACCTTGCCTCCTCATCGTTATACTCCCGTTGCTCTTTGCTACCGCATTTGGTGTCTCGCCATCGCTGACCATGAAGGTGGTTGGGGCAACCTTTGTCCTGGAGTATCTTGCCATCCCACTGGGTATTGCCCTGAAGTTGCCACCTTTATGTGTCTTCCTCACGGTAGTCTCTGCAGGTATAGGCATATTCATCCTCGCGCTCGGCATATTCCACCTCCTGGGGGCACAGTCTCAAAGACTTGTCACTTTTCTGCTCAAATTGAGGGGGAGAATAGGGCGATTGCAAAAGTACGGTATCTACGGCTTGATACCTGGTGCCACTATTCTTGGAGTCTATGGCTGTGCAGCACTGGTTTGGTTCCTCGGCTGGAATACAAGACGGTCAACACTGTTCACCACCATAGGCTTTCTGCTCATCTCGGCTGTACTTCTATTTTCAAGCATCGGCATTCTCAAGATAATTTGACTGGGCTGAGAGAACAAGGATGGTATCACGCACTAACGGCAGTTGTTCCACTAAGGCAAGCAGTTGCCGTTTTACATTTTTACAGCCAGGTATTGTAAATAGAGGAGCTTGCAGTTGACTTTGGTATCGTCCACATCACTAGGTGCGTAAGGCTGCCTTACCGAAGCTCGCGTTAGATTGTCATCAAAAATCGCCTTTGGGAATGCTTGCTGCAGCTTGGTAACTACGATGTTAAAGTTCGCCAGTGAGGAAGAAGCCATTTCACCCTTTAAGAATGAGTAATCCGCCTGATTATGGATTATCTCCACCGCAGGCTCTGATGATTTCCGAGTGTAGAGTCTGGCAAAATATTTAGTGACTGTGGAGCTTCCCTTGACTTGTTTCTTTTCGGTGCGCCACATAGGTATTCCGCCGGTTAAAGCAGTCCTAGCCAGGCTAAACTTCCTGGTGGTTTCAGTTTTTTCTTTAGTTACATAAGTCTCCTCCTTGCCCTTGATAATCAAGAAGACACCCCTGGACTTCATCTCCCGTTTTTGCCCACCCCGGTCGTAGAACAGGACATATCTCTGTCCCACTTCCAGAGTGTATGCGATAAAACCTTCCGAAGAGCGGCAAAGCTCTGACTCGGTGCACAGAATTGGCACAAACCCCAAGTGCTTCAATCTCTGGGTGACCGATTCCGCCATCTGTTTGCTCTCATAGCGAGCAACTATCTTAGGCACCTTCCCGGCAAGGAGAAGTCTTGCTCCGTAAGGGTCTTTCCCGATAATGGCGGCTACTTCAGTTATAACACCTGTCTCAGGGGCAACCAAAGGAACTAAGGCAAGATATAAAATTCCCGATTTTCCCATGAAACCCTGCTTGCTTCGACTCCTATCATTGGTGCCTTCTTTGGAGCTCCCTTTCCCTTAACTCACGAGGGTTATTTTGCCGCCTATTGTCCCGGGAAGCAGGCACATACTCTATTTCCCGGTGATACTTATAAGCCGACTCCGCAAACAACCCGGCAGCTTTTCAGGCACGTGGCTTCACGTTACTTCTCGTCCAATCCAATATCGTGTCAAGAGATGTGCCTGGCAAGAATATTTCTTTGACGCCTGCCTCTTTAAGCGCGGGAATATCTTCTTCAGGAATAATGCCGCCGCCAACAACCGTTATGTCCTCCGCTCCATCCTTCTTTAGTAGCTCGAGCACCCGTTTGAACAAAGTCATGTGAGCTCCGGAAAGGCAGCTTAGGCCAATTAAGTCAACATCTTCCTGTAAAGCTGCGGCAACAATTTGTTCTGGCGTCTGATGTAAACCGGTATACACTACCTCAAATCCAGCATCACTATAAGCTCGAGCTATAATCCTTACCCCCCGGTCATGCCCATCAAGTCCAGGTTTGGCAACCAGAATTCTTAGTTTTTTTCTAAAGTTCATTTTCCCCTCAACGGAACTAACTATATTCTCTTGCTAATAGAATCCTGGGTCTCGATATTCCCCAAAAACCTCTCTCCACACATCACAAATTTCCTGCTCAGTACCATATTCCTTTACTACCGCTATCACATAAGGCATCAAGTTCTTATCGGTCTTGGAGGCAGCACGAAGATCATTCAACTTTCGAATCACACTCCTGTTATCCCTCGCCCTTTTTACCTCGTTCAATCTGCCAATCTGCTCTTCCCCAAGTTCATCACTTATTTTCAGTATTTCAGGAGGAGCCTCCTCCCCAACAACATACTTATTTACTCCTACTACAACCTTCTCTCCTTTATCTATCTGTTGCTGGTAATGATAGGCAGCCTTAGCAATCTCCATTTGAGGAAATCCTTTATCAATGGCAGCAATCATACCACCCATATCATCTATTTTATTGATGTACTTCCACGCTTGTTCCTCTATCTGGTTAGTTAGAGCCTCCACAAAATAAGAGCCAGCCAGCGGATCTATAGTGTTAGTGACCCCTATCTCATCACAGATGATCTGTTGTGTCCGCAAAGCGATGGTGGCAGCAAACTCAGATGGTAAAGCTAGCGTCTCATCCAGAGAATTGGTATGCAGAGATTGCATCCCTCCTAGAACTGCCGCTAGTGCCTCAGTGGCTGTCCTGACAACATTACTATAGGGCTGCTGTGCAGTCAACGAGCAACCTGCAGTCTGAGCATGAAATCTCATCCACCAGGAGCGAGGATCCCTGGCTTTGAACCTGTCCCTCATAATCTTAGCCCACATCCTTCTAGCTGCTCTGAACTTAGCAACCTCCTCGAAGAAATCAAGGTGAGAATTGAAGAAAAATGACAGACGAGGTGCGAAGGAGTCAACATCCAGCTTCTTCCTCTCAATAACATCCTGCACATACGCTATACCATCAGCCAAAGTGAAGGCCAATTCCTGAACAGCAGTAGACCCGGCCTCCCGAATATGGTAACCACTGATGCTCACGGTATTCCACTTGGGAACATATTCAGTACCAAATTCAATAGTATCACTTATCAGCTTAACCGATGGCTCAGGCGGGAGCATGAACGTCTTCTGGGCAATGAATTCTTTCAGCATATCGTTTTGAATTGTCCCCCCAATCTTATCCCAGCTCACCCCAGATTTTTCGGCCACAACTAGATACATCGCCCAGAGTATGGACGCAGGGGGATTGATAGTCATGGAGGTGGTAACACTATCAAGGGGAATCCTGTCGGTCAAAATCTGCAAATCTCGCAGCGTATCAATTGCGACACCACACTTCCCACACTCGCCCAGAGCTCGGGGCGAATCGGTATCATATCCCATCAAAGTAGGGAAGTCGAAGGCAGTGCTCAGCCCTGTTTCACCCTCTTTCAGTAACAGATGCCACCTTTTATTAGTATCCTCGGCACTTCCCAGACCCGAGAACATGCGCATTGTCCATTCCCTACCTCGATACATTGTGGGTTGGCATCCCCTGGTGAAGGGAAATATGCCGGGATAGCCAATGTCTCTAGCAAAATCCAGGCCTTTAATGTCTTCCGGAGTATAGATCCTCTTTATCTCCAGGTCAGAAACTGTGGAGAACCTCTCTTTCCTTTCAGGTTTTTGCCTGAAGGTTTCTTGTACTTCTTTGTCCCACTCTTTTCTACCCTTACGGACATGCCCTAAGGTCTCTTCTGTAAACATGACTTTCCTTTTCAATAATTACTTTGTCCAGTGGCTTCGAAGTCTATCCGAAGCTGTGACTGCTGCAGCAAGTTCAGGAAAGTATATAAAGTGTTGGCGGGACGAGTCAAACACGATGATGATAACTAGGAGGACGACATCTTATACAGCGCTATTACAATCCCAGCTCTGAGGAGATTCCTTTCATCGCCTCGATGCCCAGAGTGATAAATTCCTCGAGTTCAAGCCCGACCTCTTGGCATAAGGCGATTTGTTCCCGGTTAGCTCCGGCAGCAAATCTTGGCTGGCGGAAATGTTTCATCACTGATTTAGTGGTCAACCCAGCGAGCTTATCAGGACGAACTAAAGCGGAGGCGGTGATGAGCCCGGTGAGGGGGTCAGCACAGAAGAGCGCCTTATCAAGCTTTGTTTTCCTGGGAATGCCATGAGCTTCATTATGACACAATATAGCACGAGCCATTTCATCAGTAGCCCCAAGCTCTCTGGCAATATCCGCCCCCAGCTTACCATGAGTATTAAGGTCGCCTTCAACCAGTTCCATATCTATATCGTGCAGCAATCCAGTAAGTCCCCACTCCTCCTCATCCCCACCCAGCCTTTTTGCCAGGGCTCTCATGATCGCTTCAGTAGCGAGCATATGTTTCAGGGTGTTCTCATCTTGAATATTAGCTCTGACCGAACCCAGAATCTCTTTTCTATTCATAGCTTAACTGAGGTTGCCCTAGCATGCTCACGGTGATGTCCCTCTGGTAATATACCACGAAGATAATTTCCAGTAAAGGAGTCCTCTACCTCGGCTATTTCCTCTGGTGTGCCAGTAGCTACAATATAGCCTCCTTCATCACCAGCTCCGGGACCGAGGTCAATAACCCAGTCGGTGTTTTTGATTACATCCAGGTGGTGCTCAATAATAATGACCGTGTTGCCATAATCAACCAACCGCTGCAGCACTTGAAGAAGAGCGGCAACATCGGGGAAGGAAAGCCCGGTAGTTGGCTCATCAAGTATATAGAGTGTCTTGCCCGTGGAACGCCGGGATAGCTCAGTAGCCAACTTCACCCGCTGTGCCTCACCACCGGAAAGAGTAGGCGCTGGCTGTCCCAGACAAATATACCCCAGACCCACATCCCTGAGGGTCTCCAACTTCCGCTTAATCTGGGGGAAGTGGTCGAAGAATTGCAGAGCTTCGTCCACGGTCATCTCCAGAATTTCGGCAATGTTCTTTCCCTTGAATTTAATCTCCAGTGCCTCACGGTTATATCGTTTCCCCTTGCATACTTCGCAGGGGACGGAGACATCGGGGAGAAACTGCATCTCAATTTGAACGTAGCCTGCCCCCTGACAGGCTTCACACCTCCCCCCTTTTACATTAAACGAAAACCGCCCTGGTGGATAACCACGCACCCTTGCTTCAGGAACAGAGGCAAAGAGTTCACGAACAGGAGTAAATGTCCCGGTATAGGTAGCGGGATTACTTCGCGGCGTGCGTCCTATTGGTGACTGGTCAATGTTAATCACTTTATCAATATACTCAATGCCAACAATGGCATCACACCCGCCCGGTCTGTCTTTAGCACGGTAAAATAGCTGTGCCAGCTTTTTATATAACACATCATCAATGAGAGTGCTCTTACCACTTCCCGAAACGCCGGTGATGCAAACAAACTTGCCCAGAGGAATATGGACATCAATGCTTTTCAAGTTATTCTGTCTGGCTCCCTTAATCACCAGCTCCTTCCCTGAACCAGGGCGCCTGCGCTGGGGCATGGGGATTTCCTTCACCTTGCTCAAATATTGCCCCGTTATCGATTGGGGACAGCTCATAATATCGCTAAGTTGTCCTGTAGCCACGATTTCCCCTCCCTGCTTCCCCGCACCAGGTCCCATATCAATGATGTGGTCGGCAGCTCTCATCATCGCCTCATCATGTTCCACAATAATCACGGTATTGCCCAGGTCCCTGAGACGCTTCAGCGTTGTTATCAAGCGAGAGCCGTCGGCAAGATGCAACCCTACTGTGGGCTCATCGCAGATATAGAGAACGCCGGTTAATCCACTGCCAATCTGTGTGGCCAGGCGAATTCTTTGCGCCTCACCACCACTCAGGGTTGATGAAGCTCTGTCCAGGGTTAAATAGCCTAGACCGATATCAATGAGGAAATTCAACCGGCCATGAATCTCCTTGATGATTTGACGGGCTATGGTAAGCTCTCGAGGGGTAATCTCATCAGGCAGTCTGTCCACCCATTCCAGCGCCTGGGTAACAAACATGGCAGTAACATCCATGATGTTGTCCCCCATGATGGTGACCGCTAGAGATTCCGGCTTAAGTCTCTTTCCATGGCATACCGGACAAGGGGTGGATGACATGTACCTCTCAATAGCCGCCTTAACCCTATCGGATTCAGTCTCTTTATAGCGACGCTCCAGATGAGGTATAACGCCTTCAAATTCAGTGTAATAATGTCGGAAATGACCATAGTGGTCTTCATAAACTGCGGGAACAGTTTCGCCGCCATCACCATAAAGTATTAAGTGGAGCTGGGCTGGAGTTAGTTTGTTAACCGGCGTATGCAGTGAAAAGCCGTGGCGCTGAGCCAGAGTCTCCAGGATGCTGCCATACCAGGTGCTTATTTGCCCATTTCGGCTCCATGGCTGGATAGCGCCTTCTGCCAGGCTCAGCCCTTTATCAGGAATGACAAAGCTGGGGTCAATTTCCAGGTTACAGCCCAGTCCGGTGCAGGCAGGACAGGCACCATGGGGACTATTGAAGCTAAAAGTTCGTGGGGCAATTTCCCCCAGGCTGATGTTGCAATAGGCACAGGCGAAATGCTCCGAGAAAAGCAATTCCTCTCCATCGATAATGGAGATTAGCACTATGCCCAGGCCAAGCTTCACTGCCGTCTCAATGGAATCGGCCAGACGAGTGGCATTCTCCGTTCCACCTACCTGTAATCGGTCAACCACTACCTCAATGGAATGCTTTTTATACTTATCGAGCTGGAATTCCTCGGAAAGGTCATGAATTTCGCCATCAACCCTGACACGGACAAAGCCCGCTTTCTGTAAATCCCGCAATATCCCCTGGTGCTCGCCCTTACGGTCCCTGACCACAGGGGCAAGTATCATAATTCTGCTGCCCTCGGGTATCCTGTTTACCGAATCGACAATCTGCTGCACCGTCTGGCGTGAAATTTCCCGTCCACATTGTGGACAGTGAGGATGCCCGATGCGGGCAAAGAGAAGCCTCAAATAATCGTAGATTTCAGTAACGGTGCCCACAATGGAACGTGGATTGTGCGGCGGTCCCTTCTGGTCAATGGAAATAGCCGGGCTAAGCCCTTCAATATAATCAACGTCAGGCTTCTCCATTTGCCCCAAAAACTGACGGGCATAAGTGGAAAGGGACTCCACATAGCGACGTTGCCCCTCAGCGTAGATGGTGTCAAAGGCTAACGAGCTTTTACCGCTCCCGGAAACACCGGTAATGACCACCAGCTTATTCCTGGGAATGACAACTTCTATGTCCTTGAGGTTGTGCTCCCTGGCACCCTTAACAAATATGGCATCGGGCTCCATGGCTGTTTCCATTTTAACATCATTGCTAATACCCTTCAAAAATGGAATAACATTCGTAACAGGATATAATAGGAGAAACGAAGGAGATAAAATGGAGGTCTCTTCAAAGTTCGTCGGAGCCAGATTAAAAGATTATACAACTGAGATAACCTGGCGTGACACCATGAATTATGCCGCCGCTATCGGTGATAACAATCCCTATTATCTGGACGATGAGCGCGCAGAAGGGGTGATTGCACCTCCAATGTTTAGCGTTGCTGTGACATGGCCAATATCTGAGAGGATCTGGGATTACATTGAAGTCCAGGATTTTCCCAAAGAGATTATGTTCACCCTGGTACATTATACGGAGCACCTGAAATTTTATCGTCCCATGAGACCAGGAGATGAGTTAAGCATAAAGGGCAAGATCGCCGCCATGATGCCTCATAAGGCAGGTACTCACATTGTTATACGCTTTGATGCCTTTGATAAAGAAGGCAAACCTGTTTTCACAGAGCATATCGGAGGTATGCTCCGAGGAGTCCAGTGTGCGGACGAGGGGAGGGGAGAGGAAGTTCTTCCAGAAGTTCCCAGGCATACCGGAGACAATGTCCCTGTCTGGGAATCGGTTATCCCGATAGAGCCGCTTGCATCATTTATATATGATGGTTGCACCAGGATCATTTTCCCGATACACACCTCCGTTAAGTTTGCCCATCAGGTAGGCCTTCCCGGAAGAATTTTGCAGGGTACAGCCACGCTTGCCTATGCTGTACGCGAGCTTATCAACAAAGAAGCCGATGGACACCCGTTTGAATTGAGGTCAGCTTATTGTCGTTTTACCGGTATAGTGCTCCCCGGAACAGACATAAAGGTGCAACTCGTGAAAAAGGACAACATTGGTAGTGGCACAGACCTCTTCTTCGTTGTTCTAAACGCTGAGGGGAAGAAGGCCATAAGTGACGGCTATGCAAGGCTGGAAAAAATAGAAAGGAGGATAGTATGAGCTGGAAAGACTTAAGACAAGCCTGGCATTTTGTGGAAAAATGGGCCGAAACAAAACCGGAGGCTGAAGCTCTCGTGTTTGGGGATGACAGGCTTTCCTGGAAGGATTTTAAGAAAAAGATGGACAGGGTAGCCAGGGCATATCTTGAAGTGGGAGTGCAGAAGGGGGACCTGGTTGCCTTGCTTTCCATGGCACAAAATGAATTTTTGACCACTTATATGGCAGCCGGCAAGGTTGGTGCGGTATGGCTGGGCCTATCACCCAAGTTTACCCTGGATGAGCTGCGATATCAGATTGGAGATAGCCAACCCACAATACTCATCACCCTTCGAGAATATCTCGGCAATGACCTTTCTGAGAACATAAAGACGTTGATAAAAGAATTTTCCTGCCTGAAGAAGGTTCTTGTTATCGGTGAGGCATTTGAAGGCACTGAAAGTTTTGCAGAATTCACCGAAAAACCAAGACAGGAGCTAAATGAAGCCCTTGAAAAACGGGCATCTGAGGTCAGTGATGACGATGAAGCCCTTCTATTGTACACCTCCGGTTCTACAGGCAAGCCTAAAGGGGTGGTTCATACCCACAAGAGCATTATTGAGAACATAAAGGTTGAGGTGGAAAAGTTTTTGTTCAAGGAAACATCCAGGGCACTGCTCCATTTCCCCATAAATCATGTAGCTGCTGATACCGAGATAGGAGTTGGTGCGATAATGGGAGGTGGGTGTCTTGTTTTGATGGATAAATTCGACCCCGCTGCGACTTTGAAGGTAGTTGAAAAGGAACGCATAACTGCACTCGGTCAGGTACCTGTTATGTTCCTGTTAGAGTTCAGACAACCCGACTTTTCTAAAACTGATTTTAGCAGCATTGAGGGATTTGTGTGGGCTGGAGCTGCTGCACCAAAAATCATGATTGATGTGCTCAGTGGTATCTGTAAAAAGACCGACGCAAAATTACTCACGGGGTATGGAAGTACTGAGGTAGCGGGATTTGTCACCTACACTGAAGAAGAGGATGATCTGGAGACGGTAATGAAGAGCGCAGGAAAGATCGCCCCACCTTTTGAGCTCAAGATTGTGGACGCGAGTCGCAGGGAACTCCCGGATGGCGAAATAGGAGAGATAGCTGTAAGGGGGCCCTTCCTTATGAAAGGATACTTCAATAAACCAGAAGCGACAGCCGAGGTAATTGATGAACAGGGCTGGTATTATACCTCTGACCTTGCCTATAAGGATGACAGGGGATACATCTATATCACCGGGAGAGTGTCTGAGATGTTTAAAACTGGCGGGGAAAATGTCTATCCGCGTGAGATAGAAGATACACTTGAATCACATGACAGCGTACTCTTCGCTGCTGTAATCGGGGTGCCTGACGAAATTTATCAGGAAGTGGGGTGGGCCTTTATTATGCCGATGCCCGGCAAAACCACGACGGAAGAGGAATTGCGAGACCTTTGCAAATCTAAATTAGCCAACTTTAAGGTCCCCAAAAGATTCTTCATACGTCAGCTATTGCCTCTTTTGTCCAATGGCAAGGTGGATAAGATGGCTTTAAAGAAAGAGATTTCAGAACTGTTGAAGAAAGACTAAAGGCAGTGGTGGTCTGGTCTTCAGTTCGGGCATATAGACAGTTGCCTGTTACCAGTCACGTATATTGCCTGGGGAAGGATGGTGGGTTATCATTTTCCCGATTGAATAAAAAGGAGGTGGTGAAAATGCTGTTTATGCTGACAGAGACTTGGCCGACTGAGAGTACAGCCGAGGTTGGGAAAGTAGGCGTGGAGGTTCTTGCAAAAGCCCCACCACCCTATGTAAAGACACTCGGCCTCTATGTCACTCCTGGCGGCGAGGGCATGAAAGCCTATAACCTTTATGCGGTGGAAAAGGGGCACGTGGATGAAGGGTACAAGGAACTGCTGAAAGTATACGTTCCATTCTTCAGTATCGAAGGATACAAGGTTACAGTGGAACCTTTACTAACGCCGGAAGAAGCATTACCATTGGTAGGACTATAACCCCTGCTTGATAAGCAGAATTTAAGACAAGAGACCGATCGGCGGGAGCAGGTATTGGATTCGAACCGATGCTCCCCCTCTTCCGAAGACTGGTGCTCTGTTGCGCTGACTTCATCTTGACAAGGTGGTCGGGACTTGTTTCGTATTGTTTTTTGGAGCATTTTTAAGATAAAGTATTTTCATCAAGATTTGGGAAGGAGGAAAGGTAGAAATGAATGTAGCGCAATTAGGGAAAGAAAATCTCGAGAGGTTTGGGGAATATACTTCACTGATATTCGAGGGTAAAGAATATACCAACCTTGAATTTAACCGCTGGTCAAACAGAGTTGGCAATGCCCTTAAAAGCCTTGGTGTGAAGAGAGGTGACAGGGTTGTCATCCATCTCCCCAACTGCCTAGAAGTTATGGTAAGCTTCACGGGAATATTCAAAATTGGCGCTGTGGTTACCCCACTTAGCTTTCTTATCTCGGCTGAGGAAACGGCATACATCTACCAGGATTCCACTCCGGTTGTGGTAATAAGCAGCTCGGAATTCATGGAAAAGGTCTCCCATGGCAAGGCGTCAGCGCCAAGTATAAAGCATGTAATTTCAGTTGACGAAGCCCCGGACACACTGTTATTTCGGGACATAGTGGATAGGAGCTCGGATGAATTGGAGATGGAAGATACCGCTGACGAGGAGTTAGCGGCACTGCTTTATACCGCTGGAACTACGGGAAGGCCTAAAGGGGTCATGCTTTCCCACCAGGCTTTGTACGCTAATGCTAAGGGGCAATATGAATTCCATAAGGGGTCCATTGTGCCTGACAGTGTGGCATTGAGCTCTCTTCCCCTTTCTCACTCTTATGGCATGGCATCGGGGAACGCTGCCTCCCTTTATGGCCTGAGGGGGGTGTTAGTCAGATGGTTCAACACAGAAGACATTTTTGATGCAATACAGAAATACAAAGTAACTCTCACAACCCAGGTGCCAACCATGTTCGTTTACCAGAATATGTATCCTGAGCCTGAGAAATACGACCTCTCCTCGATGAAGTACTGGATTTCTGGCTCTGCTCCATTGAGTGAGGAGACCAGAGAGGAGTTCGAGTCCAAGTACCCCGGCAAGGTATATCAGGGTTGGGGATTAACCGAGGCAGGGGCCAATAATTGCTGTTGCCCGCTTGATAAACCATACAAGCCGGGCTCCATAGGTAAGCCAATGAATTGCGAGATGAAGGTGATGGACGAAAATGACAATGAAGTCAAAGTTGGCGAGATTGGGGAAATAGTGTTGAAAGGACCTGTGGTGATGTCAGGATACTGGAATAAGCCGGAGGAGACTAAGGAAGTATTGCGTGGTGGCTGGCTTCACACCGGTGATGTGGGATATGTGGATGGAGAAGGATATTTCTTCATCGTGGAGCGGAAGAAGAATATGATAATAAAGGCAGGGGAAAATATCTTCCCGCGTGAGATTGAAGAAGCTATCTATCAACATCCCAGGGTTTCCGAGGCAGCCGTTGTTGGCGTTGCTGATCAGAAATATGGCGAGGAACTCAAGGCTTTTATCGTGTTGAAGCCGGGGGAGAAAGCCACTGAGCAGGAGGTAATCGATTTTTGTGGAGGGAAGCTCACCAGCTTTAAGACACCGAAGTATGTTCAGTTCCTTGATGCTTTTCCTAAGAACCCTGTGGGCAAGATACTGTATAAAGAGCTGCGTAAAATGGGCTAACTGGCGCGCCTGGAAGGATTCGAACCTACGCCCCCGGTTCCGAAGACCAAAACCAGCTGTGCGCCCAGCGACGCCAGATAGCATTAATAGGACTGTAACCCCTGCTTGATAAGCAGAATTTAAGGCAAGAGACCGATAGGCAGTACCCATCTGCCATACATTGCGTTCAGAACTACCTCCTTGGGGGACAGGGCTGGTTAACATTAACGCAAACCCAATGTTATTGGGTCTGTGAAGCATCACTAGCATGTGGTGGAACGAAGTATCCACACGATATTGCTAAGGTTTGGCTGTTAGTGGTGGTATAATGTGGGTAGTGATGCGAGGTTCCGATGAGTTATGACTTCGAACCAAGGTGGAGTGGGACTAAGGTTGCACTATTTTGGATATGTTTCGGCTTAGCAGCGTTAGCACTGGTGTTATTAGGAACGTGTTGATGAGTTTAGAAGTGGCTCTCTTTTTGTCCAAACAGTGCCAGCCAGTGCTATGATCACCATAATTATGCAAACTCCACCTTTGCCTGGGGAGTAGCTAAGCTGAGTGGATTTGGAGAAACGTGCCTCAGTGTTTGTGTCGTCTGCATCGCCCTTGCACAATATGGCTTTCTGCGCAATCGGGACAAGGTGAGATATAGACCTTAGTTTTGTCTCTTTCAGGTTCAAGTAATATAATGCTGGCAAGAGTTCATGGCATCGCTGTAGGAGGTAACCAACATGGAATCTCAGGAGTTCAAGCGTCAACTAGTCGAGTTACGTGAAATCATCACCGAGGGCATCGCCTACTTCTCAGCTTGGCGTGGTCTGAGGGTTGGGGATGAAGATTCGGCTCAAGCCCTGAATCGCTACAGGGCCCTGTTCTTACCTGCGCAGATTGCCCTCAAGTCACAGGCACTTATGCAGTTCGCTATGGTCTTTGACAAGCATCCTAAGACAACAAGTTTGAGGAACTTACTCACTGCGGCAAAAGAAAATCGACAAAGCCTGACACCCCATGCCACGGAAAAGGACTTGCAGGATATAGAACAGAAGATTAATGACAGCGCGAGCTTACTAAGACGGTTGAAGCGCTACCGAGACACACGTCTAGCACATCACGATGCAATCGTTGCTGGTGACACGTCACTACCATATGGAGAAGTCAATAAGCTCGTGGAGGATGTCAAGTCCATGTACGACTTATTAGCAAAAGGCCATGATCGGTCGGTTACCAGCTTTGAACAACTGGCCCGGGATGCTGAAAGACATACGTCTGAAGTGGTGCGCATCATGCGTGAAGAGAGAGATAAGGCTACTCAGAAAATAGCTGAGGCGCAAATGACTAAAGATGAAGTCTGGTATTTTGCCTATGGTTCGAATCTGAACATGGGTCAAATGATGAACCGTGTCGGGGAATGGATTGTCTCTAAGAGAGCAATACTCAAAGGATACAAACTGAAGTTTAATGCTCACTCATCCAGATGGGGAGGACTGACTGCAAACGTGGTCAGGACAGACAATCCGGATGACAAAGTGTATGGTGCTGTGTATCGCATCTTTAGCGAAAAAGTTGATGTTTTAACCGCTTACGAAGGCCCAGAACCCACCGATATTACCGTCGAAGCCGACGGAGTAAACCTGAAAGCGAAGGCCTACATTTTTAAGACATCCGGAGGGAACCTACCCGAAGCTTATCTAAACGTAATGTTGACTGGTCTCAGGCAACACGGCTATCCTGAGGCAGTCATCGAGTAAGTCAAGAAAATTGCCCAAAACTTCTAAAGATCCAATTTAAAGGAGTTACGTACAGATCACTCGCTACTGTAAAGTGGCGTGGGGAATAAAATAAAGGTAGCATATCCCTCTAAGTGAGGTTTAGAAATGGATGACTTTCGCCAATGGAGTCCTCAGAAGATTTTACTATTATGGGCAATCATTATGGCTATAGTTGCGATTATCCTTCTCTGTAGAGGGGTAGATTTATGGACTGCTGTGAAGACAGCCTGGCTATTCTTAATGCGTATTTAACACTCGTATTGACCTACCCCCTCACGTATAGTATATTCCTCAGCTAATGCTTGAATGGATTCCTCTAGTAATTCTCCTCATCGTTATTGCTTCCGTCGTAATATGGGTTGATAAGAAAAAAGTCTCATGGGACCTTGTTGTTAAGCTTGTAATAATCTTGGGGATTGTTGTTGGACTAGGTAGTTGCTTTAACAAGATGCGGGAGTTCTCTCCATCAGATGGGGGATTCTGGTTCTATCTCGTAATTGGTGGTTTACTCATCTTGCTTCTCTGGAGATTCTGGGAGATACAAGCGGAACACGAAAAACTGAAGAAGCAGGAAGAAGAGAAAAAGAGACTAGAAGAAGAATCACGGGAGCGGGAGTATAGCCGGTAGAGGCAAAAGTATATGAGGGTTTAACCAAGAGGTAAAACAAATGTGGTGTTGGATTAGTATAGCCTTGATCGTAGTCTTGGTTAGTGTAGGACTACCGGCCTGCGGATACGGAGGTGAGAGTGGAGGCGGGGGAATAGTTCCACCAGTTTCAATGGTGGGTATGAGAGGAGAAGATGCGTCCACCAGGTCCACTTGAAATCGGTCTACTTATCGTTCCAGTGATTGTAGGCTTGGCTATCTGGGTCCTAGTCCACTTCATTAGAAAGCATTGGTAATTTTGTTCACATGTGAACGAGGAGGCAGGCTATGTTTTGTAGAAATTGTGGTAAGGAACTCATAGGAAGTCCTGAGTTTTGCCCCAATTGTGGAGCTAGACCAATGAGAGGCAACAGCTTTTGCTCTAATTGTGGTGCCCCCACAACTCCGCTAACTAAAATATGTCCTGAATGCGGTGTGCAGGTGGTGGAGAGGGTAGAGGCAGAACAGCCAAAAAAGGTGCTACGCATAGTGGGCATCGTTGTGTTAGGTATACTTATCTTTCTCATTCTCGTAGGTTGGATGGCATCCCCAATACCCATCTATTATCGGTTACTTGCCCCGTCCGGCTGGATACTCATAGGCGCAATCATAGGTATAGTGTTTCTAGTAAGAAAGGGGCGAAAAGCCAAGAAATAGATGAATTGGGTGAAGAACTGAGTGATTTCTGGTTTGAACCATCAGGCATCGTTAAAGATGTACAGATTCACTGGTGAAGAGCAAAATGAAGAGGTGAACTATCATGAGTAGGAAGATTGGCATAGCAGTAGGTGTAATCATAGCTATCACTCTCATCTCCTGCTTTGTTCCGATTGTGAAAGTCGAATACTGGATAGAACGGGGGAATCACAGCGAGATAGCGTATGTTGAAAAGGTTAGGAATTCCGATTCTGAGCTTATTGCCTCTATTTATGCTTTCTCACATGACCCACATGAAATAAAGCAAGCTCTTGAGGGAAGCTCTAAGGAAGTCCCCGTAGGCTATGTGTTGGTGCAGAATACCGACTCCGTTTCAACGAACTCTTATGATGTTACTATAACCTTCTATTCACAGGGCGAAAAGTTTAGTCACAACGAAATAGTCCTTCTTTCTCCAGGTGAGCTAGAGACCGTTAAATACTATGCTTGGGATATTGATGCAAATAAGGATGAATGGTCTTGGGAATATAGGGTTATGCCAAAGGTGTGGATGATTCAATATAAGAGTGTGACCTTGCTTAATTATTTCCTGCATTACTAAGTTATGAGAGCCTACATTAAGCCCCTATAAAGCCTCAAGCTATCCTCAAACTTAGCATGTCTTCTACCTGGGGTTGGGCGAATGTATAATTAGCAAAGGAGGTTTGTTATGAGAAACAAGCCATGGTATTCAGTGCTTCTGATTGTAGGATTAGTTTTCCTATTAGCAAGCTCGGTTATAGGCTGTAGTCAGAGTGAAACTCAGACTGAAACTTGGACTACGTATCATAGCCCAACATACGGCTATACAATTGACTACCCACAAAATTTCGATTTAGATACCTCAGATGCACCAGATACGGTGTTTATAGACCCTCCAGGGGGCACAGATTGCCTTCTCTGCGGTATGGTTATTCATGGTTATGAAGATTTCACGTCAATAGATGACAGGAAAAACGCCATCCTCCTTTCCTTACCTGATGCCTGGCCAGATTGTGAAGTCATATCTAGTCATGCTCTTGATGGTAAATACGAATGGGTTATTGAATTTACATTTACACTCCCATCTGGCAAGGGAAGAGGTAAAGCATATACTGGCGAAACTTCGGATTATCAATTTTCATTTGTGTTCGTAGGTCTTGAGGAAGATTGGAGTAAGTGCGAAGAGATAGCAGAAACGTTCATTCCTTAATTGAAATTTCTCGGAGAGCGTATATATAACTCATTGTATTGAGCAAGGAAGAGGTGGAGACTACCCCCAATCCTGCGATAAAGCTTCAAGCTATCTTCAAACCTAGCACATTTTTGCTATGCCTATTAACACAAAAAGAACCAAAAACCATACACCCAAACCAATAAGCGCCCACTTCCAACCCACTGCAAAAACTAGCATTATAAAACAGGCGAACCAAATTACCCTAGCAACCCGAACAATACCACCTGCTGATGGTGCCAACGCCGCCGGTGCATCACTTACAGCCCGTTCATAACGGAAAATCACAAGCGCAGACAAAGTTAGAATAACTACAGCCAAAATTAGTAGCCACATAACAACAAACCTCCTTCAACAAGACCAGGATGACGCAAAGCGTAAACGAAGATTGCCACCAGGATAATCAGGCATAGAATAATATCAGGTCTCACTCCCCACATCATACCACGAAGATTGCTTATTGCCGTCACAATTCTGATACTGGAAGTGCTACAATCACCATTACCATGCGAACTTCACCTTTGCCGGATGAGCAGCCCACCCAGAGTTTGGAAAAGATGGAAAAGGAGGAGTGAGATGTCACGAGTGCTTGTTTCTATTATATTGGCTTTGACAGTTATAGCAGCAGGTTGTGGCACCACACAACCAACATCAGCACCAGCAGCACCAGAAGACGTGCTATCCATATGGCATTCCCCTCCGTCACCACAGAGCTATCCACCTGATATGGCTGGTGAAGTTCATCTTGGAAAATCTGGCAGTCCAGATAGCGAGTTAGAAACTGACAGCTTGTCTGTACAGAATCGTCAGTGGCTTGATATTGTCGTGAAATCCAGGAATATAAGACTATTTTTTTATCTCGGAGAACCTGGCGCAGTTCGTTTTGAAGTAGTTCAGAGATACTCTGAATATAGTCACGAGAAGCCTACTTTGGAATCTTTAGTAAACCCACACCTCAACCCCATTACCGGTAGAATACTTTACGGGCAACCAGTGCCGAAAGAAACTGAGATGGGTGAAGATACCATATATAGTGTTGCCATAAGATTATTTGCAGAAGGACTGCGAAATAGCACCAACGTGGATTCGAAATACACTATTCGTTTTATTAACTCCAATGTAACCGAAGAAGCTGATATTTCTTATGAAGTTTATGAACTCAATACAACACCAGATTGGGGATATACTTACTATGACGATATACTGGCGCCCTGGATGATGCAACGGCTTGGTGGAGCATACTCGGAATCAAAGTGGGAGCGGTTGTATGAGGAATGGTATGAGCAATTCAAATAGCGATGACACTGCAGGTGAAACGGACAATCCCCATCCTGCAAGTGCTACAATAACGATAACTATGCGAACTCCACCTTTGCCTGAGGAGTAGCTCAGATAGGTGGATTTTAGATACATTAAGAAGGAGGTAAAAGACAATGCCAGGAGCATGTGGTATGGCGTGCGAGGTTTGTAACATGCGGGAAAGGGGAATCTGCCCGGGCTGTGTTGCCGGGACCGATGCCAGGGCTCCGGCAATGGTCGAGTGGTTGAAGAAGGTGGGGCTATCCTGCCCGGTGCTTGAGTGTGCCATAAAGAGCAAGGTGGACTATTGCCTTAGGTGTGAAAACCTTCCCTGTGATGTCCTTTATCAGGCAGAGTTCCCTTACAGCAAGAAGCTCCTCGATATGTTCAAAGAGTGGCGGAAAAAGTAAACAGGCTTCGCTTATCTCTTACTACCCGGGTGACACTGAACAACCCTCTAAAATGTGCAGTGATCTTAGCTCAGGTAGATATTAAATAAGCTTTTGCTTACAATTGCTGATTTCACTTCTGGCGTACTAGCCTCATAAGTCCCAAGACGAAATTCATTCTAGGTACCCTTTTCATATAGGCTCTATAATTATCACCGAACTTCTCGATTAGGCGTTGGTCTTCCTCTCTACAACTCATATAAACGACTGCAGTGCCTACCACCCCGAGCACCCCGAATAGCCAGTGCGGATACCATAAAAAGGTGGTTAGGAAAATTGCGTAGATTCCACCTGTGTATTGCGGATGCCTAACGATTGCATATATCCCTGTATCAACGAGACGGGTAGTATTTACAAATGATTTACCTTTGGGAACCCCACCGCGTCGTGGGAAAACGACTATGGGAGCCATAACCAGCACCATACCGAATGCCCATACCACCCAACCGATGATGAATAATGCCGGGTATGATTCTACTTCTATAACACCTGTCAGGATGAGAGGATTAAACGGAAAACAGACAATACACAGGATAGTCATAAGCGTGCTCCAGAGGAAATTTCTCCATTTCTGAGATAACAGATTACCCATCTCTTTGTCTCCCTCCAATGGTTTCCCAGTTTCTAACCAGCAATACCAGAGCGTAAACTCCCGCGGCAAAGAGGATGCAATCCTCGTAGCAATTAAGCGCTCCCGGCATAGGCCGCTCAGGCTGATACTGGTGGATGGCGGCTGGCCCATGGCCGAGCTGCCTCAAGCTGCGCCGCAAGGCGGAAGAGAGTTGCCTCGTCGCCGAAGCGCCCGATGAAGTGGGTGCCCACTGGCAGGCCATCGGCATTCCAGAATAGCGGCAGCGACATGGCGGGCTGCCCGGTCACGTTGCAGATCGGCGTGAAGGGTATGAACTCCGCCGCACGGGCCAGCCCCTGCAAGGGGTTCTCCGGCGGAGAGTCGAAGGTGCCGAGAGGCACAGGTGGCTCGGCGAGGGTCGGGGTGAGCAACACATCGTAATTGACGAAGAAATGCCCGATATCACGGGACACCCTCTGGAGCACCGCCACGGCGAGCAGATAGGCCGATGCGCTTTGCTGTCGCCCCATCTCACATAGAGCCCAGGTGAGCGGTTCGAACTGGTCCGGGGTAGCGGCCCGGCCGGTTAGAAAGGCCATGCCGTCTATGGTCCAGGCACACCCCGCCGACCACAAGGTCATGAACATCTGGGTCACCAAGTCACCAGGCACTTCCGGGACTGCCTCCACTACCTCATGGCCGAGGTTGGAGCACAACTGCGCTGCATCACGCACCGCGCTGACGCAGTCGCTGTGCACCGGGACACCGGTGACCGCTGTGGTGGTAAAAGCAATGCGGAGCCGCCCGGGGTTGGCGCCTACCTCCTGTAAAAAGGGGCGCACCGGGGGTGGTGCCCAGTACGGGTCGCCCACGTCGGGCCCCGACGTGGCATCGAGCAGGGCAGCGCTGTCCCTCACCGAGCGGGTGAGGGCGTGCTCAACCACCAGTCCACTAAAGACGTCGCCATAATCAGGGCCGAGCGGATTGCGCGCTCGGGTGGGCTTGAGGCCGAAGAGCCCACAGCAGGAGGCCGGAATGCGGATTGATCCGCCACCGTCGTTGCCGTGTGCCATGGGAACTAAGCCAGCAGCCACAGCGGCGGCCGAGCCCCCGCTGGAGCCGCCCGTTGTCCGGCTTACATCCCAGGGGTTGTGGCTGGGACCAAACAGACGGGGCTCGGTGGTCGGCATGAGGCCGAACTCCGGTGCGTTCGTCTTACCGATGATAATAAGCCCGGCGCGCTTCAGCCGTGTAACCAGTTCACTGTCGTGATCGGGCACGAAGTCATGCAAGAAGGTCGACCCCAAGGTCATCCGCACCCCAGCATAAGAGGCCAGCAGGTCCTTGAGCAGGAAGGGCACGCCGGTAAAGGGCCCCTGGGGTAGTTCACCGCTGGCCGCCGTGCGCGCCTGTTCATACATTGGCGTGACCACTGCATTGAGGGTGGGGTTCAGCCGCTTGATCCGCTCGATGGCAGCGTCCACGAGCTCAACCGGCTTTATCTCCTTTCGCCGCACCAGCTCAGCCTGGGCAGTAGCATCGAGAAAAGCTAAGTCGTCTAATTTCGCCATGGTTGTCCCTCCTTTCTTGATCGACTGAACACGCTAATTTTACTTCCCATCGGCCCATCTATCAGCTTTGCAGTCTTTCCAGCACGCTTTGCGTCCTGCCCAACCGTTAACCCGTTAAACGATAACCTTCCCGGGTAACTCTTTTATTATATCCTCCGCCTCCTCCACTATTCTTTCTATAAGTTCCTTCACACTCGGAATATCCTGTATTCTTCCTGCCACTTCTCCTCCGTAGAAAAGTGCCTTCTCATCGTCCTCTCCCGCCAGAGCCTTATGTCCTTCCAGTTCCACGCCAAGAAGAGCCTGGTCCAGGGTTTTATCAGGTTGCCCCACAAACAAATCGGGAACTTTCTCAACTGTAAGCCTGGCAAGTTGAACAGATGCCTCGTTCCTCAGATACCTTAAAGGACCAACAAAACCTCTCGCTACTATTGTACTTTTCTCATCAGTTTTTACAAGCCGATTCTTCCATGTGTCCCCAAAACAGGTATCGGCCTCTTTTGTACCAATGAATCTGGTACCCATCTGAATCCCTACGGCTCCTAAAGCAAGTGCTGCGGCGAGCGTTGCTCCATCACAAAATCCACCGGCGCCAATCACAGGAACATTCACAGCGTTGACCACTGAAGGAAGAATAGCCATCGTATGAACTGGCTCCCAAGCTATGTGACCTCCCCCCTCATGTCCTGAAGCGATTACCGCATCTACCCCAGCTTTTTCAGCCCTTTTAGCGTGACGAACTGAAGGAACGACGTGAAACCATTTGAGCCCGCTTGACTTTATCACATCAGTCCAGGGTAAAGGGTCTCCCGCTGAAGTGATTATCACCTTAAGTCTCTCCCTTATAGCAGGATCCTCGTCCCGCGCATTGACCGCCGCTCGGACAAACTCCATTGCTGGTGCGATAAGCTCAGCCGACACCATAACGTTTATTCCAAAGGTCGCTTCATTTTTTCTTGTGCCTTTACCTACCTCGCGGATGTATTTTGTTACCGTATCGTATGAGCCACCTTTTCCTGCCGTCAGGGGCCCCAAATCTATTCCCAAATTGCCGAAAATGATGCCGCTGGTGCTGATAATCCCAAGTGCCCCAGCATTTGCCACCGCTTCAGCCAGTTTCTGCGTTTGAAATGGTCCCATGCCTGCTTGTATTATGGGATATTTAATCCCCAATAACTCACAGAGCTTCGTTTTTATCATTATTCCTCTTTTGGCTCCTCTTCAGGTGGCGGGGCTTCTTCGGGAGCTTCAACCGCTTCTTCTACTACCTCCTCTACACGTCGCACACTAATCATCGCTACTACCACTTCCGGGTCGTTAAGGACAGTAACCCCCTTCTCCAGCTCAATATCCTTCACCCGCAGCACTTGGTCTGACTCGGTGAGGGAACTGATGTCAAGTTCTACACTCGCAGGAATTTTTGTCGGGAGGCACTCAACGCTCAAGGTGTCGAGCTCTTGCAGCAGCGTATTCTCCCTTAACTTCAACGCTGGCGCTTCCCCAACCAAAACAACAGGAACTTCTACCTTCATTTCTTCCGCCTTTCTTACCTGATAGAAATCTACATGCACCAATCCACGTCTTGGCAGCTCTACCTCAACTTCACGAACTATAACGGACCTCGCCTTTTTTTCACCATCGATCCTGAGATTGATTAGCTTCGTCTTGCCTGCATCAGCTAACACCTGCTGAAGCCTGGCAGTATCACATTGTAATGCCTGTGATTCGATACCATGACCAAAAAGATGCACCGGTGTAATCCCCTGGCGACGTAAAAACCTGACTTTCTTACCCAGAATGTCCCGCTTGGTAACCTTTAACTCTATCTCATCCATCCAATCGCTCCTTCAAAGTTGATACTTCTATACATTAAAACATACTTCCACCCATCACAGGTAGTCTTGATGCCGTCACAATGACGGGCCTCCTCTATAATACTCAGGGAAAGTCACCAATGAGATTGCACAAAGCGCCCAGCCTGAACATAATATTGCGCCTTATCGACGCGGAGAGATATATAGGAAGTGACCTGCTCGAGAAACTTGACACGGTCGGCTTTTTCAGAGATATCACTAATCATATGAACAAGTACACTCAATTGACATTTTCGGCCATCGCTATGGTAAACTAGTCATAGTACTATGGTACTAGAGAGCGTGGTATCGATGAATCACTGGCGGTCTAATGTTGAAATAATAGCTGATATGCCCCGGGTAGGTGAGAGTGGCGCTGGGAAGACAGTATGACACGGAGAAATAGGGGAGGTGTATTATGACGAGACCAATTGATTTACTGCGACAGGGGAGGAAGGAAGAGCTATGGCAGATGTGCTGTGGCTTTATTGACCTCAGTCTGGAGCAATTTATGACAGTACAGAAGCGGCTGCTGCTGGAGCAGCTCGAGCTATTGAAGAGCTGTAGGCTGGGTCGGAAGCTGATGCACGGAACTATGCCAGGCACTGTGGAGGAATTTCGTGAACAGGTGCCGCTCACTACCTATGCTGATTACCTCCCTGAGCTTGCAGAGAGGAGGGAGGATGTACTGCCGGCAAAGCCAGCTCGCTGGTTGCGAACCTCTGGAAAAACAGGGGAGTATGATGTTAAATGGGTACCTATGTCCGAGGACTTCGCACTTGAATATGAGAAGGTATGTTGTGCGATGATGACCCTTGCCGCCTGCGATGGTCGAGGTGATGTCTCCCAAATCAAGGAGCATCGTAAGGTATTATACACTATGGGGCCTCCAGAGTACGGGACCGGTATTGCTGCTTACCTGGCACAGCAGGCGATTGGCTATGACTTGCTGCCTTCTAACGCAGAGGGGTTATCTTTCTTGGATAGGATAAAGGTTGGTTTTGAGGAAGCCTTATATCGGGGGCTCGATGGCTTTGGTGGTTTACCCTCTGTCCTGGTTGCCGTAGGAGAGCAGCTCAGGCAGCAGGCGGGAGGAGTAAATGTTCGTCCCTTGCTGGCTCACCCCAGGGCGCTACTCCGTGTGATGAAAGCGTTAATCAAAAGCAAACGAGCTCATCGTCCTATGCTTCCCAAAGACCTCTGGTCTCTTAAGGCAATTATAGGTGGTGGCAGCGACAGCGCCATTTTCAGCAAAAGGGTGAATGAGCTATGGGGGAGGTATCCGCTTGAGGTATATGGCAGTACTGAAGGCGGAGTTTGTGCCATGCAAACCTGGGATTATGAAGGCATGACTTTCGTTCCCAATCTCAACTTCCTTGAATTCATTCCGGAAAGGGAGTGGCTCAAATGGCAGTTAGACCATTCCTACCAGCTGAAAACAATCTTACTGGATGAGGTGAAAGCGGGTGAGAACTATGAGATCGTCCTCACCAGTCTTCACGGCGGCGTTATGACCCGATATAGAATCGGCGACATGGTCAGGATTACCTCACTGCGAAATGAGAAGCTGAACATTGCTCTACCGCAGATGGTATTTGAGAGGCGTGCTGATGAACTCATTGAGCTTCCTGGTTTTGGACGGTTGACAGAGAAGCTTATCTGGGAGGCAATTGAAAATACTGGCATCTCTTATGTGGATTGGGCAGCACGCAAGGAAATCATTGATTATAAGCCAGCTTTACATGTCTTTATTGAGCTTAAAGGTGATTATGTAGTTAGTGAGGAAGGCGTGGCAGCAACATTATATGAACAGTTTAAGAAATTGGACACGGTGTATGACTATAATTTTTACAAGCGTATGGGTGATATGGAAGGCATGCTTGGTTTAAAGCCAGTGCAGGTCACCTTGCTTCCTCAGAGTGCCTTCTCCAGCTACATAGCTCAGCGGCAGGCTGAGGGTGCCGATTTAGGGCATCTCAAGCCACCTCATATTAATCCTTCAGATGAAGTTCTTTCCTTGTTAGGGGCACCGAAGGTTGAGGCGATGCCGGCGAGGGAAGCCAGGCGAGTAGCCGAGCGTTGAGTTGGGGCTACTCGCGTGGGGTGGGACAAGCCCGACCCTTATAATCCTCCTTCCCCTGGTGGGAGGGGCTCCACCCTCACCCTGTCCATCTCCCCTCAAGGGAGACGAAACTTATAAGGGCTTATGCAAGATACCATAACTCAACTGTGTAGTGGCGGGGCCTAGCGCGCCTTTTTGTTATTACTTTAGTCCTCACTACTTTAATCCTCGTTGACAGCCTTCCAATTTATGTCAATAATATTCTTAATGAATAGTCACGCTTTGATTCCTCTAATTGCTACTATTGTGTATATTCCCATATTGGTCATTTTGCTGGCTAACCGGCCCTGGGATAGAAAGCAAAGACTTTTTCTTCTGTTCCTGATTCCTGCTTTGCTGTGGAGCCTTAGCGACTTCCTTAGTCGCGGTGATTTTCTGGTGTATGGCAAGTTTTTTGAGGTTAAAGTTGTTCTTTGCCTTGCTATCTGGATGGGAGTCCAGGGACACTATTTTTTACGCTCCTTCTATAGCTCTCAAAGACTCAAGATACCGTTTGCTTATATCCTGCTGGTAAGCTGTATTGTTCTGGCAGCGCTGGGCTACATCCCCCGAGGCATTGATGTTACCACTGGCGGCATAGCTGTTGACTATGGTAACTGGCTTATCCTTGTAGTTTCTGTCCTCTTCACCGTTATTGCCAGGGATATCCACCTTTTATCTCGAAAACTTAAAGCCCTTGCTGACCCCCTAGAGCGTAATCAGATTTTTTACCTGCTTCTTGGCGTTGCTACTTTAGCCATCTTTGATTTGACTTCTTTTGCTCCTGGCGGGGGAGAGTATCCGATAGGTCATCTTGGCAATCTTATCACTGCTGTCATCTTAACCTATGCCGTGATAGCACATCGCTTGCTGGATGTCAGGGTCGTGTTTCGGCGCGGGCTGATATGGCTGACCGTGTGTGTTATTGGGGCTTGGGCTTATGTGGGTTTATTCTTTCTGGCGCAAAGGCTAATTGGCTTTGATATCAACCGGTCTGCGATAATAGCTGGTAGTA
>Ga0315543_1000646_pt1 | contig 41480 bp, 40 predicted proteins | sample SalMarSW160210MG_2_FD_203098 | JGI IMG/M metagenome (GOLD analysis project Ga0315543, IMG submission 203098) | Salt marsh sediment microbial communities from the Plum Island Ecosystem LTER, Massachusetts, United States - Salt Marsh Sediment SW1601-210 ...
CCGTGGCTAAGACCGGCGCACATCGTGGGGTAGTCGACTGCGAAGCGGTTGCCGACGGTGTTCCCGGCCAGATATAGTCCTGGAATGATATTCCTGTCCACATCCAGCGGCTGTAATTTAGCGTTAGTATTAAGACCGCCCAGGACAACCAGTATATGCTGCTCGATTATGCCTGCATAGAATGGCGGTTTATCCACCGTTGTAATCCGGTCAGGACGCTTCCCATAATCCAGGTCCTTCCCCATCCCTGCAAGTTCGTTGTACCTGTCTATTGTAGCCTTGAATGTGTCGACGGGCACTTCCATCTTCCGCGCCAACTTCTCGATAGTGTCCGCCTTTACCGTCATCTCCTCAACTTGAGTCCGAATCATATCGTTTGCTTTAGAGAATGTGCCCAGACCCACGCCCATTTTCGCTAATTCCGCTTCCCACTTGCTGTCAAACACCTGCCAGACCCTCTTGCCGGGCTGGCGGACAAGCGAGTTAGCACTGCTCTGACCGGGCACGTCTTCGTTTTCATATCGCTCCCCATCGATGTTCACCCGTAGAAATGCGTTGGCACCCGAAGGCCCCACCGTGGCATGAGACATCGGGGCGTGAGGGCCGGGCTCCATCACCGCCCCGACCCACATGGCCATAAGATGACCGTCACCGACATTCAGCGGCTCCGGTGCTAATCTAAGGTTCTCGTTCCGAACCATGTAGATGTTATTTTTTCGTGCGACTTCCGCAGCGGTGGGGCAGTATTTCTGCATCATCGCCGGATTGTTTCCATAATCCCCGGTACAGAGTACCACGGCCTTACGGGCGTCGAACTGTAGATACTTACCCTCCGGATTACGGGCAATAACACCGGTAACCCGGCCGTTTCCCTGCCTGATAAGTCGCGCCGCCCGGGTCCGGTAGCGGATATCCACTCCGAGCTCCAGGGCGCGTTTCTGCGCGCAGTTTAAGGCAAGACTGTGGTCGAGTGTTTTATTCGTGCCGTCGGTATGCCAGTGGCCAACCGGGAAATCCGGGTAGTATTCCTTCTTTGAATCGAACCCGGCTGGCCTCGGCCACTGGTACATAATCGTCTGAATACCCTCGGCATCGGTCATGTCTATCAGCCAGTCCATAACGGCACTGCTATGGTCGGCCCACAGCCTGAGCAACCTCTGGTCGGGTTTGTTTCCTCCCCACTTCATTAGCTCCAGGACGACTTCATCCTTATCGACTTTAATTCCAAGTTTTTTCTGTAGTCTACTATCGATGGCGGCAATAAGTCCGCCGCTCCACCTGTAGGTGGTGTGCTTATCTATCTGGATGACCCTGGCGCCTGCCTGTGCGGCTGATAGCGCCGCTGCCTTGCCGGATGTCCCCGCACCAACCACCACTACATCCGTGGTGAACGTATCCCTAATCTCTTCCAGTGGAACCGGAGGAGGCTCAATTTCGAAAGAATCCCTTATATTAACTGGCATCTATTCTCGCTATCATCAGTTAATTCATTATATCTTTAAATCATATAATGTCATATTTTCTCACTTATTGCTAATAAACCGAAATTCAGGGGAAATACGGCTCGGAGTCAATCGCCGTCCTCACCGGCACCGGTCCCGGAGCGGGAAACAATGTTGCTCGCCTGTTTTGTTTAATGCTGGGCACGCCAAACAGAATAAGTGTCGACAATCACATCTGTTTTGCTCCATCTTGTTATCATATCTCTACTTCCACTTTAGTCCATGTTAAATCTCCGAAGCCTGTGCAAATTACTATCCCGCTCATTTAAGCCTGATGCTTTGGAATATCGTCACTTATCAAATATTGGTAGCCGTTGTAAGCTGCCCCTGGAAAAGCCATGTCGACAGATAGCGCTCACCCGTGTCCGGCAGGACAACCACGATAAGCTTGCCCTTATTCTCCGGCTTGCCAGCCACTTGCAGGGCTGCCCAGGCGGCGGCTCCCGATGATATACCCGCCAGTATTCCTTCCTCGCTGGCCAGCCGTCCTGCCGTAGCGCCCGCGTCTTCATTACTCACGGTAACAATCTCATCAATCAGGTCCGTCCTGAGAATATCGGGAACAAAGCCGGCACCGATGCCCTGAATCTTGTGCGCTCCCGTTTTTCCTTCGGAAAGTACCGGGGAACTCGCCGGTTCAACGGCCACTACCCTAAATCCGGGTTTTCTGGCCTTGATGAGCTCGGCCACGCCGGTAATCGTACCGCCGGTACCCACACCGCTGACCAGGATATCTACCTTGCCGCCAGTGTCCCTCCAGATTTCCTCGGCGGTGGTCAGGCGGTGTATTTCCGGGTTGGCCGGGTTTTTAAACTGCTGCGGCATGAAATAGTGGGGGTTTTCGGCCACGAGCTGCTCCGCCTTTTTTATTGCCCCCGACATCCCCTCGGCCCCGGGAGTCAGTACCACCTCGGCCCCGAAGATAGAGAGAAGTTGCCTTCTCTCCAGCGACATCGTATCGGGCATGGTAAGGATAAGCCGGTATCCCCGGGCGGCACAGACAAAAGCCAGGGCTATGCCGGTATTACCGCTGGTAGGCTCGACGATAACCGTATCTTTCTTTATAAGGCCTCTTTCCTCGGCGTCGGCAATCATGGCCACGCCTATCCTGTCCTTGACACTGCTTACCGGATTGAAGGACTCCAGCTTGGCTACCACCTCCGCCCCGGTACCTTCAGCAATACGGTTCAGTCTGACCAACGGCGTATTCCCGATTAGCTCGGAACAGTCCCTAGCAATGCCTCTGGTAAGTTTCGGTATTTTTACTGATTTATAGTCGAGATATTCTACTTCTGGAGCTGATTCCGCCATCTCCGTGAACCCCCTCTCAAAGGTCAAAGTATTGTTGACCTTTTTCATCAACTTTATCATGTCGATGAAAAGAATGTCAATACCCGCCCGATATATTCCTCTTCCTTGCTCATGGCATAATAAGCTGCTAGAATCGTGATACCGCCTGTAATATACCTCACAGAAAATTACTGTCGCCTGTTATCGCTAGAGTTCATGGAGGAAGATATGACAACGCCAGGGTTACGATAGCGAGGAGAGAGTTATCAAGCTGGCGAAAAAGATGGCACGAGAGTGGTAAGTCGGAAAGGAGAAGCCATGCCGGAACTGAGCCTGAAAGAGAAAGAACGACGCTGGTCTCTGCTGCGTAAAAAGCTGCGGAAAGCCGGCCTTTCCGCTCTTATAATTTATGGCGGCACCCAGCTGGGCGTACCGGTTCACTACCTGACGCGGGTATGGGGAAACAAGCAGAATATGGTGATATTCCCGGTCGATGGCGAGCCTGTTTTCTTAATTCCCAGCAACACCGGTATGACGGGAGAATCTCTGGTCAAACAGGGCTGCTGGCTGCCGGCGGAGGATATCCGCTCCTCGGCCAACCTGGCAGTCGATGCGGCCAGGCTGATTACCAGCCTCAAATTACACAAAACCCGGGTCGGCATCGATAGCTTTCGCTTCTGGCCGGTGTTCGAATACCAGACATTTAACGAGTTGTGCCCGGATGTCCAGCTTGTGGAAGCGCACCGGCTATTCGGCGAAATACGCGGTCCCAAGAGCCCCGAAGAACTGGCCGTCATGGAAGAGGCCATCCGTATTTCCGACCTCGCCCACGGCACCTTTTTGGCCAATTTGAAACCCGGACTTACCGAGGAAGAGGTAGCCAACAAGGCGAACGAAATCCTGACCGCCCATGATATCGTCGACAGGATAATTTTAATCCACAGTCGCCCCGAAGCGGCTTACCCCTACCGTCCCGGCCCCACGGTAATAAAAAAGCCAAACCCGGTAACATTCTCCCCGGAATTTACCCGAAACGCGGGCTACGGCGCCCAGATGATACGGGCCTACTGGTGGGAGGAACCCGAAGGCATATACAAAAAGATGTTCGGCCTTTGGGATGAAATGCGGCAAATGATATTACGGGAGTTCCGACCCGGCGTGGAAATTACCGATGCCGGACAGAAAATCGAGAAACTGGTCGATGAATGGGGCTTTGAATGTGATAAACTGGGACATGCCGTCGGGCTGTCTTACGGGGACGCCCCCTACATCACCGCCGGCCCCCACGAGCGGGACTACATGGAGTGGACCATACTGACCGATGAGGTTTACGCCGTTCATCCCATGGTAAGGTGCAGGGGCGGGAAAGCGCCGTTTACCATGATTGGAGACATGTATTTCATCGGCAGGGACGCCACCAGATGGATGACCACCGCCCTGCCGGGTCTCCCCGAGATGATTCCGTATTAATAAAGATGAAAAGCATCGTAATTTACTTTTCACAGACGGGAAACACGGAGAAGATTGCCAAGGCAATCCACGCCGGTATGAGCGAGTTGGCGGATTCGTGCGATATTGCCCGACTCCAGGACATGGATACCGGGGATTTGGCGGGTTATGATTTAATCGGGCTGGGCGCCCCGGTGTGGCACCGGCGGGAACCGGCCAACGTGATGAACTTCATCGAATACACCATGAATTCGGTGGAGGGCAAGCACGGCTTCGCCTTCTGCACCCACGGTCTTTACCCGGGCCGTCTCCTGGCCAGAGTAACGGCATTCATGATACAGAGGGGTTTGAAGGTTATCGGCTGGAACAACTGGTACGGCAGCGTCTTTCTGCCGGAAAAGCCCAAACCCTACTTTACCGACGGCCACCCCGACGAAATCGACCTCGCCGAAGCGAAAAGCTTCGGTCGGGAAATGGCGGAGCGCAGCCGGAGGATTTACGCCGGAGAAGACGGGTTAATACCTTCGCTGCCGCAAGGGTGCGAATATGACGAGCTTTACCCGGGGCCGCCGAGGGGAATACACCGGACTGCGGAGCAGCGTGAGCTGATAGGCATCAGGGCTTTCGAATACAGCGTTAATAGAGAGAAATGCGCCTATCCCAAATGCACCGTCTGCATCGATAACTGCCCGACGCACAGCATCAACCTGTCCGTGTCACCACCGATTCTTAAAGAGACCTGTGACAGGTGCTCGTATTGCGAGCAGATCTGCCCCTGCGGCGCCATCGAGTTCGACTGGGAGCCTATCGTAAAAATCGTCGACGAGGATGCCATCCGGCATTTTACCCGGGTCTCGGAAGAGGTCGAAGCTAAAGGGCGTTTCAGGAGGCTGGTGCCGTTGCAGGATGTAGGCTGGAAGACACCCTGGTATACGCACAAGAAACCTCCACGCCTCAAACCGCTGTAATTGATAGGGTTTAGTAATAGTTAGGTGTCATTCCAGCGAAAGCTGGAATCCAGGGGGGGATGGCGTTCTGGATTCTCGGGTCAAGCCCGAGAATGACATTATTAAATAAACAAAGGAGATATAAAATTGGTCGAGACGAAATACGGGAAGTACCTTACGAGGGAATGTGTTAAATCAGACCCGAAAAAAGAAGTCTCCAGTGTTACGAGCACCCGTCACCTAGAGTCGTTCGGCGGGGGCGAACTCTCCATCGACTGCATTTATATAACGCATCCTCATTTGATGATAAGCCAGCCGCACAAGCATGAATTCGCCCAGTATTTAAACTTCTTTTCGGCGAACCCGAAAGATGCTGAAGACTTCGACGCGGAAATCGAGATGTCGCTGGGCGAGGAGCAGGAAAAACACATCATCAATTCGCCGACATCCGTCTATATTCCGGCCGGGCTGCACCACGGCCCGATAAACTTTGCCAAAATTAACAAACCTGTCCTGTTCCTGGATATTGCCGTGACGGGTAAATACGCCAGGGTAGGCAACACCCCAGACTGAGCGGAAAGCCAATAAGCCATCTCTTTCCTCTCCCCACCGGGGGAGAGGGATTTTGATAATTTATGTGAAGGGAGAGAAAGATGTTACTGAAAGATAGAGTGGCTATTATCACGGGGGGTGCTAAAGGGATGGGCTGCGGTATGGCCCTGAAATTTGCCGAGGAAGGCTGCTCCGTGGCCATCGCCGATATCGCCATGAAGGAGGCGGAAGAAGCCGTAGTCAAAATTAAGAAGGCAGGCGGAAACGGAATCGCCGTAAAATGCGATGTCACCAACGGCCAGCAGGTCGGCGATACCGTAGATAAAGTCGTTAAAAAGTACGGCAAGATAGACATCCTGGTCAATAATGCCGGGGCGATAGCCGCCCATGTGCCCATTGAAGATTTAACCGAAGAGTCCTGGGATAAAGTCCTGGCCTTAAACCTGAAAAGCGACTTCTTATTCTGCAAGTATGTCGTCCCTCACATGAAGAAAAGGAAATACGGTAAAATTATCAATCTTTCGTCAATCGGCGCCGTCCAGCCCCCCGCTCACGAGATTCATTATAATACGGCTAAAGCAGGGGTTATCGGATTCACGACCGACCTGGCTAATGCCCTGGCACCTTTTAACATCAATGTAAACTGCATCTTGCCGGGGCCTATCAGGACGTCATTCTACGACCATAATATCGGGTCGCTTACCGAAGAACAAAAAGACATGTTCTTTGCAGGCCTGGGGAAAAAGGTGCCTCTCCAGAGGGTAGGCACTCCGGAGGACATGGCCGGTGCGGCCCTATTTTTAGCTTCGGAGCTTTCAGCGTATATTACGGGTCAAGCCCTGTATGTAGCCGGCGGGCTGCCGTTGTTACCACCGGCGCCGCCGCCGCCGTCTGCCACCCTCCGGTAAATAGGGCATCTACACCGCCAGAGATTATCTTAGACCCATCCCCCTGACCCCCTTCCCTTAGCAAGGGAAGGGGGAATGTTTTTCGAAGGGGCTGGCGCCCCTTCAAGCTTCCACGGTCTCGTAATCCAAGCTCATTTCAAATGAAAGAGGGGGCTGATGCCCCCTCTTTTTCAGCAGAATAAAAACTCCTGGCCTAGTATCTCGCGTAGGTAGGCACGACGTTCTTGTATTTCTTGATAAGCTGCGCCCAGTTAGCCGGCAACTCCACTTTCCTGGTTATCGGCGGCGGCCCGCCCTGAATAAAGCCCATCCACGAGCCAAAACCGCCGAAGACAAAGACACGAGCGGGATCGGGGTCGCGTGGATTGGGATAGAAAATTTTAGGGCCGCGGCCGGGGCCGGTGACGTTACCTCGGTCAAAAGGCTTATCGGCTTTTAACCCCAGCCTGGAAAAGTAATCATCGGGGACGATGGTGTTCTCGACGATATAGTCCTTGACAGCCTTCTTGCTCCAGCCGCCGTTCGCCAGAGAACCGGCGTTGGTGGGGGTAAGGAGTACCGCAAAAGAGCCCATCCGGGCGGGGACGATACTGCCGACAATGGTCGCCAGTATGCCTTTATCATCGGTGCCGAAGGGCATCATTTGCTGGAAGGACTGGGGAAACATCAGAGTGATAGCGCTGTCCTCCTTCTTGAAACCACAGTCGACGTGGAATGGCTCCCAGGGGCTGTTTTCCTCGTTTTCCGCGGCAACCCAGGTATATTTTCCAGGATTACCGAGCACGCCCATGTCCTCAATTTGCTTGCGGACGCCCCGTCCGTTCTTGGTGATGAGGCCGAGAGCACGCCCGATAGAAGCATTGGCGATATCTCCGGGGTTCGTCGCGCCGTAAGTAGAGCGGACACCGACATCTTTAGCTACCGGCCCATTAACAAGCCAGAACGGCGAAAACGAACCGGTACTGGCGGCCATCATGCCACAGACGGGGCTGGCGGCCAGAGCCTGCACCCCGGCGATGAGCAGGGGCATACAGGTCGGCAGGCAGCCGGCCATGACCGCATTAATGGCGATTCTCTCCACCGTAGCCTTGCCCAGACGCGGCTCCAGCTTCTCCACCAGATGGTCGGCGGGCAGGTCGGTCCCGGCAAGCATCTCGGCCACGGCTTCCTCGGTGGGCGGTATTACCGGCAGGCCGTCGGTCCAGCCTCTCTGGTAGAAGAAGCGGTTTACCTCTTCCAGGTTACCCTTGAAAACAACTCTCGGCGGGTTTTCCGGCTCCCGCGGCTTGGGCGCTTTTTCATCGGCCGTCAAAGGTTTGGTCAGGGCGGCGACCATATCATCGAACACCGCCGTGATAGCGTTGTCGATGGTCTCGACGACGGTGCACTCGGAGACAATGGCTTCCGGCACCACCCTGACGACGGGCATGCCGCGACTGGATGCCGCCGACATGGAGTCGTTCAGGAAGTATTCGAAGGCGAAGGTAACGGTCGGGGTATCATGCTCCTCGATAAAAATAGCATCGTACACAAGGTACTTGGTGCATGCCCCTCAGTCGCCGACGGCGGCGACAACCGCGTCCACCCCCTTAATCCAGTCTTCGAATTCGCCTTTCCTGTCCGGCTCGAGGGAGGACACCGAGAACGAGCGGGAATTGAAACGACTCGTCTGGCAGGTGGGATATCTCTCCTTCAAGAGCCTCTCGGTCACGTCCAGTATCAGGGGGGCCGCACGCTTGTTGTTGCAGAGAAGACCGATTTTCTTGCCGGCAAGGTCTGCTAAACGGGGTGAAATACCGTTCAACTGCTTGGGGTCGGCCTCCGCCCAGGGACTCAATACCTCGTACGAGGCGCCTGCTTTATCAGCACTCATAATACTTACCTCCTTGTTTGGCTATCAGATATATATTTTTATAAGTTAACTAAACGGCCTATCCATTTTACCAGCCCGGAAATCCTTACGCCTTTTAACGAAGTTATTCCAGTATTCTTTGCCGCCGGGGGCAATAGGATAGGCATCCAGGTTGGTGCCGGTAATCATCCTCGCCTTGTCCGAAGCTAAAAAGAGCACGGCATTGGTGGAGTCCTGCGGGGTGGTGATGTCTCCCAGGAGCGAACCCTCTTTCATCTTCTGGAGCACATCGGGTGGGGGCATGTGCTCTCCCCCCATCACCATGCCCGGGCAGACGGAATTAACGGTAATCTTGTACGGCCCCACTTCGAAGGCAAGGTGCCGCGTGAATCCCATGACTCCGGCCTTGGCCGAGGTATAGCCGGCGCAGCCGTTAATGGTCATGGCCTTGCCCGCCGGGGAGGCGATATTGATAATCCGCCCCCCGCCCCGACTCTTCATCGTGGGGATTGCCGCCCTGGAGCAAAAAAAGGGGCCGTCCAGGTTGACACCGATGGTGCGGTGCCACTCTTCCGCCGTCATATCCTCCACCAGGATGGGATAACCGAACCCGGCATTATTGACGAGGATATCTATTCCCCCCAACTCCCTGACCACCCTGCCCACCATCGCATTGACTTCATCCTCATTGGAAACGTCGGCCTTGATGGCGATTGAGCGTCGTCCCAGCGCTTTTACCTCGGCGGCCGTCACCTCTGCTCTGGCGAGGTCAATATCGTTAACCGCCACATCCGCACCTTCGGCGGCGAAAGCGAGAGCGAAAGCTTTGCCCTGTCCTCTGCCGCTGCCACCCGCCCCGGTAATCAGGGCGATTTTCCCTTCAAATTCCATGTCCTGTCCTCCCGTGCTATTAATCCCAACTAATACAAGCGCAAAAACGGTTTCTAATTGTCATTGCGAGGAGAGCAGCGACGAAGCAATCCCTATCTATGCCTTAAGCTATCCTGGAGATTGCCACGCCTCCCGACTGCGTCGGGATGGCTCGCAATGACAGTTTAATTATCGTTAAAGACCCTTTCTTTTTTAGTACTTGGCGTAGGTGGGCACCACGTTCCTGTACCTGGCCACCAGCTTGTCCCAGTTTTTGGGCAACTCTATCTTCTGGATTTCCTTCTTGCCGGGGGTAGCCCCGCCGCCGACCACGTGGGCGATAAAGGCACCAGGCCCGCCGCCGACAATCACCCGGATATATTTATAGTCCCTGATCATGGGTATCTTGTCGCCCGGCTTGGGCATTGGACCAGAAGGCACACCGGGAGGCGAGAGGCTTGAAGGTGAACGCATCCCCGCCTGCGCCATGATATGTGACACATCGACGAGCTTGTTTTCCGCCACGTATTTTTTGACATCTTCCTTGCTGTAGCCCTCGCGGGCCAGGTTTTTGGCGTGGGTCGGGGTGATAATATACGTGTAGCGCATTCCCCGCGGCGTATTATCGACGATGGCATTCAGGACACCTTTGGCATCGGCGCTGTAGGGCCAGTGCTGCAGGTAGGTCTGCGGGAAGGAAAGAGAAATCGTGCTGTCCTCTTTTTTATAGCCATGCTCAACGTGCAGCGGTTCCCAGGGACTTTCTTCTTCGTTCTCGGCAATGACCATGCTGTATTTCATGGGATTGCCCATGACGCCCATGTCTTCGACGCCTTTGCGCACGCCGCCGATATTCTTTATTATCAGCCCCATGGCGCGCCCGATGGCGGCATTGGCGATATTCCCCGGGCTGAAAGCGCCGGAGCTGTTATTGACATTAATCTGGTTGCGTATGGGGCCGTTGATAATCCAGAACGGCGCCCAGGAGCCGGTACTGAAACCGAAGGTGGTATAGCCCATGAAGCCGGGCTCCGACTCCAGCAGGTTGATGGTGCCAGCTATCAACACCGGCAGGTAGGTCGGCAGGGCGCCGGCCATGACGGCGTTGACGGCAATCTTCTCCATGGTGGCCTTGCCGTTGCGGGACTGCAATTTGCCCAGCAAATGTTCGGGGGGAAGGTCCGTGCCCGTGAGCATCTCGGCCACTGCCTCTTCGGTGGGGAGTATAATGGGCAGGCCGTCCGTCCAGCCCCTCTGGTAGAAGAAGCGATTTACCTCTTCCGGGCTACCTTTGAAAATTATCCTGGCCGGTTTTTCCGGCTCCTTCGGCTTCGGAGACTTCTCCTCGGCGGTCAGCTGCTTCGTCAGCGCGACAATAATATCGTCCAGAGCTCCGTCGACACCGGCTTCGATATCCTCCATAATGCTGGCTTCGCACGGAACATTAGTCGGCATATACCGTAACACCGGCATTCCTTTACCCCGGGATGCCGACCCGGCATCATTGGCGAAGCCCATATTGGTCAGTGTGACCGTCGGTTTCTTTCTGTCCTCTATGGAAACTGCATCGTACACAAGGTACTTGGTGCAGGCCCCTCAGTCGCCGTAGGCGGCGATTACCGCGTCAACTCCCTTGAGCCAGTCTTCAAATTCGCCTTTAGCATCCTGCTCGACTATCGCTTCGTTCGCCCTGAAGTTGGCGAACCAGGTAAATTCAGTCGTGGGAAATCTTTTCTTTAACCTGTCCTCGACCACCTTCAAGGTAGGCTCGGCGGCGCGTTTGCCGTTACGGTACAAGCCGATTTTCTTGCCCGCCAGGTCCGTTACACGGGCATTAATACCCCTGGATGGAATTGGGTCAGCCTCCGCCCAGGGACTGAGTACCTCGTACACAGCACCTGTCTTGTTCACCATCGGATATACTCCTTTCCTGGCATTACCAGAGCTAAAATCGCCAATATTAATGTGAACTTTTTCTGAAATTCTTTCGCTGAAGCACGTCCCGGAGAAGCGCGCTGCCTCACGCTTCGGTCAACCACCCCCAATGCAAATATGGGGGAAATTCAATGGGACTGCGCAGAGTTTAGCACCATTTTTAGAGTCTGTCAATTACACACCGGAAGTGCGGATTCTGCCTTTGGACCGGTGGAATAGACACTACGCCCGATAACTGATATGATGCTCATGCTATAAAGGGAGAACTCCCCGGCAAGCTGCCCGGCGTACCCGGTCATGAAGTGGCCGGCTACGTGGAAGAAATTGGAGAAGGCGTGACACAGGTCAAACCGGGCGACCCCATTGTTGCTTCGTGTGTGAATGCGGGGTGCGGGCACTGCTACTATTGCAATGTCGGGCTCCGCCACATGTGTACTGGCATAAATCTGAGAGCCGTGTTTGAGAAGGGTGGTCATCGGAATAGCCAGGGGGCCCCTGTCGGATTTCACGGCCGGCGAATTTATCGGCAGCGAGAAAATTCTTACCGGTTCCATGATGGGCTCGACCCGTCTGGATATAGACGTTGCCCGCTACGCCGAGCTTTATAAGGCAGGGCAGATGAAACTGGATGAACTCATCGCCGGGCACTATCCGCTGGACAAGATTAATGAGGCTATAGCGTCCACGGACAGCGGCGCGGTACTGCGCAATATCATCACGTTCTAGCCAATTCCAGGCCGGTAACGATTAAAAAGCGGGGCGGGGTGGTGTTAGCCACCCCACTCCGTATTTTATCCGCCGGTAACGGGCACAAGCAGGGCGATACGGTCGCCGGGGTGCAGTTGAAAGTCCATGCTGTCATAGTAGAAGTTACCGTTAATATTGAACTTGTAATTCTCTTCCAGCCGGTCCTGGCCGGTACGAATGACCGGTCCTTCCAGCGCCGACACCTTTTCCCTGAGCGCGGCGACGACCTCCGCCATACCGGCCCCGTCGCTGAGCTCGGCTTCCACCTCACGGAGAGTGGTTATTTCATACGGCAGCCCGTACATGTATATAACGCATTTAAACATAGTCCGATACCCCTATTTTTTCAATCTGTAATATTGTTTAACTGCAATGCCGCAATTCACCGGTGTTATCGTGGTGGGGGCCCGCCGGGCCCCATTCCGGGCATTTTTTCCGGGGGCCATAGCTCCTCCGCGATATCGTTCAAGCCGAGTTCCAGCAGTTTATTGCGACTCGGAACGGTCGTTATCCGGTCCCAATCGAGGGCGCCGAGGTGCCACCAAGCTTCCGCCTCAACATCCGAGGTCACGCCGGCGAGCGGGCCATCCTGCAGGGGAGGCCGGCCGATTATTCTACCGTGTAAATAGTGCTTCAGGGGATTGATACCTTCACGAAGGTTAAAGAGGTGCCGCATATTGCCAATCCTCTCGCCTGCCTTGAGCAGTTTCTCCATGGAACAGCCCCAACCAGTCACGGCGTTGACCATTCTCTGAACGTAGGGGCCGCGGGCCGAAGGCCACATGAATATTATCATGCAGGTACCCAGGGCATTGTTGAGGTGGCTTATAAAGCTGGCAGGGCCGAAAGCCTGGGTGTGGCGGCCGGGGGTAGCATTCATCCAGTACATGGCTGACGACGGCATACCGGCGAACTGGTGACCGGCGACCTTGGGGTCGTGCATGCCTAATTCCTGACCGCCGGCATGCACGGCAAATTTCTCAGCCCCCCTGCCGATTTTCTCGGCGGCTATTTTTACGCCATCGGCGAGGATATCACCGAAGCCCTCGCGCTTCACCATCTTTTCCACCAAAGCCACCAGGGCCCGATGATTGCCCCAGTTGAGTTCAATGCCATCTGTATCCTTCCTGGTGATAATACCGTTCTCATAACACTCCATGGCAAAGGCGACGATGGTACCGGCCGAGATGGTATCCATCCCATAAGCATTGCAGAGGTGGTTCGCCATGTTTATCGACTCTACGTTGGTATTACCGCAGTTCGCCCCGAAAGCGCCGATGGTCTCGTATTCCAGCCTCTGAGTACCCGCCGGGTACTTATATTCGCCGGTTCCTGCCTTCAAAACACCTTTACAGGCGGCCGGACAGTGCCAGCAGCCCATTCTTTTATCCAGGTTGGCGATGACATGGTCTTTATTAAGCCCCGAGACATCGGGAATATCGACGACGCCAACTCCGCCCCAGTTAAGGACCGGCGTATCGCCGCTGTGGGCCGACATATCCCCGTGGGAACCGGTGCCATACTTATGAAAGTGCTCCATGAATCCCTTCAAATCTTCAATATGCTCTTTTCGCAGTCGATTAGCCGTCTTGATATCGGCGATGGGGACTTTCTTATTTCCCCTGGCGACAACCGCCTTGAGCTTCTTGGCACCCATGACGGCCCCCAACCCCGAGCGTCCGGCGGCATCTCCTTTATGAGTGATGATACCTGCAACGAGAGAGAGCTTTTCCCCGGCCGGACCGATGCAGATAACTTCGGCCGCAGCACCGTGCTCTGCCCTCAGCGCGTCCTCGGTGAAATAGGTGTCCTTTCCCCAGAGGTGGGCAGCATCTCTTATCTCCGCCTTGCCGTCGTCGATAAATAGGTAAACCGGCTTTTCCGAGATGCCGGTGAAGAACACGCCGTCATAGCCGGCAAACTTGAGGTAAGGGCCGAAGTGACCCCCCGAATTGGCGTCTCCCCAGCCGCCGGTGAGCGGCGACTTGGCCACTGCCTGGTAGCGGGCGCCCCCTATGGCGGGACTACCGGTGAGCGGGCCGGTAATCAAGGCAAAGATATTCTCCGGTCCGAGCGGGTCCACGCCGGCCTTCTGTCGGTCGTAAAGAACCCTGGCCCCGATGCCGTAGCCCCCGATGTATTTACGGTAGAAACTCTCATCCGGTGTCTCTTCCGTCATCTTCCCGGTGGAAAGGTCCACGAACAGGAGCTTTCCCATGTATCCTCCAGCCATTGTTGGCTCCTTTCAATAAATCCGTAAATTTTTCCCGTGATTCCCAAAATTTTACCACTGGCCCAGTTTCGGGTCAATGAAAAAACGGGGTAAACAGGCTCGCTCTGTCTATAGAAATGTGGTTATGCCCGTCTGAGAGGTATCGTAACCGCCCGCTTTATTAACTATCTCTTTAAATTCCTCGCTGACCACCATTTCGAGCAGGGGAGCCAGCAGTTTGCTCCGGTAGCTGGCGACCGGTATCACCAGGTCGTACCTTTCCCGGAACAGCGGCAGGAAATCAAGGTCACAGCTGCGGGCAGCCGCCTCGATACCCAGTGCCGCATCTGCCTCGTCATGGGCAATACTCAAGCCGACGGCGAGGTGTGTTTCCATCTCCTGTTCATATCCCTTGATTTCACGCGGGCTGATACCGAGCTGGCGCAGCTGTATGTCCAGGAGAACCCTGGTGCCGGACCCCTTCTGCCGATTGACGAAGGTTATCCCCAGACGTTTCAGGTCGGCTATGCCTTCGATATTCTTGGGATTGCCGCGAGCGAACATCAGGCCCTGAATGCGATACGCCAGGTGTACGATGGCTACCTCACGACCCGGCAGTATGCGTTTGATATAGGGATAATTATACTCACCCGTTTCTTCATCCAGCAGGTGAATGCCGGCAAGGTGAGCCCTGTCTTCCTGGAGAGCGATAAGCCCGCCGAGGCTACCGGCATGGACAATCTCAAAATCTATATTATCGCTGCGCCGCTTTACCAGGTCGGTCAGGATGGTCAGGGCCAGGTCATGGCTGCCGACGATATTGATGGTATCCGGTTTGGCGCTGGTTTTCGATTCGCTCTCCGGCTTTTCCGCGATGCTCTGTCTCTCTTCACGCCAGCGAGCCAGGTGCAGATAGAAAGCCGCTTCAAGGTCCTCGGGACTGTATCCCAGGCTGAGAACTTTCACGACGTCATCGCTGACAATTTCCGAAAGGCGCTTCTGGCGGGCCACGGTAATCGAGGGGTCGTCCGTGCTGGCAACGACTACGGTGCCGCCACGCCGACGGGCGGATATCACCTTCTCCTGTTCGAGCTCAAGGTAAGCCCGGAATACGGTATTCTGGTTGATATTGAGGTAATGCGCCAGTTCCCTTACCGTGGGCAGGTGGTCTCCCGGTTTAAGCTGCTCCGTGGCGATAAATTGCCTGACCTGCTCGGCTATCTGCTGATATAAAGGGGCGGCGGAATGCTGGTCCAGGCGGAAATCCAAGGTATCCATGATTTATTGTAGCACAAATGTAACTTATCTTAGAACAGGAGTGGGGTGGCGGGGTTTAAGCTGTTAACCCCGGTGAGCTCAGGGTCTCGAACATCTTGTGGTAAAGCCCCTGTTTCGCCAGGAGCTCCTTATGAGAGCCTTCTTCGACAATCCGCCCCTGCTCAAGCACTATGATGCGGTCGGCACCGGTCACCGTAGAAAGCCGGTGCGCGATGGTAAGGCAGGTGCGTCCACTGCTCAGCTTGCGCAACGCCCTTTGCATTATTCGCTCGGTATTCGTATCCACGTTAGAGGTGGCTTCATCGAGTATCAGGATATGCGGGTCGGCCAGTATGGCCCGGGCCAGGCATATGAGCTGGCGCTGTCCGGCGCTGAGACTGACACCCCTCTGCCCCACCTGCGTATCGTAGCCCTTGCCCAGCCGGTTAATGAAATTATGAGCGCCGACGGTTTTGGCTACCTCGATAACCTCGTCGCGGCTGGCTTCCGTTTTACCGTACTTAATATTTTCCTCGATGGTGCCGGAAAAGAGAATCGGGTCCTGAGGTACGATACCAATCTGCTGCCTCAACGACCGCTGGGTAATGGAACGAACGTCGTAACCGTCCACGGTCACCTCGCCCTTTTCCACTTCGTAGAAGCGGGCGGTAAGACTGACCAGGCTGCTCTTACCCGAGCCGGTCTGCCCCACGAGGGCTACCGTTTCTCCCGGCTTGATGTTCAGGTTAATATCGTGGAGGACATCCTTGTCGGGCTCATAACCGAAGTTCACGTTCTGGAAGTTTATCTCTCCCTTCACCGGCGGGAGCTCAATAGCGTCGGGCCTGTCCTGAATTTTGGGTTCGACATCGAGCAGCTCGAAGATACGCGTCCCGGAGGCCATGGCCCGCTGAAGCCCCGTATACTGCATGGCCAGCTCCAGGACAGGTTCGAAGAAACGCTGGACGTAGAGCAAGAAGCTCACGAGAATACCGACAGTCATAACACCATCCTGGACCTGAAAGCCACCCACGATGATAACGATGGCAAAAGCAACGCCGGTGAGGATGTTTACCGTGGGCATCATAAGCGCCTCCAGCTTGACGGCGCTGACGTTGGCGTCCAGGTGAGCGCGGTTGACCTCATCAAACTGCTCGAGGTTTTCGTCCTCGCGCGAAAGACTCTGGACGACCCTGACACCGGCGATATCCTCCTGAAGCTGGGAGTTGACCGTGGCGATAGCCCGCCGTACCCTGATGAAAGCCCGCCGGGCGTACTTCTGCCACACGAAAATCATTATCGCCAGTACGGGGACGACCGAAAGCGTGATTAAAGCCAGCCGCGGGTTCCTGGTAATCATGATAGCAGCTATGCCCACGAGCGTCAGGACGCTGGTCAGGAGGGACAGCATACCCTGGGTCACGAGCTCCTGCAATTGCTGGACATCGTTCTGCACCCGGGACATAAGCTTGCCGACCTTATTATGGTCGAAGAAACTCAGTGAAAGCCGGTGCAGGTGGTCGAACATCTCGGTGCGCATTCTGTATATGATGGACTGACCGGCCCGGGCCAGGAAGATACTCTCCAGATATTGACCGCCCCACATTGCCAGGGCGACTACAACCAGCATGATAACAACGGTATTAAGTCCGCTGAGGTTCCCCCGCACGATATAGTCCGTGGCCTCACCGACAAGGTAGGGCACAGCCAGGATAGCCAGCGTACGCACCAGCATGCCGCCAGCCCCGACACCTATCTTGCCCATGACAGGCGCCAGGTATTTTGGCAGCCTGGCGATTACCCGGCTGTCATATACCTTGCCCAGGACCTCGTCCGAATCGAAGCGGCCACCACCGTGGTGGGGAGGACCGCCCATCCCGCCGCCGTGAAACATGTTACTCCTCCACCTGGCTTTCCTCGGTATCCTGACGTATTAAAAGCTGCTCTTCGTATACCTGTTTGTAAATGCCGTTCCTGGCAATCAGTTCGTCATGCGTGCCCTTCTCCACCACTTCGCCATCCTGAAGCATCAGGATAAGGTCAGCGTTCTGGATAATAGGCAGACGGTGAGTAATAATGAAAGTAGTCCTCCCCTTGATAAGCCTGTCCAGGGCCTGGCGGATAAGCTTCTCCGTTTCCGAATCCACACTGGCCGTGGAGTCGTCCAGTATGAGGATACCGGGGTCGACAAGCAGGGTGCGGGCGATAGATAGCCGCTGTTTTTCCCCACCCGAAAGTGTGTCGCCGCGTTCTCCCACCCAGGTGTTATAGCCATCGGGCAGCGCCTGGATAAAGTCATGGAGGTAAGCGGCTTTGGCCACCTTTATAATTTGGTCCGTGCTGGCATCTATGGCGCCATAGGCAATATTCTCACGAATGGTGGCGGAGAAAAGGAACACATCCTGCTGCGCCGCGACGATATTCTTACGCAACGATGCCAGGGTAGCATCCCGAATATCAATGTCATCCACGAGGATTCTACCTTCGGTCACATCGTAGAACCTGGCGAGAAGATTGGCCACGGTGCTCTTGCCACTGCCCGAGCGGCCGAGCAGGGCCACCAGCTGGCCCGGCTGCACTTCGAAGCTGACATTCTTCAAGGTTGGCCCGATTTTATCGTAGCTGAAACTTACATTCTCAAAGAGGACATGGCCTTTGACCCTGCCCAGCTCGCTGGCACCCCGTTTCTCTTTTACCGCGGATTCGGTGTCCAGTATTTCCAGAATACGCTGCCCGGCGGATGCCGTACGGGAGTAAAGGTTGACCATCATCCCCAATCGGCGTATGGGCATCATCAGCATGCCCACGTAAAGGATAAACTGAGTAACCTCGCCTATGGTCATGGTAGCAGCCACTACCTGCTGGCCGCCGTACCACAGGATAAAGATGGTCGGTATGCTAATTAATAGCACCATGGTAGGCATATTAATGGCCATAAGACGGACGGCATGCATTTGTTCATCGTAGAGGGTGCCTGCCTGAGAGGCGAACTTCAAGCCGTCCTCTTGCTCGTGAGAGAACGCCTTGACCACGCTGACACCGGAGAGGCTCTCCTCCAGCGTGGTACCCATGAAACCCAGCATAACCTGAACTCTAAGCCAGATAGGGCGGATACGTCTGCCAAAGGTGACGGCCAGCCAGGCCACCGGAACGACAAAGGTAAGCGTGATTAATCCCAGCTTCCAGTCCATGGACAGCAGCACGTAGGCCACTCCGAGAAACATAAAGAGCACCTGGGCCATACCGAGCAGTCCCATGGCGAAGAACATGCGCGTGGCCTCGACATCTACCGTAGCGCGTGACATAAGCTGCCCCGTCTGGCTCCGGTCATGGAAGGCGAAGCTCAGCCGCTGTAATCGTTCGTAGAGGGCATTCCGGATATTATACGATACTTTCTGGGCGACAACCTCGGCAAAAAAGCGCTGTCCGTAACCGGCTAACCCCCTCAAGGCGCTGGCGGCAACGATAACTACCGCGGCGATGATAACGAAACTTCGCTCACCCATGCCCAGCACGGTATCGATACCTTCGCCGAGCATACGGGGTATGGCGATGCCGAAACCGGTGCCGATGATAATACACGCGAAGGCCAGCAGGAGCATGAACCAGTATTTTTGAACATATCCCGTTAATCTCAGTACTACTCTCATGGATGGATGCCTGACTTCTGCAATTTATTCCGATATAACGTGATATATTATATTATAAATTTAACCCTTTTGTAAAGGGTTCGTGACCGTTTTCGGTTGAGAATTTTACTCCTCGACATCCAGTCCCCACTTCCTGAACAAATCCTTATAGAAGTCAGGACGGGGGAAATCCGGCCTCAGCAATACATGGGCCCAATCATCCGCGCTCTGCTTCATCTCCGCACTGCGCTTGACCCCCTCCACCAATCCCCCCAGCTTCTCCTTCGGCACGGAAAAGATTATCTCGTCTTCTCCGGCAAATGCCCGCGAGTATTCGCCGGGGTCGGGCAGGGTAATCCGGTACTCGCCGGTTGTTATTACAGGTACGACGGAGTAGACACAGGAATCGATAGGGTCGAACTCCGACTTCACCAGGGTCTTATCCTGGAACTTCGGCACACCGATCATCTCCCTGAGTTGTGCGGTGTTAGAATATACGAGCACCATGTCCGGTTCGAAATTAGCCGAGTTCAACGGCCCGGTCACCATGCCGATGTATTTACCGTACTCAAAACGAGGGAAAGATGTATGCGCATCTACGAAGGCGTCATGCGGGTCTTCCACCAGCCCGTAGGCCAGTAAGGGCGCCCAGCACCAGTGGTCTTCTTTCAGCATGGCTATCGTCACTCTCTGTCGCCGGGTCATGGCAAAGGCCTGGCACTGCGCGATATGATAACCGCGGTCTCTCTTCGGCCTGATGGCTCCTTCCGGTATATCCGCTTCAGTCTCCAGCATCTTCACGGCTATCGGGGATGTCTTCAATAGCAGTGCCCTCTCAAGTTCTTCTCCGTAGCTGTTATATTCCTTTATCGTTGTCAATTAACCTGACCTCCTGTTATATTTCGCCGCACCCGGCTAATTAAATTTTATCCGTCTTAAGTAACGGTGTCAAAAATTACCGACGCTACCATAACTGGAAAGAGGGAGCTTGATTTCTCCCTCTTTCTACGCAACGCAATGCTTTATTACCCTGACTTTCTCGATAAACGTTTGCTCCTCCAGTTGTCATACCAGACGATTAGTCCCGGCATAACCGTAATCGTTATTATCAGGCAGAGGAACACCCCGACGACGGTGGCGATGCCGAAATCACGAATCATGACAAAGTTCGACGCTATCAGCACGCCGAAGCCCCCCAGGGTAGTCAAAGCCGTGGTCACTATGGCCCGCCCTATTTTCGATATCGCCGTGGCCATGGCGTCTCTCGGCGATAACCCCGACCTTTTTTCTTCGTCGTACCGTCCCATAAGCAGTACCATGAACTCGGTGCAAATGCCGATGATAAGGACACCAAGAATCGCGGTAAGCGGGTTAAGCGGGATGCCGATGAGATACATGTCCAGTGAAGACCAGGCGATGACGGCTCCAACCGGTATGATGGTGAATACGGTGCTGCCCAGACGCCGGTAAACCAGTAAAAGGATGATAAACACCGCGCCGAGGCAAATGAGGTTCATGGTAAGCCTGGCGCCTACTATGGCGTCCATCGTGCTGGCACCGAGGGCAAGGCTGCCGACCGGCGAAACGTTCACGCCCGCCGGTGTACGGGCTTCCTCCTGTAAAAGCTGTAACAGGTCGTGGGTCTCCTCCAGGGGTATGTACTTAATATTGAACGAGATGCTGGCCGTCCGGTGGTCGGCGGAGAGGACCTGCGCTACATAGAGTGGTGGAGTGTTTTCCAGTATCGCGTCAATCTGCGTTTGAGACGGAATCGCTCCCCCGGCGGCTTCACTGACCAGTGTCGCCAGACTATTTACGGAAGTGATTTCAGGATGCGATGACACTGCTTCATCCTGGTACTGCTGCAGCCAGTTAAGCATCGCCGGGCTGGTCACGTCCTCCGCCTCCACCATAAAGTGAATGGTACCTCCGCTGCCGGTAATCTCGCGCGCTTCTCTCAGTTGTATCAATTCCGGCGTATCCTGAGGCATAAGCTCTTCGTAGTCGGTATTCGTCGGCAGCCAGTGGTCGACAATGCCGCCGCCAACCGCGAAGATAACGGCGATAATGAATATCCACAGGGTGTGATTGATGGCCAGTTTGCCGAGACGCAACAGAACACGCTCGATACGTCCGCTGGCTTCTTTCGCCGCCTTTCTTATTTTTTCCAGCGGCGTCCGCCTGTCGGCCAGATAGACGATACTGTGCAGCAGGAACAGGGCTACCATGTAGCTGATAACGATGCCGATGGCCAGCACCATACCGAAATCACGTATCATGGGCACTTGGGATATGTAAAGTGTAATGAAACCGATTATCGTTGCCAGCAAAGCAATCCCGACCACCGGGAACATGCGTGATATGGAGGCAATAATCGCCTCGCCGATTGTCCTGCTTTTAGTTACTTCTTCCTGATAGCGGTTGTGAAACTGTATGGAAAAATCTATGCCGAGACCGATAAGTATCGGCAGGACGGCCATCGTTGCCATAGTCAGAGGCACCGATAAATAGCCCATCAGGCCGAATGTCCACAGGGTACTGATGCCCACCATGATTAGAGAAAGCAGCCGCCAGCGCACCCGGAACATGAATATCAGGATGAGCATCATGACCACTACGGATAAACCCAGCAGGATTGTTATGTTATTACCGATGCCGACGCTAATGGCATCTACCAGCCTGGAGCCTGAGATGACTTCGGCATTTACACCGTCCATGGGGTGGGTTGAGAAAAATTCCTCGATGTCTTTAGACGCCTGCAGGGATTCCTCATCGCTTATGTTCCCCTGCGGGGTCACCACGATTATTACGTGCTCATCGTCGGGGATGAAGGGCTGCATCAACTGGCTGACGGCGCCCTCGGAATCATAGATGACTGATTCAATAATGGTCTGCCCCGCCTGACCGGCTTCCTCCTGGGCCATCCGCAGCATGCCGACAGGACTATTCACGGCGCGGTATCGCTCGTCGTGGGATACTACCTCCTCAAAATCGGACAGGATGGCCAGGTTACCGACCGAAAATATATCGTCGAGCTGACCTTCGAGCAGGACGGTAATCGGCTCCCCGCCGAATTGCTCCTGGTAGCGCGCGTTGTCCTTTGATATCTTAGCATCAGGCGAGACGAGCGCCGCGAAACCGGTCTCTGTTTCCAGCATGGTAAGGCCCGGCACGGCCGCCGCCGAAAGTAATACAGCAATGATAATAAACAACCAGGGCCGGCGCTCGATGAAACGCGCCAGCGCTTGTGATATTCTGGTCACTCTACCCCACCCCCAGCAACTCCGCCGGTATTCCGGGACACGTTATCGAGCAGCATCTCGGCAACCTCGGCGGCTTTCTTCAGTTGTTCCAGTGTCAGACCGTCCAGGAGTCTTTCCATCTGGAACTCTCCCGACTTCCATAACCCGTTGATGACCTCCTGCCCCGCCGGGGACAACTTGCAGATAACCAGTCTGCGGTCATGCGGGTCGGCTTCGCGTACTACCAGCTCTTTCCTGACCAGGTTTTCCATGATACCGGTCGCCGTGGAAAGGGCAACATGAAGAACGGAAGCGATGGAACCCATGCGACTGGGGCCACCGGTATGCAATATCAGGAGCGACCGCAATTGCGCCACGGTAAGGTCCGACGATAACACCTCCAGCCGGATAGTGGGATTAAGTGCACCGTAAATGTTCCCGGATGTCTCCAGAATATGCTGTACTAAAGCCTCTTTATTCTGTTTCATGTGCTACTTCCTCCGCTGTATTACTTCGCTATTGTATAAATATATGGTTCGCCCTAACTATTTAGTATAACCTAATCTCAGCAGAAAAGTCAAGAGCGTTGAACGGTCTTTTTTACGCCTGATTGAGTTGCCGGAAAAACCGGGCACACTTTATTTGACATTTGCCATAGGGGTGGCCATAATTACAGAAGTTTTCTAATTTCATTCTTCTACTATTATGTCTGCAGTAGGGGGAATTTTTTTTCAATAAAGGAGTAATTAATGAGTGAGAATAAGGTTGAACTAAAACTGCTTAACCCCAGGGGTGTCGTCGAGGCCAAATCGACCCTGGCACCGGCGCCTCGCCTGACCGACCTGGCCGGTAAGAGAATCGGGCTGTACCACAACGGCAAACCCGGCCTGGACAACTTCTATAAGGTATTCGAGGAACTCCTGAAGAAGAAATATCCCACCGCCACGGCCAACCTGATAAGGGGCTCCTTCGAAATCACGGATAAAGATGCGGAAACATGGGCGCCGCAGATAGATACCTTCGTGTACGGTGTCGGCGACTGAGGGGCGTGCACGTTCGTCGGAGTTGCCGGCGCTATTAAACTGGAGAAAATGGGTAAACCCGGGGTGTTTATTACCTGCGATACCTTCGCGGATGACGCGGAATCGGCGTCGCGCGATAACGCTATGCCCGGGGTACGCCGCAGTATCATAAAATCGTCAGAATTCTACAAGCTCCGTGGAGATGTTAAAACGATACGTCCCCTGGTCGAAGGGGTCTTCGATGATATAGTCGATGCCATAACCATTCCCCTGACGCCGGAGGAAGCGGATTCCTCGCGGGAGATAAAAGATGACGACGGGCCGGCCGAGATTACCGTTACCGCGGAGTCTTTCCTGGCCGCCATCGAAGAGCTCAACCAGCAGTTCATCGAAAAGCGCTGGGGAGATGGACTACCCTTAATTCCCCCCACGCCGGAGCGCGTCAGGTGGATGCTCTCGGGAACGAGTCGTTCTCCCCAGGAAGTAATCGGCAAGGTTAACCCCAAGCAGGGGATTGCCACGATTGAAAAGATAGCCATTAATTCCGTGATGGCGGGAGCCAGGCCGGAGTACCTGCCGGTGGTAATCGCCGCCATGGAAGCCCTGACCGACGAGTATTTCGACGACCTGCACATCCTGGTCTCGGCGGGTTCCTTCAGTCTGATAATAGTCGTGGGCGGACCCATCGCCAGGGAACTGAACATGAATTCGGGCATCGGCTTTCTCGGTCACGGCTGGCGGGCCAACAACACCATCGGCCGCGCCGTGCGGCTGGCCACGCTCAACATCGGCAAGATGTGGCCGGGCAAGAACGATATGGGCCTGACCGGCCGGGTAAATCCGCATACCTTCTATACATTCGCGGAAAATGCTGACCTCAGTCCCTGGGAGCCTTACCATGCTTCCCGGGGTTTCAAGGTGAATGACAGCACCGTGAGCGTCGCTACCATCGGCGGTGCCAGTCCGATGCAGAACTTCTATGGCGGGATGATTGGCACCTGGACGGCCGAGGGGATTCTGGACAACATGGTCGCCGATATCATCAGGACCGACCGCGGGCTGTTCGGCCTGTGGGGAGTTAAGGGCGTGGGACAATACCCCGGCTCCGGGGTGGGTGCGAGAAACCATTTTATCATACTCTTCCCGGAACTGGTCGCCGAGCTGAAGAAGATGGGCTACGACCAGAAGAGCCTGCAGGATGAAATCTATAAACGCACGGCGGTGCGGTACGAAGAGCTCAGCCCCGCGGACAGAAAGGGTATTCAGAACGGAATGGAAATAGGCGTGGTGCCCGCGGAGCGTAAAGCCGTGTTCGAAGCAGCCCTGAACCCGGGCGGCATGGTGCCGGTACTGATTACCCCGGAGAACCTCCATTTCTTCGTCGCCGGCGGCGCACCGGGCTGTGCCTTCTCTTTCAGCTACTTCAGACTTCCCCCGTACAATCGCATCGCCATTATGACGAGGCTGGTAACCGGGGCCGCTCTCACTAAAGCCGGCGCGCTCGATGAGAAGAGCGTCCCCTACGGGGCGTAAGGTTTAGCTTTAGTAAAGGAGACAAAACATGCCTGATTGGGATGCTTTAATCATCGGCGGGGGGCCGGCCGGCCTGACCGCCGGGTTGTACTTAAGTCGAGGCAACTGGCGTACCCTTCTTATTGAGAAGGAAAGCGTCGGTGGCTACATCATGAACGTGGCGTACGGTGAATAGCCCTACGGAGACAAACAAGCTGATGGATGAGGATGTCTACTTCCATAAAACCGTGACTTTTCGCGCCTGGAAACAGAGCCTCCGGTTCAGAACGTCACAGGAGCTGTTCAGCAGCCACGACATAGACATCGGCACCAGGTTCCTCCTGCGCACTATCATTGAGGCCGACTATGACAGGCCGCAGCGTATTCTCGACCTGGGCTGCGGCTACGGCCCTGCAGGACTAACGCTGAAGAATATGCACCGCGACAGCACGGTGCACATGGTCGACCGCGATGCCCTGGCCGTCGCATACTCACGCCAGAATGCGGAGCTAAACGGACTGGCCGGCGCGGAGATTTACGGCAGCTTGGGTTACGACGATGTGAAGCGGACGGACTTTGACCTTATTATCGCCAACATCCCCGGCAAAGCCGGCGAAACGGTCATCACTTACCTCCTGCGGGAAGCCGGCGGCTATCTCGTGCCCGGCGGGCTTGCGGCCATAGTGGTGGTGGCCCCGCTTGAAGCGACCGTCGCTGAAATTCTGGATAAAACACCCGGAGTCGAAGTTATTCTCAGGCGTACCAGGTCCGGCCACGCTGTCTTCCATTACCGGTTTACCGAGGAAACTATTTCCCCGAAGCCGGATAAGAGCGCCCTGGAGCGCGGCATTTATCACCGGAAAAACGTAAAAATGCGCTTTGGCAGCCTGGAGTACGTTATGCAGTCCGCCTACGGCCTGCCCGAGTTCGATTCTCTCAGCTATGGCAGCGAAATGCTTCTTAAAGCCTTTACTAATATAAAAGGCAAGAATATACACAACAGCGTTGTATTCAACCCGGGGCAGGGACACGTGGCGGTCGCTCTGTGGAAACTCATCCGGCCGGAAAACATAGCCCTTGTCGATAGAGACCTGCTGGCCCTCAGGTATTCCAGGCTCAATCTTACCCTGAACGAGTGCCCTCCGGAGAGAATCAGCATCTCACATCAGGTCGGCATCGAATCTCAAAATAAGGATAAGGTCGACCTCTTTGTCGGGGTGCTGAGGGAAGAAGAGGGCAGAAACGCCACCTTTTTAACGCTTGACCAGGCAGTCGAGCAGCTTTCTGATAATGGGATGATAGTGGTGTCGGCAGGCTCGACGGCCATCACCCGACTCGTCACTTACGTGGAGTCGCCGGGGCTGCTTCGCATCAGGACGCGGGAGCGGTGGCGGGGCAACAGCCTCCTGGTGCTGGAGCGCGCCTGACTGTTTTATAGTCGCCTCTCGACCCCGAAAGCTAAAATGCTATAATTATGGGTAACGACCCATGTGTATAACATTTACCGGAGGAGTGTAATATACATGCGAATCTTAGTGCTATCCGGAAGCAGGAACCGGGAGGGACAAACAGCCCGGGCGATAAACGCTGTATGCCAAGGTATTTCCGATGCCGGAGGGAATTCGGAATGCCTGTTTCTGACGGAACAAAAACTGGAGCGCTGCCGCCTCATACAGGCATTTAACCGAAATCGGGGCGATGCGTGAAACGCCGGCGGCGTTATTTCATGCTATCGATCATATAACCGGCGGCAAGCCGGACGCCTATTCCCGGAACCAGACTGCACTTCTCAAAACCTTTCTCCGCCGCAAAGGTCGCCATCTCCGTGTCGCTCCTGCCGGGATTCAGTCTTTGCCCGACTGTCACCTTTTCTATTATATCAGTGCAATGCTTAAAACCTATTTTAGCTTCGAAGTCGGCAATAAAATTCTGGGCAGCCGCCATACCCTGTTTCATCCCTTCAGGGCCGGGTTTTCCATAACGTCCGAAAAAGAGTCCGAAGTTAACCATACTACCGGTGATACCACCACATAAATCACCGGTACTACCGATGCCGGGGAATAGAGCCAGGGCTTGAAGAACCTCCATGCTGCCCTGACCGAACTCTTCCATGAGGGCGAGCGCCGTGCCCTGAGCACAGTTCTTTAACAGAAAATTATATTCCTCGGCCCGCTGCTGAACGCGATCAAGAATTTGCTCTCTGTTGGCCAATATCTCTTTCGGGTCAAGTTTCTTCTTGGGGATTCCCTCCGCAAACAGTTTGTTAACTCTGGCCTGAATAGCGTCCACATCCCACTCTCTTTCGGCCAGTTCGTCTACCTTTTTCTTTAAAGCCGCGTAGTCTGTCATTATATGGTAGCCTCCTTTTTAGCCTCTTCTAAGAAAACAAGTATAACATGATTCGTACCCGTTTTAAATATATTTTATTTATCCGCTGATTCTTTCAACATATCAGTTTGCCGCTGCAACCTTCGCTGCTTCCGCTGCATATATAAGATATAACCGAAAACAACTGCCCAGATAACGGTATATGCCGCTAAAAGATACCCTAAATTCTCCATAAATGGTTATCCTCCTATTCTGCCTTCATACTCCTCAAACGTTTGATATCCGCCTCCATGGTCTTCAGGCCGGCACTCTGAATAACCAGGAGGATATACAATACGGTAAAAGCGGCAATGCACACCAGCAGGGTCATAAGCATGGGAGGTGCGAGTCCGCCTTCAAAGATAATGGCGGTCGGATGCTGTGTCCGCCAGAGGTTCACCGTGATAAAGACAATGGGCACGTCGACGAATCCCACAATGCCTATCACCGCACTGTACCTGGCAGCCCTGGTCGGTTCGGTGGCAAAACTGCGTACCAGAAGATAGGCGATGTAAATCAGCCAGAGCACCAGTGATGTTGTCAGGCGGGCATCCCAGGTCCACCAGATTCCCCAGACCGGTTTCGCCCATATTGGCCCCGTAATCAAGACCAGCGTGGTGAAAATAACCCCGACCTCCACCGAAGCGCAGGCGATAGCGTCCCACTTTATCTCCCTCTTCCAGAGGTAAAAAATGCTTGCGAGAAACGTGATGAAAAACGCCAGGAAGCTGACCCAGGCAACAGGTACGTGAAAATAAAATATGCGCTGCACTACCCCGGTATGTTTCTCGGTAGGTACATAGACGAAGACCATATATAGCGCGGCTATCATCAGGGCGAAGCCCAGCCCCCACAATATGCTATTTCTCAGGGTATGATTGCTATTCATATAAATACATACTCCAATCGGAGAGTTTACTACTCCTCCACCACAAACTCAAAGACAAGCGTGGCTGCTACCAGATAAATAATATCAAAGGCGATTAATATTTGCAGCCATGTTAACATGTCTCCCCAGGGTCCGCCAGCCAGCACCGGCCCGGTAGCCTTGACGGCGGAGACAATCACCGGAACAACCACGGGCAGAAAAAGTACCGGGAGCATGATATCCCGCGCACGGGTGTTTACGGCTAGAGCCGAAAAAAGTGTGCCCACGGCGGCAAAGCCCAGAGTGGCCAAGATAATAATAAGGGCAAGTCTGGGCAAGAAAACGGGCAGGTTAAAAAGGGCCAGGAATATTGGCGTTATCACAAAAGCCACAGCCAGCATAAAGGTGAAACTGCCTGCCAGCTTCCCCCAGTAGATGACGGCACGGTCCACGGGACAGAGCATCAGCCCCTCCAAACGCGAGTTCTCCTTCTCCACGGCGAAGATACGGTTAAGACCGATAACCCCCCCGAAGGTTAAGGCCACCCATAAAATACCGGGAGCTACCATTTCTGTTATTTCAAGCCCCGCACCGAAGGTAAAACCGAAAACCACCAGCACCAGCAAAGCAAAGACAAGCACCGAGACAATAATCTCCTTGGTCCTGAGCTCTGTCAGCATGTCCTTCCAGAAAATGGCGAAAATTTTGGTAAATGTTTTATTCATCTGCCTGTTTCCGTGTACCGGTCATATATTTGCCGGAAATTCGCCTCGCTTATCGCATTCCTGGGGGACTGGTAAACGATTTTGCCCCGGTCGAGTATGACAATACTGTCCCCCAGTTCCAGACCCCGCTCCAGATTATGGGTGGTCATCACCACCGTCCGGCTACCGGAATTGATACTTCCCAGGATATCTCTTACCATAACGCTGGCATGCGGGTCGAGGCCGACGTCCGGCTCATCGAGAAAAAGGATTGAAGGATTATGGAGAACGGCACGAGCGATGGAGGCTCGCTGCTGCAAACCGCGCGAGAGTGTGCCTACCCGGTCGTGGAGGCGGGACTCAAGCTGTACCCAGGCTATCACTTCCCGAATTCGCTGTTCTAAATCGGCGACATCGTACATCTTCCCGTAAAATTTGAGGTTTTCGAAAACGGTAAGGTTGTCGTAAAGAAAGGTTTGATGGCTGACCAGACTTATCTTGTGCCTGATTTGTACCGATTTATCGCGGATATCGATACCATCCAGCCACACACTACCGGCGGAAGGCTTGACCAGCGTCGACATTATTTTCAGGAGGGTTGTTTTTCCGGCGCCGTTAGGGCCAAAGATGACAAGAGACTCATTTTGGTTCACCTTCAGGTCGATGCCCCTGAGGGCACGGTGCTCCCCGAATGATTTTTCCAGACCCCGGGCTTCAATAGCCCGGGTAGAGGAAGCCGGTATATCCTTATTCATCACCAATCGCTCTCTGCTTCCTTCGTATCAGGTAAACAGCCAGGCCGGCGACCGCCACAGCGATAATCACCCACAGGATGAAAAGGGGAAAACCGTTACCGCCGGACAGATTGGAAAGACGGAGGTTTATCATCTTGCCGTGAGGCAGGTTCTCTCCATGGAAATGGATGAAACGCTCTCCGGTATCGGTAACCACAGGCTCGGCCGGTGCTAACTCGGCGACGGCAACCTCGATATCTTCACCGGCTACCATAATTTCAAGACTGTCGGCGGGATAGTCGACCTTTAGAGGAATCGTTAATTCAGCAGCATCCGGTTTCTCCAGCCGGTAAGAGTAGACAAGCTGTCTCTCACCCGGAGGAAACGGCACGAGATAGGTAATCGTGTTATCCCCTAGAAGCTCGTAATCTGCGAACAGTTCCTGGGGAGCTCCAATCTCATATGCTCCTTCCGGTAGAGTGAACACCAGTACACCGTCCGTTCCCACGTATGTCATATCGCCGTCATTAACCAGCCAGTAGACTTCAGTTACCTTGAGGCTTTCTTCTTCAACAGTTATTACGGTATGGGCCAGACCGATTCTTATGGCATGGGCGCTGTTAGTAACATCACAGACCCCTACTTCTACATAGGCTGTCGTCGCACCGGATTCAAAATCAACCGGATAGTAATAATCCACTCCCATATATCTAGCCGAGACCAGATAGGTATGCTCCCTGACCACGTCTTTAAAGTGGAATTTACCTTCCCCACCAGTTCTGGTAGTATTTGTTTCCGATACCATATCATCAGCGTAGGTAATCAGGGTAATTTCCACACCCGCCACGCTGCCACCGCCTTCGGTGCCGTTGATTACCTGCCCGGTAATTTCCCCTTCGGCCGGCTCCTGGGCCAAAGCGGCCAGCGGCAGTCCGGCGAGCAGTAAAACGGCCAGGATGATAATCAGACGGTGCATAACCTACTCTTTGTCTCCAGATAGCTGTTTCTCCCTTGTGCAAAAGGACACGGCGCCACCTATAAGGAAGAATGCGCCCCCCACCCATATCCAGACAATCAGGGGATTCACCAGCACCCGAAACGTAGCTGACCTATCTTCAGGGTCAAAACCGGTCCAGACCAGGGAAACGAACAGGTCCTCTGCCGCCGTTGTGCGTACCGCTACCTCGGCAAAGAAGTCGTCATGGCTGAACCAGTAAGCGTAGCTGGGGCGCATAATTCCCACCGATTTCTCATTCTCGCTGACCAGAATAGAAGCCACCGCGCTCACCTTCACATCGTCCTGTTTAAATATCAGTTCACTGTAGGACAACTTATAATTACCGGCACTCATCGACTCACCGATGTCAAGCGTGGCCGTTCTCTCTATGCCGTAGAAAGATGATACGATAATACCGAGGGCAACGAGGACGATGCCGATATGGGCGAGAAATCCGCCGTATCTGGCCCGGTTGCTATTAATAAGAGAGAAGAAGGCGCGGAGGTAGTTCTTTCCCGTGCTGCGGTGGCGGGCTGCGGTCCCCCGGTACCACTCCCGGAAAATGATGAAGAGCGGCAAGCCGCACAATATCACCGCAGCAATATACCAGTTACCTATTCCGGAAATCAGAATAGCCGCGTCAATAACTATTACGGCCAGGAAAAAGAAAATGATATTACGCCCGGCGGACTTCCATATCGATTTCCCCCAACCGAATAGCGGGCAGACTCCCATGAGAAATACGAGAATAAGCATAATCGGCCCGCAAATTCGGTCGTAGAAACTGCGGTCCAGAGCTATCTTCGCTCCCCCGAGTGCTTCAATCACCCTGGGTAGCACCGTCCCGGCTAAGATAATAAATACCAGAACCACCAGAATGATATTGGTAAGCAGAAAAGCACCTTCTCTGGATATTAAAGAGGCTGGTTTTTGCTTACCCTTTAAATCCTGGCGACGGAGATATAACAATGTAAATGAAGCTGCAACTACAACCATCATGACCGCCAGAATATACGGTGGAAAGGGTGAGCCGTAGAATCCGTGCAGGGGCGACTCAATACCGCCATGGGTGATAAAGGGACTTAGCAGGGTGAAAACATAAGTAAATATGATGAGGCAGAAGCTCCATGTATGCAGATAATCCCTCTGCCTCCGCATCGAAATCGAGTGGAGAAAGGCGGTTCCCAGCAGCCACGGCATCAGCCCGGCGTTCTCCACGGGGTCCCATGCCCAATACCCTCCCCAGCCCAACTCGTTATAGGACCACCACATCCCTAAGATGTTACCGATACCCAGCGTGCACCAGGCAAAGATTGTCCAGCGCCGGATAAGGTTATTCCGCCACATATCCGTACTGCGGGTGATAAACGTCGCCATAACCAGGGCAAACACAACGGCAAAGCCGGCAAACCCCAAATACAGCAGGGGGGGATGAATGAGCATGCCGAGATTCTGCAGCAACGGATTCAGACCAAAACCATCAACGGGAGGCGACGGCTGTCTGGCGAATATATTTACGCCATACGTTACCAGGAATAAATAAAACGCTTCTATAATGGCCAGTATGGCGATTGCATAAGGCAGAACCTGCTGGTGATTGTCTCGTTTTTGAAAAACCAGCAATGCGGAAAACAGAGAAATCAGCCATCCCCATAAGAAGACAGAGCCAGCCTTACCAGCATACAGGGCACTCAGTAAATAAACGGCGGACAGTTCACGGCTGGCATGTTCCGCCACAATCTTGACGCTGAAATCCCTGGTAAAAAATGCGTATAAAATCAGGGCTAACGCCAGTGTGAACAGGCCAAAAACGATGAGGATACCACTTCGAGCGCCAGCTGCCAGACGCCGGGATTCTGCCCGGGCACCGATTACGGAGGCTACTGCCGAGAACACGGTAACGGGGAGAGCTATCATTAAGGCGATGTGCCCTGCTTCTGTCATTTATTAAATCTATTCTATAACTACAGATTCATACTTTGAGGGACATTTTAAAATAAGCTGGCTGGCCTGGAATATACCGTCAGACTGATATTTACCTTCAATCAGAATATCGGTACCTTCCTTGAATCCGGCAGGTTTAGCACCTCGGTAGACTACCGCCATATCATCGCCGCCCTCGGTGATGGTAAACGCCAGGTCGAGGCCCTCGGCATTCCAATTTACAGGGGCAGATATTTTACCGGCTACCCGTATGTCGGTGTCATAAAGCTCGGTTCCTCTATCAAAAAATTCGCTTACCGTCACGTAGTAGCTGACCGAACTGCCGAAGCTTAAATAGAGCAGGTATATAACCGCTACCAGTAATATGCCCCCACCGATAAAATACCGCTTTCTCATACCCTATTCTTTCGCAGCATAACCTCCGATTTAGAGTCTACTCTGGTAGTAATTAAGGTGTCAAACATTAACCATTGACTCAGGATACCCTGGTATGGTATAGTCTGTGCTGAAATGTTTTGCGATTCTAAAGCAGCATTTGTTGAAACTATTCCTACTTCCTTATTTCCTACCTATCCACCCGCTGGCATATACTGGCAGCAATCGTATCCTGGTACCTGCCAATACCCGGGCCAGTGTGTACATCACGTAAATTATAACTGCAAGTAGCAAGGAGGAGTATTGGTGCGAGTGAAATTATGGCCTGGTTTATCAATTATTATTGTCCTGCTGGCGTTTCTGCTGGCAATGCCGATGCTCACTGCCTGCGGCGGTGGAGAGGAACCTGCTCCGGCTCCGGCTCCTGCGCCAGCACCAGCACCCGAGCCAGAACCAGCACAAGCGGAATTTGATGTAGTCAAGGATGCCGTGGCTGACTACCTGACAAATATAGCCGGTAATATGAAGGCTTCCGACCTTTACATGGCGATTGCCGAAGGCGATGCCCCTTATATCGTCAGTCTGCGTAAGGCGGATGATTACGCCAAAGGGCATATTCCCGGCGCGGTCAACATGGGATTCGGCGACCTGACGACACTCCCTATGGACGAGGAGATTGTAGTCTACTGCTACACGGGGCAGTCCGCCTCGTTCGGGACAGCCGTTCTCGGTGTGCTGGGTTACGACGTGAATAACCTGCTGCACGGAATGTCTTCCTGGTCTAACGACCCGGCCATATATGTCACCCGCTTCGACCCAGAGAAAGACCAGGGCAGCTTTAAAACTGAAACCGATGCCAACACCGGGGGGTCCTACGGCCCGCCGGACGTGGAAAACACCGCCTCCAGCGATGCGGCCGAGATTGTACTGGCCGCCGCGAAAACCGTTGCCCCCAAGTATATCACGGCCACCGACCTTAATATGAAGATTGCCGAAAGCGAAGATATGACAGTCATCAGCCTGCGCTCCGCGGAGCATTACGCCGCAGGACATGTCCCCGGGGCAATTAACTTCGGCCTGGGTGCCCTGGCGGATAACCTCGATAAACTCGACCCCGATGCGCCAGTATACGTGTACTGTTACACCGGACAATCGGCGGCCCAGGCAGTGTCTCTGCTGCAAATGCTCGGCTATGACGTCTACAGCATTAAGTTCGGCATGTGCGGCTGGAGCTCGGACCCGGCAATTAATGCCGGCAAGTGCTTCAATCCCGATAGCGTCCAGGATTACAAAACAGAAAAGTAAAATTGTATTAGAGTCCTGCCTGTCTGGAGAGCGGTAGACCCTTGACAGGCAGGGTGAATTGAAAAAAGTTGCCAGTTGTTCTATAAATAAGGCTAGAGAATGGAGTGGCCAATGAAGAAGCTGGTTATGGCGTTTACCGTTATCCTTGTCCTGTTTGCGTTAGCTGTTATCGGATGCACCAATAAAGAGCTGGTTGGCCCTTCCCCGGAGGCAGAGCAGGAGGTAGTCAGTACCTGCGTTACCTGCCACACCGATAAAGACACCCTCAAGGAACTGGCTACAACAGAAGAAGCGGCCAAGTCAGAGGCAACCACGGGCGAAGGCTGAGGTGGTGATGTACCTCCGTTGGAGGTATGGGAAAAGGTCTGGGTCAAGGATGCGGATTTCCTCTTGAGCACCCACGGTAAGGTAGGCTGCGTTATCTGCCACGGCGGCGACAGCCAGAAAGAAGACAAAGAGCTGGCTCACGCGGGTCTGGTTATCGACCCGTCCGATGGCAACTGCGAGACCTGCCACAAAGATATTGCTGAAACGCATGATTTTAGTCTTCACGCCACGCTGAGTGGCTTTAAGTCCGCTCTTGAAGCCAGAGGCGGCAGCATAGAAGAAGGCTCCCCTCTGGATACGGCGTTTGAAAATCACTGCCAGGAGTGTCACACCTCCTGCGGGCAGTGTCACGTCAGCCGCCCGGATGAGGTGGAAGGCGGCCTCGTTTCCGGCCACAAATTCCGCGAAACTCCCTCCACGCAGTACAACTGCGTCGCCTGTCACGGCTCGCGTGTCGGCGCCGAATACCTCGGCCAAAATGCAGGTATCCCGGCCGACGTCCACTGGACTCAAGAGATGATGCTCTGTACCGATTGCCACAGTGAGGAGCTTCACGGTTCGGGTGAAGTGCTGGATAGCCGGTACCACAACCCGGACATGGTCAAGTGTGAAGACTGCCATCAGGATGTGTGGACAAATACGGAGGGCAACCCCCAGCACGAGCAGCACCTGGGAGACCTCTCCTGCCAAGTCTGCCACTCCGTCGCCTATAAGAACTGCTACGGCTGTCACGTTGCTATAGACGTGGAGGGTATGCCCTGCCGTACCAGTGAGCCCTCCGTCATGCAGTTCGAAATCGGCTATAATCCACTGCGGTCGTCGGAGAGGCCTTATAAATATGTGGTGCTGCGCCATGTTCCGACCTGCTCCGGGACCTGCGACTTTTACGGGGATGCCCTGTTCCCGGATTTCAACGCGGCCTCGACCTGGAAGTATGCCACACCGCATAACATCCAGTTGCACACGCCTCAAAACGAGAGCTGCGATGCCTGCCATGACAATACCGATTTGTTCCTGACCGAAGAAGACATCAGAGCAGAGGAGAAGGAAGCTAATAAAGACATCATCGTAGACGAATTTCCAGAAACGGTAGGGAAGTAAGAAAAATATGGAGATAAGTCGTAAGGATTTCTTAAAGGGCGCCGCCGGGGCAACCGGCCTTTTGTTACTGGAACCGCCGGCCATGGCCCTGGCCAAAGATTCGCAAACTCATCTGGGTATGGGTATGCTAATCGACGTTACCAAGTGCGTGAACTGCTGGTGGTGTTACGCTGCCTGCAAAGAGTATAACAATCTGGGGGAAACGGTTAAGCCCGACCTGGAGCAACCCCCGGCGCTTGCTCCCGATGTATGGACAACGCTGCACCCGGTGAATAAGGGTGGTGAATGGGTTTCCCGCAAAATGGCGTGCAACCACTGCACCGAGGCGGCGTGTGTTGAAGTGTGCCCGACCGGAGCGTTGAGCTATAACAAGCTGGGTTTCGTGCAGTATGACAGGGATAAATGTTCCGGCTGCGGGTATTGCGCCGAGTTTTGTCCCTTCGGGGTGCCGCAGATGGAGGCAAATAAAACAACCGGCGTGGCTATTATGAACAAATGCACTTTCTGTCATGACCGCGTCACCAACGGTGAACCGCCTGCCTGTGCCGCCGCCTGCACCACCGGCGCTATTAAATACGGCAAGCGGGCCGAATTGATCACAGAAGGAGAAGAGAGGGTTGCCTCTCTACGCCAGAGTAATACCGAAGCCTCGCTTTACGGAGTTGACGAACTGAAGGGATTGCACGTAATGTATGTCCTTGATGATTCCCCGGCAACGTACGGACTGCCCGCCGACCCCGAAGTGCCGCCTGCCACGACAGTACGCGATATATTCCGGTGGCTCGGTTCCGGCCTGGCGATTGCCGCGGTGGCCGGCTTCGGATTTAATTATCTGGTCGCCCGGATAAGGATGAGGGGGAGAGAAAAATAATGGCAGAAGCACGAGTGGTTGAACGTTTCAAGAAACGCACCGTCTGGTTTCACTGGATTCACACAGCGGCTTTTCTGGTACTGTTAGTTACAGGTGCTATGCTGTTTCTCCCCGGCCTGGGAGGTCCGGCAGCGGGCGGCCTGACCAGGTCCATCCACCGTATCGCCGTGGTGTTTTTCGTCGGCGCGCCGATAATTTATTTTATTATTAATCCCAGAATGTCGTTACATTTCATCAAAGAGACTCTTACCTGGGGCAAGGATGATATAAAATGGCTCATGCTGGCGCCTGATTATTATTTCGGCGGCGACGAGTCAAAGATGTTTCCACAGGGGCATGTGAATACCGGACAAAAGATGTGGGAGTTTATCGTACTGGCCACCGGAATTATCTTCGTGGTATCCGGCTTTTTCATGTGGGTCCTCAAGGATGTGCTGTCACCGGGCGTCTTTCAGTGGTGCGTAATCGTGCATGATGTAGCTTTTATCCTGGCTTTCCTCATGCTGCTGGTACACATCTATACGGGCTCGCTTCATCCCAGGATGACCGAGTCGCTTCGTTCCATGTGGGACGGCAAAGTATCCAAAACCTACGCCAGCAGCCATTACGGCAAATGGTATGACGAGATAGCCAAGGGTAAGAATTAGCTATCCAGAGCTCCCGGCGGTGATAAATAAGTTAATCCTTTTTTTACTTATCGTTGTATCTACTCGCCCAATCTAACCCTACCCCAGACGCCCACTACCCGTACCATAGATTCATAGACACCGGGGTCGGACTTAGTTTCCCTAGGAGCGCATATTTTTATATAGTTATTCAATACCAGCGCGCCGACGCTATCAATAGCGGAACGGACTGCCGCCAGCTGGGTCACTATGCTCTCGCAATCACGTTCATCGCCAACCATTTTCTGAAGACCGCGTATCTGCCCCTCTATCCGCTTGAGACGCTTCACTATCGCTTCCCTTGACACTGCCGGTCTTTCTTCGCTCGCCATCGCTCCCTCCATCGTGTAATATTATGCAATCAAACCCTGTACACCATTATTCTACAGCACCACGTTATAAAATTCCAAGAAAGCGTATTGACAGCGGGGGAGGGAAAGTGATAAGCTATACCCCAGTAGGGTATCTTCGGCTTAGCTACCCTAATGCTCCAATGGGTTGCCCGGCTTATCATAGAGCCGGGCGATTCATTTTATATCATCATCAGGCTATTGCCATATTGCCGTCTATTTATACGTCACGGAATCCGGAAGCAAATTTTTATTCAAGTTATAAGGCTCTATTAAAGGGACACGTTGCCCTCGTTTGACATTGTTGGGTATAATTGAACTTGAGAGCGTGCCCCTGTAGCTCAGGCGGATAGAGCAGCGGTTTCCTAAACCGCGTGCCCGGGTTCGAGTCCCGGCAGGGGTACCATCTATTTGAAGCTAAAATCCCCGTCTTAAAGTTGTCCACTACTAGACATAAGTTGACATTGCTACTAATTTGCTACTAATTTATTTCTTGATGGCATCTTTTTCACGCCGATTTACGAGCTTGTCAAAGCCTATGGCGGCTGCCTCTTGAAGTCCGGGGGATATGTGGCTGTAAAGGTCAAGAGTTGTGGAGATAGTGGCATGGCCCAGCCTCTCTTGGACTATCTTAGGATGCACACTTTGTTTAAGTAGTAAAGAGGCGTGGGTATGTCGTGCATCATGTAACCGGATATTCTCAAGTCCGGCGCGTTTCACCAACCTAGCCCAGGCATGGCTTACTGTGTCAGGCAATAGTGGCTTGCCTTCAAAGTTACTGAATACCAAGTCATCTTCTTTAAGTAGCAATTGTCAATGGCTTTTACTTGCCCGCACATCTGTGATGTTTTTGTTAAGATTTATCCCCATTTTGTTACCTTACTGTGAATTTATCTCTAATAAAATTCAAATAGAATATCCGTTAATAAAGTTAACCGCATAAACAGCATCTCCAGAGAAGCCGCATTAGGAAGTACCAAGCAATGGCCAAATCAGAAAAACTAATTCACCGGCCGGTTAACCGGAGCTGGCGCATTTTGCTGGTGACCAATATCCTTCTTGGATTACTCTTGTTCCAGGCTGTAACACGAGCGAATGACGCAATTACCAGCCAGGTTGCGGATAATGACACCGGCGAGTTTTATACTGGCACCCTGATGCCTGTCCCTGAAGCGGACGTCCGGGCGAAGGCTGTCAGCGCTGAGAGTGACAATAATATTTTAATGCCTGAGACCGCAGCAGCAGATGATGCCTCGCAGCACATCGTTACAGGTGCGGCCACAAATGATACGATTGCTGAAAGTAAGGACGGATATATTAACGCTATTCACGAATCTAAACTGGCGCTGCCAGTCCCGACTAAAACTGAATTGCCCCCCGGCTATCAGCAGGTTATCTATCCTGAGAACGCCGATAACTCCTCCGGCGATGAGGAATATCGGTATATAGTCCGTTATGTTGATAGGGAGGTCGTTAAGGAGGTCCCGGTGGAGAAACCCGTGGAGTTACGCGAATTTACTTCGCTTGAGGAGCTCAAGGCCTGGCTGGCCGAGGATGACACGGACGAATTTGTATACTTATTTGCCAGTAAGAACGGCGTTTGCCAGCAGAACGACCGCTATGACTGTGATGATTATGCTTTTCAATTGCAGAAGCGGGCAGCCAGTTGCGGGTTTTTGATATCGGTTACCATCATAAATTCGCGGGGGATGCCGCATATGATAAACCTCGCCGGCATATCAAACAACATTTACTATATTGAACCACAATCGGATAAAGTCTGGTTTTATTGCAACCGCGATTAAAGGGGAGATACAGATTATACCTTGCGATACCGGAACGACAGACTTCTCGGGCGATGACGGCAATATTATAATAAGTGCATCGTTTTTAGCTTGAGCCACATGGTTAATTCCGTAACCTGAAAAATTTCAGCCATTCCCTTGAGTTCTTTGACTTCTGCCCATTTTTCCGCAACTAGTTTCCGAGGTGTCAGGATACAGCCGGCGAAGTAATCTGCCAGCAGGTGACCTTCACTACCACCAGGGATAACGCCGGAACCTGCACGATAACGGTTGGTGATTTGTTATGCACGTTTGAGATAAGGGAAGCGGCCCCGACTCCGGAGCCTGTCTCCGAGCCAACGCCAGAACCGGCTCCAGAGCCTGAACCAACAACCAACTGGGGTCTGATCAGCGGTATTATCGCTGCAGCGGTAGTGGTTGCCGCCGGATTGTCGGGCTACTTCCTGTGGTGGAGACGGAAAACAGCTAAATAGCTCATCGGAGAGCTACCGAAGATAAAAAAGTGGACCCCGGCCGGAAGGACCGGAACCCGCGGGACGTGCCCTGGACGAGCGGGCTTACCGTAAGGGTGTGGAACTGGATTTCATACATCCCGGCAAGCCGATAGAAAACGCCCTGGCCGAGAGCTTTATTGGCAGGCTCAGGGACGAGTGTTTGAATACGAACTGGTTCTTATCGCTGGAGGATACCAGGGATAAGGTGGAAGTATGGCGGCAGTTCTATAATCGGGAAAGACCTCATGGATCTCTAGGCAATCTACCACCGCTTGAATTTGCAGGAGCACTGATGTCAAAATAGTTGAAGTCTGCCCCCTCTCCTACCAACAGAAAAGGCAGACAAGCCGCTACCTGAACAAGATGCCCGATTGGCTCATGGCCAGGTGGGCGGATGAACTTAATATCGATTACATCGGTGGTTTAGAACTGGCGGAAGCCTTGGCAAGGGTATTGCCCTTTACCGCCACTGAGGACACACGCCCTGTTTTACAGTGCGTCAACTTTGTGGCGGGTGAGGGTAAGCTAACCCTGGCAAGTGCCGACGGTTTTAGACTGGCGGTAGTCAAGCTGGACTGTGATGTTGAAGGACAAGCCCTGATAAATCGTGATGAGTTAGCGGGGGTAGCCAACGCCTTGCGGAAAGCTCATCGGGTGAACCTGAGTTTTGAAGCAAGCGGGGAGAGCCTTGACGGAATGAGCCTCATAATTGATACTGAGGCAATCCGCTATAAGTGGCGGGGTGCTGACGGTCAATTCCCTGACTACCAAAAGCTCATTCCTGCTGAGACGAACACAACCGCTCACCTTGACACCGTTGAAGCTGGCAAGGCGATTGCCTCACTCAAAGCCCTGGCGGGCGATAAGTCTTACCCTATAGACCTTACCCTTGACGGCGCGTATATCACCATGACCAGCCCTGATGATAAGGGGCAAGTTACCATACCAGCCGATATTGAGGGGATACTTGGCAGGGTGAGAATTGAAGGCGGTTACCTGGCAGCAGCTATGAGAGCTTGCGGCGGCATGGTGGACTTCAGCATGACCGACGGTAAGTCGCCAGTCCTGTTTACCACCGACGGTTACCAGCTTGTGGTCATGCCCATGCTGACAGCCGAAAGCAAGGCGGGGGGTGAAGCCGAAGCGAAGCCAGAGGAAGCCGAGCCAGAGCCAGAAGCGGAAGTCGAGGAAGCCGAGGCGGTAGCCGAAGTGGAAGCGGTTGTCAAAGCCGAGAAGCCGAAGCGTAGCCGTAAGAGGGAAAAAGTAGCCGTAGCCTAAAGAACGCTTGAACTCACAAAACAGACACGCACAAAGAGGCGGGGACACCCGCCTTTTTGTGTTTTTTGTAGGGGTATTCCTACCCTGTGCGGGGTCGGGATACCCCTCTTTTTGTGCGTGGCGGAAGGGGGAAAGTCATGTCATGGCTCTACGAACATAGAGACCAGCTTGACGGACTGCGCCCCTTCGTGGAGATAGCCTACCACGTCACCTACACCATACCGCCCAGCGACAGGGATGACGTGGAACAGGACATCGTTATCGCCTTGATGCGGGTTAGCCAGAGATGTAGCGACACCCCCTACCTATGGGGGGTCGCCCGAAAAGAGGTAAAGCGATACTGGAGCAAAAAGTGCTACCAGGCAACGA
>Ga0315543_1000648_pt1 | contig 41437 bp, 38 predicted proteins | sample SalMarSW160210MG_2_FD_203098 | JGI IMG/M metagenome (GOLD analysis project Ga0315543, IMG submission 203098) | Salt marsh sediment microbial communities from the Plum Island Ecosystem LTER, Massachusetts, United States - Salt Marsh Sediment SW1601-210 ...
CAATTATCGGGACATTGATCTCGTTGTTTATGATTTTGACGGGGTAATGACTGATAATCGGGTGATCGTTTGTCAGGATGGCACCGAGGCTGTTATTGTTAACCGTGCTGATGGGTTGGGAGTTGACTGTTTCCGCAAACAGGGCATTCCCCAACTAATTCTGAGCACAGAAACAAATCCCGTTGTAAGAGCTCGTGCGGCAAAACTTCGCATTGAAGTCATTGCTTCCTGTAAAGACAAAAAGGCTGATTTAGGGAATTACTGTGCGCAAGGGGGTTATGATTTAAATAGAGTAATGTACATTGGAAATGATTTGAACGATTTGGAGGTTATGCGGATTGTTGGTTTTCCTGTTGCACCTGCTGATGCCCATCCGAAAATCAAAAAAATAGCTAAACTTATCACAGAGGCAATAGGCGGAGAGGGTGTTATCAAGGAAGTGTGGAATTACTTGAATGGTGCTTGACAGTTGGATCACGAGGAACAATTCGATGGAACAATAGCCACCAGAATATTGCATATCTCTCTAGGAAGTTTTGAATATAGCAAACCTCCGACTGTTCCGGAAATAGGAATCTGCGTTGAGATACTAAATCATATGACCATCGACAGATTTGGCAAAGTTTCCTTATGCGTAAGATTTGACCCCAAGTGTCTGGGGGTAATCGGAGATACCGCGATAGATTCATTATTAGAATTAGATATCTGGAACGGGCCAAAAAGAAAAGAATGGGTGCAGTATCATATTCAAGGAAGAAGAGATAAAGTGCCGCTGTGCAGTTATTGTGATTTTGGGGAGTGCCAACTGGGATGTAGGGGGTTTTGTGAAAAAATGAACAAACATTGGTACGATTTGCAGGGAGGTTAACTTAGAATGAGGAGCCTGATATTTTCACATGTTGCAGCATGGCCCACACATCACTCAGAGTCTGTGGAGATCGCACTATCGGAAAGAGCTTCTGGCAACGAGGTGATTTATTTGTCCTGCACGGGGGCATTAGCAGGAAGTTGTCCGGCAAATCCCGATAAGTTGGAACGTATCTGTAGGGTATGCAGGATGCAAACAAGGCGTACAATATCAAAAATACTACCCAATGATATATGTTGCATAGAGTTGGACATTCAGGAACCTGTTTATGAAAACCAGAATTTCGATTCCATCGAGTCACTTAAGTCTTATGAAATAGATGGCGTTCCTTTCGGGATGATGGTTTGTTCCACTATAACATCGGCACTACACGATAGTTTTTTCGATGTAATCAAATATTCTGGCAGAATAAACGAGCTCCTCAAGAATTCAATAGGCTTGTACTATTCAACTATTAAAATCATTGAGGAAGAGTCTGTCGATCACGTATTTGTCTGGAATGGTAGACGATCATCAGACGGGCCATTAACATACGCGGCCTCTTCAAAAGGGATACAGTTCACTATTTTTATGTCAGGTGGGAAGTATAATACGATACTTACCAGGGATGGCGTCCATATGGTGCAGGATCTGAGTGAAGTAAAGAAAAATCTCAGTGAAATAACAAATAAGCTTGAGACTGGTGTTGACAAATTTTCAATAGTTAGTGATGCAATAAGATATTTCGATTATGCCGCTGGCAGGGACTGGGATGAAAAGCTGAATTATTTAGGTCATAGCCAGTTTGCTAGATCGTTCGAACGTTTAGAGAAAAAAAGAATAAGCAAAGATGCTGGAAAGAAAACTATAGCAGTATTTACCGGGACATATTCCGAATTTTCAGGAGTACCTGGATATGACGATTCCAGTGATTTCTGTAAGAACTTTTACGATGGAGTTTCTTTCCTGCAGGAAAATATTCACAGGGTTAATAGTGGGAGAATGATTATTCGCTGGCATCCCAACTCAAGAAACTTAAATGGCAATGAAAAGGGAAAGCTTGCATCAATAATGAGACGTGGCAAAGAAATTAAAAATGTTACACATATTGCCCCGGAGTCAAATTTTGATAGTTATGAACTGATTCAAGAATGTGATGTTGCAGTATGCTTTGGTACATCCATCTCTGTTGAAGCATGTTTATATGGTAAACCAGTTGTTTTTATCGGGCATAATAAGTTTGAGGACCTTGACTGTTTCTACAAGCCATCATCATTTGATGAATTGATCTCACTTTTAAACTCTACATTACAAGTTAAGAATTTCGAGCATGCTCTTGCCTGGGGGTACTATTCTCTGAACATTGGAAATAGGAAGTATGAGTTTTTACAGCAGCATAGACCGGATATATTTTATTATGGTGATAAGCGATTATTGCCAAGCATGGTATTTTATCGCCGAATTATTGGGGGTCCTAAAAATAAAATGTTGAATTTCCTTAAATATGTTATTTCTCAAGTTTCGCACCCGAAACTAGCACTTACAGTGCCGCGGAAGTAGTTTTAACAAGTATTTTTTCTCTGAATTATATGCTCTTAATGATATTGAGTGCCCGATTTATATACGTTATTCAATAATTATAAATGGTTATTTCATACACTGTGTGCCCGTTTAGCGAGTTCTGGCATTACAGAAAAAGAACTGATGGACGGGATTCCCCCGCTGGCTAATTCAAGAAGCTTGATCATGGTGGCGCACAGGTTTACGACCGTGGAAAAGTGCGATTGTATCTACCTGCTGGATGAGGGTAATACCGTGGAGTATGGGAAGCACGAAGAACTTGTGTCGAGCACCCTGGTTTACAGGGCCATGTACCAGAAAACTAATCAGTAAGGCGGAATAAAATCTATGAGACCCTTTTATGTCCTGCGTCGACAATTGTTTTGGATACTCCTGGAGCGGCAGTTTGGAAAACTCTCCCGCAAAAGATTGGATTTATGTTGCGGCCGCCCCCAAAATTCCCGGGTACTTGGGGGTAGATATCTCGCGCAGGGCTGACATAAGGATTGACCTTGCCCACTACAACCTCCTGCTCCCGGATAATTCCATGGATGCCATCATTTGCATTTCGGCTATAAATTATTTTACGAGGCTGCGCGCTTCGGAAATCGTAAGTGAGGTTTACCGGACGCTGAAGTCAAGCGGGGTGGCAAGGTTCGCCGTGCAGGACTTGGAGAGTATAGCCAGGCGCTACGTGGAAAAAGATACCACTTTTTTCTTCCGGAAACTCCCCGACGGGGGGGAGCGCTTTGAAGGCCCCACTATAGGCGATAAATTCGCCGCATGGTTTTACGGGTACGTAAGCGGAAACAGTCCATGCCGCTATTTTTATAATCTTGAGTCTTTGGCTTTCATTTTTAAACGGGCGGGGTTCAACATCGTGGAAAAGAGGGACTACCGGCAAAGCCGCTTGGAAAATATAGATTTGATAGACAACAGGCCTGACCAGATGTTTTTCCTGGAGGCGGTAAAATGAGCATGAAGGGGATGCTTCCCGGGGCTGACTACATCAGAACGGCACTGTTCTTTTTAAAGGCTTTCGGGGTAGGGAAAGAGCAATTCCGGGTACTGTCGCGATACTTAACCGGCAGGCTGTTTGATGAACGCGGGGATGGCGCCCACCTCAAGGCCACCATGGCTTGGCTCGCAGGTGCGCAGGATATCTGCGGCGGAGAAGGCGTTCCAAACGTCTTTTTTCTGAACGGCGGATGGGGAGTGGCATATCCTGAAACAAGCGGGTATATCCTGGCTACTTATTTGATTTACGCGGACTACAGCGGCGACACGGGTTTTATAGACAGGGCGGTGCGGATTGGCGACTGGGAGATTGCGATACAGGCACCTAATGGCGGTGTATTTTCGAGCACCGTGTTACGGCAAACGAGAGTTTTCAATACTGGCCAAGTTATTCTCGGCTGGTGCGCGCTTTTTGAGCGGACGGGAGATGAAAAATATCTCCAGGCTGGCATACGCGCAGCCGATTATTTGCTTAACGAGCAGGAAGCCGACGGGGCTTGGCGTAAGGACACATATTGCGGGGCAAGAACCTATCATGCCAGAGTTAACTGGGCGCTGCTGCGCTTAGCACGGTTGGGTAGAGAGGCACGTTACTCCGACGCAGCGACCAGGAACTTGAGATGGGTTCTTGAGCGCCAGCTTGAAAACGGCTGGTTTGACCAGTGCGGGTTTAAAAGCGACCTGCCGATCACCCATGTTATTGTTTATACTTTGCGGGGCCTGCTGGAGTGCGCGCTGGCTGACAAAACTTTGGCTGATAAGCTCGGCATCATGCCGGCCGTGATAAAAGGCGCGGAGGCTATTTGCCAGGCCCTTAAAGCCCGGCCTGTAGCCGGCATCCCCGGCATGGTTCCTGCGTCGTTTGACCGGAACTGGAACAGCACGGCGCAAGATTCCTGCATGACAGGCAACGGCCAGCTGGCCTATTTTCTGTATCGCTTGTCTCATTGTGTGGGCAACCAGAGTTATCGAGAGGTTGCAGATAGCGTCGTTTCAGCTATAAAACGGACTCAAGTTATCGGCTCATCGATGCTCCCGATTAATGGTGCAATAGCCGGAACCTACCCTCTTTCCCATGGCTATGTTCCAAATGGATACCCAAATTGGGCGGCAAAATTCTTTGCGGATGCTTTGCTCGCGAAGATTAATTATGAACAACAGTTGGTGATTCCAGCATGAAGATTCTTAATCTGCTAAAATCATTTATGAAGCGCTTCGGACTGCTCTATGTACGCATTCTGTGTGCTCGTGAGTACAAACAGCAGACCTTTAAGGGCATTAATGAGCGACCAATCGAGTATGCTTTTTTGTTTCGGCAGATTGTTAAGCTTTGGCCAAAGACGATTCTGGATGTAGGAACGGGAATGACCGCTTTGCCACATCTGATGCGCAACTGTGGCTTTCTAGTTACTGCGGTTGATAATACTAGTGAGTATTGGCCAACTGGGATGATAAATCGCCATTATCACGTCATCAATGATGACATCACAAACACTACTCTTACTGAAACTTTTGATGTGATTACTTGCATCAGTGTGCTAGAGCATATCCATGATCATCGGACGGCCATGAAATCCATGTACAAATTGCTTAAACACGGTGGGCATCTTATTCTCACCTGTCCTTACAATGAAAAGGACTATGTGAAAAATGTCTACAAACTGCCCGATTCTTCGGTGCGTCGCAAATTGCCATTTATTACCCAAGCATTTTCTCGGAGAGAGTTGGATAGCTGGCTTTCAGACAGCCGTTATGAACTGCTCAAACAGGAATATTGGCAATTTTTTGAGGGTGATTTTTGGACATGCGGAGCTAAACTTGCTCACCCAGTCCAGGTCGGCACGGAAGATCGCCATCAGCTGTGCTGTTTGTCTCTGGCAAAGCCAGGGTAACCAAGGGAGAAAATCTGTTATGAAAGTTGTGTTTATGATGAATGGGCTGACGCATTACTACAACCTTGTGCTTTCGAAGTTGAATAATGAACCTGATATAAATCTAGTGGTGATAGTGCCAACTAGACCCGGAGCTCACATTGGTGCAGGGGTTTACCAAACCCGGGAGGGTATCAATTTTAAGGTTATTGAGCTTGTGGAAACGCATCTACTACCAGGTTTGTTCCCAACTTTCAGGGGTTTGGCTGGAGTTCTTTTGAAAGAGGAGCCCGATGTCATCGTTGTCAATGAAAGTTACGTGAATGCATTTTTATTTGATATTTCTGTTGTAATAGCAAGAAAAAAACTGCAAGCTGGACTGATTCTAAGATCAATACCATTCAGGCATCTTTCATATCAAGATGCTCGCCAGGCAGCCGATAAAACCACTGTAGGTTTCTCCCAATTGGCTCCTTTTATTAATCGATTCCTGCTTGCACTGGGAGTGATAAGGCTTGTCAGGCGGGCGTTGTTAGCCACCAGAAAACGTGCTTATTGTCTTGTCGATGCGCACGTGAATTATGTAGAGGCCTTTGAGATGTGGGATAGTTATGGAATTCCTAGGGAGAACATATTTATTACGCGCAATTCCCCAGATACCGACTTGTTATTTGGCGTTAAGGACACGTTGGCAAATAGTCCCACGATTCTGCCTCACAATCCTTACCGACTGCTGCATGTTGGCCGTTTGGTTGAATCGAAGCGCGTTGATATGCTGATACGTGCTTTTGCCCGGTTAAGGAGTCGTTTTCCTGGTGCGGAACTTTTGATAATCGGGAGCGGACCAGAAGAACATTCGCTAAAAAAATTAAGGGACAACTTGGATTTGAAGGAATCAGTTGTTTTTGCAGGTGGAGTGTACGATAAAAAGTTGTTGGGAAAGTATTTTTTGGCTTCATCTCTTTATGTGCTTGCAGGAATGGGGGGGCTTTCGATCAATGAGGCTATGTGTTTCGGTTTGCCCATACTATGTTCGGTCTGTGATGGAACTGAAAAAATATTGGTTCAAGAAGCTGTGAATGGGCGGTATTTCATTGATGGCGATGAGGATGATCTAGTTGACAAGATTACTTGGTTCCTAGATCATCCAGAGAAACTGCAGGAGATGGGCCGAAAGTCTGTAGAGATTATTCGAAATGATGTAAATATTCATACCGTGTTGGATGGTTATGTACGCGCGTTTAATTATGTCAAACAGAAATAAGAAGTGGCTAATTCCCTATGCTTATTATTATGTTTCGCTGAAAGTCGAATTGATGTGTAAGCAAGCAAGCCATTGCTGCTGCGGCAAAAAAAAAGGGGATGGGATTCTATGTTGATTAAGTCTTTCTTCTACGAGCCGGCTAAGCACTTATACAAACTGGCGAGCGATCGGGAATACTTGACTTGGTGCGTTCTGGGCACAAGGCTCGGTAAGGTTAAACGATTTACGGAACGTACGGCCAGTGTACATGGATGGGATATTTCCATGCCAGATGCGGCTTCATTTTTGTCGGCTTACAAAGAAATATTTGTAAACAAAGTCTACGATTTTAGATCCCATTCAGATCAACCAAGAATTCTGGATTTGGGTGCCAATATTGGTCTGAGCGTTCTGTTTTTTAAGACGATCTATCCAAAGGCGAAAATTACTGCATTCGAAGCTGATCCACATATTTTTCGATACGTTGAAAATAATGTGTATGGCAATGGGTTTAAGGATGTTGTACTGATTAACAAAGCAGCCTGGAATAAAGATTGTACTCTTAAATTCCATGCGGAAGGGGCTGATGGGGGTCGTGTTGCAGAAGCGGGCGATGATAAGCTTATCGAAATTGAAGCGATAGATATTCGGGAGCTTTTGAAAAATCAACAGTTCGATTTTTTGAAGATGGATATCGAGGGCGCAGAAGATGTTGTTTTCCCTGCGTGCAAAGAGTACTTGTCAAACTTCAACTATATTTTTTTGGAGTATCATTCCAAGGTTGGGCAAAAGCAGTATCTTGCGGAGATTTTTGGCTTGATGACAGAGAATGGATTCCGAGTTGACGTCCATAGTAATATGTACAGGAAAAGGCCTTTTATTAGGCCGAAAATTAGGTCACACTTTGATCTTCAACTGAATATTTTTGCATGGAAAGGATAAAGGCTGAAGAGTCTATGGCTTGGAGAGCATTGACAAGAAACAAAGAAGTTGATTATCTATTTGCAGTAGTATGTTTAGCCATTTCAGTGGAATCTCTAAGATTACCTGGTGTTCTAAGCCTTGCCAAGATGGTTGTGGCGCCAGCCTGTCTTTATGGAATTCTTATTTTGTCAAAAAAGAGACTCTCGGCTCGTTTGGTGTTTGGTCTTCTGATTTTGTACCTGTTCCCCGTGCTTAATTTGGTGAATGCAGGTATCATAGGTAGCTCTTACTTTGAATTCATTCGTATAGCTCTTATACTGCATTTTGCTTTTCTTTATGTAGCTTGTTGTCCGCTTAAGCCCATTGTAGCTTATTCATTTGCTCTATTCTCCTTGCCGAATTGGCTGATGGTAGCCGCATGGAAGCTTGGTTGGGGTGGTTTGGGGTGGTTTACGCAGGATGCGCGTTTTGTAGGGTTTACTACTGATCCAAACTACACCGGGAGTTATTTACTAATAGCGGTTATGGCAAAGCTATTTTTGCTAACAAAGGCAAACAAGAAAACAACTTTAGTTGGCCTATCAGTATTTATACTTCTGGATTTTTATATGTTCTATCTTCTTGGCTCCAGGGCTACATTATTTGCACTGATATTTGCTTGTTTACTTCTCTTTCAATATCGATTTGGGTTTTACCGAATAACTATTGCTGCCCTCGGAATAATTGGCTTAATATATGCTTATTCAGGTAAAATACTTAGTTATCTTTCCGGCATACAATCACATCATCTTAGCTCTTGGATGTTTAGATTATCTGAAGAGCATCTGGCTGAAAACATACGGTTTCAAATATGGAGAGAAGCAATAGACTTAGTCAGTTGTCATAGTTGGTTTTATGGAATTGGAAAGTTCAATTTCAGAGAAAGTAGTGTTTTTCATGCGGTACCGCATAACGCTTACTTAGATTCCATGCTCGATATGGGATTGGTTCCAGGAATACTATTCACAGCGATTGTCTTATATTGTGTTATTGCGCAATATACAAGGTCAGTTGTTCCTAAACGGGATGAAAGCCTCTATTTTTTCCTAACCTTTTCGTTCTTCGTTGCGGTGGGCTTTATATCGGCTTTTGGTTTGAACGTAATGTGGCTTGTTTTTGCTATTGCTTTTGCAGCAGCATTGAAACCGAAATTCAGACGACAATAATGTCTATTAGGATTTATTCTTAGCTATGAAAATACTATGGTTTGTAAATCGCTTCTTTCCTGATGTTTCCGATCATCTAGGCATGGAATATCAGGCGAATGGGCACTGGATGGCTGCCCTGGGAGGAATACTTGCTAAACAGAATGGCATTGAACTTGCCGTAGCGACTGTGTCTTCCGCTTTTGAAAAATATGAGAAATATCAAAAAGATGGAGTGACTTATTATTGCCTGCCGGTTGACTTCGGCAATATATATAATGGCTTTGGTAGAAAGATTATTTCTTATATTTTAAATATTTTTCCGTTATCGCAAAAATCGGATCTTGGTGCTTGTAAAAGAGTAGTAAACGATTTTTTGCCGGATGTTGTTCATTTCCATGGCGCGGAACCTTTTTACGCCTTAATGGCCTCTTCAATAAAACAGCCAACTATTGTTTCCATTCAAGGTATACTTACAGAATACTTGAAAGACTTCTGGGGAGCAACACCATGGTTCCACCGCTTTTTATTACCTGCGGAAATATATAGATATCTGAATATGAAAAGAAAAGCCAAAAGAGAACGAGTGATATACCGTAGGAATAAATACTTCATCGGTAGAACAAACTGGGATAAAAATCATCTTTTTGAACTCAATCCCAACGGGCGATATTACTACTGCAATGAGGTTATACGACCAATTTTCAGCGAAGTTAGGTGGGATTTAGATAATGTTAGCAGACACGTTGTGTATACAACTACAACGTGTCTGCCCTATAAAGGGACGAGGTGTTTACTGGAAGCAATTTCATTAATCTGTAGTAAATTGCCAAATCTAAAGGTTAGAATTGGTGGGCCCATTACAACAAAAGGATATGGAAAATATCTGCGGAACAGCGTGAAAGAACTTGGAATTGAAAACAAAGTTAATTTCCTCGGGATTTTAAATGAATCCCAAATTGCCCAAGAACTCATTCAAGCCCACGTATTTGTACTTCCATCCTTTATTGAAAATAGCCCAAACACGCTAGCCGAAGCACAATTAGTAGGTGTGCCATGTATAGCTGCATATGTCGGTGGTGTACCTTCTATGATTTTGGAAAATCAAACGGGATTATTGTTTCCGAAAGGTGATGTCGCTGTCTTGACTGGTTGTATCGAGAAAATATTTAAGGATGACGTACTTGCGAGGAGTTTGTCAAGAAATGCGCATGAAGCTGCAAGTAATAGACATGATGCACAAAATATTACCGAAAACATGGTATCAATTTATGATAATGTTATAGAAAAATCGGGGAAAGTTGATTCTGTGGGGTAAAGATGGACTATCTACTTGCTCATCTGCTCCAGGACTTTGTGAGATTCTAGAAGATTTGTTAATTTTTGGAAGACGCGAGGAATATCGAAGAATTCAAAGGGAATTGTTAGATACGGAATTCCCGAATTATCGAACAGAAACAATGAAACCGAATTCATTACTACTGATATTTTAGAAAGACTTGGATGTTTATCGAGAGGAAGGTCTCTATATGAGAGAATTCATTCATAGGTGCATCTTGTACCTAATTAGAAAGATTGGATACTTATGTGAAATTGGACTTGATTTAAAGAGCATAAGATATGCAAATCATCTGCGGAAAGTTGGCATTAATTTCTCTCGATACTTACCTCTTAAAAAAAGTGGTTGCTTGACTGCAATATAAGAACTGTAATCGATATTGGTGCAAGTGTTGGTGAGTTTACGGCAATATATGCAGAATTGTTCCCTGGCGCTCAGATATATGCATTTGAACCGTTGCCGGATTGTTTTGAACAACTGACGAAGGTCGCGAAACAATATCAAGGCCGGGTGAAGGTGTTTAACATTGCGCTTGGTGCGCAAGAAGGAAGCTTTGAATTTCACAGAAGCAGTTGGGCGCCAGCCTCATCTTTTAGGGAAATGAGCGATTTGCATAAGGAAAACTACCCTCATACCGCCGGATCGGAAACAGTCAAAGTAGATGTGAAAACGCTTGATGAAGTATTTGAAAATATCGATTTGAAGAAAAACATCTTTATAAAGATGGATGTTCAGGGATTTGAAGATGAGGTAATCAAGGGCGGACTCGAAGCGATAAGGAAGGCTAAGGTCTTAGTAATTGAATGTTCGCTCCAAAGCACATATGAAGGCGAGCCGATGTTTGACGGGATCTATGATCTGGTTCGTTCGATTGGATTTGACTATAGAGGTTCGATTAAACAGTCGATTCGAAAAGATGATCAAAGTTTTTTGCAGGCGGATTGTGTGTTTATGAAGAAGCCGCAATTACTAGGTGAAAATGGGGGGAGTGATGGGCAGGATAAAAAGGCGGTAATTCTTGCAGCGGGCTAAGGAGCAGGTTAAAACCCTTGACGGATGAAGTACCCAAGTATATAACGGAAATTAACGGGAAATCTATCCTCCAGCAGACCATCAGAAATTTCTAACAGTTGGAGTGCATTTCCCATTGGTAACTGTTAGCCTTTCTTTGGCATGATTCCGAAAGAAGCCAGGCTTTGAAATACAATTTTTTTGGGTAATATGTCTTACTATGAAGGCGATTATTCTGGCTGCTGGGCTGGGAACACGACTTGGTGATTTGACGAAGGAACTGCCTAAGTGTTTAGCTGAGATTAATCAGATTCCAATGTTAAAAAGGCAAATTGATTGCTTAATGGCGGTTGGAATTGACGATGTCTATGTAGTGGTTGGCCAAAATGGACCTTGTTGGAATAAACGATATTACGATATTATCAAAGGATTCTGCCCCAATATAATTGTAAACCCAAAGAATTTGTCGACTCAGAATAGTTACAGTTTGCTTGTTGGTCTTAGATCTGCAGGAACTTGTAATGAAGTAATGGCAATTGACGGTGATCTTCTTTTTGAAAAGAGAATCGCTATGGATATTATGAACAATCTCGGAGATGTGACTCTTCTAACACGTCGTGCTATGTATCTCCAGGATAGCGGGACTATTGTAGAAACAAAACGGAATATGCAAGTTGTCAGTATAGGGAGAGAGATTAAACCAGCTCATTTTCCTTGGCAGATTTATGGTGGGATGCTAAGACTTAATGGTAAGAAGATTATAAGATCATTTATGTCTAATATGTCAGATGAATTAGTAGAAAGTATGGAGTTAGGCGATATCATAAATAGAATGCTTCGAGGTAGTTCAGTATATTGTTTGGAACGAAATAAGGGTTGGATTAACATAAATACTGCAAGTGACATTTTACGAGCAGAGAAGGAGTATGCAGAAATATCATGAGAGCAATTATTCTAGCGGCAGATTCCGGTGCGGTGGTAAATCAAAAACTCCTTCCTAAATGCCTTCTTGAGGTCAGCGGTAGGACGATTCTTGAGAGGCAAGTGTCTGCCCTGAACGGTATGGGCATCGATAATATTTATGTCGTTATTGGTCGAGGTGCCGAGCCTTGGAATGAGACCAATATCGGTCGAGTCGCAGCAGTTGGATCCTTTTCAGTTGTATATAACGATCAATTTAGGACTACATTAAGTCCTTACAGCCTCTTTCTCGCACTCTCCAAAATTCAAGACGATGATATTCTTATTCTAGATGGAGACCTTGTTTTCGACCCGCATACGATTCAACTCCTCATAGAAAACCATAACGGAACCGTTCTTCTTGCAGTAAGTGATAAGCTGAGTAATGGTTTTAGAATTCGCCTAACCGAAGTACCAAAGGAGGGATACGTCGTTGACAAAATCGGCAAGGAATTTCTTTCAGAATACGTATATTCAGGGATAATGAAGATAGACAAACCTAATCTCCACCACTTCAAAAAGTTGTTAGCAAACGGATCATATGATGCCCAGGCCTTGGCGGCTATTATTGATGATATTAGAACAAAAATGAAAATTTGGTGTATTAAACTGGTCGCATCCAAGAATGGGGTAGGCACCTATGAATTGGCATCGATGGCAGGCGGATCTTTTTCAAGGACAAGAAAACTTGCTGTGTCCAATCAACGTCAAATTATCAGAAAAGAAGTTGTCGTTAAAGGCGAGGAAAAACTGATCGATGAAATCACCTGGATCCAGAACTTGAAAGAACCTGTGAAAAGACATTTTCCCGAGATCATTCGTTATCGATTGAACAGAGAGCCTACTTTCTATGAGATGCCTTGCTATAATTCTAGTACATTGAGAACGTTATTACTCAATGGAGAGATTCAAGTTGAAGAGGCAGTAAAGTACTTACATCAAATACTGGACCTACTTTTCAACCACGTCTATCCCCAAGATAGAAGACCGGCACCTGAAAACTTTGTACGACAGGTACATCTAAAGAAAATATACCTCAGACTACTTGAAACAAAACAGAGCGCCGAACTTTTTAGGGATGTAATTGAAAAGGATACTATTGTAATTAATAATATCGAATACCCCAATATAATGACAATTGTTAACAGAATAAATCATAACACGGAATTCTTAAAGTTCGTTTCTCCTCTGCATACTTGTAGAACGCATGGTGACCTCCATTTTGATAATATATTGATCGATCGGGATACAAACAATTTTATTCTCCTCGATCCGAGGGGCAATTATGAATATGACATCTGTTATGACCTCGGAAAAATATGGCACTCTTGTCACGGTCTCTACGACTTTATACACACCCGCCGATTCGAATTGAAAATTGACCACCACCACCACCACCACCACATTCAATATGAAATAACGGACGAAAAATCTCTGCAGAATTACCATGTCATATTACAGAGTCTTCCAGAAATCTTATCTCGCTACGATTTGCTAAAAGAAGAAGGCGATTGGATCACAAAAACACTCTTTGCTGAGGCTGCTCTTTTTTCAAGCGTCATTCCATTCCACCTGAATATGGATGGTGTAGAGGATGTGGCCCTCTTATTGTATGCAAAGGCCGTTGAACTGATAAATAGCGTGTATGATCACGTCATTTCAAGACTCAGTGATCAGTTCATTGAAGGCAGCCACTTTATGAATATCGCATCAGAGGAAGATTACATCAAGGCTGGTAAGATATTCACATGAGAATTCTTGTCACCGGTGCCAGCGGTCTTCTTGGTAGAAAAGTCTTCACTCAACTCAAATTAAAGGATTACCAGGTTTTCGGAACCTGCGGCACTAAGCCTATATCCGGTCTGTTGCATGTTGATCTCACCCTTCCCAAGACTCTTGGCGCTATCATTCATAAGATCAGGCCTACTGCACTCATTCATTGCGCCGCTATGACCGATGTAAATGCATGCGAGGAGAATGTAGACCTTGCCAGATCAATAAATGTTGAGGCTACCGCTACACTTTCGCGTATATGTAAGAAAATGGATATATACATGGTATATGTTTCCTCTGATTACGTGTTTTCCGGATATAATTCCCCATACATCGAAAGTGACCAGGCAGATCCTATTAATGTCTACGGCAGAACAAAGCGAGAGGGTGAGGAAGCAGTTACGGCGGCCGGTGTTTTTGCATCAATTGTACGGCCAACCATTATGGACGGGTATAACGGTCCAGAAGACAAGTTTACATTCACGCGTGACCTGCTCCGTAATCTCAAAGAGACCCCTAACTCTGTCGTCCTGGATAACTGCAGAAAAAAATACCCTATACTGATTGACGATGTGGCAGAAAACATTGAGCTACTGATTAACCAACGAAGGACCGGTATTTTCCATTTTAGTTCAAAAGCACCTGTCACGAGATATGAATGGGGACTTATCGTAGGATCCACATTTGGATTTGCAGAAGAACAAATACGACCGGATGATAACATTGATATACACCGGTTTCCTCCACGGCCAGTTGACGTAAAATTGGTTGATACACAAATGGGTTTCAATTTCCGAGAAGTACAAAGTCTTGTATCAATAATTAAACAACAGATCGAAAGGAGACAATAGGCGATGATATTAAATCGACTCCATACCCTTGATAGAAAAGTGAGGTCTGACGGAAGAACAATAACCCAAATCTTCTCAGGAGCTCATTACGACGGAAGGAATAATCTCATGATTTTAGTGAGTGAAATCCCCGCCGGGACGCATGAAGGAAAACACTACCACAGAAACTCAGCAGAGGCGTTTTTCTTTTTGAGCGAAGCAGATATTTCAATTAACGGGAAGCAACATTCTCTAAAATCAGGTGATTTCATATGCTTTGATCCTGGTGAACGACACGAAATTGTTGCACACAATGATATAACTGTCTTGGTGGTTAAATGTCCTAATATTGATGACAAAGTTGTTGAAGAGGAGAATTAAGCCAATGATTCTTATTCGTGGTATAAAGTCCGAAATATTAAATAGACCGTATGGTCGAAGAACCAGAAAACTGTTCGAATATAGTTTTCCATCTCCGGTAAGCAGTATCGTCTTATTCCATTCATTGCTGCCTCAGGGAAGATTTGATGAGCATTATCATACAGGGTCACACGAACTCATCTTGTTCCCAAAAGGTGGAAAGATCACAGTGAACGGAGTTGATCATTCTTTGCGGGAGTGGGAAGGGGTGCTTCTCGAACCGGGTGATTCACACGGCTATAATAAAGAGGATCAAAATGACATCGTTCACTTGGCCATAAAAATGCCGGCTGATCACGACAAGGTGAATATTTGAGCAGATGTTTGTGGAGAGCGGAACTTACTACAATGATCTTTCCTTCAGATATATCGACGGTGCTCGAATTGTCAGAAAAGCTACCCACACTCACGTAAAAGATCTTATGAAAGAAATATCTTTCATTAGGAACCTCCCGTATCGACTGAAACCTTTTTTTCCTGAGATAATTTCATTCGGTCTTTCTGGCGGTTTTGCATACTATGATATGCCCGAATACGGCCCCTCCTTGCGGAAACTTCTACTAAAGAATGAGATCTCTTTCCATCACGCATTCAATCTCATAAGGCGCATCACCGATTTAGAATTTACCGAGTTGTTAAATATCAATAAGGAGCCAGCAAGTGATGACATACTTATAAGGCTCTATTTCGATAGGATAAAAACCAGGCTTTCCGAGGTTGCCGGACTATCTGGAGAAATTGCCAGTATTATCGAAGCTCCCGAGCTTTTTATCAATAGCAGAAAATATTACAACGTGCTTCCCTTGTTATCCATATTGGAAAACTGTCCAGAATTCTTAAAGGCAATACGCCCCAAGTATATGTCGATGGTCCATGGTGATTTCCATCTAGGAAATTTCCTGATTAACACGAAGGAAGACACTTTTATTCTCATCGATCCCAGAGGAGAAGCGGAGGGATTTGACTGTTTTTATGACATTGGGAAGATACTTCATTCCTTGCATGGGCTCTACGATCTCATCCATGAAGGCGTGTTCGACTTGAAGATTCATAAGAGTCGCGGAACATTTCAAATAATCTTCAATATACACCAATTGCCCGTTGTCCAAGTGTACAAAAAACTGTATGAGAACTACTTACTAATCTTGAAGGAATGGTTTATTGCATATGGCGAAGACACAAATGCGATGGAAAAGGCTTTGTTCGCAGAAGCCCTACACTTCTGTAGTCTAGCACTATTTCATCTTCAAAAGAACGGTAATGAGCGTTGTGCTGTGGCACGATACTTGACCGGCACTCTATTACTGAATGATTGCTTTATTAGAAATACCTAATAAAAAATGATCAAAGCTCTGATATTTGATTTTGACGGTACTCTTGTTGATAGCATGAATTTACATTTCAAATGCTATCGTGATACACTTCTATCTCTTGGCATTCACATTAATCAAAATGAATATCATGAATTATCCGGAAAGTCAGGAAGAGAAGTGCTAGATACGATAAGATATAGGTACAAGGTAGATTTTGACATCGAACAAATATATGATGAGAAGAAACGCCTTTTTATGAAAAATATCCACCGTTTATCAGTATACCCAAGGATGAGGCGAATCTTACGCTGCAATTTTGGACGATACAAAATGGCCGTTGTCTCTGTTTCATCAAGTGAAATCATAGAATCAGTATTATCAGAGAATTCATTATGTAGATACTTTGATGAAATATTAGGATTCGAAACATTAGGAATGGATAAAACATCCCCTCATATTTATTTAGAAGCCTCACGGAAAATGAATATAATACCTCAACACTGCCTTGTTTTAGAGGATTCGGTAGCAGCTATCAATTCGGCGCATAACGCCGGCATGCATGTAGTCCCAGTTAAAAATGGCGTTATTCTTGAACCAATAAAGAAAGCACTTCATAGCATCTTGTGCCGATAAGGCAACCTTGATTTAGATAACTAGATATTCGTTGCTATTATTCTACCCGATGCATAACCTGATTTGCGATTAACCAAGTTCTAATCTGCAAATACGAAAAATATAATTTGGATACTTTTAGACCGAAGTTCCTGGCCCCATAATAGCGAAAACTCTGTTGCAATAGGAACTTATTCAAGAATCGTGATGCAACGTTCTGTCTACACCACAAGGGCGTCAATCAACTCAAGTGCTTGCTTCTGCTTGGCACTGGGGGTTGTCGTTATGGTGAATCTCGCCTCGTGTGGTTCTCCTCTACTCTGCCGGAGCTCGTGTTGCCTCATCCAAAAAAGTAGTCGAGTGGTAGTGATCACAAGGCATGCGGATAGTGAGCCACGTACAGGGAAACCTTGACACAGATGTATGCCGAAGCTTAACTGGTCGCTGCCCCTCCTCTACTCTACCGGGTCCTTGACTTAGCGCCTATTAGATCTTAGAATGGCGCAAGATTTCCATCTTATGTCGTTTTGCCGATATGTGATGGATGGTATTCTAATATACGGAGAGTGGATATCGAACGTAGCATTTTCCAGAACTTCTTGTTTAGCAGGTAATGGGAGAGATCAAATATGGCCTTCGTCAAGAAGTCAAGTTCAGATTTTAGATACATGGCAGCGACTGATATCCTAATTGGCGATATGTCATCGATTAACTATATGTTCATTTTGATGGACAAACCAATTGTTTTGTTGGCTAACGAATGGCTCAGGGATACTTTTCCTGAAATAGGCATTATGACAGATGTGAGAGGATTGGAGCGCGCGCTAGATAGGTGCATAAATGATCCACAGGAATATGAAGAAGAAAGGAGATACTGGGCGAGTAAAGCTTTCTATGAATCAGATGGAAAGAGCTGTCAGCGTGTGCTTGATACAATCATCTCAAGATCAGGCATATTGGAGCCCCGTATTGAATTTATACATGGAAACAGTGCGATACACAAAACCTATTTAGATCCTTTATGCGATGAGGCTAAGAAACGAAATATAGAAATTACCTATGTTGGCAGACCTACATTGAACTACGATGATTGCAAGATCTGCGTAGCGGCGTATAACTGGGATTTGCAGAACGCAAAAGCGTTTAATGCTCACGTTGAACACGGCTCAAAAGCCAATGGGACCGGAAATTGGGACCTGGGGTATTGGCAGTGGAAATACCAAATGAAGCATTTTCCATTTGTTCATCTGCATATTGCTGAAGGAGAGCTAGGGTATGAGAGGTTAAAGACTCTCCTTGGTCCGTTGAGCGATAGAGTGGCTTTGGCAGGGTCAACAGTTACTGATAGAATACTTGAACTGAACACGGTGGAAACCAAAAAAAAGGTTTGCGCGGAATTAAGGTTTGACGAAAATGTCCCATTAATTACATATGCGCCCGCTGGAAAGGAGAGCTTTGAGAAACCAGGTGGTTCATTGTCTCCGGACGTCCTAGGCGAACTCAAAAAGATCAGCAAGAGGCATGATCTCAATATTCTGGTCAAGGTTAAGTATAATGTGCTCAGATCAAAACTTTCACGGATAATGCGGGTCATTTTCGAATAATAGTTGATGAGCGACAACTAAAACTCCCGTCCGCATTGACTCACTTATTATGTTGCTGAGATAATGTTGTTGCTTCAACAAGAATGTTACTGAAATAAAGGAGAGCAACAATAGTCAGCCGAATCAGCAACAACACAAAAAAAGAACTCATCGGAGCTCTGAGAGAGCGTTATCAGGTTTCTACGAAGAAGGAAAAGACAAGGATTCTTGATGATTTTAAGGCATTGACAGGATACCACCGAAAGTATGCCGTTCGATTGCTTGGAGGACACCCGGTTGATCAGGAGATCAAGCATTGCTACAGCCGCCGTATTTACAATGAGGCAGTGCGGGAGGCTCTCATTGTAATATGGGAAGCCGGGGACCGGATCTGCAGTAAAAGGCTGAACGGTATTTTGCCCACTCTGGTAGATTCTATGGAGCGGCACGGGCATTTGCAGCTCGATCCGCAAGTGCGACGTTGTCTGCGTTCAGCAAGTGCATCAACGATAGACAGACTGTTGCGGCCCATCCGAGAGGAGGCTAAACCCAAAAAGAAGAGGCGACGGAGGCCGAAGAAAGTGAGCAATATTATTCGTGTTAGGACCTTCTCTGACGGGGATAATCCTCCGCCTGGATATCTGGAAATTGATTTTGTCGATCACAATGGAGGTTCGACAGCTGGAACCTACATCCATAGTTTTTCGAGCGGTTGATATCTGCTCGGCGTGGGTGGAATGTGTTCCTCTGCTGGCAAAAAGCCAGGAACTGGTGACAGAAGCCCTAGAGGTGTTGCGTTAACAGCTTCCTTTTCCGATATTAGGTATTGACTGCGATAATGACAGTGCATTCATCAACGACACATTATTTGATTATTGTCAAGCTCACTGTATTGAGTTTACAAGATCACGGCCTATCGTAAAAATGATCAAGCCTGGGTAAAGCAGAAGAACGGAGCGGTTATTCGTCGATTTACCGGGCATGATCGTTATGCGGGAGTCGTCACCGCTCAGGTTATGGCCTACCTATATCAGGCCATCCGGTTGTATGTGAACTACTTCCAGCCGTCCTTTAAACTACGGGACAAGGAGAACAACGGCTCGAAAGTGAGAAGATTATATGGGAAACCGATGACGCCCTGTGAACGACTGTTAAACCACCCTGCGGTTCCCGTTGAGGTGAAAGAGAAACTGAAATTGAACAGCAGATCCCTTGACCCGCTGGGTTTACTTCATCGTATCCGGGATCAGCAAGCCGCTCTGGCAGCGTTGGCTCACCACGAAGATAATATTTCAGGGCCAGGCGGTGAGAGTCTTAAGCAGTTTACAAAGCAGTTAGGAAAGATGTGGCAACAGGGCGAAGTTCGACCTACTCATCGGGCCTCTCTCAAACAGGCTCGCTATTGGCGCACCCGAAAGGACCCTTTTGAGTCAGTCTGGGCGGATGTCCTTCTGTGGCTTCAACGGACCCCTGAGGCCACAGCGAAGGAGCTATTTGAGTGCCTCCAACAAGAGTATCCGGGCTGTTTTCCAGCTGGACAACTAAGAACACTGCAACGAAGAGTGCGGGCATGGCGTCACGTCATAGCGCGAGAACTTGTCTACGCCAACTGTGAAGCGTTCATGTCCCCCGAGGTCATGGCAGTCGGCCTAGACAAAACGCTAATTTGTCAGTAACATTTTTGTTTGAGGCAACGGGACAGGGAAGAATAATTGTCGCTAATCGGGAACCCAAACAAAGTGATACTTCAGATCGTAGACTGCATGCTTGCGACGCTTCAGAGAGCTCATGTAGCATATACTAACAGCAGGATTCGCCTTCAGCGAATCCCCGCTTTCCTCCCCCAGCAAGGTGGGTGGTATCCAGCGGAGGGATTTTATGAAATACCCCAAAATCTTATTGGTTACCTCGTCAACCTTTAACCCGTACACCGGTACGGGCATCCTACTGACGAATCTTTTTAAGGGATGGCCTATCGAGAAAATTGCTATGATACATAGTGATAGTTTTTATTCTGATGATGCAGTTTGTAAGAATTCTTACAAACTGAGTGCTGGAGAATATGGTTTTGCCTGGCCTTTTTTTGCGGGTATGAATAATGTGTTCGGTGGTCGAATTGGGAAATTGGAAAGCACATCTGGTAATAATCATTCAGAAAAGGCCGGCAATTCTACAGTTACTAAAGCAATAATTAGAAAAGTATATGAAAAAATTAATGGAGTTTTAGGGGGACAGGAAATTTATTTAAAGTATGTTGTTTCAAATCACTTGCTACAGTGGGTTAATCAATTCAGGCCTGATATATTATACTGCCACATTTCGTCTCTGATGAGTGTTCGCTTTGCCCGCGAATTAAAAAATATACTAGAAATTCCACTTTGTATTCATATCATGGATGATTGGCTAAACGTGAGATATGATAAAGGATTATTCGCTTCTAAATTGAAATCTGACTTCTACCAGGAATTTGAATCTCTTTTGGTGAAATCGTCTTTACGGATGGGAATTGGTCGTAAGATGTGTGATGCCTATGAGGAAAAATTTGGCTGTTCTTTTGAACCATACTCTAATGTGGTTGATCCTGTGATTTGGCTAAAAAATAATGAGAAGAGGCGAGCTAAAGACGGGAGATTTTCGATTGTTTATGCCGGGACGATAAATACAAAAAATGTCAGTAACCTTGAAACTATTAGCAAGATAGTTGAAGAACTTCATAACGAAAAAATAAATTGTCAGTTGAAAATCCATACTTTTCACCCGCGAGTGGAGTTATATCAGCCTGCGCTTGAACGGAAGCCTGCTGTAACCATAGCAGAAGTTCCCAAGGATGATGAGGATATGATTTCGCTTTTAAAGGGTGCAGATCTTTTGTTTTTGCCTGTTGACTTTACGAATGTAAGTATTGAACGTATGCGTTATTCGATATTTGCCAAGATTCCAGCCTATATGATGTCAGGTACTCCAATCTTAGTATGTGGTCCGCCAGAGGTAGCTTCAGTAGAATATGCCATAAAAGAAAAATGGGCTTATGTGGTTGCAAAAAAGGATGAAAAATCCTTGAAGGATGCTATCATTGAATTGGCTTCCAATCCTGGCCTGAGGGAGAGACTTGGTCGAAGGGCTCAGGAAATAGGAATAAGAGATTTTGATGCCAATATGGTGCGAAAGCGATTCCGTGCAGATCTTGCAAAAGCAGCTTTTCAAAGTGTTTGAAAGACTATTAGTGACCATCTACAAGAAATCTAATCAAGCGGCACCATCTCATTTTATTTCGCTTAACAAGAACCCAAAGACCCAGAAAGAAATAACTTCATGGCATAAAAAAGAGATTTTCCTGAACCGGGTTTGGTATTTCGTTAAGTTAAAGGTACGTTATGTAATTGACAAATATCTGAGAAGGCGGTTAATTCGACAATTTCAAACGAAACCGCTCTTGCCTGTTGCATCGTGGAAAAATCACCTCGAAAGGCTACAACCGATCTTGGATCTTTTACGCTTTAGTATTAATGCTGATGACGTAATTGAACGCAGCGAGGATATTCTAAAACATCGGTTTTCACTATTGGGTCGAATATACGGTAATTATGAATTAAAAGACAGTAAACCATCGGAGTATGTTCCAATCCCATGGCACTGTGACCCTAGGACCGATCACGTGTGGGCAAAGGATATGTGGTATCGTCACTCCCGAAAGGATGTACCTAATGGGACCGATATCAAGATACCATGGGAGCTTTCCCGCTGCCAACATTTTACTCTCTTAGGTGAAGCCTATAGGCTGACCAGAGATGAAAGGTATGCGATAGAATTTCGAGAACAGATTGTTGACTGGATAGAAAACAACCCCGTCCGCCGCGGTCCTAATTGGGCAGTCACCATGGAGGTCGGAATACGGATTGCTAATTGGATTGTAGCGTTACTTTATTTCGTGAAAAGCCGTGAATTGAATGATGTGTGCTTTGCAGCGCTTCTGAAAGCAGCAAGCAAGCATGGACAGCACATCATGGCAAATCTTGAAAACATCAGCCTCATAACGAGCAATCATTATATGGGGAATATAGCGGGACTTTACATGCTCTCAGTCTTGTGCCCGGTCTTAAAGGAAAGTAAGGATTGGAGAGCTTTTGCAAAAAAGGAACTGGAAAAGGAAATATTCAGGCAAACCTTTGAAGACGGGTGGGATTTTGAATCCTCAACAGCGTATCACCGGCTGGCTACCGAGATGTTCTTGTATCCCCTTTTGCTGGCAGAATATGTGGGAGAACCATTCTCGGATGATTATGCAGAACGTCTTAAAAGAATGATTGAGGTTTTAGGGGAGTGCGCCAAACCTGATGGAGCGATACCTCAAATCGGAGATAACGATAATGGTAGGTTCCTTGTATTCCGATCGGACAGGGATGCTGAGGATCTCCAAATAGACTATCTATTGGAAACGGCCCAGCGCAGCCCAAGAATTGCGCCAAAGATACACGGGGTTGGGTCTGTTTTTTATGAAGAAGCGGGAAGATATCTTCTCAGAAGCCCTCGCATTTACTTAATGGTTGCCTCAGGCCCAAAGGGGCAAGCAGGACTGGGAGGCCATGCGCATAATGATGTTTTGAGTTTTGAGCTTAATGTTGATGGGGAGGATATCATTGTTGACCCCGGGACCTACTGTTACACGGGCGACCCTAAATGCCGCAACCGGTTTCGTTCCGTGTTAAGCCATAACACTCTATGCTGGGAAGGATTAGAGCCTTGTTCATTGGAGAAGGGTTTGTTTATGCTGCCAGAGGAGGGACTGTTAAGTGTAGAAAAATGTAATGTGGGAACAGCCGAAGACGTTTTCTCGGCTGTATATGAATATAGTGATCGTTCTCACTACCGCGAAATTCATTTGAGAAAAGCCGAAGAAGAAATTGAGATTAGGGATTCATGTTCCCATGAGGGCGCTCTGCTTTCCTTTGTGTGCTCCCCAGGCATTGAACCAGTAATAGAAAATGGTGGCTTTCGTGCGGGAAAAGCCGGTTTTTCTTTTGATGCCGCAAGGGCGATAGAAATTGAGCCGTCACAGTATTCTCCAGCGTACGGAAAATTGGAATGCAACAAAGTTGTTAGGGTTTACCTTTCGGATAAAGTCTGCGTCTGCAAGATCAAGCTATCGCCTCAATAATATATTTGAGATATCGAGAGGTTCTACAAAAAAGCGCAAAGAATATCCGTCTCCGAGGATAAACTTAGGTTTAGGATACGAGGATTAGATCATGGAGGAACTCTCACAGCAAGCTGTGAGGGTTCCAACGGAGGTCTCTTATGAAGCAACTATTTATAAAAAAAGGTAACGCTATAGTTGAGGATGTGCCGGCACCCTGTGCCGAACCACACATGTTGCTCATAAGGACATGCTTCTCATGTATCTCCGTTGGCACAGAGATGAGCAGCGCAAGAAACACATCCAAGCCTTTATACAAGAGAGCCATTGAGAACCCCGAGGAAGTGAAAAAAGCTTTTAGAATGATGCGCGTGCAAGGGGTGAAAAAGACGAGGCAGGTAGTTGAAGGTCGTTTGGAGGCGGGAAATGCTGTGGGATACTCTGTGTCGGGCGTTGTGCTGGAGGTTGGACAAGGCGTGAACGGATTCAAGCCAGGAGATCGGGTGGCATGTGCAGGTACAGGATACGCCTATCACGCGGAAACTATCATCGTCCCACCAAATCTGACCGTGAAAGTTCCTGAACATTTGGAGCTTTCGCATGCCGCTACAGTCGCATTAGGTTCTATTGCCCTTCAAGGCCTAAGGAGAGCAGCTCCCACGCTTGGCGAAAGGTTTGCCGTCATTGGCCTTGGGGTTCTAGGACAACTTGCCACGCAGCTCTTGATGAACAATGGATGCTCCGTTATTGGGATGGATATCGACTCCAAGCGTGGAGAAATCGCATTAGGGTTGGGGATGGATCATTTTATTTCTAGTAGTGAAGAGGATGCTGTCGAGCAAGTACTTCGATTAACGGACGGGCAAGGGGCTGACGGGGTAATAATTGTCGCCTCCAGCCCATCTAATGGAATTGTATCACAGGCCTTCAGGATGTGCCGAAAGAAAGGGAGAGTTGTTCTAGTGGGAGATGTAGGATTGGAGCTTAGGCGCCAAGATTTTTACGAGAATGAAATCGATCTTTTAATATCAGCATCCTATGGACCTGGCCGGTACGATGCGAATTATGAAAAAGGCGGGATCGACTATCCTATCGGTTACGTACGGTGGACTGAAAAACGTAACATGGAGGCTTACATAAAACTTCTCGCGTATGGAGGGATAAAGGTTATTCCTCTAATCCACAGAATATTTCCTATTGGCAAGGCAGGCGCGGCTTATGAAATGCTTAAAGCCGGCAAAGGGAAGCGTCCTATAGTTCTGTTGAGCTACCCTGATCCTAAGAAGGGGAATGGGGATTCGCTTGTCCGGGTTATTCCCAATCAAGTTAGAACAACGAAGTCAGCTAATGGTATAGTTCGCCTGGCGCTTATTGGAGCGGGCGGATTTGCTAAGGGAATGCACCTTCCTAACATTCAAGCAATGTCCAGGCTATTCCGACTAAAGGCTGTGATCAGCCGTTCAGGGCATAATGCGAAAAATACAGCAGCCCAATATAATGCAGAATATTCCGGCACTGATTATCATGATGTTCTAAAGGATCCTGAGATAGATGCTGTCCTAATTGCAACCCGTCATGATTTACATGCTTCATTAGTTTTGGAGGCTCTTGAGGCAGGCAAACACGTGTTTGTCGAAAAACCTCTTGCCTTGAAACAGGAAGAATTAGAGAGAATATCAAACTTTTTTAACCAAAGAAGTGAAAAGGAAAGCCCAATCTTACTCACAGGCTTTAACAGGCGCTTTTCTCCCTATGCAAAGGCAGCCGCTCAAGAAGTTAAGAATCGCACAAATCCTATGATCATCAATTACCGCATGAATGCCGGATATATTCCGCTAGATCACTGGGTCCGTTCAGGGGAAGGGGGAGGGAGAAATCTGGGAGAGGCATGCCATGTTTACGATCTGTTTACCTATCTGACTGATTCTGATGTTGTAGAAGTAGAAGCGTTTCCAATAGTGCCTGGGACAGGGCATTACTCTGCGCGGGACAACTTTATTGCTGTGATTAAGTTCAAAGATGGTTCGGTAGCATCTCTAACGTATACGGCCCTGGGTTCCACTAATTATCCAAAAGAACTGATGGAAATATACGTGGATGGGAAAGTTATTTATTTGAATGATTTCAAGAAAATGGAATTTTATGGAACAAAATCAAAACCCATTAAAACCAGATTCTATGAAAAGGGACAAAAAGAAGAATTGGTTGCTTTTGGTAATGGCATACTAAATGGCGGCGATTGGCCGAGTCCCCTTTGGCAGCAGATCCAGGCGATGAAGATCGCTTTGCGAGTGGAAAGGGACTTAACAGGGAAAGTCCAGACACAGAGAGGGTCTTTAGGCTAAAGATGCTAGATAGGAAATCTATCCCCAATATTGTCTTCATTACACCAACATCGAGCCAGCCAAGATACCATAAGCGAGCAGCACAAATTGCACAACTTTGCAATATCACAGTGTTTTCATTCCACCGTCATTATTATGAAGAAAACACGTTCCCGGAGCAGATTCCGTGTTACAGCCTTGGCCAAATGAGTGACGGTAAGTATTTTCGAAGATTGTTTCAAATTATCCCGGCTATTTTCAAGATTCGATATCATTTGAGGAAGAAGAGAAACTACGTTTTTTATGCATTGAGCTTTGACTGTATGGTTATTGCGAGACTTTGCGGCCTTAAGCGAGGCTTTTATGAAATCGGTGATTTGCGACAAGATGCTGGTCTTTGGAAAGTGTTTGGTTTTCTTGAGAGAAAGTTATTAAGAAATATATTAGGGTTGATATTTACATCACGTTATTTCTATGAGGAGTTCTACAAGAATAAGTTAATAGTTCCTGATGGAAGAGTGTATATTATAGATAACAAAGTAAGTCGTAAGTTAATGAATCAGAGGCCTAGCGAAAAGCAACGCCCCCCTCAACGAATAGTAATAGGCATAGTCGGTCTTTTGCGATACCGTCTCCCCATAGAATTACTGTTACAGTTTGTTCGGGCCAGATCTGAAGTTTACGCAATCGAATGTTTTGGAGATGGACCTCTTAGAGAGTTAGTCGAATCATATGTTTGCGAAAACATCCGATATCATGGTAGTTTCAAAAATCCTGAGGAATTGCCAAAGATTTATTCTCAGATAGATCTAAATTACGTTGTATACGGTAATTCTGACCGTAATGTTCAGTTGGCAATTCCAAATAAGCTTTTTGAATCTGCATATTTTGGTGTACCTATTCTATGCTGTGAAGGAACCGCTGTAGGCAAAAAGGCAATTGAGTGGCAAATTGGGAAGATGGTGAGGATAGAGAGTAAGGAATCCTTTGATGCAGATTTGTCTTCACTGGACAGAGCATGGCTGCGAAGTTGTTCACAAAACTGTTTCAAGATTGCGAGCGAAAAGCTTCTTGATGACGGAGAAAAAGTCTTGCGTGGTATGTTGATGACTGCCGGTTGGTTTTGCAATGAAGGTGCGGAGTTAGTATAGCAGGGCATCATGCAAGAAAGGCCATGAGTATTAACAATTTCAAATCCGGGAGGGGGCTTAGTTTGAGTCAAGACAAGGGGTATTACGGAGAGTTCAGAGCCTTTACCGAAGCGATCTTTAATGGGAACCCTTCTCTGATCTCCGTGCGGGAGTTAACGCTTACTACACTCGTGACCTTCAAGATTCACGAATCCCTCAAAAGCGGAACGCCAGTCAGGATCGATTTAGAGGAGGTTGGCCTAACAGCATGAAAGTACTCGCCGTTCTTGGTACGCGTCCCGAAGCGTGAGGGTGCTAGAGTGCAGAGGAGCGACGGTGCGCAGGAGGAAGGAAGCCGAGGTAATTGCGGATTGCGGAGTTTGAATTGCGGATTGGTGCATCAACAATGAATAGAGAAGAGCTAGAGAAGTGGACAAAGGAGTTTGCCCTGGAGATTATCCGTTTCGTGTCTGCTCTGCCGAAGAATAAGGTCACGAACGTACTAGGTTACCAGTTGCTGAAGTCAGGAACTTCAGTTGGTGCCAATTATCGTGAGGCTAATCGAGCTGAGTCCCGCAACGACTTTGTCCACAAGATTGCCATTGTCGAGAAGGAAACAGATGAAACCCAATACTAGTTGGAACTGCTTGAAGAGACGGGTATAGGTGATGGTGCCCCGCTCCATTGGTTACTTGGGGAATGTGAAGAGTTACTTGCTATCTTCACTGCATCCGGTAGAACCGCTAAGGAGGGAAGAAAGTGATATACATCTGCAATTGCAGAGTTTGCATTTCTTGTTGGACAACACAACAGGCAAGGAGCGTCAAAATTGGGTTCTAATTCGCAATTCCGCAGTCTGAGCTTGGGTCTTCCCGCTTCACATTCCGCGATTCGCAATCCGAGATCTGCCCGCTCTCCTCTGCGCAAGATTTGCGTGCTCGGCCTTGGTTACATTGGTTTACCAACGTCTGCAATGTTAGCGACTCATGGGTTCGCAGTGACTGGTGTAGATGTGAATTCGCACATTGTTGAAGTAATCAACAACGGGGGAATTCATATTGAAGAACCCGGATTGAACACCCTAGTGCAAGCGGCGACTAAGTCTGGGAACCTAGTGGTGAGAAGAAAGCCAGAGAAAGCCGATGCGTTCATCATTGCCGTTCCCACACCGCTAGAAAACAGAAAAGCAAACCTTGGTTACGTAGAATCCGCTGCTGAGTCAATCGTCCCTGTGCTGAAAAAAGGGAATCTCGTGATCTTGGAGTCAACGGTTCCACCAACGACCACCGAAGAACTAGTGGCCCCCATACTAGAACACTCCGGATTGAAGGCAGGCAGAGATTTCTATTTGGCCCACTGTCCGGAGCGGGTCCTTCCGGGCAACATCTTAAGGGAGATTATTGAAAATGACCGTATCATTGGTGGAATCAATCCCGAATCCGCTGTGAAGGCGGAAAAGCTTTACAGGAGTTTTGTCAGCGGCAGGATTTTCCTCACGGATCCCACAACGGCAGAATTGGTCAAGGTTATGGAAAACACGTATAGAGACGTAAACATTGCGCTTGCTAACGAACTTGCGAACGTTTGTGAGAATCTTGAGGTTGACGTTTGGGAGGTCATCGAGTTAGCCAACAAGCATCCTCGTGTTAGTCTATTGCAGCCTGGTCCCGGCGTTGGCGGCCACTGCTTATCGGTCGATCCCTGGTTTGTGGTGGAGAAGGCCCCTCTAGAGGCGCAGCTGATTCGCCTGAGCCGAGAGATTAACGATAGCAAGCCGCAATTCGTTGTAAGCATCATCGATGAGATGATCGAAGGGATCCCGAATCCCAAGGTGACGGTGCTTGGCATAGCATACAAGGGAAACGTCGATGATACCAGGGAGAGCCCGGCGATCGCTATTATTCGCCTGCTTGAAGCCAAAAGTTGTCAAGTTGGAATCGTAGATCCGCATGCAAAGAACCTCGAGTACCCGACTGTTGAGACAAAGGAAGGATTCACCAACTCAGATTGTGCGATCTTGGTGACAGATCATGATGAATTCAAGGCGCTCTCCCCGGAAGAGCTTGGCTCACTGATGCGGACCAAGCAGATCCTTGACACCAGACACTGTTTGAACCTGGAAAGATGGAAGGCAGCGGGTTTTAAAGCTCGCTTACTAGGGCAAGGCTTCAAAAGCTAATGAGCAACAATCAAAGCACCGTTGAAAGTCCGAAGATCAAGAGAGAAAAAAGATCGAGACTTGCCTACTATCGGCGAGTATTTTTCACCTCATTTATTGCTAAGTGTTGCTTATAGCTTTGGCGCAGTCTATTGGATGGTATTATTCTGTGGAATTTTGGGTGGTTCACTGGCTATAGCTATGATAGTTTATGTTTATTTTAACGATGCTAAAAAGGGAAAGATGACAATATAGTCTATCGCTTGAAGACAGGAGGATAGGATGAAGATATTAGTTACAGGAGGTGCCGGGTTTATAGGCACAAACTTGTGTAACGAACTGCGATCAAGGGGCCATGGTGTTGTTGCTTGCGATCTTTATAACACAGACCAGGATGATTACATAAGATGTGATGTAAGACATTATCATCAAGTCGAGAGGCTTTTTGAGGACTATGGGCCATTTGATTATGTTTATCATCTTGCAGCCGAATATGGGAGATGGAATGGTGAGGCATATTATGAAAATCTCTGGCAGACAAACGCAATTGGAACCAAGCACATGATAAGGTTGCAAGAAAAATATAGGTTCAGGATGGTCTTTTTTTCTTCTGCAGAGGTTTATGGGGATTATGAAGGTCGAATGACAGAAGCTGTGATGGTGGAAAATAGGATAGAAGATACTTATCAGATGAACGATTATGCGATATCAAAATGGGCCGGTGAATTAATGTGTCTCAATTCAGCGCGAATGTTTGGAAGCGAAACTGTAAGGGTTCGACCTGTTAATTGTTATGGGCCCCATGAAGAATATACGCCTTATAGGGGCTTTATTCCAAAATTCATCTTTCATTGTCTGCATGGTAAACCATATACAGTTTATGAAGGGCACAAGCGGATAATAGATTATGTTGAAGATACCTGTAGAACATTTGCAAATATTGTCGATAATTTTATTCCCGGAGAGGTTTATAATATCGGCGGCAGATCAGAGTGGGAGATGGATATCAAAGAATACTCTGATTTGATCATGGAGGCTGTCGGTGGGGATGAGTTACTTGTGACTTATAAGGAAGCTGAACCGTTTACAACAAAAGTGAAAACAATGGATTTTTCCAAAGCCGTAAGGGACTTGAAACATAATCCTGAGGTTGATCCTCGTGAAGGGATAAGAAGGACAGTTGAGTGGATGAAATGGTTCTATAGGATTAACGCATGAAAGACAAGAAGATGAGGGTGTTTAGTTGTCTCTGGACGAGGCCGCGAGTCTTCAAGATGGCTCCTATTATTCTAGAAATGAAGGCTGAAAGTTCCCAGGGGAAATGGCTTTCGGATTCCAAGGGGCAGGCACGATTTAAGGTGGTTGTATGCGCAACTGCTCAGCACAGGGAGATGCTGGATCAAGGTGCTTGAGCTGTTTGGTATAAGGCCTATTATGATCTTGATTTAGTGACAAGAAGGCAAACCTTGCCCAATCTAACGGCAAGTGTGTTATGGTTGATTTTCATTTTGCGCCACTGAAGGAGCCAAGAAGCGCCTGATCGCAGAAGGTTTGGAGACTCCTCAATTTATGTCACGGGAAATACGGTGATAGATGTGCTGATGGCAGTTGTCAGGGGCCAGGGAACAGCAAGGAAGTGATGGAGAAGTACTTTCGGGAAAAGTGGGGGTTGGCGGCGGTGCGTAATGACTCCGGCAACTCAAAACGGATTCCTGTGACTGGGCATAGGCGGGAGAGTTTTGGGGAAGGATTTAAACGGATTTGCGAAGCTTTGTGTATATTGGCCGGGAATAATCCTGATGTACAGATTGTGTATCCTGTCCACTTGAACCCTAATGTTCAGGAGCCTGTATATTCGATTTTGGGGGATGTGGAGAATATTCATCTGATTGATACCTCCGCTTGATTATGAGCCCTTTGTTTTTTTGAGGAGTCAGAGTTATCTTATCCTCACTGATTCAGGTGGCATTTAGGAGGAAGCCCCTTCTCTCGGAGTGCCTGTTCTTGTGATGCGTGATACTTCTGAAAGCCCTGAAGAGATAGAAGCCGGATCTGCGCGAGGTTGGTGGGTACGGATAGTGAGTCCACCGTGGTCGAAACCCAGAAACTTCTGAATAATCATGATGAGTATAAGCGTATGTCAAATGGTATAAATCCTTATGGGAAGGGGAAACGAGCAAAAGAATCGTTAGAATAATATCGGAACACTTTGGAGGCAAAAATGAAAGGTGCTAATGAAAAGAGAATTCAGTGGGTCAATGAATACCTGCTGAAATTGAATTTAGATGTGGAGTTGACTGGATATTATGTAGGCAGAAATATCTTGGTAACAGGGGGAGCAGGCGCTATTGGCAGCAATCTGATACTTGCCCTGTCAGAATTGGTGGGGTCAGGCGGCAAAGTTATTGTATTAGATAATTTGTCATCCATTAAAGAAAAGAAGCCCTGGAACGTAGTTCCTTTAAGTAACATCATGTTTGTTGAAGGTGATGTCAGAAGTGATATTGATCTTAAAAGGATCTTTAAAGAAAACATTACCCATGTATTTCATCTAGCGGCGTTTTTCGCCAATCAAAATTCAGTTGATTATCCGGAGATATCAGCTGAAGTTGATATCATTGGGCTGATTAAATTGTTAGAATATTCGCGGCTTGCCAGGGTGGAAAAGTTTGTTTATGCCTCAAGCGGATGTGCTATCTATGGCTCCTACCCCCAGTTGCCCCTGAAAGAAGATTTTATATCGATGCACTTAACAACACCTTACCAGATCAACAAAATGACGGGTGAAATGTACTGTAACTTTTATGCTCATCACTATGAGATGCAAACAATCAACTGCCGGTTTTTCAATTCCTATGGGCCAGGAGAGGTTCCGGGACAGTATCGTAATGTGATTCCGAATTTTATCTATTGGGCGGTGAAAGGCCAATCACTCCCGATTACCGGAACAGGCGAAGAGACCAGAGATTTTGCCTATGTGCTAGATTTAGTGCAAGGCATTATAAAATCCGGCTTCTATCAGGAGGCAGTTGGTGAAAACTTTAACCTGGCTTCTGGAAAAGAAATAAGCATCCTGGATATGGCCAAGCTTGTAAACGAGACAACCGGCAACAAGACAGATTTAATATATAAGCCAAAGAGAAAATGGGACACAAAGCCAAGGCTGTTGGCCTCTATTGAAAAGGCCCAAAGGCTGATAAATTACCGTCCGATGGTCGAGTTTAAAGATGGGTTCATGAAAAATATTGAATGGTTCAAAGATAATTGGAAAATCATTGAAGATATGGCAGACTTTCCCCCTGGAATGAGCAGCGCGGTAAGAGATGGAAATTGATGTCATGCCAGGCAGAAACACTTTTTTGGGACAAATTATTTAGAAATAACTGCGGGAGAGGGACTGTGCGATGCGTATTTTGATGTTAACTCAGTGGTTTAACCCAGAACCATTCTACAAGGGAGTTTCATTTGCTCAAGAACTTGTTAAATTGGGTCATGAAGTTGAGGTTCTAACCGGATTTCCAAATTATCCGGGGGGTAAGCTATACGGTGGGTATAGGATAAAGCTGTTCCAACGGGAAGTGATAGGTGGCATTTCGGTCATTCGTGTTCCGCTGTATCCGAGCCATGATAGCAATTCAATCAAACGCATATTGAACTACGCAAGTTTTGCGTTATCAGCATCTCTTCTGGGAGTTCTTTTGGTGAAGCGACCAGATGTTATCTATGTATATCATCCGCCGGCAACCGTAGGTCTACCTGCTTTGTGTCTACATTTACTGCATCATGCTCCCTTTGTTTACGATATTCAGGATCTCTGGCCGGATACGCTTGAGGCAACCGGCATGGTGAATAATAGAGTAGGCATATGGATGGTTCAAAAGTGGTGTCGGTTAATATATTCACAGGCGGCTAAGATCGTTGTTTTGTCCCCCGGTTTCAGGGAAATGGTAATCAGGCGCGGTGTGCCGGGGCATAAGATTGAAGTGATATACAATTGGTGCGAAGACAATAAGATTCAATCTACAGCCGGAAATGAGGATCTGGCGTGCAAGCTTCGCATGGCCGGGCGATTCAATGTTGTATTCGCTGGCACAATGGGTAAAGCACAGGCTCTTGGTGCGGTTTTGGAAGCGGCACGCTTATTGCGTGATAAGTTGCCGAAGATTCAGTTTGTTTTTGTCGGAGGAGGCATTGATGTCAACAGGCTGAAAGAAGAAGCAACGGAACAAGGGCTAACCAACGTTCGTTTTCTGTCACGTCGGCCGCCAAGCGAAATAGGTGATATCTTGAACCTGGGCGATGTACTTCTCGTTCATTTACGGGACGATCCTCTTTTCCAGATCACCATACCTGGCAAGACTCAGGCCTATATGGCAAGTGGACGTCCAATATTGATGGGGGTAAGAGGAGATGCCAAGACATTGGTGGAGAAAGCAGGGGCAGGCCTTGCATGCACGCCGCAAGACCCGCAGGATATAGCTGATGCTGTTGAGAAGTTTCATAATATGACCCGGAAAGAGCTTGACCTGATAGGACAAAATGGAAAGATGTTTTATGAACAGGAATTGTCACTTCGGATCGGTGTGCGGCGATTCGAAGGAATTTTTCAATCTGTTGCCGTAAACCAATGAGATAGGGTCTGTAATCCGTTGATTAATGGTCTCACGCCCGGCCCCGGTCGAGTAAGCACAAAGGGGAAATTTGACTGGGTAAACAAAGACGCAAAGACATAAATGGGACGAAGGACAGGAACGCCAATTTGCTTCGCGATTCTATCCTTGAGGCGATAGTGCTATTGTGATTAGGAAGGGAGTACTCTAGTGATAAGGTTAGACACTGTTTACCCTCGATGTATGACAGATGAAAAAGGGTAAGACACGGAGAGGGTGCATGGGTAGAAAGATACAGCTTATCTTGAAACGTTCCACTGATATCTTGCTCAGTCTTATCGGGCTTGTCCTGTTGGCCGTGCCTTTTGCCATCATCGCCCTGGCGATTAAGCTTGACTCGAAGGGCTCGGTGTTCTTCCGGCAGGAGCGGGTGGGAAAGGATGGGCGATCATTCAAGGTTTGGAAGTTTCGCACGATGGTTGAAGGGGCAGTGAAACAAGGGCTGGAGTATAATGTCGCCAAGGACGATTCTCGTATTACCCCTGTCGGCGTGGCGCTGCGGAATTGGGGCCTGGATGAGCTTCCTCAACTGATCAACGTGGTCCTTGGTGAAATGAGTCTGGTTGGGCCACGGCCTACGTTGCGTTACCAAGTGGAGCACTACAACGGCTTTCAGCGACGCAGGCTCAAAATGAAGCCCGGGATTACCAGTTTTGCTGTGGTATCGGGGCGAAATGCTCTCTCTTGGAAAAAACGGATCGAGTTAGATATCTGGTACGTGGATCACTGGTCGTTCTGGCTCGATATCAAGATCCTGTTCAAGACACTCTGGGTTGTGCTAGTCAAGCGAGAAGGAATTTATGGCGGGGAAGGTGTAAATGACCCATTCGTATTACCACCCGAGGAGAGAGGTTAGAGAATGCAAAAGGTAGTTATCCTTGGCGCAGGAGGGTTTGCCAGGGAAGTTTTGTGGGTGTTTCGAGAAGCCAATAAAGTTAATCATCAATGGGAAGTTTTAGGATTCATTGACGAGGAACCTGAGAATCACGGGAAATTGATCTGTGATCTGCCCATCTTGGGAGGCTTTGAATGGTTCAAGAAGACGGATAAATCAGAGATTGAGGTTATCTGTGGAGCAGGTAGCCCTGAAACGAAGAAGCACTTTGTAGAGAAGGCCAAAAGTCTGGGACTTGACTTCTGTAGTGTGATTCATCCAAATGTTCGGATGTCAAGATATGTCGAAATCGGAAAAGGAACGGTGATTACGGCAGGTAACATCATAACCACTCAAGTTAAAATAGGAAAGTATGTCAGTTTAAATCTGGATTGCACCTTAGGGCATGATGATGCCATTGAGAATTACTGTAACATTGCTCCAGGATCTCATCTCTCCGGCAATGTAACCTTGAAAGAAGGAGTAGACTTTGGTACAGGAGCGGTCATCTTACAAGGGCTAACAGTAGGCAAGTGGTCTATCATCGGGGCTGGAGCAGTGGTAACTAGAGATATTCCCGATCACGTCACTGCTGTAGGAATTCCAGCACGGGCGGTAAAAGGCTAGCGAGAGAGGTGAAGAGAGATGGGGATTAAATCTAGCCTGCCGGTACGCGGCTGAGGTAGCAAGTAAAGAATCTCGCACCAAGCTGCGGGGTCTCCAGCGGAAGTCTTTTTCGAAAGGAGCTAAAGCATATGAGGGATGTAGTAATCGTTTCTGCTGTTAGAACCGCTATAGGTGAGTTCGGGAAATCCCTGAGGAAGATTTCCGCGGTAAAGCTGGGTGCAATAGTTATAAGGGAGGTTTTAGAAAGAGTGGGTATCGAACCAAAGGAAGTCGATGAAGTATATATGGGTAATGCAATCCAGGCAGGGCTTGGCCAGTGTCCAGCCAGACAAGCCGCAATCTATGCGGGTCTGCCGGTGGAGGTACCAGCCCTCACAATTAACAGGGTCTGTACCTCAGGCCTAACTGCCGTGAATCTAGCGGCGCAGACAATAGCATTAGGCAACGCAGATGTTATAGTAGCTGGTGGAATGGAAAATATGAGCCAAGGACCTTATGCCTTCCGAAACGCAAGATGGGGATGTAAGCTCTGGAATCAAGAACTAGTTGATTTAACGGTTTGGGATGGATTATGGGAGATCTTCAATAATTACCATATGGGAGTCACAGGAGAAAACCTAGCGTCGAAGTATAACATATCAAGAGAGGAGCAGGATGAGTTTGCTCTATCAAGCCATAGGAAAGCAGTTAAAGCTATTAAGGACGGCAAGTTTAAAGATGAAATAGTGGGAGTAGAAACAGAAAATGGGATTTTCGATATAGATGAGCGCCCAAGGGAGGATACCTCTTTAGAGAAGTTGGCAAAATTGCCGCCAGTATTCAAAAATAGTGGAACAGTAACCGCCGGTAATTCTCCCGGCATCAACGATGGTGCCGCTGCAGTATTGCTTTTGTCAGAGGAGAAAGCCAGGGAAATGCAAGTAAGCCGCATGGCCAAGATCAGGACTTTTGCTTGCGTGGGTGTAGATCCCAAGTTTATGGGAATTGCACCAGTACCAGCGGTAAGAAAAGCATTGAAAAAAGCCGGCTTGAAGCTGGAAGACATTGATGTTATTGAAGCAAACGAGGCGTTCGCAGTGCAATCTCTGAGTGTAATAAAAGAACTAGCCATTCATGAAGGGAAGTTCAACTTAAATGGCGGGGCAGTTGCCTTGGGACATCCAATAGGCGCAACTGGTGCAAGGATTTTCGTTACCTTGCTCTACTTGATGCGGAGTAAAGAAGCGAGTCTTGGTCTAGCTACACTTTGTGCCGGTGGAGGCCAAGGAGTAGCAACTATTATAGAGAGGTGAAAGATATAAAGATAGGTGTGATCGGCGCGGGTACCATGGGCCATGGTATTGCCCTTGTTGCTGCGAGTCATGGTTTCTCAGTTGTGGTGAATGATTTAAAAGAGGAATTTGTGACAGCTGGCATGCGGAGGGTAGAGAAATTCTTGGAGAGGGGTGTTGAGAAGGGTAAGATCTCTAAAGAAGAGAAAGTGAAAATACTGAACAGAATAAGCCCCACGACAAAGTTAAAAAATCTAGGGGATTGCGATGTAGTCATAGAGGCAATCGTAGAGGACGCAGGAGCAAAGAAACAGGTGTTTGAAGAATTGGACAAACTTTGTTCACAGGACACGATTTTTGCTTCGAATACATCCTCTATATCTATAACAGACCTAGCCTCAGTAACAGGCAGGCCTGATCGCTTTGTGGGTATGCACTTCATGAATCCAGCTTCGATAATGAAGCTAGTGGAGGTAATAAAAGGTCACGAGACGAGCGATGAAACAATAGAGAGGATAAAAGATCTGGCGGAGCGAATGGGCAAGGTGCCAATCATTGTCACCGACTCACCAGGGTTCGTTTCCAATAGAATTCTGATACCAATGATCAATGAAGCAATTTATTGCCTTGAAACAGGGATAGCAAGTAAAGAAGCGATAGATAAGATCATGACACTTGGCATGGGTCACCCCATGGGGCCTTTAAAGCTAGCAGATCTCATTGGCCTAGATATTTGTTTGAATATCATGGAAGTCTTATATAACGAATTCTCAGATCCAAAATACAAGCCTTGCCCTTTGCTTAAAGAACTGGTCGAAGCAGGGTATTTAGGCAAGAAAACCGGCAAAGGTTTCTATGAATACTAGCTGGCGATGTAAGAGTTCGTCAATGTTAGTGTTGAAGGGATTCTCAACCGTTTCACCGCTGTTGGTGTCCCAGCGAAGGTGAGCAAATGACATGGAGAACGGATTTAATGAGCATGCCACTAGCTAGGCCTGACATTACTGAAGCCGAGATCGAGGCTGTCGTCGAGGTTCTCAAGACCTCTTACCTTGCGCTTGGCCCTAAGCTGAAAGAGTTTGAGAATGCGATTGCTGCCTATACTGGCGTTTATGATGCCGTTGCTGTGAACAGTGGCACGAGTGCGCTGCACTTGATTATCAGAGCTCTGGGGATCGGAGAGGGTGATGAGGTAATCACTACTCCGTTTAGTTTCATCTCCTCGTCGAACTGTATTCTTTTCGAACGGGCAAAACCGGTGTTTGTCGATATCGAGCCGAAGACACTTAGCATCGATCCCAAACGGATTGAAGCAGCGATTACGCCCAGGACGAAGGCCATTCTTGCAGTGGATGTGTTCGGCCATCCGGCCGATTGGGATGAACTAGAACGAATCGCTAACAAATGTGGATTGAAACTTATCGAGGACTCAGCGGAGGCGTTGGGGGCGGAATACCTTAGTCGAGAGTTGGGAGTCATGAGTCATGAGTCGAAAGTCCAAAGCTCAGAGTCACAAATTCAGAGTCAACGGTCGGGAGTCAAGAGTCAAGAGTCGAAAACGTTAGATCAAGAAACCGAGGGCAGACTTCAATGGAAGAAGGCGGGGTCGTTTGGCGATGTTGGTGTGTTTGCTTTCTATCCGAATAAGCAGATCACGACTGGGGAAGGGGGTATGATTGTCACAGACGATGCTGAAGTGGCTCGCTTGTCTCGCAGCATGGCTAATCAAGGGCGAGGCTTGCCCTGTGCAGTAGCAAAAGACGGGAACACTCCACGGAGAGCAGGTGATGGTTGGCTGCAGCACGAGCGCTTGGGCTACAACTATCGCTTGAGCGATATTAACTGCGCTTTGGGGATCGCACAGTTGGAGCGGATCGATGAAATTTTGGAAAAGCGCGAACGGGTAGCTGGGATGTACAATGAGCGGCTGAAAGAAGTTGAGGGAGTCGAGGCTCCCTATGTTGCTCCTAATGTAAGAATCAGCTGGTTCGTGTACGTTGTGAGGCTGGGCGAGGCGTTCACGCAAAAGGACCGCGACCAGATCTTGCAAGAGCTCAAGGCACGAGGCATTGGTTGTAGGAATTACTTTGCGCCGATTCATCTACAGCCGTTCTACCGGGAGAGATTTGGCTACAAAGAGGGCGACTTCCCGATCACAGAAGGGATTGCCTCAAGGACCATTGCTTTGCCGTTCTATAACAACCTGACCGAAGAAGAGATCGATTACGTTGTCTCAAACCTGAACGGTATAATGAAGATTTACCCCTGAGAGAAAACAGGAATATGGGTTTTAGAATCAAAACTATCTTACTACAAAGAAAAGAAAGAGAGTTAAATCTTCAAACGTCCGGGGTCAGACCTTCATTCTTCGGGTTTCTTCCTCTGGTGAACGCGCCTGGCAATGACGGTGACCAGTGAAAAAGAGGCAGTCGGCAGTCGGCAGTCACGAGTCGGGAGTCGAAAAACGGTGATGTGTGATGAGTGACGAGTGAAAAGCCAGTTGAGTAGTTGAATGGGAAAGGCAGAAGACGAGTTAAATAGTTGATTGAGGGTGAAAACAAAGCTACTAAGTATGTGTCCTTGGCGAGCTTAGCATCTTGAGTGAGTGAAACGAACGGGCGAGACAAAAAGGCTTAGCCTCTCGCAAAGACGCACGCAAAGAGCGCCAAGGAAAGCAACAGACAGGATGAGAAGAAAGGTACGGAGGCGAACTGCGATTGCGGATTGCGAATTGCGGAGTGGGAAGACCGATGGACAAACAAAGAAGTTGAAGACAGTAACAAGTAATGGGTGAGGAGTGAAACCCAAGCTAGGCTCGCACACGAGAGAGAAAAGCTTTGCCTCTCGCAAAGACGCAAAGATCGCAGAGAAAGGCAGGGAATGGGTTAAAAACAAAGACATCTTACCACAGAGGTCGCGGAGTACACAGAGAGTAAAAACCAATAACCCTTGGCGAGCTTAGCGTCTTGAGTGAGTGAAACGAACGGGCGAGAGAAAAGGCTTAGCCTCTCGCAAAGACGCAAAGAGCGCCAAGGAAAGCAACAGACAGGGTGAAAACAAACGGCTAAGGTACTTCTTAGCCACGGCATTAGGTGCACCCGCACTGCTTGGTAGATCTGCTCATCGCTTAGTTGACTGACAACACTACATCTGCTAACCATTGTCATAACTACAACAATCGTTTGCCCGTGCGCAATCCTGTGACCTGTGCTAACCTCTCACCATGAAGTATAAAACAATCATGCGCATGGGATTCTTGCTATCTGCTGGTGTATTAGGGTACTTGATTGGAATGTTCGCCATGAACCGGTGGTAGGGGCTTACCCATTTGTTCTTTCTTTTCCGCGTAAAAAAGCCAGTGGACAAAGAAAGCAAGAAGAACACCAACGAAAAGCCCTAAAACCCCAGCCACTGCCACATTCATCTTCTTATTGGGACCAATGGGGCTTGTCGGTACAACTGGAGCCTCGATAACCCGTATCGCAGCAGCGGTCTCAGCACGGGCAATCTTGGCCTCTTGCAGCCGGCTAGCCAGGCTGCCATAGAATCCCTTTGAAATTGATATCTCCCGGGCAAACCGTTCCAATTCCGTTTGTACTCCAATCAGGTAGGCACGCTTCTTCTCTAGAGCAGTCTGTGTGGTTTCCAGAGCAGACTCAAGGTAGGAAATCTCCTCCTGCAGAGTCCGCACACTCACACCAGTAGAGATCAACTGAGATCGCATGCTAATATAGTTAGAATCTAATTGTTGCTCTTCAAGGGTTAAGGAAGGGAAGGCGGCAAGCTTCTCGCCTCCAACTCCTTGGGTCAAGAAATTCCATAGGTCTTCCTCAGAGATGGTCCCCTCCAACGCCTGATCCTCTGTTGTTCCTCCAAAGGCAGTTCGTGTCGCCTTCAGCGCGGAATCAAGATAAGCTATCTCCTCTCGCAGGCCCTGGGCACTGACCTGAGTAGAGCTCAATTGAGATCGAAGCTCAGTGTATAGAGGGTTAGATTGCTGATCTTTAAGCACAAGCGAGGGAATGGCTGAAACCCTTTGACCGGCATCCTCCTGGGCAAGGAAATTCCACAAGCTATCATTAGAAACGCTTCTCTCCAGAGTCAAATACTCTGATTCCCTGCTCAGTGCTTTCTCCAGGGCAGCTAGTGTCGCTTCCTTACTTGCCAGTGTCTTCTGTTTTTCCCTCAACCGATCAAGGTAGACCTGGTAGTCTCCTTGCACGACATGTATCATTGCTTCCTGGAGCCCGACAAGTGTCGCCTCTTGACTCGCTAACTGCTTTCTCTTCTCCCGTAACTGATCGAAGTAGCTCTGATAGTCGCCTTGGAGCACAGATACCTCGGCCTGAAGAACTTCCAGCTGATTCTCTTTCTTGTACTGGTCACGAGCGTCTTCTTGAGTTAAGAGTTCCACTTGCGCCTGATCAAAGTTCTGCTTCACATAATCATAGGACTGAGCTGTCTGGCTTAGGAAAAGCTGGGCATTTTTCTCAGTGAAGCGCCTGGCCCAACTCTCCGCAAGTACCGGAAGTAGTTCGGGATCGTTGCCCGTCCACGTTGCCCGCAGGCAGAGAGGGAATCGACCAGGAAAACCCTCCGCCGTCGTTTCCTCTACCTCCACCTTCAACTGGCCTGGCAACCCAGGCGTGCCAAGACTCTTATCAGCATCGGGATAGAGATCATTTGCTATTTCCTGAAACAGATCATCGGCAAGTGCCAGCTGCTTGTAGGTTTCTGGCGCAAAAACGGTGCCAGTAACCTC